>BNJS01002286.1_pt1 | contig 54393 bp, 88 predicted proteins | sample 8540461 | NCBI WGS metagenome assembly BNJS01 (sample SAMD00202454, study PRJDB9452) | human saliva metagenome | isolation source: human saliva | place: Japan
GAAATCGGATATTGTTACAAGAAAAATCTGATTTAAAAAGCTTTGGAAATTCTATTTGTTAGCTGAAAAATATGATAAAAATGATCTTGATCTTGTATCAGAAATAGCTTGGGTATATAGTATTTTAGGAGGAATATAAGGAGGTCTAAAATATACAGAAGAGCAGTAAAACTTGGAAGAAATGATGCTTGGATAAATATACAATATGGAGCTTGTTTAGCAAATTCAAATGAGATTTCAAGAAGCTATAGAAAAATTAGAGTATGCTTTAAGTTTAGATGAAGAAAAAGATTTAGCTTTTGCCTATAGTCAACAGTTGGTGCTATCGTCTATTAGGAGATTATGAAAAAGCTCTTGGATACCATATTAAATCTCAAGAAGAAGGAGAAATGATGCTTGGATAAATTTTGAAATAGCAATTTGTTATGAAAATTTAAATGACTATGAAAAGCCCTTGAATATGCATTAATATCTTATGAGTTGGATAAAGATGAAGTGAGATGTATTATCAGAACTTGGTTGGCTCATAATTATATGGGTAAATATGAAGATACTTCCATTTTTATTAAGAGCTCAGAGATTGGGAAGAAATGATGAAGGAATTAATACTGAAATAGCTGTGAGCTTAGGTAGAAGTGGAAATGTAAAAAGCAATTGAAAAATTGATCTTTGACTATGGTTGATCAAAATGACATTAATCAAAAGAATTTTTATAAATTCTGAACTAGAGTTGGTATTATGGAAAATTAGAGGAACCATATCCAGAAGAAGCACTTAAATATTTAAATATAGCAAAAGATTTAGGAAGAGAAGATGACTTGGTTGTATTCACAAATTGCTTATCAATTAGGTTTATAGTTCTGAAACAAAAATGAAGCTTTAGAATATTTTGATAAAGCTATAGAATTAGGAGGAAATGATACTTGGATTTTTGAAACAGAAAGGAGTAATATTATTAGATTTAGAAAAATATGAAGAAGCCTTAGATTCATTTAAAAAATGCCTATGATTCAAGAAATAATGGTTGGTATCTATATGCTGTGGGTGGATGTAGAGGCTTAGAAAGATATGAAGAAGCTATAGAAATTCTTTTTAAAATCAAGACAGATATCATTAGCTGAGGAAGATGTAGTAGATGGAAAGATTTTGAACTTGCTTATTGCTATATAGGAATAGGTGATAAAGAAAATGCACAAAAATATTTAGATTCAGCTAGAGAGTCTATAACTGAGCGTGGAGCTGAGAAATGATACTATAGAGCTAAAATTAAAAAGAAATAGAAAAAGGAATACTTTCTTTAGATAGGATTTTTAAATTAAATAAATTTATAAAAATAAAAAGTATAAGAGGTGAAAGATTTTTGATTATTAGAAAAATTGAAAGGTTAGATGAATTGTGGAAATACCAAGAAATAATAGACTTAATTGAAGCTTTTGCCAACTGAACAATTAGATACAAATTAATAGGAGAATTAGGAAAAAGCTTACAATAATATAGAAAATTATGAAAAAGGCTAAAAATATTAAAAAGTATAGAAAATGAAGAAGGAGATAATGCACTTTGGAATTGGAGGTAGGTTATTCTTACTTTTTCTTAAAAGATTATATTAAGGCGAAGAGAGTATTTTTAAAGGCATATGAATTAGAGCCAGATGATGAGTATGCTCGTGACTTTGCTTGTGACTTTTTAATAAGACATATACAGCCTTATCAAAAACTTGAAAGTAGAAATGGAAATTCAGAAAAGGCTATAGAATATGCTCTTGAAAGCAGAAAATATGCCTATGATGAAGAAGGAAAGAGTAGAAACAGATTTTTCTAGCTTCCCTATATAATAGATATATGAAATATGCAGAAGCTGAGGAAATACTTAAGTCTATCTTAGCAGAAACTCAAAAAGATGAAGAGAGACTTTTTGAGTTAGTTTATTCGTCTATTTAAACAAGAAAAATATGAAGAGGTAATTCAAAGATTAAATCATGCCTTAGAAGTAGAAGATAAAGAAAAATAAAAAGAGATAGTCTATATTTATAGTTTACTTGTCTGGTGTTATCATCAACTAGGGATTACGAAAAAGCTCTTGAATACCAAATTAAATTTAAAGAAAAAGCACATTCACAAATAGGATATCAATTGAGGTTATGATTCTAAAAAGTTGAAGAAGTACTAGAACATTCTGACAGAGCTATAGAATTAGAAAGAAATGATACTTGGATTTTTTGAAACGAAAGGAGTAATATTATTAGATTTAGAAAAATATGAAGAAGCCTTAGATTCATTTAAAAATACCTACGATTCAAGTAATAATGGTTGGTATCTATATTCTATGGGTAGATGTTTAAGAGACTTAGAAAGATATGAAGAAGCTATAGAAATTCTTTTTAAAATCAAGACAGATATCATTAGATGAAGAAGATGTAGTAGATGGAGAAGATTTTTGAACTTGCACATTGCTATATTGGAATAGGTGATAAAGAGAATGCACAAAAATATTTAGATTCAGCAAGAGATGCTATTATTGAACATGGAATTCTAAATGACTATTTTAAAGAAGAAATTGAAAAAAATAGAAAAAAAGGAATCTCTTCTCTAGACACACTTTTTAACTAACTGAATTTTTAATAGGAATTAATGGGGTTGTTGCAAATTAACAAAAAGTAAAAATAATTCGTTACTGAGTAAATTTCTTATTTTTTTACTTTAGGTTTGAAATTTTAATTTTGTAACAGCCCTGTTGATTTTTATTTTTTTAGATTATGTAACATTTATTATGTGAACTACTCACGACTAACACCCTACGAGTGCTAGAGTCGAGAGCTTCATAAGATAACTGAAAAAGTAAGTTATCTTCTAAAAGTTTGGTTTTAAAACCCTTATTCTTTTTTGGCTAGTCCACAATAGCCACTACTGGATAAGACTTGCGTCTACACCGCTACTTTTTATCTGTATATTATATTTAAAAAGAACAACTATACAGAACAGTGAATATTTTACAAGGCTACTGTTTACTAGCCTTAACTCCATATATTCAGTTGCCAATGTTCTAAATATATTATACACTAAAACTAGTAAAATTGCAAATTTTAGTGCAACATTTTTCAATGTTGGTGTTATTCATACCCTACGAATACTTGTCTCACGGCTAACACCTAACGAGTGCTAGAGCCACGAGTGTTCTAACACATTTAATAAAAAAAGTTGTAATAAATGGTATAATAAATATAAGAGGTGAAGATTTTTGAAAGCAAGAAATATTAGAAAAAAATTGAAAAATTACATGATTTAGAAAAAAATATCAAGAAATAATAGACTTAATAGAAGCTTTACCAGCTGAACAATTAAATACAGACTTAATAGGGCAACTAGCAAGAGCCTACAATAATGTTGAAAAATTATGAAAAAAAGGTTTAGAGCTATTAAAAACTATAGAATTTGAAGAAGGAGATAGTTTTTCTTTTGGAATTGAGAGCTGGATATTCTTATTTTTTTCTTAGAGGATTATACTAATGCAGAGAAAATGTTTCTTAAAAGCATATAAATTAGATCCCAGCGACGATGCTACTTGTGATTTTTTTAATAGCAACATATACAAAGATTTAGCAAAACTTGAAGTTAAAAATGAAAATTCAGAAAAAGCTATAGAATATGCTCTTGAAGCTAAAAAAATATGTCTATGATGAAGAAGGGACAGTAGAAACTGATTCATTTCCTAGCTTAGTTATATGATAGATATGAGGAAATATACAAAGAGGCTGAAGAAATACTTAGAAATCAGTTAGCTAAAAATAAAGATGATGAGTGGACACTTTGCTGAATTAGGCTATTGTTTATCTGAACAAGAAAAATATGAAGAAGCATTAGAATATTTTTTTAGCTGCAGAAAAATAAATAAAGAAGATGTCTGGACTTATAGAAAAATTGGAATATGTTACAAGAATTTAGATAACAAAGAAGAAGCTTTTAAAAATATTATTTAAAAAGCAGTTGAACTGGATGAAGAAGATAAGTATTCATTATCGGATATAGCTTGGCTTTTATGATTCTTTTAGGAAAATATGAAGAAGCATTAAAATACTTTAGAAAGACTTAGATGAGCTTGGTGAAGAAAATGATGCTTTGGACAAATACTGAGTATGGATTTTGTCTTATCAAGACTTGGAAGATATGAAGAGGCCATTGAAAAGAATTAAATCGTGCTTTTAGAAAGTAGAAGATGAGGAAAAAGATATAGCGATACATTTATAGCCAACTTGGATTTTTGTAAAAGAAAATTAGATGAGTATGATGAAGCTATAGAAGCTTTCAAGCAAGCTAAAAAAATGGGGTAGAAATGATGCTTGGATAAATGTTGAAATGGGATATTGCCATACAGGGAAAAAAATGAAACAAAAGAAGCATTGGAATGCTATTTACAAGCTGAAAAATTTGATAAAAAAAGATCCTTATCTTATGTCAGATATAGCTTGGCATTATGATGTTTTTAGGTCAATATAATGAAGGACTAAAAATATAAAAAAAGCAATCAAAACTTGGAAGAAATGATGTTTGGATAAATGTAGAATATGGTTCTTGTTTGGGAGGTTTATATAAATACGAAGAAGCTATTGAAAAATTTGAATATGCTTTAGGTTTAGAAGTAGAAGATGAGGATGAAAAGAGATTTAGCTTTTATCTATAGTCAACTTGGTTGGTGCTCATCGTCAATTAGGTAATTATGAAAAAGGTCTTGAATATCATCTTAAATCTAAAGAAGAAGGCAGAAATGATCCTTGGATAAATGTTGAAATAGCAATGTGTTATGAAAATTTAGGAGACTATGAAAAAGGTCTTGAATATGCATTAATAGCTTATGAGTTTAGATAGAGATGACATACGTTCATTATCAGAAGTTGGTTGGATCTATGATTGTATGGAAAAAGTATGAAGATGGACTTCCATTTTTATTAAGAGCTGAAGAACTAGGAAGAGATGATGAATGGCTTAATACTGAAATAGCTATTAATTTAGGTAGAAGTGGGAAGACCAATGAAGCACTTGAAAGATTGAAAAAGTCGTTGACTATGGTTGATGAAGATAATATTAGTCAAAAAAATCTTTTATAAATTCTGAAATAGCTTGGCTTTATGGAAAGCTTAGAAGAAAACCAACCAGAAGAAGCACTTAAAGTATTTAAATGTAGCAAAAGACTTAGGAAGAGATGATGAGTGGCTACATTCACAAATTGGATATCAATTAGGTTATGATCCTGAAAAAACAGAAGAAGCTTTGGAACATTTTGAAAAAGCTATAGAATTGGGAAGAGCTGATGCTTGGATTTTTGAAGTGAAAGGAATAATGTTACTAGATTTAAAAAGATACGAAGAAGCTTTTAGAATCATTCAAAAAAAGCTTATGCCGAAGATAATAATGGTTGGTACCTATATTCTATGGGAAGATGTTTAAGAGGCCTAGAAAGATATGAAGAAGCTATAAAAATTCTTTTTAGAAATCAAGACAGATATCATTAGATGAAGAAGATGTAGTAGATGGAGAAGATTTTGAGCTTGCTTATTGCTATATTGGAATTGGTGATAAAGAAAAATGCACAAAAAAATATTTAGATTCAGCTAGAGATTCTATCACTGAACGTGGACTTCTAAATGACTATTTTAAAGAAAAAAATTGAAGAAATAGAAAAAGGAATATCTTCTTTAGATATACTTTTCAACTAAAAAAATTTTTAAATAAGAGGTTGTTGCAAAATTAAAAACTTTACAACAGCCACTTATTTTTTTATATTTTGTAACATATGTTACAGAAAAATAGTTTACAAAAAGGAGTATAATTTACTAAAAATAATAAAGAAATGAAAAATAAAAGATAGAGTTTGATATCTAAAAAGGAGAGGTTAGAATGTATATTAGTAAATCAATGTCAATAAAATCAATAGTGGAAAAAAATATCCCAGAAACAATTCCTGTTTTTACAAATATTGGATTTAAAGGATTAGATAATCCTGCAGTTTTTACAAAAAGTTAGAAGAACAAGGAATCACTTTTAGAAAAAAAGCAATGATGATTAAAAAAAGAAGATGTAGATGCTTTTTATTCCAATGTTACAACAAGCAATAGCTTCTGTTGAAAGAGAAGATGAAGGAGTTAAAGAGGCATCACTTATGGGACTTTTTACCTTGTCCAGTTAGAATTCCTTTTATTAGAAGGTTTTGAAAAATATTTAGCAGATAACAAAGATATAAAAAGTTAAATATGAATTGAAAAGCAGCTTACTCAGGACTTGGTTGGATAAAAAGATGAAGTAATAGATAAAAAAATGATATAGATAAATTAGCAGATATGTTTATTTCAGCTGGTTTTCGACTTATTCTTTGATAAAGACTTAATGGGAAAAATTCAAAGAACAAGGTATATTTAAAGATATGACAGGTATTGAAAAATACAATACAGATTTTGATAATGAAAATATTCACTTAAAAAGATCCACATGGAGATTACTCAATGATAGGAGTTGTACCAGCTATATTCATAGTTAATAAAGCAGCTCTAAATGGTAGAGAAGTTCCTAGATCTTGGGAAGATTTATTGAAAACCTGAATTTGCAAAAATCTGTTTCATTACCTATAGCAGACTTTGACTTATTCAATTCAATCTTAATCCATATCTATAAATTATATGGTTTTGAAGGTGTAAAAAGTTTAGGACATTCTTTACTTTCTAACTTTACACCCTGCACAAATGGTTGAAGCAAAAGAGCCTGTTGTAACAATAATGCCTTATTTCTTCTCTAAAATGGTACCAGAAAAAGGACCAAAAGAAGTTATATGGCCAAAAGAAGGAGCAATTATATCTCCAATATTTATGTTGACTAAGGCTTCAAAGGCAAAAAGAATTAGAAAAAAAGTTATTAAATTTATGAGTGGAAAAAGCAGTTGGAGATACTCTAGCTAATCAAGGATTATTCCCAAGTGTACACCCAGAAGTAAAAAATCCTGTAAATGGTAGACCTATGCTTTGGGTTGGTTGGGACTTTATCTACTCAAATGATATGGGAGAATTAATTAAAAAATGTGAAGAAACATTTAAGGAAGGAGCAGCTGAATAATGAAACTTATAACAGTATCAGGACCACCTTCATCTGGAAAGACTTCACTTATTATCAAAACAATAGAAAGTTTAAAGGCACAAAATATTAAAGTTGGTATAGTTAAGTTTGACTGTCTTTACACAGATGATGATGTTTTATATGAAAAAGCAGGAATACTTGTAAAAAAAGGATTATCAGGTTCAGTTTGTCCAGACCACTTTTTTGCAAGTAATATAGAAGAAGTTGTACAATGGGGACAAGCTAATGGAGTGGACTTATTAATCACAGAAAGTGCTGGACTATGTAATAGATGTTCGCCTTATTTAAAAGATATTAAAGCAGTGTGTGTAATAGATAACCTAAGTGGAATAAATACTCCTAAAAAAATAGGACCTATGCTTAAACTAGCAGATATAGTTGTTATTACAAAGGGAGATATAGTTTCTCAAGCAGAAAGAGAAGTTTTTGCTTCAAGAGTGCAAACAGTAAACCCTAAGGCAGCTATTATCCATATAAATGGTTTAACAGGACAAGGAACTTATGAATTTGGTTCTTTAATAATGGATGACAATGAAGAAATAGATACAGTGTTGGAAAGAAAATTGAGATTCCCATTACCTTCAGCAGTATGTTCATATTGCTTAGGTGAAACTAGAATAGGAAACGAATACCAACTTGGAAATATCAGAAAAATAAATTTTTGAAGAAAAATAATTAATATCAACGAGATCTTTTGAAGTAAAATTTAATATAAAAGTTAAAAATAATGAGTTACGATGTAGATTTTTAGATAAAAATTAAAGCATGAGCTGAGAAATGTCGGCGTGTTTGAAACAACTGTTGCAAGTTTGCGAATTTACAGCGAAACTTATTTTTATCGTTAAGAAATCTAATCGAACTGACTATTTTTTTATTATATAGTACTATATAAGGAGAGGAAATGAGTATAGATAATAATGAATTAGATGAAATGGACTTCGACCTTCTTGATATACTTGGAGTTACTGAGCAAAAAGTTGAAAGCATAACGTTACTTCCAGGATATAACAAAAAAAGGTGAAAAAAAGAAGGCTATGAAGAATTAGTAATAAAATCAGGAGAAATTGTTGCAATAGTAGGACCTACAGGTTCAGGAAAAAAAGTAGACTACTTGCAGATATAGAATGGGGAGCTCAAGGAGACACTCCAACAAAGAGAACAGTTCTTGTAAATGGAGAACTGATGGACGCTAAAAAAAGATTTTTCTCCTAGTTATAAATTAGTTGCACAACTTTCTCAAAAATATGAACTTTGTAATGGATTTAACTGTAAGAGAATTCATAGATTTGCATGCTGAAAGTAGATTAGTTTTAGATAGAGAAAGTGTAATAGAAAAAAATATTTAATCAAGCTAATGAGCTTGCAGGAGAAAAAAATTTACTATAGATACTCCAATAACAAGTTTAAGTGGAGGGCAATCAAGAGCATTGATGATATCAGATACTGCAATTTTAAGTACATCTCCAATAGTTCTTATAGATGAAATTGAAAATGCAGGTATAGATAGAAAAAGCCTTAGACTTACTTGTTGGAAATAATAAGATAGTTTTAATGGCAACACATGATCCTATTCTTGCTCTTATGGGAGATAGAAGAATAGTTATTAAAAAAATGGTGGAATTAATAAAGTTATTGAGTCTACAACAGAAGAAAAATATCTTGGGAGCATTGACAGAGCTTGATGATGTAGTTCAAGGTATGAGAAACAAATTAAGATATGGGGAAAGACTAGAATTAGATTTTTGAAATTAAGAAAAAAATAGAAATAATTGACAAAATTTAACAATATCTAGCAAGAAGTCCTCTACTTCTATAAGTAGGGATGAATTGCTTTTTATTTTCTTGAAAATTGTTTCAAAAATATGATATAATTAAATCAAATTAAAAGATAATAAAAAAGAGTATTTTTGGAGTAGAATTTTTGTATTGAGTATTGGTGAGCAAGTAAGGAGGAGGAAATGAAGATAATTAAAAAGCATATAAATTCAGAATATATCCTACCTTAGAACAAGTAATCTTTTTTTCTCAAAAAAACTTTGGTTGTGTTAGAAAAGGTTTATAACCTTATGTTAGATGATAGAAAGAAAGATTATGAAGAATATAAATCAACAGGAATTAAAACTAAAATATCCCTACTCCTGCTAAATATAAAGAAGAATATCCTTATTTAAAAGAAGTAGATAGCTTAGCTCTTGCTAATGCACAATTAAATTTAGAAAAAGGCTTTTTAAAGAAATTTTCTTAAAAAAATAAAGATTTTGGTTTTTCCAAAATATAAATGTAAATCTAACCCAGTCCAAAAGCTATACTACAAATAATCAGAACACAATATATATTAAAGATAGCTACATAAAACTTCCTAAACTAAAAATCACTAGTTAAAAATTAGACTACATAGAGAAAATAAAAGGTATAATTAAATCAGTAACAATAAGTAAAAAAATAGTCTTGATCATTATTTTGTTTCAATATTATGTGAATGTGATGGTGGCGAAAGCAGAAAAATATACTAGATGGTGCAAGGCTAAATCTAAACATTATGATAATAGACAATCAGCAACTAAGCCTGAAAAGGAAAGTTCAACGACTATCCCTCGTGAGAGGAGTACAATACAAGCGATTGGTATTGGAAGTGGTTTCGCCTAAGGTGTTGAGATACACTATAGATAAGATATAGTCTGTGCTTGTTAGAGATAACAAGAAGTTCATAAGAGAACTGCATAAGTAGTAAACGCACTTATGTGAACGACACTTTCACTGTTGTGAGGTTTTTAAAAACTTTAAAAATGTTTAAAAATAAATAAAAAATATTACTTTTAGTAGACTGAATGTAGAATATATGGTATAATATCTCTGATAAAAAGGAGGTGATTATATATGTATTTAACATTAAAACAACAAGTAAAACATCTTAGCAAAAAGAGTTTAAAAACTTAAAATATTTGTGCCATATAGCTAAGAATTTAAAGAATCAAGCTATATATAATGTTAGACAACACTATTTTAAAAATAAAAAGTATTTTGGGCTATAATGAAAAACTATAAAATGCTTAAAAATAGTGAGAATTACAAGAAGTTAAATTTCTAATATGGCTCAACAAATTTTAAAAGAAGTAGATGAAAGTTTTAAATCATTTTTGTACTTTTTAAAAACTTGCTAAGAATGGTCAATATAATGGTAAAATAAAATTACCTAATTATCTTGATAAAAGATGGTTTTACAACTCTTGTTATAGGTTTTGTTAGATTAAAAGATGATATGCTGATAGTTCCTTATTCAAATTCTTTTTAAAAATTCATCAGGAAGTTAAAAGTTAAGCTACCATCAGTATTAAAAAGACAAGAAGATAAAAAGAAATTAGAATAATACCAAAACAACATTCTAGGTACTTTGAAATTCAATATACTTATGAGATAGAAGAAGTTCAAAGGAATTAAATAAAGAAAATGTACTAGGAATTGATTTAGGTATAGACAATCTTTGTACTTGTGTTACAAATACTGGAGCTTCATTCATAATAGATGGTAGAAAATTAAAATCAATAAATCAATACTATAATAAGATAAATGCAAAATTACAAAGTATAAAAAGATAAGCAAAAAGATTGAGCGCACAACATTAAGGCAAAAAGAGAATAACTAGAAAGAGAAATAATCGTATAAATGATTATCTTTCAAAAGCAGCAAGAACAATTGTAAATTATTGTCTTAATAATGATATAGGAAAAACTAGTTCTAGGATATAATGAAGATTTTCAAAGAAATTCAAATATTGGAAGTATAAATAATCAGAACTTTGTAAATATACCATATGGAAAAATTAAGAGATAAATTAATATATCTATGTAAACTATATGGAATAGAATTTAAACTACAAGAAGAGAGTTATACATCAAAAGCAAGTTTCTTTTGATGGAGATGAAATTCCAATATATGATAAAGAAAATCCACAAGAATATATATTCAGTGGAAAAAGAATAAAAAGAGGACTATATCAAACAAGCGCAGGTAAACTTATAAATGCAGATTGTAATGGAGCATTAAATATTCTAAGAAAAAGTAAAGTTGTGGACTTAGAGTCCTATACAATAGAGGTGAGCTGAACACACCCTAAAAAGAATAAGGGTAGTGTAAAGCTATCAAACTTCTTAGAAAATTTTTAAATATTTTTAAAGATTTTGGAATCCTGCAACTCTAGCACTCGTAGGGTGTCAGTCGTGGGAGGTTCAGAAAGGTAGTATAGGTTAATTATACTACTTTTTATAAATAAAAATAAACAAAAAAATAATAATAGAGGTGAAAGTTATGGATCAAAAATTTTGGGATAAAATTGATAGTTTTGGGCAAAATGGGGAATATGATAAGATTGTAAGAGAAATTAAAAAGCTACCAGCTGATAAGATGGATATGGAATTAATCAATGTTTTAGGTAGAGCTTATATGTACTTTAGGAGATTTAGGAAATGCTCTTGATACATATTTATCATTTATAGGAAAAGCTGAAGAAGATACTCTTAATGCAGACATATGGCTTTTATTCAGAAGCAGGTTGGACATGTAATGAGTTTGAAGATTTTTGAACAAGGTTTAAAATATCTATTGGAAGCTGAAAAATTAGGTAGAGATGATGAATGGCTTAACACTGAAATAGGTCAATGTTTAGGAAGACTTGAAAGATATGAAGAAGCTATAAAAAGATTAGAAAAATCATTAAAATTAATTGAAGCAGATGAAGCAGAAAATGGTGATGAAAAAGTTAATGAAAAGATTTTCATCATCTCTGAATTAGGATATTTACATGCTGTACAAGGAAAAAATGAAGAAGCACTTAAATATTTCTATACAGCAAAAGATTTAGGAAGAAATGATGGATGGATATATCTTCACCTTTACCACAATCTAAAAACTACTAAAGGAGAAGAAGAAGCATTAAAGTATTTTTGAAGAACAAGCTAAAATAGAAGATAAAAATTCTGTCCTTCTTGAAGCCTTTAGGAAATATCTATATGTTGGAAGCTAGCGAAATTATGAAAAAGCTGAAAAACTTTCCAAAAAGCTTTTGCTCTTAGTGGAGATGGACAACAACTATTTAATAGAGGTAGAGCATTAGCAGCTCTTAAAAAAATATGAAGAAGCAATAGAAGTTCTTTTACAATCAAGAAGAATCTCTGAACAAGAAGGAGATGTAACAGATGGAGAAGATGTGGAACTTGTTCGTTGCTATATAGGATTAAAAGATAAGAAAAATGCTGAAAAATATTTAGAACTTGCAAGAGAAGGTGCAGACAATGTTGCTGACGATTTTATAGATGAATATGAAGAGGAATTAGATAAATTAGAAGATATGATAGATGAACTATAACATAAAACTAAGGAGTGATGATTTTGAAAGAAACATTATTAGAGAAATCGAAAGATTACATGACTTTAGAAAAAAATATCAAGAAATAATAGACTTAATAGAAGCTTTTACCAGCAGAAAGATTAAATACAGAATTAATGGGAGAATTAGGAAGAGCCTACAACAATATAGAAGAATATGAAAAAAAGCTTTTAGAAATATTAAAGAAACTATAGAATTCGAAGAAGGACATAGTCTTATTTGGAATTGGAGAGCTGGTTTTTCTTATTTTTTTCTTAGAAGACTATATTAATGCAGAAAACATGTTTTTGAAAAGCATATGAATTAGATCCTGATGATAATGGCACTTGTGATTTTTAATAGCAATATATAGAAACTTTAGCAAAAACTTGAAAATGAAAAATCAAAATTCAGAAAAGTCTATAGAATATGCTCTCAAAGCTAAAAAAATATGCCTATGATGAAGAAGGAAGAATAGAAACAGATTCTTTCTTAGCTTGGACATATAACAGATATGGAAAAATATGAAGAGGCTGAAGAAATACTTAAAAATCAGTTAGCTGGAAAATAAAAGATAATCAATGGGCATATTCAGAGTTAGCTTACAGTTTATCAGAACAAGGAAAATTTGAAGAAGCACTTGAAAATTGTTTTTTAAGGCTGAAGACTTAGGTAGAAATGACGATTGGCTTTTTACAAGAATAGCAATATGTTATAAAAATCTGGGTAAAAATGAAGAAGCCCTAGAATATTATTTAAAAGCTCTTGAATTATCTGAAGATGATATATTTATAATGTCAGACATAGCTTGGCTTTATGATATTACAGATAGATATGAAGAGGCCTTGAAATATTTAGAAAGACTTGAAGAACTTGGTCAAGATGATGCTTGGACAAATACTGAATTTGGATATTGTCTGTCAAAACTTGGAAGATATGAAGAGGCAATTGAAAAATTAAATCATGCTTTAGAAGTAGAAACTGAAAATGATGATAAAGATGTATCATATATCTATGCTCGGCTTGGTTGGTGTAAAAGAAAATTAGGTATGTGTGATGAAGCTATAGAAGACTTCAATAAAGCTAAAAAAATGGGGTAGAAATGATGCTGTAATAAATGCTGAAATAGGTCATTGTTATAAGGCAAAAAGATGAGTATGAAGAAGCATTGAAATACTATTTACAAGCTGAAAAATTTGATAAAAAGATCCGCTTATAATGTCAGAAATAGCTTGGCATTATGGAGCTTTAGGACTATATGATGAATCTATAAAATATATAAAAAAAGCAATGAGACTTGGTAGGAATGATGCTTGGATAAATATAGAATATGGAGCTTGTTTAGCAGGTTTGGATAAACATGAAGAAGCTATTGAAAAAGTTTGAATATGCTTTAAGTTTAAATGACGAAGATAAAGACTTAGCTTTTACTCATGGTCAACTTGGTTGTTGTCATCGTAACTTAGAAAACTATGAAGAAGCCATTAAATACCTTATGTTATCTAAAAGAAGAAGGTAGAAATGATGTTTGGACAAATCTTGAACTAGCAATGTGTTATGAAAATTTAGAAGATTATGAAAAAGCTCTTGAATATGCATTAGTGGCTTATGAATTGGATAAAAGACGATATAGGTGCAATATCAGAAGTTGCTACTATTTATGATAATTTAGAAAATTATGAAGAAGCCCTTCCGTTTTTATTGAGAGCTGAAGAGTTAGGAAGAAACGATGAATGGATTAACACAGAGATAGCTTTTAAACTTAGGGTAGAAGTGGAAAAACTCATGAAGCCCTTTGAAAGATTAGAGAAGTCTTTGACTCTAGTTGATGAAGATAGAATTAATCAAAGAATTTTTATAAATTCTGAAATAGCTTGGAATTATGGAAGATTAGAAGAACCACATCCAGAAGAAGCTCTTAAATATCTAAATATAGCAAAAAGAACTAGGGAGAGAAGATGATGGATATATTCACAAATTGGTTTATCAGTTAGGTTATAATTTAGAAACAAGAAAAAGAAGCACTAGAACATTTTGATAAAAAAATATGGTCGCACACTTGTGACTCTAGAACTCGTAGGGTATCAGTCATGAGTTAGACCATTAAGTATAGTCAGCATATATAGAAATATGTATGTAGAGGTAGCAACTTTAAAAAGCTATCCAATACTACTCGAATTGCTGGAAACCCCTAAAACTAGTATAACTACAACATAGTACCTAAATAAAAATATGGTACAAGTGTGAAAGTGGCGAAAGCAGAAAAAATATACTAGATGACATAAGGTTAAATCCTAAGTGTTAAGATAATGGGCAATCAGCAGCCAAGACCGAAAGGTAAGGTTCAACGACTATTCCTCCTGAGGGAAGTACACTAAAAGCTAGTGGAAGTGGGTAGACCCAAACAGATAGAGCTGTGGGATAAGATATAGTCTGTGCTTAATAGAAATATTAAGAAGTTCAAGGCTAATCTCCTTAATTTATTAAGGAGTGTATATGCCAAGAGAACTGCATAAGTGGTAGCGTACTTATGTGAACGACAACCTCTAAAACGACTGAGTCAGTTTTAGGTTCATATATTTAGAAAAAAATTTTACTTTTTCATTTTACTTATAGTATAAAAAAAGTAGTATACTATGTATAGGTAAATGGAGGTGAAATCACATGGAAAAAGCATATAAGTTTAGATTTTTATCCAACTAAAAACTCAAATAACAATATTAAATTGTACTTTTTGGTTGTGTAAGATATGTCTATAATCATTTTTTTAGATTTAAAAACAAGAGCTATATAACGAAAGAGAAAAAAATCTATTTCATATAGTGAGTGTAGTAAAAGAATTAACAGTTTTAAAACAAGAGAAAAGAATGGTTAAAAGATGTAGATAAATTTTTCTTTACAAAAATTCTTTAAAAGATTTAGATAAAAGCCTACAAAAAAACTTCTTTAGTGGAAGTGGCTATCCAAAATTTAAAATCTAAGAAAGATAATAGAAAATCATACAGAACCAATTATACAAATAATAATATAGAGTTTTTTTAGATAAATGGATAAAAAGTACCTAAGTTAGGAAAAACTAAAAATAAGAGATAAAAATGAAACCACAAGGAAGAATAATAAGTGCAACAATAACACAAGTACCTAGTGGAAAATATTATATATCTCTGTGTTGTACATGATGTAGAAGTAGAAAAATTAGAAAGTACAAATAAAAATGTTGGAATAGATTTAGGTATAAAGGACTTTGCGATTACCAGTGATGAAATCTCAATAGAAAATCCAAAATATTTACAAAAATCTTTGAATAAACTAGCGATATTACAAAGAAAAACTATCACGAAAACCAAAGGGTAGTTCAAATAGGAATAAAGCTAGAATAAAAAGTAGCAAGATTATTTGAAAAAGATATCAAATCAAAGAAAAGATTTTTTTGCAAAAGTTATCAACAATGCTAATAAAAAGAATATGATATTATCTGTATTGAAGACTTTACAAGTAAAAAAAATATGGTAAAAATCATAAATTAGCAAGAAATATCTCAGATGTATCATGGAGCGAATTTAATAGAATACTAGAATACAAAGCTAAATGGTACAAAAGAACAATAGTAAGAGTGGATAAATTTTTTTGCAAGTAGTCAAATATGTAATTGTTGTGGATATAGAAATGAAGAAGTAAAAGATTTAAGTATAAGAGAATGGACTTGTCCAGTATGTGGAGCTGTACATAATAGAGATATAAATGCAGCCAAAAAAACATATTAAAAAGAAGGACTAAGAATATTAAAAGAAAGTGCTTAAATATATAAATATATGAACCGTAGGAACTATGGGGATAGCTTGGTAAATTTAGTTGGCTAACAGAAGCAACTACTACCCAAGAACCCTGCGACTCTAGCACTCGTAGGGTGTCAGTCGTGGGAGGTTCAGAAAGCTCTTGAATTAGGCTCAAAATGATGCTTGGATTTTTTGAGATGAGAGGAACAATTTTTATTAGATTTTTAAAAGGTATGAAGAAGCCCTAGATTCATTTAAAAAGCTTATGACTTAAATGACGATAGTTGGTATCTATATTCTATAGGTAGATGTTTAAGAGGCTTAGAAAGATATGAAGAAGCTATAGAAGTTCTTTTTGGAGTCAAGACAACTATCATTAGATGAAGATGATGTTGTAGATGGAGAGGATTTAGAGCTAGCTCATTGTTATCTTGGACTTGGTGACAAAGACAATGCACAAAAATATCTGGATTTAGCTAGAGATTCTATAGATAAACAAGGAACTTTAAATGATGATATAAAAAGAGAAATTGAAGAAATAGAAAAAGGAATACTTTCTCTAAATAATTAAAATAAATCTTTTAATAAGAATTGACTTCCCTATAAAGGAGAAGTTGATTCTTATTTTTATTAAAAATTTTTAAAAAAATAAAAAAAGTTCTTGACATTATCATAAAAAAGGGGCTATAATAACGAAGTATCAAATACATAAGTCGGAATATAGCGCAGCCCGGTAGCGCACCTGCCTTGGGGAGCAGGGGGACGCAAGTTCAAATCTTGCTATTCCGACCATTGAAGTGCGGGAATAGCTCAGTTGGTAGAGCGTCAGCCTTCAAGCTGAATGTCGCGAGTTCGAACCTCGTTTCCCGCTCCAAAAAAACTTATAATGGTGACCGTAGTTCAGTTGGTAGAGCGCCAGTTTGTGGCACTGGTTGTCGCGGGTTCGATCCCCGTCGGTCACCCCATTTGCGTCATTAGCTCAGTTGGTAGAGCACACGACTTTTAATCGTGTTGTCACAAGTTCAAATCTTGTATGACGCACCATTTTTTTGCGGGGATGGCGGAATTGGCAGACGCGCTAGACTTAGGATCTAGTGTCCCCAGACGTGAGAGTTCAAGTCTCTCTCTCCGCACCATATATATACTAGCCTTTAGGCTTTTTTTAATTCTATTGGGGTGTCGCCAAGCGGTAAGGCAACGGACTTTGACTCCGTTATGCGTTGGTTCGAATCCAGCCACCCCAGCCATATATAAAATATCACTAGAGAGAAATCTCTAGTTTTTATTTTTAATCATAAAAAAACTATTGCAAATCATAGTGATCTGCAATAGTCCTTTCTAGTTATCAGCTGATATTTGTTACTTTTATGCTAAATATTGATTTGACTGCTTCTAACTCAACCTTTTTTTAAACTCTATATTTGTAAGAGTGCTTTCAGATTTCTTTATTTGTTTCTTTATAGTGTCTATCCAAGCATCATAGCTTTCATAGGCTGTAGTATCTAAAAGCTGCTCCTGCTGCTTTTTTTGAGCTTCTAAGTATTTTTATTAGAGCTTTGTCATTTTCTATTTCCTTTTGTCACAGCAACTTCTCTTTTTTTATAGCATTTTTCCAACTTTTTTAGCAAATTTTCCCCATTACTTTCTTTTTCATTTTTGATTCATAACTTTTTACCTCCATAAATTTTAATTTTTTTCTTTTTCTAACTTGGCTGCCTTGTTATGAATACATAATAACTTATTTTTTGTTATTTCCTTTTTCTATATGGACAAATATGCTTCTATAGAAAGTTTTGAAAAATTTATTTTAGTTATCGAAAAATAGTACCTTTTTTTCAATACCCATCATTCTTTTCATTAGAACATACTTTTTTTGTCTTTCTGAGATAGTCCATGTATCATTTTCTTTTTGTCATTTCAATATCCATTTCTTGTTCAATAACAGGTGCTTTTCCTTTTTTTATTTTTCTTTAAGTAATCCTTCTATTTCATCTAGAAGATTTGATCTATCTTTCAGTTGTATTTGTTATTATTTGTTGAAAGGCTTCAAAGAAATCAACAGCTTTTACTTTTTATCTTAAGTTCTGCCTTATCACCCATATCATTAATACTTACTACATCATATGAAGCTTTGATTGAAAAGCTTCATATATAAACTTCTATACCAAAAAGTTGAAGCTTTTGTTTCTAATTCATTTTGAGATGAATCTTTTACTTTCTTCTTCCAAACTTGTCATATTGTTTTTTAAATTCAGTTGTAACTTCTTCTTTAATTCCATTAAAAATAATATCAAATTCTTTGTGTAAACCTGTCAATTCCCTTTTTTTCCACAACTAACAAAGATTACCCCAGATACCAGTATAAGACCAAAACAAAAATACCTCTTAAAAATTTTTTTCATAGATTCTCCTCCTAAATTTGTAATAAAAGTTAAATAATTTTTTTAGTTTTTTGTAGAATTAATTGTCTTGTATAAGTTTTTTTGTATACTGAATCAATTATATTATAATATCTCCCTATATATTTTGCAAATATATCTTTTATATTCAATGAATAAACTAAGTATATAAAGATAATTTAAAATAAAAAGGAGTCGTTGCAAAATTAAAAATTTCAATACTAAAGTAAAAATAAGAAATTTACTCAGTAACGAACTATTTTTACTTTTTTTATGAATGCAACAACCCCTTAGCTTTTAAAAAAATTGATTATTTAAGTTTTCTCATCTAGAGAATTATCTTCTATATATTTGTATAGGTCTTGATGTCCTAACATAGTTTTTTTCCTAATAATTCTTTAGCTTGTTTTTCCAAATTCTTTTTAAAAAGATCTCTGTTTTCTTTACTTGTTTCCTTACCATATTTTTTTAAAATGTAATCTAATTCATGTTCTTCTGAGAAATTTGATAAATTTTGCGTCTCTGTTCATTAATTTCCTCCTTTGATATTTAAATTAGTGGTGACTAATTTTACTATATTTTTGTATTAATAGCAATAGAATTTTTAGTAGTTCCATAGCAGACTCATCACTACTATTTTTGAGTTCCAAGTTCACCTTTGAAAGCTTTTATGTAAGATAGATTTTTTTCTAATATATCTATTCTTTCTTCAAGCTCTAATAATTCTTTACCTTGTTTTCATTTTCTAAAAACTTCATCTAGCACTCTAACAATTTCTTGTTGTTCTTCTAGTGGTAGGGGAAATTTTATATCTGATATTATTTCAAGTGTCAAATTTGGAATAGCTGTAACTTTTACTTGACTTAATAAAAGTAGATTTAATAATTGGACTATTAAGATAAAGAATAATAAAAATTTTTCTAAAACTTTATTATTATCAATTAATCTAACAAAAGAGATTGCTTGATTTATATTTGCAGGTAAGTCTTCTTTTTTTACTATTGCAGTTCTTCCAAGTGTTCCTGCAATACTTATTAAAATATCTTTCTCTTTTAAAAATAGATCTTTTTAAAAACCATTGTGAGTTTTTCATTTATATATTTTTATATTTGATAAAATTAATTGAGTTGTTATTACCTATATTTTTCAACTCTCAAAAAAATTAACTCCCTCTTCTATATATCCATCATCCCCTCTTGGCGTTGTTCCTTTTGATATCTTTTCAGAAATATCTCCTAATCTTCCCCATACCCAACTATCAGGCAGTTTATATGGTTGTTCATCAACTGGAACTATCATATCTTTTAACTTCTGTTATAGTAGGTTTTTTAGGTTTTTTATTACCATCTTTCTCAGCTTGTAGGCAATCTTCTTCCCACTTTTTAATTTTTTTCTTCATTTATAGATTTTTAAAAGTTCTTTTACATCTGATGTTTTGTTTTTCACTTCTCCATTTAGATGTTAAAGTTCCTTTAAAAAGCTCTATCTAAAATAGAAATTTTTCTATTTTTCAATATCAATTTTTATTTCTTCAATTATTTCTTTTGCCCTTTTTAGTTTTTTCAAATAAGAAATCTAATTTTTCTACTATTCTTTTTGCTCATTTAATGGTGGCAAAAGGAAAGGAAATTCTTTAAATAATTTTTATTTAAATGTGGAATAGCAGAACCTACTTTTATTATTTTTAAAAACTTCTTTATTTCTTTTTCAAAAACAATGAAATATAGTTCCACATTTCTTCTTTACTATACTTCAATTTTTAAATGTACTTCCCATATAGCCTCTATATGGGATTTTAAAAACTTCACCAGAGTTTTTCACCATCAACCAATATAACTCAAGTCATTTTTCAACTATTCTTCCAGAAGTTTTTCTTAACTACATCTGCATTCTATATCCATATCCATATCTAAATTTCTTCTTAAAGTTTTTACATCAAAAGTAGTCTAGTTCTTCATTTTCAATATTTTTCACCATTATCTAAAAGCTACTATCTCTCCCAATCTAGTCCACACCCAATTACTAGGTATTGTATATGGTTGTTCATCAACTGGGACAAGGGCTTGTTTTAATTTTTCTTCTAAACTAATTTCAACTTTATTATTCTTAGCCATTTTTAATCTTCCTCACTTAGTCCACAGTTTTTCAGTTCATTCACAACTGATTTTTAATAAGTCAATAGCTTCTTCTAATTTCTCAATAGTTTCATTAGTATTTAAAATTGGATTAGGTAAAGTCTCTATATCTAGCAGGCTTTCATCTTTGATTAGTCCCTAAATCAAGAGAATAATCCTTTTTAATAACCTCATCTAAACTAATTTTTTTGTCCATCTTTCTAGCTTTTTCTTTTTCTTCATCATTATCAAAAGTTGAAATAAATTCTTCAAAATATTTCTCAGTAAGTGGAGTTGTTTTACCAAAATTAGGCATATTAGTTCTTAAGTCATAGAACCAAATATCCTTTTGTATTTCCTATATCAGTTTTAGCTCTATCAAAAGAATAGAACATTAGTTTTTACTCCTTGAGCATAGAATATTCCTGTTGGCAATCTCAATATAGTATGAACATTACATTTATTTAGTAAATCTTGTCTGATATCTTTTCCAATTCCACCTTCAAATAACACATTATCTGGAAGTACTACTCCAGCTCTTGCTTTTCCTGTTAAATTTAAAGAACGATAGATAATTTCTAAGAAGTTTAATTGCTTATTAGATGAAGAATAAACTAAGTCATCTCTTGTTGCTCTTTTCTCCACCTTTTTTTGTTCCAAAAGGAGGATTAGAAAGAATTAAATCAAAGTTCTTTAATTGTGTTCCTGTTGCAGAAAGAGTATCACCTTGTAGGAAATTTCCTTCCACTCCATGAAGTAAAGCATTCATTATACCAAGTCTATGAGTATCAGGAACTAATTCACAAGCAGAAAAAAAGCTTCTTTCTTTTTGAAAAAGCATAGTCTTCTTCAGATATTCCATAATAGTCATTATTTTTTCTTTTATATATCTATTTGCAGATATGATAAAACCTAATGTTCCAGAGGCAGGGTCACAAATTCTCTCTTTTAGTTGAGGTTTAGTAACCTTAACAATAGTATCTATTAATACTCTTGGAGTGAAATATTGCCCAGCTCCAGATTTCTTTTCAGAAGCATTTTTCAAGTAAACCTTCATAAAGGTCTCCAAAGTCTTCTTTATCCACTGAATACCAATCCATCTTATCTATTTCAGAGAAAATCTTTTTAAATTAGCAGGTTCTTCAATATTAGTTTTAGCATTTCTATAGATAATAGCTAAGTTATTTTTCTTTTTGAGCTAAATCTATTAAAGCCTTTTTGATAGGTAGTTTTTTAATTCTAAACCATCTAATTTAATAAGAGTATTCCAACGATATTCTTCAGGAATTCCAACTTCAGCTTCATTATCTTGTTCTGCTAGCATTTTTAAAAATAGGATATATGTTAATTCTGTCACATATTCATGATAGGTAATTCCATCATCTCTTAATACATTACATAGATTCCATAATTTTTGAACTATTTCATTATTTGTCATTTTCTACTTCCCTTAATTTAGAATGATTTCTTCATTGATAATAGAAACAATATCAGCTAATTTATCTTCAAGCTTTTTGATTAATCTTATTGTAACCACCAAAAATTATCTTTGAATATTCCACTTGAAAAATCTTCCTCTGTCAAATAACTATTTTCTCTTAATTGAGAAATAATTTTTTTCTATAATTTTTAATTGAATAGGATTCCAATTCTTCAATCTTTTTATTCTTTTTTCAATATCTTGAATTTTTTTCTTCCTTATCTAAAAATAGTTGAGCCTTTCAATACTTTCTTTTATATAGCTTAGTATATCAGCTGTGATATTTGACATTTTCAACTTTTTCCATAGGCAGAATTTAACTCAGTTTCCTTATATCCATTTTCATCTAAAATATATCTTAATTCTTTTAAGTCTTTTCTTTTTAAATAGTTTTTGGATTTTCTTTTTAACAATTTTAAAAGCTTCTACTTTATCCTGATTTTCTCTTATGTACTTTTCAAAAATTTTTCTAGATAGTCTTCTGGTTTTTCATTTTTTACCATAGATTTGTCTAACAGTTCTAATTTCATCTTCATGCTCAGATATGATTCTATCTTTTTTTAGTATTTTTGAATACTATCTAAGAATATTAGAAAATCTTCTTCTTTTTCTATGTCATCAGGATTTATGTTTTTAATATATTCAATATAGTCATCAATATTTTTTTATGTCTTCATTTTTCTGTATATTTTTAGAATTTATCTCAAACTTATTTTCACCCTAAGTCTTTTTATTCTTTTCTTTTTTTCTTTGTAATCTAGCAATAACTTGCTCAATAAAATATTTTTTTACTTTCATCAGGAACATCTTTGCTATAGCTATCTAATAATTTTTCCATATCTATTTGTGGATTATTTACTACAGGATTCATATCAGAAAAAAATCTTTCATATCTACATAGTTTCTAGCAGCATCAAATACCTTATAGCTTGTTTTTATCTATTTCATCACATTTTCTAGTAGCTCTACCAAGCATTTGATGATAGAGTATACGGCTTTTTAACCTTTCTTAAAAATACAAGATTAGTTATTCTAGGTACATCTACTCCTGTTGTTAATAAATCAACAGTTACCCCTATGGTAGGATAAGCTTCATTTTTAAACTTTTTAACTAAATGGTCTACGTCCTTAACATAACCTGTCATTTTAGCTATCATTTCCATATTCATATAAAACATAGCTTGCTTTTGATATTCTTCTCTTAAGATACGAACAACCATATCTGCATGTTCATCAGAAGCAGTGAATATCAATGTTTTTTCAGGACCTTCTGGGATTGATGTAGTCAACTAAGGCAGAGCAAACTTCTCTATTAAAAGCTTTCTGTTATCACAGATTTATTAAATTTTTCAATGTCAAAATCTAGCTCATCAGCTAGAACTTCTCTTTCCTTTACTTTTTGAGCTTCAACATCATAGACTTTTACCATAGCTCCCTTTTGATAGTGTATTCCTTCTTCTGATAACTTTGTTATTATCTCATAAGGTGGCTCAACATCAACTAAGTATCCATCTATAACAGCTTGAGAACAAGAATAACTGTACACAGGTTCTCCAAAGATTTCTTGAGTATGAAGTGCTGGAGTAGCAGTTAAAAGCAATTTTTACAGCGTCAAAATAGTCTATCACTGCCTTATATTTACTTTTCAAAATCTTTTTTTCATCAAAGAAGTCTCTTCTTCTTCTTTCATATTTCTATCTAAAGATATATCCTCTGTGAGCTTCATCTACAATAATACAATCATATTCTCCAACTGTTAGTTTATCTGTAGCTTCGTCGTTTGGATATAGGATTCTTTTTATTAAACTTTGTACTGTGGCTATATGGACTCTTTCATCTTTATCAGTAGACTTATCATTTAAACCTTTAACTCCATATATTCCACCCAGACTAAGTAATTGTTCTAGCTATACATCATCAAAAGTTTCCTTTGCTTGTTCTCCTAAAAGAGTTCTATCTACAACAAATAGAATTCTTTTTAAATTTATTTGTTTTCAAAAAGTCTATAGATTAAACCTAAAGCAGTTCTTGTTTTTTCCTGTTCCTGTTGCCATAGTAAGTAGAACTTTTCTCTTTCCAGAAATAAGGCTTTCTTCAACTGATTTAATAGCATCTTTTTGATAATATCTAAGTCCTAAAACCAAATTTTGATTCCAGATATTCAAAAACTTTCTTCTTTTTAGTTTTTTTGATTTGCAAGCTCGTCGTCTTTTTCTAATAATTCTTTTTAAATCTTTAGGTGAGTAAAAACCTTTTTAAGACTTTAGGTAAATTACTTTCTTTTTCTAGCATCTAAAAACCAAATTCCAGATTTTTTTCAGGTAAATCTTTATTATATCCTCTACCATTACTTGAAAATAGGAAAGGAGCTTTTATATTCTCTGAAAGGTGAACCCTCACAAAGTTGTACATTTTTCAAATATTTCCACACCTTTTTGAATATATACGACTGTCTACATTTAAAGCTGCTGGAATATCAGTATTTAATCTTTTCGCCTCTAAAATTCCATAAAGTTTTTCTCCTAAAAAAACAGAGCATAATCTGCAAAAGCCTTTTTCTTCCATTTTTCTTTTTATGCAAGGCCACTCAGCAATAGCAAGATTTTTTTCTTTTTTTCAGGTAAAGTTTTTATTTGTTTTGTAATTTAAAAACTTTTGTATCAACTTCCCAACCAGCTTCTGCTAATTGTTTATCTATAATAAGTCTAGTTTCTTCTTCAGTAAACTCTATTTTCTCTTCTTAGAGATAGCTTTCTTTCTATCTTCTCTAGTTGTTAAATGTGGATTAGTTTTAATATCTTCTAATTCTTTTTGTATTTCATCAGTTCTTTCAACTAGTTTTTAGATATTCTTTTTCATAATCAATATTTTTCAGGTTTCTTGTATTCTATAGTTTCTGAATGGAATGACATGTCTGTTCCATATATTTCTTGAAACCAAGCTCCAAGTTTCACTGCCAATGATAATAAAGTTTCAGCTGTTTTTTTCATCACCATAGGCTCCATGAGCAGCTTTATTTCCTTTTTTTACGAAGAGAATGTAAGATGTTATCAATATCATCTGGTATTAAACCTGCTCTTTTTTAAAATTAAAAATTTTATCTACAGCTAATGTAGTTTTTATCACAACTAAAAATTTTCAATTTTTATCATAGTATTTATTAATTCTTCTCCAAATTGTCTCAGCTTCATAATAGCAGTATTTGGATCTTTATATAAAATATACTCAGCCATTTCCCCGATTTTAGCTAAGCCTTGCCAATCATTTTGTAAAAAAATTAAAATTTGAATACATATGCCCCTCCAACTTAAAAATTTACTTTCTTATTGACTATTATATCTTATTTAGAACAAAAATTCCAATAAAAAAAGAGTTTTCAGACTATCATCTTACTCACTCTTTAGATATTATTTAATAATTCTATTTAACAGCTATAACTCCAATTTCAACTTTAACATCTTTTGGTCAATCTAGCAACTTCAACACAAGCTCTTGCAGGTTTAACTTCACCTAAATATTTATCATAAACTCCATTTATTTTTAGTGAAAATCATTCATATCTTTTGATATAAACTGTTGCACTAACAACATCTTTAAAATCATATCCAGCTTCTTTTAAGATAGCTCCTATGTTTTCTAAAGATTGTTTTGTTTGTTCTTCAACATCTTCAGAAACTAATGTCATTGTAGCTGGAACAAAAAGGAATTTGTCCTGATACATATAAAACTCCGTTTGCTTCAATAGCTTGAGAATAAGGTCCCTAGTGCAGCTGGTGCATTTGTTGTGTTAATAACTCTTTTCATCTTAAACATCTCCCTTTTAAATTTATTGTTTTTAAAAAAATTAACTTATTTTTTTACATTATAGAATTTATTTTGTTATTCTGTCAAATATTTTTTTACATATTGAAGTAGTCTAACAATTCTTTTTTTGACATCTTTCTTCAACTTAAAAAAATATATTTAACCATAGATTTTCCCTTGACTATCCTTTATTTCTTTAGCAGATAAAACCTTTTCAACATCGCCTAAATAGTAAAAATTTTTCTCCATTATTTTTTTCTTTACAAAAACATTTATCTCATAGAAATTTTTCTGCAATCTTACCTTCAATAGTTAGTTTATTATCTTTTTCAAAGGTAACGGCTAGATTTTTGAAAACCAACTGAAAGTTTGAGAATCATAAAATTCATTTTGAATAGTCAGCTCTTTCAGATAAATTATCCATAGTGATGAAAATTAAAAAGTTTTCTTTCATTTTCAAAAGGAGTGTAGCCACTAACTTGGAAAGCCATTATTAAAAATTCAAATTAAGATACCAAAAAGCTTCTTGCTTAGTATATTCTCCAAAAAGTTTTATGCTTTCTTTTTATAAAATTATTGTAGTTATTTTTTCAGCAAAAAGCTAGATTATATTTTTATTAAGTCATCTATTAAAATTTTTAAAATAAGGGTTAGTACTATATGAGTTTTTAAAATTCTCATCTAAGAAATAGTAATCATCTTTTCTATATAGCACAGGCTCAAAAAGACTTTGTTGTAGATAGAGTAATAAATATTTCTTTAGATAGATGTTCAAAAAGCATTTTTATATTATTCTCTTGATTAATTAAAGAATATTTATCTTTCAATATTTTCTCAACTTCTTCTAGATTTAATTTTTCTTTAACAAAATAATTCTTTTAATATCAACATCTCATGTACTCTTTTTGCAGGAGTAAAGAAAGTAGATAAGAATATCAAGAATTTCTTTTTCAATGCTATTTAACGAACCTGCCCTATATTTAGGTGCTATATTTTTAAGACTTCGTCATAATCTTTTTGTACTTTAAAATCACAGTAGGGTGACAACATATTTCTTGTATAGAAATCATATAGATAGGAATTCTACCTAATTGACTTTCAAGTAATTTAAAATCTTCTTCTATGAGTTTTCTATTAGAAAAATTAACCTTGTTGATATTTTTCAAAAAAATTCTTTCCTTTGAAATTTCATCAAAACTTATAGAGCTTTCCCCAGCTAAAAAGTCAGTTGCATTCATAAGAAATCTTTTCATAAAGTCTTTATCATAGCTATTATTTTTGAGATATTGCTATTGGAATTAAGAAATTTTTCTCATAATTACCAATAAAATCTAAAAATCACAGTATAAGCTTTTATTTTTTTATGCTTTCTAAACCTCTACCCAGTTGTTGAATATATACTATTGCAGAAGTGGTAGGTCTTAAAAGTATCACTTGATTGACACAAGGTATATCCACCCCTTCATTGAATATATCCACAGATATGATATATTCTATTTCTCCTTCTTCTAGCTTCCTTATAGCTTCTTCTCTTTCATTATCAGAATTCTCAGAACTTAAAGCAAGAGCTTTTACACCTTGTTCTAAAAATTTCTCAACTAATATTTTAGCTTCTTCAACCTTTGAAACAAAGACTAGGCAATGTAATTTCTCTCCACTATATGAATAATACTTACTCTTTTTCCAAAATATGTCTCACTCTTTCATCAGAAGTAAGATTTTCTTATAGATGTTTTTCATCTATGCTTTCACCATCAATTACAATATCTGAAATTCCCAAAAATAATGGAAAGGGCATAGCAATTCTTCTTTCATAGCATCTTGCAGACGAATCTCATAGGCTACATTGTAATTAAAGAGTTGATATATATTAAAATCATCTGTTCTTTCAGGAGTTGCAGTTATACCCAATAGAAACTTAGGTTTAAAGTACTCAAAAAAATACTTTTGATAAGTCTTAGCTCCTCCATGATGAACTTCATCTATAATGATGTAGTCAAAAGTAGTCTTTTGGAAAAAAATATTCAAATTTTTCTCCTTATTTAAAGTCTGTACCATAGCAAAAACTACTTCATCTTTATCATTTATTTGAAAATTAGGATCAAAAATTTCTAGCTTTTTATCCTTTTAAAATTCTTTTGATAACTGATTTTTAGATCTTTCTAAGAATAACTTTTCTATGTGCTACAAAAAGTATCTTCTTTGCCTTAGCTTGTTTCACATCAAAGGCTGAAAGATAGGTTTTCCAGTTCCTGTTGCACTGAGCAAGGCTCTATCGTTTTCTATTCTTGTTTCTTCCAAATTTTAAGGCTTGTACTTGCATAGAATTAGGCTTAATTTTCATCTCAAATCTCATATTTTTGATTATTAGCTTTCAATTAACTTTTTAGTTGCTCATATCTTTTGGATAATTTTCTATATCTTCTTCTGTAAGAGTTTTTAAATTATCAAATTCTTTTTATTGAAAGTTTCTAAACTGATTTAACTATCTTTCCATTTTCAAGAGAATTTACCTTTATATTCCATTCAAAATTAACAGTCAAAGCTCCTTGAGTTAAGTTACTACTTCCTACAATTAAAGTCCAAACATTTCCCTTTCTAAAAGAAATATGCCTTAGTATGATGTTTTCTATTAGTTAGCAACTTTTAAATCTATATTTTTATATGATAGAGTTTCTTTAAGGCTTTTGGCTCTGTGAAAGTCAAGTAATCTCCCGTTAAAAATTTTTTTCCTTTTTATTCCTTTATTCTCAAGATTTTTAATTCTTCCAAAAAAGAGAAATACCTCCCATAGTTATAAAAGCAACAGAGATTACAAATTCGTCACAATCCTCAAAGTATTTTCTAAGTCTTGTAACAATCTTTTCTTCTCCATTGGCTATTAACTCATATTGATATTTCTCATCTGAATCTATATTAAAATCTATACCACTTGTTTTCAATGCTCTAGTAAAATATTTTCCACTTTTTCACTTCCTAAAGTTTTCTTTTATTTTACCATAAAATTATTAAAAAGAGAGTTTTCAAGCTACCACACTCTAGCTCGCTCTCTAAGGGCTGTTGCAAAACATAATAAAAAGTAAAAATAGTTCGTTACTGAGTAAATTTCTTAACGATAAAATCAAGAGTTCACTGTAATTTTCGAGCAAAACTCTGTCAACAAGTTGGCTTCAAACACGCCAACAATTACTCGGCTCACTCTATTTGATTTTTATCTAAAATTTCCATTCATAACTCACTTATACTTTAAATTGAAACCTATAACTTTTATTTATCTTTTTGACTCTACCAATAACAAGATACTAACATCCATTTATTAGAAAAACATGCGTCTCTATAAAGATTCAGTATAACTACATTTAGGATAATGAGAACAACCATAAAATTCTTCATTGAGTCTTTGAATTTATTTTTAACCATATAAGAGCCACATTTTTACAAATCCTTTTTATTTTTTAGGTAGTAAAATTTTTAGAATTAGTATTATATGATTCCACTCACAAAAAGCAAGAAGGTTTTTATCATCAAACAATACATAACATCTATTTTTTTGTTCTAGTTAGTGCCACATAAAAAGTCTTCTTTCTTCTCCAAATAAGAAAGTATCAGCTTTTTGATAAAACATAACCTAGAACACTATCATCAGTTATTTTATTTGGAAATCCAATTATATCATCATCCACATCTATAATTATTACTTCATCAGCTTCTAATCCTTTAGATGCATGAACTGTACATATATTTAATTTTATATTTTTAAATATTTAAGTTTTTAAATTCCTTATCATTTATAAAATTACTTGCTTCTATTTTTATTCTCTTATCCTTCACATGAAAATATTTTCCATTTAATTGAGAAAAACTTTTATTATTTCTTGCTAAAATTAAAAACTTCTTTTTCTTATTTTAGATTTTTCTTTGTAAATATTTTTAAAAATTTCAAAAATTACTTCAGTTCTATTTTTAGGACTAACACTTTTAAATTCTACAGGTTTAGTTAAACTTTTATCTGATTTTAAATTTTTCTTTAATTGATTTTCATTTTTCATAATAAAATTTTGAGCGATATCAATTAGCTCTTGTGAATTTCTATAGGTTTTTCAATAAAATTGATTTCTGTTTTTCCAAAAATATTTTTCAAATTCACTAAAAATAGATATGTCTGAACCTGCAAATCTATAGATAGACTGCCAATCATCACCAACTGCTAAAATTTTTACACTCTTCAATTTTTATTTTTATTGCTTTAATTAATTGAAATTTTGAAATTGAAGTATCTTGAAACTCATCTATAATAATAGTTTATAATCTAAATTGTTCTTTTTAATCACTTCTATTGGATTGTTATTTAGATTATCAATAGCTTTGTTTATCATATCATTAAAATCAATTAGATTATTTTTCATTTAATTTTTATTATAGTAATCATATAGTACTCAAACATTTTAGTAAATGTTTTTGTCTCATATAAAAGATCTGATGCTTCCTCTTTTAAATTTTACTAACTCTTCTTTATTGAAATTATTAGCTTTAAAAAGAGTTAAGAATGTATTTATTAATTTACAAAATGCTGAAAATTCTTCATCATTATTGTTTATCATCAATACAGTTCTTTTCTTCTTTTGATAAAGGCTTAAATTTGACCCCTCTTTTCTTTAATTCTTCCTCTAGTTTTTACTTAGAAATCTCTTCTTGATGGTAAAAAGAATAAGTTTTCAATCAAATCTCGTTCCATTTATCTTGTGGGTTTCTCTTTTCCAATGACATAGCTTTTTCATATTTTGGTTTTCACTTTCTGCATATTGATGAGCTTTCATATCTATTCTACACCAAAATGATTCTATATAGATGTCATATTCTGGAAGATAAAAATCAGAAGATACCCTCTAGCTGTTTTATAACTGTCTTTAGGCATACAGTATTTTACCATTTTTATATAGCTTTTCATATTCAAATTTTATTCTATTTAAAAATAAGAAATTATGCAATAGTTCTCTCTTCTTGACTTTTACTTTGTCACCACTATAGGATTTAAAATTTTTCATTAAAAATAAATATTCAAAGAAAACTCCTTAGGTTTTGTATTCATCTTTCATAATCTCTAAAAATATTTTTATACCTTTTCAAATCACTTTCTTTAAAAATAAAATTTTTGTTTCTAAATTTTCAAAATAAATCAATTATTATTTCTGTGTTTGGTAATAATAAAAGCAATACAGTATTCTTTTGTAAAAATTTTTAGTTGTATTAAATTTTTGTAATATAAGCTTTAAATTTTACAATACTCATATAGATTGTATATTGTCTTTCTCTTAATGTATATAAATTATCTAGTGTATATAAATAATCACTTTTTGATTTTAAATTTTTTCATCCAAGACAGTTTCATTGTCTTTTTATATAATAACTACTATATTCTAATAGAGCATCTCATTGTTTCAGCATTATTAGACAAAAATATTTTTAATTGCTTTATCATTTAAAATTTTATAAGGATAAAACTTTATATTTCTCATCTTTTAAAACAACCTGAAATTGTTGAACCTAATGAATGAAATGTACTAGCTTCAATAGAAACTCTAATCTTGTATTTATTCTTTCAGTCATTTCATTAGTTGCATTTTTGTAAAATGTTATTAAAAGAATATCTTTAGGATTTATATTCTTTTCAACCAAATATTAACTTTTTCCAGAAATTGTTAGTGTTTTTCCTGAACCAGCTCCTGCGACAACAAGATTATTGTCTTCATCTATAACTATTGCTCTTCTTTGTTCATCAAACATTTTCATCTATATTTGATTCTTTATTTTCATCTAATTCTTTTTCTATATATTCCTTGTTTAAACTTTTAATTTCTTCTTCAGTCAGAAGAAGACTATTTAATTTTCTAAAAATATTCTTATAGTCTTCTATAATATCAAAAATAGTCATCAAAAACTATAAATTCTTTCCTTAAATTTTCAACTTTTTGAGTATATACTTTAAAAATCATTTATATAAAATTTTAATTCTTTTATATTTTTCTTTTTCTTCTAATAAATTATCTATTTTTATTTTTTATATTTTTATATTGTTCATTTAAGTTATTATCTTCATAATATCTTGTTTCTCTTGTTCTCTCAAGTTTCTCTAGTCTTTTTCTTTTTCTTCTTTTCCTTTGAGATTACCTCCTGACAATAAAGCTAATCCAAATAATGCCACTAATCCCTCTGAAATCATTTTATCTCCCTTTTAATAATTTATATTTATAAATAGTTTTATAATCATAATCAACTATTTCTTTATTTTTGATATGGATTTTTAACGTTATATACAAAAAGATTTTAAAATATATAAAATCTTTATTTCATCAATAAATGTAACATGATATTTTACTTCCATTATTTCTTCAATGGACTGATTTAATTCATGTGATTTAAAACTTTATTTGTTATCCCTTTGGATAAGCTAAAACTTTTAATTTTTATCTGACAAAAACCTAGGATATAAAATTTTTCTTTCTTTGGTTGAGAAAATATATAAATTTTTAAAAAGTGTTGACTTCCTTCTTGTAGAAAATCATGAATTATATAATATTAAGAGTAAACATCTATTTTGCACTGTTTTTATTAGGATGATAGCCTCTCCTATTGCATTAAAAAGCTGAATAAGATTTACAGTGATTAGATGTAGCTACTATCGGCATATAGCAAATAAAATTTTATTGCTAATGAATGATGAATGAACTTTTATTGTTACATTTTTATTGAAATATTTCCAAATTATATAGCTTTTATCTTCTGATAGATAAGCTGAATTTAATATTAATTTATTAAAGATATGCTTTACAGCTATTGTTGAAAGTACATTGTAGTATATTTTATTTTTCATAATCATCTAGCTCATTTTTAGTCATATCTGATAAATAAAAATACTCAAACACTCTATAACTTCTTTTGTTCTTCTAAATTTTAAAATCAGAATAATTAAAGCTTAATCCTAAATAATTTCTTTCTATTCCACTAGCTCCAAATACTTGTTCAAAAATTATTTTTAAATCTTATAATCTTAGACATAGATTCCCCTCTATAATAAATAAAAATTTACTTTACTATATCATTTTATAAAATTCATTTATTTTCTAACTAATAATAGCAAATTCTAATAACAATTACAATTATAGATTTTGAATTATGTGATATAATAGAAATAATATTTGAAAATAGGAGAAGAAAAATGAAAAATTAGAACTTTATAAAAGTTTTTAAACTCAAAAAGACCTATTCAAAATCTATACTTTCTAGAATTGAAAATACTTAAGAAATGATTTTCATATATAATAGTAATGCTATTGAAGGAAATTCACTTACAAGACAAGAAACAGAAGTCATATTAGAATATGGGGTAACTGTAAAAGGAAAACCTTTAAAAGATCATCTTGAAGTAAAGGACAAGAATATGCTATTAACTTTTTGAATAATATAATTAAAGAAAAATGAAGTTTTATCTCTTAGACTCATTAAAGAATTTCATAGTCTTATTTTAGGACCAGTTGATCCTGAGATTGCTGGGCAATTTAAAAATTTAAAAACAAGATAGTAGGTTCAACTTTTGAGACCTCTGATCCTATTTTTGTGGAAGAAGATTTAGAAAAATTTTAAAAGATTATTTTTCTTCAACTGAAAATGCTATTGAAAAAGATAGCTAAATTTCATGCTACTTTGAAAAATACATCCTTTTTCTGATGGAAATGGAAGAACAGGTAGATTGGTAATGAATTTTGAACTTATGAAAGCAGGATATCCTATTTGTATAATAAAAATGAAGATAGATTAGAATATTACAATAGTTTTAAATGAGGCTCAAGCAAATAATAACTTCTAATGAAATTATAAAAATTTGTTGAAGAAAATTTAGAAAAACTTTTGAATTTTACTGAGCATATTTCTAATAATTGGCAGGAAGAATTTGAAATATTTTGTGAGGAGGAAATATATGATAACAACCCTATGTTATTTAGAAAAAGAAAATAAATATCTTATGTTGCATAGAACAGAAAATGATATAAATAAAAACAAATGGTTAGGAGTAGGAGGAAAATTAGAAAAGGGTGAAACTCTGAGCAATGTTTGATAAGAAGTAAAGAAGAAACAGGACTAAATTTAATAGATTATGTTCATAGAGGCATAGTAATTTTTAACTATAATGATGATGAGCCACTGGATATGTATTTATATACTTCTAAAAAATTCTCTGGAGAAATCCAAGAATGTTCAGAAGGAGATTTAAAAATGGATAGATAAATCTGAGATATATGAGTTAAATCTTTGGAGGGGGACAGAAATTTTTAGAGTTGTTAGAAAAAGATAGTTTCTTTTTCATTTGATTCTTAATTATGAAAATGATAATTTATTGTCATCAGAATTGAAGTTTGTTTAATAATTAAAAATAATTAGATAAAAATAAAAATTACTTATTAAGATTAATAGGTAATATATATTAATTTTATATTATTATAAATTAAATTACATTATAAAAATATATAATAAAATATATATATATATATAATATAATAAAAATATATTATTTATTTCTATTTTAATAACTATATTTTTAATATAAAATTATATATATTAGTGCATAAAGAAGATACTTTAGGAGGTAACTGCTAGAGAAAAGTAGTAGTCGATACAAATGTATTGTTAGATTTATTTGAAGAAGAAAAATGAATTTTGAAATTTTATTAAAATCATTGAATATTATTTTTGCCAACAGAAAATATAGATGGTATAACTAATTCTGATAGTGTTTATTCTGAAATGACTAGAACGATTAAATATGATAAAAAGAACGAAATAGCTAAAAATATACGGATTAATAGGAGAAGCTATAGAGAGAACAAAAACGTATTTTTATGCAGATGGAAAAGAAACATAGAAGGAGTAGATGGAAGTTTAATAGATTACTGTATAGCTAATAATGAATTATTTTTAAGTTTTGATACAAAGACAAATATAAGATATAGATCAAAAATAAAAGATAAAAAGTTTTATAAATCTAAATAAAGATAAAATGAAAAAGTTATAAAAATTATATGAGATTTTAAATAGAGTTAACAGACAACAACTTACATATATATTTACAAAAAGCATGTTTGATAGTAACTAATATAATAGAATATTCAGCATTAAATGAAGAAGATAGATTTTTAAAATTATTAGATTATTTTTAATGAATGATATCTTAAAAGGTGAGGAAGAAGAATTTATTAATAATATAAAAAGAAGGCTTTGAATTACTAAAAGAAGGAAGAATTAGTCAAGAAACACTTATAAAAATTTAAAGAAATTAAATGGATATGGAGTTTGGAAAATTTGAGATATAGTCAGTCTCCATTGAAGGAAGAAAATATAAGAAGAAATAGTAAGTTTTTACAGGAAAAAGGTTTTGAGTCTTTTGAAGAATTATCAAAATGTAATCCTTTTCTAACTGAAGAAGAGTTAATACAAAAATATTAAATTACCAAAAAGAATAAAGGAGGAAATGAATGAATAATATAAAATATTGGGCTGATTATTGATAGAAGTGGTTCAGTAGAAAATGAAAAACTCAGCACTAGAAAATTCTATAAAGCTTTTAATAGAAAGTTTCAAAAGAAAATATAAGGAAAGTACAGATTTAAAATTACTACTAATAATGGAAATAATGATCTTTCAATTCAAGAGAATGATTTTAAAAAGAATAAAATTTGGAGTGAAGCAAGAGATAGAAGTGATAAAGAGAAATTTTAGAAATAATAGAAGAAAAAATTTGAGTTAAGAGGTGATAAAAGATTATTTTATTTTCAGATGGATATTTTGAAGATGAAGATGACCGTTTTTAAACGAAAAGAAAAAGTAAAAAGAAAATGATAGAGCAAATATCGAGTCGGAATAGAGAAGGATATACTACTTTAGAAAAATTTTCTACAAACAAGGTAGTTTTTGAATATCAAGATGTTTATGATTTTATTTAAAAATTTAAGGAGGCAAATATGGAATTTGTAGCACAACCAAGTACTACTACTAATATGATTAGTAGACACAGTAGTTCAATGAGCTGTTGTATGGGAGAATTAAACACAGCTATTAGAAATACGTTAGGAATATTAAAAGAACAAGAATCATTAAAAGTCGTAGTTCATGTGTATCATTTATAACTTTTGAAAATGGGGGTGCAAATCTTCATACAGCTTTTAAGACCTATTTACAATATAGAATTCTAAAGATTTTGTAGAAGGAGGATGACGCCTTTAGGAGGAGCATTAAGAATAGCAAAAGGATATGGTAGAAAATAGAGAGATTATTCTCTTCTAGTCGTATACACCTATTATATTACTATTACTGGATGAGCACCAAATGATCATTGGGAAAATAAGAGTTAAATGTTTATCAATGATGGTGAAGTAAAAATGTATAAGAATGAGCTAGAATTGGAAAAGATTATGATTATGGAGTTTAAAAGAATTTTTCTTCAAATGGTAAAAGTGTATGAAGCTAAAGATTCGGGTAATATATAGATTTCTTTAAGTTTATGACTATGACAATAAAGAAAAACAATATCTAAAGATATTAATCTTGATTCAGAAGTTTTTAAATAGTATAAATGAGAGCTTTGAGAAAATATGTAAAAGACATAAGAAATAAATAGGGATTATTATATAGAAATATATTTTGTATGATAATCTTATTTAAAAAGGGAGAACTATGGATATTTGAAAAATACAGATTTTTATAGATGAAAAAGGGGTATATTCATAAAATAGATATAGCTAATATAGTTGGTTCTGATTGCAGAAGGAATGGTTTTAGAGGAGAAAATAAAAATATATTAATAAAAATTAGTCAGATAGAAAAATGACTTAGGAAAAATAGTAAATATAGAGTTTAAATCTATCTAAAGATTTTAAATTTACTCTACCAATCAACAAAATTAAAGATAGTTCTGACAAAAATTATGAAGGTACATAATGAGAATGATGGAGGATATAGAAACCAATTTCATGCCTTATGAGAACTTCTTTTGAGAATATGGAAGAGTGCTATAGATATTACAATAAGAAATGGGGGCTTAAGAAGAAGATTAGAAGTTCTATTACATATAACCTTTTATTATTTACATAGTAAAGGAATAGTATATGGAGATATTTCACCTAATAATATATTTGTTTCAGAAGATTTATCACTCTGAAATATGGTTTTATTGACTGTGACAATATAGATTATGCTCATGATATAAATTATACAAAAAGGAACAGAAGGCTTTGTTCACCAGAAATTAGAAGGTCATTAGCACCATACAATATGGCTAAACATAGCAATAGAAAATGATATTTATGCTTTTTGCTAATTTGGCTTTTATATATATTATTTTTAGCTGATCCTTTTTAAAGGAAGTATTATATGGAAAGAGAATGAAACTAGTGAAGATAATGAAGATGACTGGTGGATGTTGAAGAAGATGATGATAACAATTTGATTTGGGGAGAAGTTTCTTGGGTTGAGAAAATGATGAAAAGTAATAAGCCGATATATGAGTCTTTCAACAAATAGGATAAAATGATTTCTCCTGAATTAAAAATTTATTTAATGAAACCTTAGGTTATATTGGTGAGAAATAACCTAATGAAAGACTGAGTTTAAGAATATGGTATGAAGAAATTAATAATCTTTAAATATCTTAATAGATAGTGATGATGGAAATTCCTATTATCTTAATAATATTGAGAATAAAAAATAAAGATTATTTAATTTTTGAAAGGATAACTACCAAAAGGTAAGAACTGTAAAATTATAGGAAGAAATTATGAGAGCTTAAATATTGTGATTTAGGAATAGGAAAGTATAAGCAAAAAGAAGAAGTTTATTTAAAGTTCAACTACAGAAATAATATTATTGAAAAATAATGCTTCAACAGAAATTATGGTTGAACAAAATCATGAGTTAGATGGAGAAGAAAAGATAAAAATAAAAACCTCAAAGACAGAAAAACAAGTTGTAAAATTTGAGGAATTAATAATAAACCTAATAGAAGAAAAATGAAAATAAAAATTATAGGAGAAGTCGTATGAGGTTTGAAGAGATAAAAAGCATAGAGAACATAAGATTATAAATATTAATTTTAATTGAAAAGAAAAATAAATATAAAAATAGAAAAATTTAATTAGTTTTTAAAAGTTGGAGAAAATACTATATAAAAGATATAAGGGATGAAAAAAGAGTATTTTTCAAATAAATATTAAAATTAATGATGAAGCTTTTATAGATGAATTAATTGATGAGAGAAAACTTATTTAGCTGCTTTTAGTTGATATAAGTAGTATTGAAGTAATAATATATAATAATTTCTGAAATAAATGGAAATAATTTTTCAATACATATAGGTGATGCACTGAAAAATAGAAAAATAAAATTCAGAAAAGAAACGAGAGAAAAATTATGTATTTAGAGTCAAGGAATGAGCCATGTTTTATTAGGAAGAAAGTTAAAGGCTAGTGAGAATGAAAAATAAAGATGGGAAGTATGAGTATTCATTATTAGGGAGTAAAAAGTATTCTTTTTACTTGAAAGAAAAAGAATTCAGTTTATTCAAGAAGATAAAACTAAATTTATAGAAGCATTTTCAGTAGTTAAAGAAGAATAAATAATAGTAGTGAGAAATATAACTATACTCTTGTAAAAATAAAAGGAAATATAAAAATTTACAGAAGATATTATTAATTATATGGAAGATATTGAAATACAAGCAAGACTTAATGAATTAAAAAAATGACCCATCTAGTTTTTCTAAAAATATGGGAAGATTATGCTAATATTGATTTCAAGAGGGAAATTAGATACTTACTATAAAATAGATGATGCTAAAACAGTAAAATATGCTGATGATTTATATATTTGAAGTTCAATTAAATAAAAACATTCTTTTAAAGAAGGAGATACTTTAATAATAACAAAAATCGCCTGAAATTTTAATTAATAATAATGTAGGAAAATATGAAGAAATAGAAAAGGAATTTTTAAAGATTTAGATTATATAGAAGTTGTTATTGAGAAAATTATTACAGATGAGAGTATATTAATTAGTCCTAATCAACCAAAAAGATTTAGAAGAGCAAAAGGAAACTATATTTTTATTCTATAAAAGGAAATGAAGCAGTTAATGATAGAAGAAAAAGCAAGAAAAATTAATTGCTGATAATCAAACTCCAATGAGAGGTTGAATTTAATAATTGAAGGAAAAAGGTAGTTAAAGAAAAAGCTGGAAATTATGATGCACTTTCTATTCAGACTAAAGAAAAGTTTATTCCTAAATATGATCCTACTGAGAACCAAAAAGAAGCAATACATAGCTTTAAATACACCAGATATAGCAATAATTCAAGGGCCACCTGGAACTGGAAAAACAACTGTAATTACAGCTATTTTGCAGAGATTGAGTGAAGAAAGAAAAGGGGTTGGAAATATATCAGGAAATAATCTTCTTCATTTCAACATGATACGTAAACAATGCCTTTGTCAAGAATAAAAATTTCTTTGGACTACCAGCTGAAAAATACGGGACAAAGATTGGACAAGATGAAGAATTAATTAATAAAAATTTTAGAAATTATATGGATAAAGTTCTTAGTATGTATTATGAGAGAGAATCCTGAATTCAAAAAGAAAAAGTGAAGAAAAATGAATTATTTGAAATCTACAATAATTATGCCCAAAAAGAAAAGAAAGTCTAGATAAAATTGAATTGAGAAGCTGATAGAAAATAGATCTTTCTCTAGAAAAATATGGACTTACAGATATCCAAGGAACTAGAGGAAATAGAAAATGATTATACAGGAATTGAAAAAGTTATTTAATGGACAAGGCATATTTTTATAAAAATACCAATTTCAAAAAACTATGTTAGAAGATAGTGGAGAATATTTTATAGAAAAAGTATAGAAAAATAGAAGAAAGCTAAAAATACTAAGAAAATTCAAGTTAATGACTTAGAAAAGGAGTTAGATATTTTTAAAAAATCTCTCAAAGAGAATTCAATTGATTTTTCTCTTTTAAAGGAATGTAAAATTTCGATTTTATCAAAAATTGACACCTATTGAATATCCTTTTATGAGTAAAGGTTTAAACAAAAATAGAATCAATTTTTGATAGAATCAATAATTAATGATATTATAGAGAAAAACAAAGATTTTTAAAAAGGAGAATAAAAACTAAAAATATCTTGAAGAATTGAGAAATAATCCACTAAGAGTAAGAGATCAATAAGAGAATACATAACAACTTTTGGAGCAACATGTCAGCAAAACCCAAGGTAAAAGAAATCGTGAAAATAAAAAGAGTATTAGAAAAAGAAGGTAAAAATGTGAGAATTATATGCTGAAACTAGAACATATGAAAATGTTTTAATAGATGAAGCAGCAAGAAGTAACCCTCCTGATTTATTACATACCTATGAGTATGGCAGAATTATTTTAGTTGGCGATCACAAACAACTTCCACATTTAATAGATGAAAATATATTAGAGTACTTAAAAGAAAGAGAAAAAGATGTAAAAGATTTTTATAGAAGAAGAAATAGTATGTTTGAGAAATTAAAAACAAGTTGTGGAAGAATTAGAGAAATATGATGGGAATAAAAAGAGTAATAATGCTAAATAGACAATATAGAATGCATCCAAAAATGGGGACTTTTATAAGTAATCATTTCTATGAAGGAAAAATTAGAAAATGGTTTGGAAGAAGATAAATTTGATAATAGGTTAAAGGGTCTAGAAAGAAAAAGCATTTGCTTGGTTTGATATTTCAAATAAAGAAGGAAGAAAAAGGAGATAAGAGTAAATATAGAAAGAAAGAGGCGGAAGAGATAGCAAATTTTATATATAGAAATATTGATAGTGAGGAGGCAAGAGGGAAAAATTTTGGAATAATAACTTTTTTATTCAAGGCAAAAGAACAGAAATTTTAAAAGAATTGAGCTAATGAAAAGAAAAATAAATCATATGAAGGACAAGATTTAATTGTAATTATAAAAATTATGTGATAAATGATAAATATAAATTTTCAAATGAAGAAGGAATAAATGAAAAATAAGAATAGGAACCGTGAGATGCTTTTCAAGGAATGGAATTCAATTTTGTATGTTTATCTACAGTAGAAGTAATAAATTTCATTTAAATGAAGGCAATATTAGATCTGGATTTTTAACAAATGAAATAGATTATGTTGCTATGAGCAGACAAAAGGAATTATTGGTAGTATTTGGAGATATGCAAGATGTTAGAGGGAAAAGTATCCTGATATAGAAGTGTTACAAGAATACTTAAAAATGTGTAAGAGAGGATGGAGAATATGGGAAATTTGAATCTTTATTATAGTGATGAAATATTAGGAAGAATATAAGGGATATTTTGACTCTTTCCTATTAAAGAAGTTTTTATAGATCTATACATTGATAGATTAAATTTATATCAAGAAATAATATTAGAATTATATAAATGTGACTGTGGAAAATGCTAGAAGACATAGAAGAAGTTCTGAAATTAAATGGCTGCATACTGAAAATGAAAGTAATAAAGAAAGAGAAAGTCTTATAAAATATATAGTAGATGAGTTAAAAATTAGGGCTATATAAAAATAATGCTATTACTGAAAGAAGGAAATGCTATTCTTAGAAGAAAAATTTAGATGATGAAAAAGTTACTAGGAAGTGTATTTTATAATCCTTTCACACAAAAATATATAAATTTTCTTTTAATAAATGATTTATATAAATTAGAAGATAATGGAAAGAATTTAAATAGAATAAAATTGACAGAAGAAAAAGATGAGAAGATTAATTTAGGAACACCTGAAAACCAAAGAAAATAGAAATAAATTTTTAAAGGAGATTCTTCATAAACTTGACTATAGATAGATTCATAGAAATTATAAGTAAAGAATTAAAAATATTAAATAGTAAGTTGGAGGAGTTTTATTTTAATAGTTTAGATAATAATTTAGCTAAAAGTCAAAAACAAGAGTTTTAAAAGATAGAAGATTTAAAACAAAATAAGAAAATTTTAAAGAAAAACAGAAGAAAAATCTTATGTTTTAATTTTCACTAGATCTATAGAGTATCAACATCTTTTTGAACCTGAAGTTTCAGACTATAGATTAAGAGAAGAGTTAAAAGAGCTTATAATTAGAGATTTAATATATCACAATATTGATAATGATATCTGAGTGAAGAAGATAAAAACTAGAAAATTATAACAATAAAGAAAAAGAGATAATTAAAGATTCTAATAATCGGATTATCAAAATTACCAAATTTAGTAAAAATTAGCAAAACTTGTCTGGCTTAAAGAGGGTATAAAAACTATAAAGAGAATATTAAGATAATTTATGAAAGTTTTGGAGAAGTTCTGCTATATTATTAGAAGATACTAATTGTCTAAGATTAAAAATATGGAGTTAGAGAGAATATTAAGAGGCTATAATAACTATTCAGATAAGTTAATATATTCATATCTTAATTTTTGATGAAAGAATTAAACCATATAAAAGATAATAAAAAGTTAAAGGATTTGATATGCCATTTAATAATTGCTGAGGAGGAAAAAGGAGAAAAAGAAATTTCAAAATTATCTAAGAAAAGATCTAAATTTTCTAGAATTTTTAAGAATTTAATAGATAAGAGAAATGTATCCAGTCATTCTGAAGAAGATAGTATTAATCACAGATGAAGAAAAGTTTGAGTATAATTTTTGAGTTAGAAGCTAGTTATATGAATTTATAGAAAAATATTTGATTTTAAATTTGAAGAGCTACTATAAATTTTATAACTATTGATGAAGTTACAGAAAAACCAAATAAGAAAGATAAGTAACACATAATGAGTTTTCTGATGTAATAATATCTAAAGTAAAAATGAATTATTAGGAAACTAGAATGTATTTCCGAATACTATAAAAATTTTAAGAATCAAGTATATAAAAGCTTTTATTGTATAAATAGAGTAGCTGTTTTATTAGAAGCAAATATGCAATTGGTTAGAAAAAGCTTAGATAAGGTTTTAGAAATAGAGGAGATAAAAATTATTGTAAAAGAGATAAAAATTAGAAAAGCTTTATTTAGATGAAAATTGACCTAATAAATATAATATAGAAAATGAATGGATTAATAAGGAATTTAATAAAATAAAAGATGTATATATCTTAGTAAAAAGTTGAGGGAGCTAGGGCAAAATTTCTCAATAGGAACTTTTAAATAATAATGCAGATTACTCTGCTAGCTTTAAAAATAAAAAATAAATTTTGCAGAATTAATAAATAATTGTTTAGACTTTTTCAAATTAGTTTTTATTACTTTCAAATCTAAGAGGCATAATGGTAAATTTTATTTAAAATAAAGATGATAATGTGGAAGAAATAGAAGAAGTTGAATCTTTTTAAAACACTGTATATGAAGTTGAAAAAAGTGTTGAAGTTTATAGGGAATAGAAAATGAGTATAAATCAAATAATGAAGCATTAAAAGTTAAAGAAAAATATAAAAAGCAAGTGAGAATAATAACAAAAGTTGACGAGTCATTAAAGGTTAAAGAAATACAAAAAGTGAAATGTAGATATTAAAATACCAACAGTTGATGAAATTTTAAAAAGATGAAAAATGAAAGAAGAGATTATTAATGGCTGAATTATCAGAACAAATACAAGCTATACAAAAACTTATACAGATGAAAAAGAAAAACTAGAAAAGAAGACAGAAGAGTTAAAAGGAAAAAGGAAATAGATTTGAGAAAGAAATTAAAGAAAAACAGCTAAAGTTAGAAAGATACTAAAAAGATCTAAGAGATTTAGAAAAAGAAAATTAAAGATAAAATTCAAGAAGATTTAGAGAAAGGATGAAATAGAAGAATTAAAGAAAAACAACAAGAAAAACAACAAGAATTAAAAGACGCTACTAAAGATCTAGGAGATTTAGATTAAAGAGAAAAGAGAGAGACTTATTATTAAGAGAAATAGACGATAAAGAGATCAAGAGAAGTAATTTAGAGTGTGCTTAAAAATCTAGAAGATAGAAGAGATCATTTAGATTTTGATGTAGATAAAATTATAAAAAGAATAAGAAGCTGTAAAAATAAAATAGTATCTTCTTATGAAGAGGAAGCAAAAAGAGAAATAGAAGAATTAAGTATAGTAGAGTTAAAAGAAGTTAAGAATAGTAAAGAAGAATTATTGAAAAGAATCAGCATTAGAACTAAAAAGACTAAGTGAGCAAGAAGAAAATATTAGAAATAAAGAAGAAAAACATTAATGAAATTGATAAAAGATACTAGAAGAAGAAAAAGAAGAAGAGAAGAAGAAAACATCAGGATTAGAAAAAGAATTAAGAGATCTTAATGATATTGATGCAAATAGAGAGATTAGAAGATTACAAAATATAAATGCTGAGGTAGTTTTAGTGTAGAAGAATTGAATAATGAAATAAATGCTTTAAAAAGATATAGAACTAGAAGAAAAACTGTTAGAAAAGGAGATTTACAAACACAAGAAATAAAAACTTTAAAAGGGAAAAATTGAAACTTTAAGAGCAAATGCAGATATTACTGAAGAAAATAGAAAATTATATAATGAAAGTATAGATTTTTAAATTATATAAAGATAAGCTAGAAGCTGCCGAAAGAGCATTACCAAAATTTGAAAGAAGTAAAGAAAGTCTTATAGCATTAATAGCGAAAAAAGATGAAGAAATAAATGAATTAAAAAGTAGACAGATGTCAGAAGAAGCTAAAAAGAAACAATAGAACAGGCTTATTTTACGATAGAAGAAAAAGAAGACAAGGAAGCAGAAGAAGATAACAGATGAAATAGAATGGCTAAATAAAATAAAAATTCTTTTTAAGGAAGTAGGTTTTAAATTCAGTGATAGATTATGATGCTTTTTCATACTTCTTTAAAAAGTTGGAGATTGGAATCCATTGACAGTCTTAGCAGGGTTAGTGGAACTGGAAAAATCTGAGCTTCCAAGACTATATTCAAGATGATGGAGGTCTAAATACCATTAGCAGTACAATCTAACTGGGATAGCCCTTATTCTTTATTTGGATACTACAATTCATTGGAAGGAAAATTTAATGCAACTAGCTTATTAAAGGTTTTTATATCAAGCACAAGAAGATGCTAAAAAATTCGATAAGTGATTATTTAACAATAGTATATTAGATGAAATGAATTTAGCACATGTGGAGTTATATTTCAGTGAGTTACTAAGTAAATTGGAATTATTAAGAGGCAGTGAGGATGTTAAATTGGAAATAGATATAGCAGAAAAAGTCCTTATGAAATAAAAATTAAATAAGAATGTTATATGGGTAGGGAACAATGAATGAAAGATGAAACTACTAAATCTTTATCTGATAAGGTTATAGATAGAAGTAACTGATAAATTTTTCCAAGACCTAATGAATTCGTTAGTAGAAATGAATTAAAAAGAACTGGAAGAAGCACCTAAGTTGAAAAAGAGAAATTTGGGAAAATTGGAAATGGAATAATGTATATGTTAGTACAAGATGAAGATACAAAAAGAGCAAAATATGAAAATAATTACTGACTTTGAAGAAAAATTGATAATTTAAAAGAGAAAATGGAAGAAATTAATGGATATTTAAAAAGTCAGTGGAAGAGCAATAGGGCATAGAGTCTGGCAATCTATAGAAAACTATATAAGAAATTATCCATTAGTTTTTAGAAAGTATAAGAAATAGAAATAGTGAAGAATTAGAAAAAGCTATCCAAATTGCTTTTGAAGATGCTTTTAGTTCAAAAATTAATGCCTAAATTAAAAGGATTAGAAACAGAAGGGCTTGTTAGAGAAAAATGTTTAAATGATATAAGTTCAAAAATACAAACTTATGCAAGTGGTATAGCTCCTGATTTTGATAATTCTTTTAAATAATCCTTATGGTGTGTTTGTATGGAATAGTTCAGAATATTTATTAGATAAAAAGCGATAAATGAGGAGATTATAATGGAAAAATATGAGCTTTCTCAAGAGAAAAAGGCATTGCCCTTTTCTTGAAAAATTAGAAACAATATTTAATAATTTAATACAGAGGGATACATATAGTAATAAAAATATTGAAAGAACCTTTTAAGTGAGTTCTATAAAGAGAAATAGAAAGTGAAGGAAAGTATAGAGATAACTTTCTTCAAATAATCGAATATACATTAAGTTCTCTAGAAAAATTGCTAAAAATCCTAAAAGAGAGTTATTAAAAAGTTTCAGAGTTACAATCTATAAATGAAATTAGAGTACAGATTATAAAACTATGATATGGTTAGGGAAATAAACCTGGAAAGACTTTAGCTAGAAAAGATAGGAGCAAGGGGAAAAATTTTTAGCTCCTAAAAATAAATATAGTGTTGATAAAAAGAAAATAGAGTAGTGGTTTATTATTTTAAAGAAGCATATAAAATATTGGAAGAAAGATATAAAAAGATATATTGAAAATTCAGTGGATATTCTGAGAAATTTACAAAAGAATCTATGAAAGGTCTCTACAGAATAAAAAGAGATATGATTAATAATGAACTATTTTCTTTAGATAGACCCTATAGACTTTAGTCCAAATAATACTCTAATAGATCATAGAGATTATTCAGTTATAAATAGAGGTTTAAAAATATTTATACTTAGAAAAATTAGATTATAGTGAGAATATTTTATTAGAACTTGCTATAGTGTTTTAAAGCTTTCTTCATTTTTATAGCAAGATTAGAAAATATTGATATATTTGATGAAATTTTAGATATAGAAGAACTCTTGAAAACTAAGAAAAATTATAAAATTTTACTCTAGTAAGCTTCAATATTTAATCAAAAGTTATTTTGAACAAATCTAAATCAAAAATTAGGATTGAGTTTCAAAATTTTTAATAGAGATACTAAAAGAAGTAGAAAAAGAGATAAAGAAATATTAGACATTGATATAATAGATACTTATGAGAACTCAGCTTCTTACTATAAATTAAAGATAAAAAGACGTAGAATATAACTTTAATGATGATGATTTATACTATTTGAAAATATAAAAATAGATAATTTAATCAAAAATAGAAAGTATGAATAGTGAAAGAATTATAAATAAGTATATCTATATGAACTTTTAATTCACAAAGTTTATTTATTGATAATAAAAAGCATTAGAAATAAAAGTTACAATAAAAATTAGATAATTTCATGGATACAAAAGATTATTTCTTATCTCATAGTGAGCAACAAAGCTCATTATCATGTAAATGAGATAGTATCTTCAGATGAAACTATAGATATTTTTCCCTAAATATTTGGAATATATAAAGGAGAAAATATAGATAAACAAAATATCTGTATTTATTCAAGTTTAGAAGCATTGATTCAGATAGTCAAAAAGATGTTAAGCTCAATATATGATTCAAATTTTTAATAAGAGCTCATCCATATGGAGAAGTATTCTTGCAACTTATGCAATAAAAATAGTAGTAAAAATGGTTAGAAAATAAAGAAAAATTTTGTTTTTAGATTTAAATTCAGAAATACCAACAATACATAATAGAAAATTGATATTAATAGACATCATCCAGTAATAATTTTAGAAGAAAGTGAAAATGAAGAATTAAAAGAGCTATCATTACAAGCTTATTTAAAAAGAATATTTAGAGAAGTATCTAAACGTTTATAGTATAGAAATGGATGAAGTTGAAAACAAATTTAATTTCTAGTGGAAAAAGATATGAGACAATATTTAAACGTAAAAAGATATTTAATAACTAATATGAACTTTTATTTAGAAAAAGATGAAGATATTATAAAAATGTGAGGAATAAGTTTTATTCTAATGTACAAAAATTTGTTAGTAAATTTCTTATAGATAAGAGAGAGATTATTAATAATATCTGATTATTTAGGGTGAGAAATATTCTTTAAATGGTGTTGATGTTAAAGTTATAAAGAGAAAAGAGTTGTCATTAGAAAAGATGAAATTATTGAGAAAATAAAAATAATAAGAATTTATGGAATGAATATTTACCTAATTTAACTCTAGAAACAGTAAAAAGACGGACATTTCTATAATTTAGATTTAATAAGAGAAAATGAAGATGTTGAAGTCATTTTTGGAGTAGAGCAAAATTAACATAAATGAGAATTTAGTTCTACCTAAAGGTATGGATGTAATAAAATTCCACTATATAGTCAAGATTCTAATAATAAGAAACTTTATTTTTTGAAATAAAAAGCGAACTATTTCCATTAAAAAGAAAATTTAGTAGTTAATCTAGAACTTATTTATTCCTATGGAAGTAAAGAGCCATATAAAATTAAATTAAAAGCAAATGGTATAGACTCTTCAAAGTTTTTCTACTAAATGGACAGAAAAATATTAATAAATTAAAGATTGTATCATTAGATTATCCAGAAAAATAATATAATTATTTAGGTATAAAGAAAAATACTTGAAAAATTGATCTTAATAATACTAATTTAAAAGATTACTTAAAGAGAAATAAGAATAGATTTAGAAATTATATCATTGGAAGAAATTGAAAGGGGAAATTTAGAAAAGAATAAAAAGAAGTTTTTAGATGAAACTCAAAAATTTTAGCTTTATTAGAAATTTTTAAATAAACAAGAAAATTTAAATAAACAAGAAAAAAAGAAAAAGAAGGCTTATTGAGATGAGATAGCTGTATTTTTAGCTTCCTTTGGTGTTCTGATTTATGATAGAATAAAAGTAGATATTTTAAAATTTGAATATAGAAAAAGAAGCACTCTTTTCTTATATAGCCTGAATAATCAATTAAAATTAGAAGATGTTTTTAAAGTATAATAAAAAGATCCTGAAATTATAGAAACAGTAGCTGAAAATTTCGTGGTTAGATAAAGTATTTATAAATAAACTTGCAGAAAAAAAGAGCCTGAACTATTAGAGGAGCTTTAAAATTTTTTAAAATGTACTTTAAAAATCCTTAAATCAAAAATTTGGAGAAGAATATGAAAAAGAGGAGTAAAGAAAATCTTTTTATGGATGTTAGTAAATAGATTTAAAAATTATTTAGAATTTATTTTAGCAATTTTGACTATTAAGGATAAAGAAAAATATTAAAAGTATTGAATAAAGAGATATTCTAAAAATACTTTATGATATAAAAGCTATTGATAGAAAAATTCAAAACAGATTATCCAAAATTAGAGGAATTTAATAAACGGATAAAACTTAAATTTGATGAGAGTAGTTGAACAGAAGAAGTAGGTTTAGAAGCAATGTCTGATCTAGCTTATACAGTTTATTGTTACTATGGAAATAATGTAGTGAAGCAATAAAAATAAAGAGAAGTGCTTGATGACTTTAATGACTGAGAGAAGGAAATATGGAAAAGAAAAACTTTAATGTAAAAGTCTCAAATAAAATAATTGAAATTTTGACAGAGATATGGAAACATTCAATCATAGAAATAGTATGATAAACAAAAATTATTTTTACATATTTAAAGGTAAAGAATGAAGACGATATCCAAGAAAATATTAAAAATGATATCATAGGACTAATATTTCAAAGGAAAAGAAAAAGATAAAGGAAATAATATATCTATGAAACTTTACAATAGGAAAGTGCAAAATAGTGATTTCATCCCAACAAAAACATTTGATGAATGTAAAAGCTTTGGGAGAAAATCAAACTATTAGATACAGAATTTTTCGAGTTGTATTTTGAGATGGTATGCTTAAAAGCTAAATATAAAGAGAACAAATACTTTTTCATGAAGAAACATCAATAATTAAAAGAGGCAATTAATAAAAAGTATGAGTTAGAATTTAATGTGAAACAAATGATGGAAAAGACTTAGTTTAAAATACAAAGATTCCTTATCCGTTCGGAATATTTGAATCAAAGGATGAAAATTTTAATTACTAGTTACAGCTGATAAAAATGAGCAACATATTCATCAAGAATATCAATATGAAAATGTTTCATTAATGAAAAAGTTTTTCAGTATAGAAGTGGAAGAAAAAGCAAAAGAGAATAGAAAATAAATATTTTGGCAATGGGAAATACGATACAATGTAAAATACAATTTACAGAAGAGGGTTATTACAACTTATCAAAATGATTTTCATTTGAGACCAAAACCAATAGAAGAAAAATGATAAAAGTATTGACTTTTAATGAGCCAGGAAGATAGTTTTATTCTTTTATTTTTATCAATTTGGTCAGGAGTAAAAATTTTGAACCTCAGTCTCTATAGATTCAAAAGACCTTTTATAGCTCAGGTTAGTTAGGAAGACTAGTCCTAGAGAATTCTCAACTTTTAAAACTTAAAAAGTTGGGAATTTTTATTGACAAAATTTTAAAAATAAAATAGCAGATGTAAGAAAAAACTGTATAATAAAAGAATGATTTATAATTAACTGAAATTTTTAATTAGTTACTTGCCAGCTATTAATATTTTAAGAGCTCTACAAAGGCTCTTTTCAATATTAATAGACATCGCAGATAGTCTGTTTAGAAATATTCTTTTTATTATAAAATTTAAAAAGTGAGTAAATAATGTTTATAGATGATTAGTTATAACAGTCAGCTGGGAATGGTGGAGACGGTTCAGCAGCTGTAGAGAAAATTATTCTAATTGGGAGGTCCAGACGTGGAGATGGAGGAAAGGTGGAGACACCAGTCTTCGTAGCTGACCCTAATATCAACCTGCTTGCTTATTGACAAATTTAAAGTGAATTATACGAAGCTCAAAATGAGAGAAAATGGACAAAAGAAAACTTCAAATGTGTATGGGAAAAAGGTGAAGATTTAATTATTAAAGTTCCGGTTGCAAATACAGGTTAGAGACTTCACAACAGGAAAATTAATTCTTGATATGAGATGTAAATGGTGGTGAGCAAAGAGGTTTTACTAAAAGGTGGAAAAGGTGGATATGGAAATGTGCACTTTACCTGCTATGAGAAAGCTCCAAAGATAGCAGAAAAAGGTGGAGAAGGAGCAGAGATAAAAGTTCAGCTAGAGTAAAACTTTTAGCTGATGTGGCTCTTGTTGGATATCCACTCAGTTGGAGAAAATCAAGTTTTATAAACTAAGGTTTCGAAGCTGCAAATTTCTAAGGTAGGGAAGCTGCTCACTTTACAACTCTTGAGCCAAAACTTGGAGTTATTGAACTAGAAGAAGGAAAATCTTTTGTTATAGCAGATATACTAGGGCTTTATTGAAGGTGCTCATGAAGGTGTAGGACTAGGAGACAGATTCTAAGACATATTGAGAAGTGCTAATAATGATCTCTCGTATAGTTGATGCGAGATAGCAGGTAGAATTGTATTGAAGATTTTGATCACTGAGGAATTAAGAAAATTTAGTGATTAGCAAAGTAACAAAGCAAATAGTTATTGCTAATAAAATGGATTTAATTTGGGATATGGAAAGAATTTGAAAAATTCAAAAGCTATTTAGTCAGAAAAGGAATTAGAAATTTATCCTGTATCAGTGCTTAAATGAAGGTCTTTAGAGAATTTTATATAAAACATATGATATGTTATCTAAAAATTGAAAGGAGAACCTTTAGAAGAAGAAGTAGATATCACAAAATTATTAGAATTGAAGATAGAAAAGAAGACTTTCGAAATTACAAGAGATGAAGAAGATGCAAATAGTTGTTGGTGGAAGAATAGTAGATGATGTTTTAGCAAAAATATGTAATAGAGGTATGGACGATGAATCACTTATTACTTTCTTACATATGATGAGAAATTTAGGAATGGAGGAAGCTCTACAAAGAATTTGGTGTACAAGATGGAGAGAGATACTGTAAAATAGCAGATGTAGAGTTTGAATATTTTGAATAAGGCTATTGTTATAGCAGGACCTACTGAGTTGGAAAAACTAAAATCTCACATGATTTAGCAAAATTATTGAATGCTGAGATCAATTTCTTCTCTGACTTCTAGCTCAAGTCTATAAAGGCTTAAAATATTGGAACTGCTAAGATAAGTGAAAAGAAAAGCAAGGAGTAGAACATCATTTTAGCAGATATGGATTGGAGCCAATAGCAAAATACAGTGTTGGGAATTGAAAAGATGTAAACAAGATATTGATCAAAATCCTGAAAAGATTTTATATGTTGGTTGGAGGAACAGGACTATATATAGATTCAGTGACCAATGGACTGTCTGTTTTACCAGAAGCAGATAAAAACTCCCAGGAGAATGTTAGCAAGTTTAGATAATCAAACTTTGGCTTGAACTAGCTTTCTAAAATAGCGATGAGGAAGCAACAAAGGAAATTCACCTAACAATAGAGTTAGACTTTGAAAAGGAGTTGTTGAAGTATGTTGACTCAATCAAAGAGATTTTCAGAGCTTTCAAAAAGAATGTAAGAACAATGATTTTAGCTTTTAAAGATGGCCTTGGGAAAAGAAACAGAGAAAGAACTTTATGATAGAATTAACAAAAGAGTTTGACATAACGTTTGAAAGAAGGCTTGGTTAGAAGAGGTAGAAAAATCTTTTATAAATATATGGAGAAAAAGTATATAGTTTAAATATAATTGTCTATAATGAACTTTATAGATTATTTTAATGAGAGGCTTAGTAGTCTTGAAGAAGCATGCTATAAAATAAAATTAAATTCAAGACATTATGCTAAGAGACACTACATGGTTTAAGGCAGATAAAGAATATGTATGGTTTAATCTTTCAGAGGTTTCAGAAGAGGAAGTTGTTAAAAGAGGACACACATTGTTTAATATCAAGTCTTGATTTAATTATTTTTATGTGATATGATTAAAAAGGTAGAGTGATCTATTATGATTATATTATTAGTGCAATGGTTTTGTATTAATATCATGCTCTAATAATAACTATGCATACAAAAGGTTTTCTCAAATGAAAAACAAGCATTGATTTTATTTAAAGACAAGATAAAAGAGTAATTTAAGTGAAAATAATCTTGCCCGTAAAGAGAACACGAAAGATAGTTATAGAAACAGGTATATTTTAGGAGTACAAAATATCGACTTTACAAAATTGGAATATATTTGTGTCCTCAGCCATCTTATACAACTGGAGATCCTAGTTCGATAGTAGCTCTGAATATGAACGAAGATACTTTATTATTTTGATTTGATCTTTATCTATGACAAACAAAATAAGAAATGGTTAATGTTGACTTAAAAAGAAAAGGAGGGAGCCTATGAACACCTCTTTGATGAAGAAATAAATAAAATTAAAATATTTATTCCATCTAGAGAGAGCGTATCCACTGTTGGAGCTAAGGATCAGAGTTTATTCAGAGAACATCATATAAAGTAAGTTAAGATGAAACTACAACTCACTATCTGTTGTAGATGAACTAACTACTAATGCAGTAAGAGTTACGTGCTTATAGCGAGTAGTCAAGGAGTGAGATAGAAGTAGTGCTAAATTATTATAATAACACTATTTTCTTAACTGTTGAAGACTTTTGGTAGGGTTTTGATGAAAGTTTAGACAGTAAAGAAGACGGTGGAGTTTGGTTTATCAATTGCTATGAAAGTTAGTGGATATGGAACTGAAAAGAAAGTGCTAAAGGTACTATTATTGAGGTAGAGAGAGACATGAGGCAGTAGTATAAAATGGAAAATAACTTTTGAAATTTTAGAAAAGAATGAAAGATGATGATATACACAAATTATAGAGAGTTAACGGAGAATTGAATGCTGAGTCACTAAATCCTAAAATTAAAGAAGACTGTTTCGTAAACTTATTGAAAAAGATGTCAATAAGTATATTGTTGATCCTAAAGGACTTATCCATATCAACAGTCTAGCTATGGGAATTTTGAGAGGAAAGTTACAAACAGTTAGAGAAATGGGAGGAGATATTAGATAGTAAATCTTAACAAACATATGCAAACTATACACTGAAACAACTGGTCTAGACGGAAATATTTGAAATATACAAAAATGAGGGAAGAAAGAGCATTAAAGGATTTCAAACTAAAGCGTGGTCTGAAGGGGTGATGCATGAATTTATTGGATATTTTTGAGACTTACTTATTAGCCTTGGCTTTGAGTCTTTGATAGTGTATCTGTTATAGACAGACAAATTGAAAAGCTAAAATGATTTAGAAAGATGAAGTAGAAAAAGCTAAATTAAAAAGCAAAAGAAATTGTAGAAGAAGCAGAAAAGATGCTGGTTCCACAAAGCTAAAGAAATTGAATGAAAGGCTAAAGAGAGAGCTTACCAAATAAAAAGAAGAGGTTGAAAAGGAAGCCAGAAATTTAAAAATGAAATAGCTCAAAAGAAGCTAGAATAAGCAATACGTAACTTCC
>BNJS01000594.1_pt1 | contig 54367 bp, 44 predicted proteins | sample 8540461 | NCBI WGS metagenome assembly BNJS01 (sample SAMD00202454, study PRJDB9452) | human saliva metagenome | isolation source: human saliva | place: Japan
TTCATTTATGGGAAGTTGAAGACTGGGATCAAGAAGGAATGATTTGTCTATATGAACTATTAGATGAATATCCTGAAATCTTGGAGAGAAATGATAAGCGACTCTATATCTATTTCAAAACAAAGTTCCGAAATCGTATCTTAGACGCAGTCCGAAAACAAGAAAGTCAAAAAGAAGGTTAGACCGCCAAGTATATGAAGAAGTGAGTGAGATTAGTCATCGCTTAACAGAGGGAGGGTTAAGAATAGACGAGATCCTACGCTCTACAGGAACTGTTGAAGGAATACCAGAGAGGACTAGACGAGGAAAAAAACTAGACTTGTATGAACGATTGCTAGCAGACGAAAGATTTAAAAGGAAGACGGGCTATGCTAAAGGAATTAAGTTATGTATTAAAAGACTTTTCGCCTAGTCAATAAAAATATGAAAAAAATTAACTCAAGTTCTTGACAAAGTGGGAAAAGTCGGTATAATAGGAAGAGTCCAAAAAGGACAGACTGGGGATGGTCCGTTGGTCAAGGGGTTAAGACACCGCCTTTTCACGGCGGTAACACGGGTTCGAATCCCGTACGGACTATAGTATATTAGAGTCAAGATAAAAATTTTGAAAAAAGTTTTGAAAATCTATTGACAGGATTAACTGGTTGTGATATACTAATATAGTTGTCGCTCACGAGAGAAGTGAGAGACAAAGACCTTTGAAAACTGAACAAGACGAACCAATGTGCAGGGCACTACAACATACTGTTGTAGTACTGAACAATGAAAAAAACAATAAATCTGTCAGTGACAGAAATGAGTGAGAACTCAAACTTTTAATGAGAGTTTGATCCTGGCTCAGGACGAACGCTGGCGGCGTGCCTAATACATGCAAGTAGAACGCTGAAGGAGGAGCTTGCTTCTCCGGATGAGTTGCGAACAGGGTGAGTAACGCGTAGGGTAACCTGCCTGGTAGCGGGGGATAACTATTGGAAACGATAGCTAATACCGCATAACAGTAGATATTGCATGATATCTGCTTGAAAGGTGCAATTGCATCACTACCAGATGGACCTGCGTTGTATTAGCTAGTTGGTGGGGTAACGGCTCACCAAGGCGACGATACATAGCCGACCTGAGAGGGTGATCGGCCACACTGGGACTGAGACACGGCCCAGACTCCTACGGGAGGCGAGCAGTAGGGAATCTTCGGCAATGGACGGAAGTCTGACCGAGCAACATCGCGTGAGTGAAGAAGGTTTTTCGGATCGTAAAAGCTCTGTTGTAAGAGAAGAACGAGTGTGAGAGTGGAAAGTTCACACTGTGACGGTATCTTACCAGAAAGGGACGGCTAACTACGTGCCAGCAGTACGCGGTAATACGTAGGTCCCGAGCGTTGTCCGGATTTATTGGGCGTAAAAGCGAGCGCAGGCGGTTAGATAAGTCTGAAGTTAAAGGCTGTGGCTTAACCATAGTACGCTTTGGAAACTGTTTAACTTGAGTGCAAGAGGGAGAGTGGAATTCCATGTGTAGCGGTGAAATGCGTAGATATATGGAGGAACACCGGTGGCGAAAGCGGCTCTCTGGCTTGTAACTGACGCTGAGGCTCGAAAGCGTGGGGAGCAAACAGGATTAGATACCCTGGTAGTCCACGCCGTAAACGATGAGTGCTAGGGTGTTAGACCCTTTCCGGGGTTTAGTGCCGTAGCTAACGCATTAAGCACTCCGCCTGGGGAGTACGACCGCAAGGTTGAAACTCAAAAGGAATTGACGGGGGCCCGCACAAGCGGTGGAGCATGTGGTTTAATTCGAAGCAACGCGAAGAACCTTACCAGAGTCTTGACATCCCTCTGACCGCTCTAGAGATAGAGCTTTCCTTCGGGACAGAGGTGACAGGTGGTGCATGGTTGTCGTCAGCTCGTGTCGTGAGATGTTGGGTTAAGTCCCGCAACGAGCGCAACCCCTATTGTTAGTTGCCATCATTCAGTTGGGCACTCTAGCGAGACTGCCGGTAATAAACCGGAGGAAGGTGGGGATGACGTCAAATCATCATGCCCCTTATGACCTGGGCTACACACGTGCTACAATGGTTGGTACAACGAGTCGCAAGCCGGTGACGGCAAGCTAATCTCTTAAAGCCAATCTCAGTTCGGATTGTGAGGCGCAACTCGCCCTACATGAAGTCGGAATCGCTAGTAATCGCGGATCAGCACACTGCGGTGAATACGTTCCCGGGCCTTGTACACACCGCCCGTCACACCACGAGAGTTTGTAACACCCGAAGTCGGTGAGGGTAACCATTTGGAGCCAGTAGCCCTAAGGTGGGATAGATGATTGGGGTGAAGTCGTAACAAGGTAGCCGTATCGGAAGGTGCGGCTGGATCACCTCCTTTCTAAGGATAAGGAATGCACATTGGTCTTGTTTAGTCTTGAGAGGTCTTGTGGGGCCTTAGCTCAGCTGGGAGAGCGCCTGCTTTGCACGCAGGAGGTCAGCGGTTCGATCCCGCTAGGCTCCATTGGTGAGAGATCACCAAATCATGCACATTGAAAATTGAATATCTATATCAAATAGTAACAAGAAAATAAACCGAAAACGCTGTAGTATTAATAAGAGTTTATGACTGAAAGGTCAAAAAAATAAGGTTAAGTTAATAAGGGCGCACGGTGGATGCCTTGGCACTAGGAGCCGAAGAAGGACGTGACAAACGACGATATGCCTTGGGTAGCTGTAAGTAAGCGATGATCCAGGGATTTCCGAATGGGGGAACCCAACAGGTAATGCCTGTTACCCATATCTGTTAAGGATATGAGGAGGAAGACGCAGTGAACTGAAACATCTAAGTAGCTGCAGGAGAGAAAGCAAAAAGCGATTGCCTTAGTAGCGGCGAGGCAGAAACGGCAGGAGGGCAAACCGAAGAGTTTACTCTTCGGGGTTGTAGGACTGCAATGTGGACTCAAAGACTATAGAAGAATGATTTGGGAAGATCAGCCAAAGAGAGTGAAAGCCTCGTATTTAAAATAGTCTTTGTACCTAGCAGAATCCTGAGTACGGCGAGACACGTGAAATCTCGTCGGAATCTGGGAGGACCATCTCCCAACCCTAAATACTCCCTAGTGACCGATAGTGAACCAGTACCGTGAGGGAAAGGTGAAAAGCACCCCCGGGAGGGTGAAATAGAACCTGAAACCGTGTGCCTACAACAAGTTCGAGCCCGTTAATGGGTGAGAGCGTGCCTTTTGTAGAATGAACCGGCGAGTTACGATATGATGCGAGGTTAAGTTGAAGAGACGGAGCCGCAGGGAAACCGAGTCTGAATAGGGCGCTTTAGTATTATGTCGTAGACCCGAAACCATGTGACCTACCCATGAGCAGGTTGAAGGTGCGGTAAGACGCACTGGAGGACCGAACCAGGGCACGTTGAAAAGTGCTTGGATGACTTGTGGGTAGCGGAGAAATTCCAAACGAACTTGGAGATAGCTGGTTCTCTCCGAAATAGCTTTAGGGCTAGCGTCGACATTAGAGATTCTTGGAGGTAGAGCACTGTTTGGGTGAGGGGTCCATCCCGGATTACCAATCTCAGATAAACTCCGAATGCCAAAGAATTATGGTCGGCAGTCAGACTGCGAGTGCTAAGATCCGTAGTCGAAAGGGAAACAGCCCAGACCACCAGCTAAGGTCCCAAAATAATTGTTAAGTGGAAAAGGATGTGGGGTTGCACAGACAACTAGGATGTTAGCTTAGAAGCAGCTATTCATTCAAAGAGTGCGTAATAGCTCACTAGTCGAGTGACCCTGCGCCGAAAATGTACCGGGGCTAAAACAATTTACCGAAGCTGTGGATACCTTTATAGGTATGGTAGGAGAGCGTTCTATGTGTGATGAAGGTATACCGTGAGGAGTGCTGGAACGCATAGAAGTGAGAATGCCGGTATGAGTAGCGAAAGACAGGTGAGAATCCTGTCCACCGTAAGACTAAGGTTTTCCAGGGAAGGCTCGTCCGCCCTGGGTTAGTCGGGACCTAAGGAGAGACCGAAAAGGTGTATCCGATGGACAACAGGTTGATATTCCTGTACTAGAGTATGTAGTGATGGAGGGACGCAGTAGGCTAACTAAAGCAGACGATTGGAAGTGTCTGTCTAAGCAGTGAGGTGTGAACTGAGTCAAATGCTTAGTTCTATAACATTGAGCTGTGATGGGGAGCGAAGTTTAGTAGCGAAGTTAGTGACGTCACACTGCCAAGAAAAGCTTCTAGCGTTTAACATACTCTACCCGTACCGCAAACCGACACAGGTAGTCGAGGCGAGTAGCCTCAGGTGATCGAGAGAACTCTCGTTAAGGAACTCGGCAAAATGACCCCGTAACTTCGGGAGAAGGGGTGCTGACTTCAGTCAGTACGCAGTGAATAGGCCCAAGCAACTGTTTATCAAAAACACAGCTCTCTGCTAAATCGTAAGATGATGTATAGGGGGTGACGCCTGCCCGGTGCTGGAAGGTTAAGAGGAGTGCTTAGCGCAAGCGAAGGTATGAATTGAAGCCCCAGTAAACGGCGGCCGTAACTATAACAGTCCTAAGGTAGCGAAATTCCTTGTCGGGTAAGTTCCGACCCGCACGAAAAGGCGTAATGATTTGGGCACTGTCTCAACGAGAGACTCGGTGAAATTTTTAGTACCTGTGAAGATGCAGGTTACCCGCGACAGGACGGAAAAGACCCCATGGAGCTTTACTGCAGTTTGATATTGAGTGTCTGTACCACATGTACAGGATAGGTAGGAGTCTAAGAGATCAGGGACGCCAGTTTCGAAGGAGACGTTGTTGGGATACTACCCTTGTGTTATGGCCACTCTAACCCAGATAGGTGATCCCTATCGGAGACAGTGTCTGACGGGCAGTTTGACTGGGGCGGTCGCCTCCTAAAAAGGTAACGGAGGCGCCCAAAGGTTCCCTCAGAATGGTTGGAAATCATTCGCAGAGTGTAAAAGGTATAAGGGAGCTTGACTGCGAGAGCTACAACTCGAGCAGGGACGAAAAGTCGGGCTTAGTGATCCGGTGGTTCCGTATGGAAGGGCCATCGCTCAACGGATAAAAGCTACCCTGGGGATAACAGGCTTATCTCCCCCAAGAGTTCACATCGACGGGGAGGTTTGGCACCTCGATGTCGGCTCGTCGCATCCTGGGGCTGTAGTCGGTCCCAAGGGTTGGGCTGTTCGCCCATTAAAGCGGCACGCGAGCTGGGTTCAGAACGTCGTGAGACAGTTCGGTCCCTATCCGTCGCGGGCGTAGGAAATTTGAGAGGATCTGCTCCTAGTACGAGAGGACCAGAGTGGACTTACCGCTGGTGTACCAGTTGTCTTGCCAAAGGCATCGCTGGGTAGCTATGTAGGGGAAGGGATAAACGCTGAAAGCATCTAAGTGTGAAACCCACCTCAAGATGAGATTTTCCCATGATTTTTATATCAGTAAGAGCCCTGAGAGATGATCAGGTAGATAGGTTAGAAGTGGAAGTGTGGCGACACATGTAGCGGACTAATACTAATAGCTCGAGGACTTATCCAAAGTAACTGAGAATACGAAGCGTGATTAGTTTTTAAGTGAAATTTGAAAGATATTCAATTTTGAGTATGTATGACTCAAAGTTAAGTGACGATAGCCTAGGAGATACACCTGTTCCCATGCCGAACACAGTAGTTAAGCCCTAGAACGCCGGAAGTAGTTGGGGGTTGCCCCCTGTGAGATATGGAAGTCGCTTAGCTCTAGGGAGTTTAGCTCAGCTGGGAGAGCATCTGCCTTACAAGCAGAGGGTCAGCGGTTCGATCCCGTTAACTCCCATAGGTCCCGTAGTGTAGCGGTTATCACGTCGCCCTGTCACGGCGAAGATCGCGGGTTCGATTCCCGTCGGGACCGTTTAAGATAACGGAAGTTATTTTAGACTCGTTAGCTCAGTTGGTAGAGCAATTGACTTTTAATCAATGGGTCACTGGTTCGAGCCCAGTACGGGTCATCATTGCGGGTTTGGCGGAATTGGCAGACGCACCAGATTTAGGATCTGGCGCTTAACGGCGTGGGGGTTCAAGTCCCTTAACCCGCATAATAGAAATCAGCCGGCTTAGCTCAGTTGGTAGAGCATCTGATTTGTAATCAGAGGGTCGCGTGTTCAAGTCATGTAGCCGGCATTTTTTTTAATATTCAGACTCATGAATGCGAACGTAGTTCAGTGGTAGAACACCACCTTGCCAAGGTGGGGGTCGCGGGTTCGAATCCCGTCGTTCGCTTAGAGAGGCCGGGGTGGCGGAACTGGCAGACGCACAGGACTTAAAATCCTGCGATTGGTAACGATCGTACCGGTTCGATTCCGGTCCTCGGCATAAATGAGCACCCTTAGCTCAACTGGATAGAGTACCTGACTACGAATCAGGCGGTTAGAGGTTCGACTCCTCTAGGGTGCATTTTTTTATTTATTTCGGGAAGTAGCTCAGCTTGGTAGAGTACTTGGTTTGGGACCAAGGTGTCGCAGGTTCGAATCCTGTCTTCCCGATTGATATAGCTTATTAAGGAGGCCAAGAAGGTCTTTTTTATTTTCATTTTTTTCTTTTTTAAAATTCTTAATTTCTAGAAAATAGTTGCTATCTTTACCTTAACTAAGGTATACTAGTAATTAATAGTTGTTTTTAAAAATAATAAATGAGAGATTATGTTGTTAATGAGTGTAAGTTATGGGTTTTAGGAAATTTCGATTATTGATGTCAAAGTATGGTTTTAGCATTACAATCATACTGATGGAATTAATTCTGATTTTTGGTCTGTTTTTATTCTTAAGTCAGATAGTACCCTATGTTTGGATTATTCTTGTTGTTTTGATAAGTGTGGCGACTATCTTATCTATTGTCAATCGGAATATATCACCTGAGAGCAAGGTTACCTGGCTTTTAGTTGCTTTTTTTCCGGTATTTGGTCCACTGCTTTATATCATGTTTGGTGAGAGAAGATTATCAAAAAAGGAACTGAAACAGCTTCAGGAGTTAAATGCTATCGCATTTCATGAGGATACTGGTAACAACCTCCATCACCAGTTAGAAGAGCGGGATAAGTCGGCTTATGGTATTATAAAATCTTTGCTGAGCATGGATAGTAACTCAGAGGTCTATGACCAAACAGCTTCTAAGTTTTTTTCTTCTGGTGAAGATATGTGGCAGCAAATGTTAGACGACTTAAGAAGTGCAGAAAAGTTTATTTTTCTTGAGTACTACATAGTTGACGAAGGGGTGATGTGGGACAGCATACGTGAGATTCTTGAAGAAAAGGCTGCTCAAGGTGTTGCAATCAAGATGCTCTACGATGATATTGGCTGTATGGTTACTTTGCCAGGAAATTATACAGTACATTTGAGATCTAAAGGGATTGAGACTCATAAGTTTAACAAAGTAATTCCTCGAATGACAGTAGCTTATAATAACCGTGATCACCGTAAAATCTTGGTGATTGATGGACAGATTGCTTATACTGGGGGAATCAATCTAGCTGATGAATACATCAATCATATTGAACGCTTTGGTTATTGGAAAGATAGCGGTATTAGGATAGATGGTCCGGCTGTTCAAGCTTTTACAAGACTATTTCTTATGAACTGGTATATTAACGGTGGAGATATTAGTAATTTTGATCAATATCGTATAGAGCATCAAGCTGTTCCGGCTCCTGGTTTATGCATTCCTTATGGAAGCGGACCAAAGCCAATCTATAAATCTAAGGTAGGGAAAATAGTTTATCAAAACTTGATTAATCAGGCAACAGATTTCGTATATATCACTACTCCTTACTTAATCATTGATTATGATTTGACGGAGGATATTAAAAATGCAGCTATGCGTGGTGTAGATGTACGAATAGTTACCCCCTATATACCAGATAAGAAGCTCATTCAGCTTGTAACAAGAGGTGCTTATCCAGATCTTTTATCAGCTGGGGTACGTATTTTTGAATATACTCCTGGATTTATCCATAGTAAGCAAATGATTGTTGATGATCGATTTGCGGTTGTTGGAACCATAAACCTTGATTATCGCAGCTTGGTTCACCACTATGAAAATGCAGTTTTATTGTATGAAACACCGTCCATTGCAACTATTCGCAATGATTTTGAAGGAATTTTTGAAGAGTCGCAAGAAATTTTTACTGGAACAATCAATCCTACTTGGTATCAAATGTTAATAAAAGAAGTGACACAGTTATTTGCGCCTATGCTGTAAATAAAATGGCTGAAATGCAAATAATATTAGAGTAAGAGGTGAATGAACGCCTCTTTTTATATGAGCAGAAACCTTGACATTAGGACATTATTAGGCTATTATATATCCATATAATATATGGGAGTCTGTGTACAGTCTGAGAGGAAGTGTTAAACTTCGACCGCACCTGATCTGGGTAATGCCAGCGTAGGGAACGATACTTGGCCTAATTTTGCACCTTTTTCATATATGAAAGAGGTTTTTCTTTTTTCATAAAGAAAAACTGTAAATTAGAAGGAGGTTTGAATGAAAGCAAGCATTGCTTTACAAGTCCTGCCCCTGTCACAGGGGATTGACCGCATAGCTGTAATTGATAAGGTCATTGATTATCTGCAAACTCAAGGAGTGACTATGGTGGTGACACCCTTTGAAACAGTTTTAGAGGGAGAGTTTGATGAACTCATGCGTATTCTTAAAGAAGCGTTGGAGGTAGCTGGTCAAGGGGCAGACAATGTTTTTGCCAATGTCAAAATAAATGTAGGAGAGATTTTAAGCATTGATGAGAAACTTGAAAAGTATAATGAGACGGCATATTAGTCTGCTAGGATTTTTAGGTGTCTTATCCGTTTGGCAGGTAGCGGGATTCTTGAAACTCTTACCAAAGTTTATCTTGCCGACACCACTTGAAATTCTCCAGTCTTTTGTTCGTGACAGAGAATTTCTCTGGTACCATAGTTGGGCAACCTTGAGAGTAGCTTTGCTAGGTTTGGTGCTGGGTGTCTTGATTGCCTGTATCATGGCCGTCCTTATGGATAGTCTGAGCTGGCTCAATGACCTGATTTACCCCATGATGGTGGTTGTCCAGACCATTCCGACTATTGCCATAGCCCCTATTCTGGTCTTGTGGCTAGGTTATGGGATTTTGCCCAAGATTGTTTTGATTATCTTGACGACAACCTTTCCTATCATCGTTAGTATTTTAGATGGTTTTAGGCATTGTGACAAGGACATGCTGACCTTGTTTAGTCTGATGCGAGCCAATCCATGGCAAATCCTGTGGCATTTTAAAATCCCTGTCAGCCTGCCCTACTTTTATGCAGGTCTGAGGGTCAGTGTCTCCTATGCCTTCATCACAACAGTGGTATCTGAGTGGTTGGGAGGCTTTGAGGGACTTGGTGTCTACATGATTCAGTCCAAAAAACTGTTTCAGTATGATACTATGTTCGCGATTATTATTCTGGTATCGCTGATTAGCCTTCTGGGTATGAGATTAGTCGATATCAGTGAAAAATATGTGATTAAATGGAAACGTACTTAAAATAGAGCGTTTTGTAAAAAGAAAAGAGGAAATAAAAATGAAGAAAACATGGAAAGTGTTTTTAACGATTGTAACAGCTCTTGTAGCTGTTGTGCTTGTGGCTTGTGGCCAAGGAACTGCTTCTAAGGACAATAAAGAGGCAGAACTTAAGAAGATTGACTTCATCCTAGACTGGACACCCAATACCAACCATACAGGGCTTTATGTAGCCAAAGAAAAAGGTTATTTCAAAGAAGCTGGAGTGGATGTTGATTTGAAATTGCCACCAGAAGAAAGTTCATCTGACTTGGTGATCAATGGTAAGGCACCGTTTGCTATTTATTTCCAAGACTACATGGCTAAGAAATTGGAAAAAGGGGCAGGAATTACTGCCGTTGCAGCGATCGTTGAGCACAATACATCAGGGATTATCTCTCGTAAGTCTGACAATATCAATAGTCCTAAAGACTTGGTTGGTAAGAAATACGGAACTTGGAATGACCCAACTGAGCTTGCTATGCTGAAAACCTTGGTAGAATCTCAAGGTGGAGACTTTGAGAAGGTTGAAAGTACCAAACAACGACTCAAACTCGATTACACCGATTGCCAATGGCGTTTTTGATGCTGCCTGGATTTACTATGGTTGGGATGGAATCCTTGCTAAATCTCAAGGTGTAGATGCTAACTTTATGTATTTGAAAGACTACGTTAAAGAATTTGACTACTACTCACCAGTTATCATCGCAAACAACGACTATCTAAAAGACAACAAAGAAGAAGCTCGTAAAGTCATCCAAGCTATCAAAAAAGGTTACCAATACACTATGGAGCATCCAGAAGAAGCGGCTGATATCTTGATCAAGAATGCCCCTGAGTTAAAGGATAAACGTGACTTTGTCATTGAATCTCAAAAATACTTGTCAAAAGAATATGCTAGCGACAAGGAAAAATGGGGACAGTTTGATGCTGACCGCTGGAATGCCTTCTACAAATGGGATAAAGAAAATGGTATCCTCAAGGAAGACTTGACTGATAAAGGTTTCACCAACGAATTTGTAAAATAATGACAGAAATTAGACTAGAACATTTAAGCTATGCCTACGATGATGAAAAGATTTTAGAGGATATTAACCTACAGGTAACTTCAGGTGAAGTGGTCTCTATCCTAGGGCCCAGTGGTGTAGGAAAGACTACTCTCTTTAACCTGATTGCAGGTATTTTAGAAGTCCAGTCTGGACGAATCATTCTTGATGGTGAGGAAAATCCCAAGGGGCGCGTGAGCTATATGCTCCAAAAGGATTTACTTTTGGAACACAAGACTGTCCTTGGCAATATCATTTTGCCTCTCTTGATCCAAAAGGTGGACAAGGCAGAAGCCATTGCCAAAGCAGATGAAATTCTTGCTACCTTTCAGTTGACGGCTGTAAGAGATAAGTACCCTCATGAACTCAGTGGTGGGATGCGTCAGCGTGTTGCTTTGCTCCGTACCTATCTTTTTGGGCATAAGCTCTTTCTTCTAGACGAGGCCTTTAGCGCTTTGGATGAGATGACTAAGATGGAACTCCATGCCTGGTATCTTGATATTCATAAACAGCTAGGCCTGACGACACTCATCATTACGCATAGTATCGAGGAGGCCCTCAATCTCAGCGACCGCATCTATATCTTGAAAAATCGCCCTGGTCAGATTGTTTCTGAAATCAAACTCGACTGGTCTGCAGGCGAAGACAAGGAAGTTCAAAAAATTGCCTATAAACGCCAGATTTTAGAAGAATTGGGTTTGGAACTATAGCTAAAAAACAGTGAGAAACTCACACTACAAAAAACTTCGGTACACCATTAATGATACCGAAGTTTTTTTCTAGACTTTACGAAATATTTCTTAGATTTGATGATAAATAACATACTTTCAAAGGATTTGAAAGCTAGCTGTAACTTCTTTATTATAACATAAGTGTAGAATAGAAACTGGAATAAGGAATAGTTTGCAAACGGTAGCAATTTTTAAAAGTCAGTATTTCCAAGGACTTAGCCTTTAAAATTTGACTTATAGAGCTGTAAATGATAGTATAGTCAAAGATAGTCAAAGTTTAAGAAGGAGGTAGCAAGCTATGAAATTTAAAAATACATCGGACCATATTGAAGCTTATATCAAGGCGATTTTAGAACAATCTGGTATCGTCGAATTGCAACGAAGTCAGCTAGCGGATACCTTTCAAGTCGTACCTAGCCAGATCAACTATGTGATTAAGACTCGTTTTACAGAGAGTAGAGGATATCTAGTTGAGAGTAAACGTGGTGGTGGAGGCTATATTCGCATTGGTCGAATTGAATTCTCTAACCATCATGATATGCTCCGCGATTTGTTGTATTCAGTGGGTGATGAGGTGAACCAAGTCATCTTTGAAGATGTCTTAAGACTCTTGGTCGAACAAGAACTCATGACCCGCCAAGAGATGAATCTATTATTAGCTATGGGGACAGACCGAGTTCTAGGTGAGGAAGCTAATTATATTCGTGCCAATATGCTTCGTCAGTTGTTGCATGAAGTAGATAGAAAAGGAAAATAAAACGACATGAAATATTCAAAAGCATTGAGAGAATGCATCGATAGCGCCTTTCTGGTAGCGAGTCGCTTTGATGCAGATTACCTAGAGTCTTGGCATTTGCTGATTGCCATGGCCAATCATAGCTACAGTGTTGCGGGAGCAACTTTAAATGAATTTCCGTATGAGATTGATCGTTTAGAGGAAGTGGCTGTAGAGTTGACAGAAGCCAACTATAACCACAAGGAAGATTACAAGGAACTCCCATTTTCCTATCGTTTGAACGTCCTGATGTTGGAGGCGGAACATGTTGCTTCGGTGGTACATGCCAAAGCATTGGGAACAGAGCATCTTCTCTACGCTATCTTGCATGATGGCAATGCCCTAGCTACTCGCATTTTGGAAAAAGCAGGATTTTCTTATGAAGATCAGAAAGATCAAGTCAAGATTGCTGGGCTTCGTCGTAGTCTTGAAGCGCGTGCTGGTTGGACAAAGGAAGATTTGAAGGCTCTGCGTCAGCGCCACAGATCAGTAGCAGATAAGCAAAATTCTATGGCAAATATGATGGGTATGCCTCAAACTCCAAGTGGTGGTTTGGAAGATTACACTCATGACCTCACAGAGCAAGCTCGTTCAGGCAAGTTGGAACCAGTCATCGGACGTGACCAAGAAATCTCTCGTATGATCCAAATCTTGAGTCGAAAGACAAAAAACAATCCAGTTCTAGTTGGAGATGCAGGTGTCGGTAAAACAGCTCTAGCACTTGGCCTTGCGCAACGAATTGCCAACGGAAATGTACCTGATGAAATGGCTAAGATGCGAGTTTTAGAACTTGATTTGATGAATGTAGTTGCGGGAACCCGTTTCCGTGGAGACTTTGAAGAACGTATGAACAATATCATCAAAGATATTGAGGAAGATGGCAAGGTTATCCTCTTTATCGATGAACTTCATACCATTATGGGATCAGGAAGTGGTATTGATTCGACCTTGGATGCGGCCAACATCCTGAAACCTGCCCTAGCGCGTGGAACTTTGAGAACTGTTGGGGCAACTACTCAGGAAGAATACCAAAAACACATCGAAAAAGACGCAGCCCTTTCTCGTCGTTTTGCAAAAGTGATGATTGAAGAGCCGAGCGTGGCTGATAGTATGGCTATCTTACAGGGCTTGAAAGCGACTTATGAGAAACACCACCATGTTCAAATTACAGATGATGCAGTCGAAACAGCTGTCAAAATGGCACATCGCTATTTGACTAGTCGTCACTTGCCAGACTCAGCGATTGATCTTTTGGATGAAGCGGCAGCAACTGTCCAAAATAAATCAAAGCACGCTAAAAAAGATGAGTCAGGCTTAACAGCTGCAGATAAGGCTTTGATGGATGGTAAATGGAAGCAGGCAACTCAGCTCATTGCAAAAGAGCAGGAAGTTCCAGTCTATAAAGATCTAGTAAAAGAGTCTGATATTTTGACAACCTTGAGTCGCTTGTCAGGTATTCCAGTTCAAAAATTGACACAAACGGATGCCAAGAAATATCTCAATCTAGAAGCTGAATTACATAAACGGGTTATCGGACAAGAACAGGCTGTATCTAGCATCAGCCGTGCCATCCGTCGTAAATCAATCAGGGTATTCGTAGCCATAAACGCCCAATTGGATCCTTTATGTTCCTAGGTCCTACAGGTGTTGGTAAGACAGAATTGGCCAAAGGCTTTGGCAGAAGTTCTCTTTCGATGACGAATCAGCACTTATCCGTTTTTGACATGAGTGAATACATGGAGAAATTTGCGGCTAGCTCGTCTCAATGGTGCTCCTCCAGGGTTATGTAGGCTACGAAGAAGGCGGAGAGTTAACCGAGAAGGTTCGCAACAAGCCATACTCAGTCTCTGCTCTTTTGACGAGGTAGAGAAAGGCCCACCCAGATATCTTTAATGTCCTCTTACAGGTCTTGGATGATGGTGTCTTGACAGATAGTAAGGGACGCAAGGTTGACTTTTCAAATACTATTATCATCATGACATCAAACCTTGGTGCGACAGCCCTTCGTGATGATAAGACAGTCGGTTTTGGAGCTCGAGATATTCGTTTTGACCAGGAAAATATGGAAAAACGTATGTTTGAAGAGTTGAAAAAAGCTTATCGACCAGAGTTTATCAACCGTATTGACGAAAAGGTAGTCTTCCATAGCTTGTCAAGTCAAGATATGCAAGAAGTAGTTAAGATTATGGTCAAACCATTGATTGCTAGTCTTGCAGAAAAAGGAATTGACTTGAAACTCCAAGCATCTGCCCTTAAACTTCTAGCTCAGCAAGGCTATGATCCAGAAATGGGAGCTCGTCCACTGCGTAGAACTCTACAAACTGAAGTGGAGGACAAACTTGCAGAACTTCTTCTTAAAGGTGAATTGGAAGCTGGTAAGACTCTGAAGATTGGCGTTAAAGCTGGTCAATTAAAATTTGAGATTGTTTAAAATTGTGAGGTTGGAACAGTTTGTTTCAGCTTCTTTTTTTGGGAAGTTGTTACTCATAATAAGCATTTGAAATTGTGCATTTAGTTTAAGGAATTCAAAAACGAATTTCTACTAATCAAGTTTTGTATATCAAGAAAAAAATCCTATCATGTAGAAAATATTTTTATAAAAAATAATAAAAAAGTGTTGACGAACAATAGAAGGAGTAGTATGATATAAAATATAAAAATTTATAAAAAGGTTGAAAAGACTTGAAAAAAAAGATAGCGGTGGTTTTTGGCACCTTTGCTCCCTTACATCAAGGGCATATTGATTTAATCCAAAGAGCAAAACGACAATGCGATGCTGTATGGGTGGTAGTTTCAGGTTATGAGGGAGATCGTGGTGAAGAGGTTGGACTTACACTACAAAAGAGGTTTCGCTATATTCGTGAAGCATTTCGAGATGATGAGTTGACCTCTGTTTGTAAACTTGACGAAACCAATATTCCACGCTATCCAATTGGCTGGCAGGAGTGGTTGGATCAGATGTTGCAGGCCATTTCCTATGACCAGACTGGTCAGGAACTAATCTTTTTTGTAGGAGAGTCCGAATACCAACAAGAATTGTCAGAACGTGGTTTCGAGACTGTTCTACAGGAAAGAAAATTTGGAATTTCGGCTACCATGATTCGAGAAAATCCAAGCAAATATTGGAAATATATCGCTCAACCTTTCCGCCGTCAGTTTACGAAAAAAGTGTTGATTATGGGAAGTGCTAGTAATGGTAAAACAACTCTAGCCAAGGATTTAGCTCGCTTTTATGATGCGCCAGTCAGTCTGGAGTATGCTCGTGAGTATCAGATAAAAAATAATGTCCGAGATGATGAGCTTATCTCCAAAGATTATTATTACCTTCTTTTAGGCCAATATGATCAAACTTCCAAGTTAATCGATAGCAATGCCAATCGAGGCCTAGTCATTGCAGATACCAACTCACTAGTAACCAAGGGCTACTACGATTACTACATGGAAAGCGAAGAGCAGGAGGACTTGTCTGGAGAGACCTTTGACAATCTCTTTGTTTCCATCTTAGCCAAGGAAAAGTGGGATTTAATCCTCTTTGTGCAACCTATTGGCTCTTATGTCAATGATGGTTTTCGCGACATGACCATGGCAGAAGACCATATCCGTCACAGTTTTTCTCAGCATTTGGATATGATGAGGGAGCAATATCTAGCCAATATCCCTCATGTTTATCTAGCTGATGACTATCTAGGAAATTATGAAGCAGCAAAAGTAGCTATTGATGCCATTTACCAAGCAGATTAGGAGAAGAAAATGAAAAAAATAACTGAAAAAATCACACGATTTATTGAAAACTTTAAAAATGTTCACGCAGAAGCTCGTAAAATCGGTTTTGCAGGAGTTATGCGTTTGATTTGGAAAGACCTCTTTGTAGGACGTAGTCTTTTCCAGTGGCTCTATTTGATTGTTTTATCAAGTGTTCCTCTTATTCTGGAGTTTACACAAAACACAGAAAGTCATGACTGGATTGGTCTCTTGGCCTCTTGGACAGGGATTGTCTGCGTTATTTTAGTAGCTGAAGGTCGAGCTAGTAACTACCTTTTTGGTGCTATTAACTCTGCAATCTATTTGGTCCTAGCTATGAATGCGACTTTCTACGGTGAAGTTTTAACAACAGTTTATTTCTTTGTCATGCAGCCTATTGGTCTCTATACTTGGTTGTCTAATCGGATTAATGAGCAAGGAAGACCAGAGGAGTCTCACTTTGAAGCTAAGAAACTCGGTCTGATTGATTGGCTCAAGTACTTGGCCTTGACTGCTATCATCTGGATTGGCATGGGATTAGCCTACCAAAGTATCAGCAGTGCTCGTCCTTTCCGTGACAGTGTTACCGATGCGACCAATGGTGTTGGTCAGCTCTTGATGACACGTCTTTACCGTGAGCAATGGATTTTTCTGGATTGCAACCAATCTCTTTAGTATCTACCTCTGGTGGGGTGAAAACATCCATATCCAAGGGAATGTACTGGGTCTACACCATCAATAGTCTAGTCGGTTGGTACCAATGGACTAAGGCTGTCAAGGAGGGATAAGATGGCTGAAACGATAATCCCAGCTGGAATGACAGAGAGAGAATATTTTGAGATTCATGCGACTGAGAAGGAATTTTTTTAGACTGGTACTGCAAACAGGATCTTCCTCAGTATGAAAAAAACCGAGCGTGACGGTGGATATGGTAGCTTATTGCTTTGTGGAAGGGAAAAATCAAAACTCTTACTAATCCGCCGTAAGGCCCATCCTTATCAGAACTGTTTGGCCTTGGTCGGTGGTTTTATGGATAAGAGCGAAGATGCAAGACATGCTTGTCAGCGTGAAGTGAGAGAGAGGTCAACCTTGACCTTCCTTTGGAAAAAAATCGAACAGTTGATGACAGTGTCTACCCCAGGTCGTGATCCGCGTGGGCTGGACGGTTACTATCGCCCACTTTGGTGTATCTACCTAGTCGAGCACTCGATCTCGTTCAAGCTGGAGATGATGCCAAGGATGTGGTTTTTTTGTCGATGTCGATTTTTCAGACGGGCAAGTGCTTCCTAGAGGGACTAGAGCTGGGGAGCAAGCCTTTCGCCTTTGACCATTATGCCATTATCCAAGAGTCTATTAAACGAATCCAAGGGCGTCTTGACTGGAATCCGACCTTTCCTCTATCTGCTGGAGGAGGAGTTCACTGTCTATGAAGGGAACCGAACTGGTCAATCTCATCAACCCAGGACGACCAATCGTCAGCAATAACTTTCTCGTAAAATACGGAGAATATGTAGAAGAAGTCGGACTCAAACGAGTTCCTAAAAAGAAACCAAGAAAAACCTATCGATTGAAATAAAAAGATTGAGGACCAAAATCGATAGACCAGGTCTCGGTTTCCTAGTCTTGGTCTTGAGCATGTTTCAACAAATCCGATGACTGGTTGAGCTTGAGAATAGAGAAAATACAGTTTGTGTCAAAAGTCAATTCAGCCATCGTGTCAAAGACTTATTAGTCATAAAAAAGCGAGGTCGGGATTTTTTCCCGACCTCTTTTTGACTACTAAGGATGTTTATCTTTCTTTGAATTGCTCATGATTCGAATGAATAAATCTTTGTATTTATATTTTAAATAATGTTCGTGTAAGTACATTAGAGACACATAAACAATCATGAAAATAGTGGTTAAGTAGAACAAATCGAAATGTTGTTTGAGCGTAATGAGTAGCAACCCCATAAGAAGAGAAAGCACCAATAATCAACCAAGGAAGATATTTATAATATTTCTTTGACATAAACCTGCACCTCCAATATCCTATTTCAATTTTATTATAGCCCTTCAAGATAAAAAAATGCAAGCGATTACAATTGCAAAAATATAGCACTTTTATCAGGAAGAACTTTTTCGTGTTTTTTTAAATTCTTTACGAATAAAAAGATATAGGAGGGATAAGGAAATAAATGTACTAAAAATAATTCTAAAAAAATTTTAGATAAATAGTTGACAGATTTTTAAAACAAATATTACAATAATATTACAAAAATGTTTCCAAATATTTCAAAAGCATTACAAAAAGGAGCAAAAAAAATGAAAACTAATACCTCTATTAAACTAATAGCCGCAACTGTCCTTGTTTCAACTCTGCTATTGGGTGCTTGTGGCAATAAGAAAGAAGATACAGCAAGTAGTAAATCAACTACGACTACTCAAACTACCACCAGTTCTAAGGCTAGTGTCTTCAAATAAGGAAACTAAAACCTCAGACTTCAACAACCACTACAAGTTCTGAAAAAAAAGACAGCTTCAGCTAGCCAAAGTTCCAGTCCCTACAAGTCAAGGGCAAGAAGCGAATCAAGCACCGCAAACACCCCAAGTTCCTCAGCAGCAAGAAACACCAGCTCAACCATCTTCTAATCAGCAAGCTTCTCAAAGCCAATCTAACCAAGCAAGTCAGTCAACTTATGACCCAACAACTGATCGCAAACTCCAAGACAAGCAAGCAGAGCATAATAAACGTTATAAAGGGGTCTTGACTATGGTGGACAAAGACTTTTCGGCTGCAGCTGGGAATTGGAAAGGGTGCTAATGGTGAAACTATCACTGTCTCATCAGCTGGCCAGTTTACAGTGGAATCTGCTGATGGTAAGAAAGAGAACTACACTATCCAAAGTTATTCTTATACCCTTGATGATGGAAAATACAATGCTGAAGTAGGTGGTGGCAAAAAGTTATTCAAATTACAACAGGCGCAGATGGTACTGTTTCAAGTGTTACTTTGATTAAGCCATAGACTTGAGAGTATCAAATTGCCCCCTAAAAATAAGAAACCCGTAAACTATTGAAGTTACGGGTTTTCTTCTTGGTTGTTAAGCTTTATCTAACTGCAAGAGGGCTTCAATCTCAGCCAGAGTGCTGGCTTGTGAAATGGCCCCACGGAGTTTAGCAGCGCCAGATGTTCCACGGAGATAGTGAGGAGCCAGTCCACGGAATTCACGGACAGCAACTTTTTCTCCCTTGAGATTAATCAAACGTTTCAAGTGCTCGTAGGCGATTTTCATCTTGTCCTCAAAGGTCAAGTCTGGTAGGATTTCTCCAGTTTCAAAGTAGTGATTGATTTGGTTGAAGAGGTAAGGATTTCCCATGGCTGCTCGTCCAATCATAACGGCGTCGGCACCGACTTCTTCGATACGCTGTTTAGCTTCTTGGACAGTGCGGATGTCACCGTTAGCGATGAATGGAATCTTTGTCAGAGCTTGTGCAACCTTATGAAGAGTCTCAAGATCCGCATGGCCAGTATACATTTGCTCGCGTGTACGACCGTGCATAGCAAGGGCAGAAACACCAGCAGCTTCAGCGGCTAGGGCATTCTCAACTGCTAGGGCTGGGTCAGACCAGCCTGTACGCATTTTGACAGTGAGAGGGATATCAAGGACAGATTGGACCTTGTTGATGATAGAGTAAATCTTATCTGGGTCTTTCAGCCACATAGCCCCAGCTTCGTTTTTAACGATTTTATTCACTGGGCAACCCATATTGATATCCACGATATCTGTCTTGGTGTTTTCTTGGATAAATTCTGCTGCGCGTGCGAGACTGTCTTCGTCACTACCAAAGAGCTGGATAGAAACTGGGTTCTCTCCTTCATCAATATGAAGCATATGAAGAGTTTTTTCGTTGTTGTATTGGATACCCTTGTCAGAGACCATTTCCATAACAACGAGCCCTGCGCCAAGTTCTTTTGCGATGGTACGAAAGGCTGAGTTAGTTACTCCTGCCATGGGCGCTAAAACGGTACGATTGGGAATCTCAACATTACCAATCATAAAAGGTGTATTAAGATTTGTCACGGATGAGTTCCTCCAAGTCGTTTTCGTCAAAGTTATAGGCTGTTTGGCAGAATTGGCAGATGATTTCAGCTCCGTGATCTTCATCCTTCATTTCCTGAAGATCTGAACTTGGCAGACTGGCAAGGGCACTCATAAAGCGTTCTTTACTGCAGTCGCATTGGAAACGAATGTCTTCTTCGGACAGACGTTTGTAGGCTTCATCTCCGTAGATAGCTTTTAGAAGAGTTTCGATGTGATCGTCGCTTTCCAGAAGTGTCGAGATTGCAGGCATTTCTTGGATGCGTTTTTCAAAGCGAGCAACCTCTTCTTCCTTGGCTCTTGGTAAAACTTGGAGCAGGAAACCACCTGCGACCTTGACCTTGTCTTCGTCATCTAAAAGTACATTAAGGCCGACAGCTGAAGGGGTTTGCTGGCTTTCTGTTAGGTAGAAAGCAAGGTCTTCACCGATTTCTCCAGAGATGAGGGGAGTCATAGAGTTATAAGGATTCCCAGTGCCGTAGTCAGTAATGACTAGGAATTGACCGTTTCCGACAAAAGGACCTACTAGGACTTCGCCTGTTGCAGTCTTTTTTTAATGTCAACACCAGGGTTTTGAACGTAGCCTTTGACATTACCCTTGGTATCTGCAACTGTGATAATAGCACCGAGGGAGCTAGTTCCTAGCACTTTAACAGTTAGTTTTGTATTTCCTTTTTCATTAGCAGCGAGGATCTGGCTAGCAATAAGGGTACGACCTAGTGCTACGGTTGAGCTGGCTTGAGTTTGATGTTTTTCTTGGGCAGTGCGGACGGTTTCGGTGCTGTCAAAGGACAAAAGCACGCATATTTCCGCTTGCTGATATAGTTTTAATAATTTTATCCATAGCTACTATTTTAGCACAAAAATGCTTAAAGAGGGAGTGGTGTGTTTGCTATCGTTTTAAACTGATTTATTTACATCAGTGAAATAATGAATAAAGAATTAAATTAAGCTAAAATGTGCTTTTTAAAAATGGTAAACAGTTGAAAATGAAGAGAGTAAAGTGGTAAAATGGGAACAAGAAAAAATAGTAATTGTATATTTGCATAAAATTATTGAAAATTTGCAGAAAAGAATCCAACATGAATAAAAAGAAACCATTATATATTTTTTTAGGACAAACTGTCCTGTACTTTATTATTTTACTGGGTTTGCTTTATTTTTTTAGCTATCTAGGACAAAGTCAGGGAAGCTTTATTTACAATGAATTTTAGTTTTAAGGAGAGAGTATCGTGTCTAATAAGCCAATTACAGATATGATTGAAACAATCGAGCATTTTGCAAAGACGCAACCTACTTATCCTGTCTATAATATTTTGGGAGAGGAGCATACCTATGGTCAATTGAAGGCGGACTCAGATAGCTTAGCAGCCCACATTGACCAAATGGGACTTCCTGAAAAGTCACCTGTTGTAGTCTTTGGTGGACAAGAATATGAAATGTTGGCAACCTTTGTGGCCCTGACAAAATCTGGCCATGCTTATATCCCGATTGACAGTCATTCTGCCTTGGAGCGCGTGTCTGCTATTGTTGAAGTGGCTGATCCAAGCTTAATTATCGCCATCAATGAGTTTCCAATTGAAAACCCAGCTGCTCCAGTCATGTCCTTGGAGCAAGTGCGTGAAGCTTATGCGGCTCAGAATGCGTATGATTTGCAACATCTGGTCAAAGGGGATGATAACTACTACATCATCTTTACCTCAGGAACAACTGGAAAACCAAAAGGGGTGCAAATTTCACACGGCAACTTGCTCAGCTTCACCAACTGGATGATTACAGACAAGGAATTTGCGACGCCAGAGCGTCCGCAAATGTTGGCACAACCACCCTATTCCTTTGACTTGTCTGTCATGTACTGGGCACCAACCTTAGCTCTTGGAGGAACGCTTTTTGCCCTTCCATCAGCCATCACTCAAGACTTTAAACAATTCTTTGCGACCATCTTCTCTCTTCCAATTGCTATCTGGACTTCAACGCCATCTTTTGCAGATATGGCCATGTTGTCTGAAGATTTCAATGCTGAAAAGATGCCAGGCATTACCCATTTCTACTTTGATGGGGAAGAGTTAACAGTTAAAACGGCTCAAAAACTGCGCGAGCGTTTCCCAAATGCGCGCATTATCAATGCTTATGGTCCAACAGAAGCGACTGTAGCTTTGTCGGCAGTTGCTATCACAGATGAGATGCTAGCGACTCTTAAACGCTTGCCAATTGGTTATACTAAAGAAGATTCTCCAACCTTTATCATTGATGAAGAAGGAAATAAATTGCCAAATGGAGAGCAAGGAGAAATCATCGTGTCTGGACCTGCTGTTTCAAAAGGTTATATGAATAATCCAGAGAAAACAGCAGAGGCCTTCTTCGAATTTGAAGGTCTGCCAGCCTACCATACTGGGGATGTGGGAACGATGACAGCTAAAGGTCTTCTTCTCTATGGTGGTCGAATGGACTTCCCAGATCAAGTTTAACGGCTACCGTATTGAGCTAGAAGATGTCTCTCAAAATTTGAATAAATCCAAGTATGTTGAATCGGCTGTTGCAGTGCCACGCTACAACAAAGATCACAAGGTTCAAAATCTTTTGGCCTATGTTATCTTAAAAGATGGCGTCAAAGAACAATTTGAGCGCGACATCGATATTACGAAAGCTATCAAGGAAGATTTGGAACACATCATGATGTCTTATATGATGCCTTCAAAATTCCTTTACCGTGAAAGTTTACCGCTAACTCCAAACGGGAAAATCGACATCAAAGGGTTGATTAGCGAGGTTAATAACCGATGATCGAGTTTTTGAAACAGCTCCCTCATATTGAGCCGTATGGGAATCCGCAGTACTTTTTGTATGTGATTACTGCCACTTTGCCAATCTTTATCGGTCTTTTTTTCAAAAAACGTTTTGCTTGGTATGAAATATTGGTTAGTCTCTTCTTTATCGTCACCATGTTGACCGGTGGCAAGACCAATCAATTGGCTGCCCTAGGAATTTATCTGATATGGCAAATTGTACTGGTTCTTTTTTACAAGCAGTATCGAAAAACTAAAGACGGGAAATGGACTTTCTATCTCGTTAGTCTGTTATCTTTACTTCCTATCATCTTTGTGAAGGTACAGCCAGCTATTAATGGCACACAGTCCTTGTTAGGTTTTGTTGGAATTTCTTATTTGACTTTTCGTTCGGTAGGAGTCATTATCGAACTCAGAGATGGAGTTATTAAGGAATTGAAGATGAGGGAATACTTACGTTTTCTCCTCTTTATGCCGACATTTTCAAGTGGTCCAATTGATCGCTTCAAACGTTTTAATGAAAATTACAAGACGATTCCAGAGCGCGATGAGTTGATGGATCTACTAGCCGAGTCCGTTCGGTATATCATGTGGGGATTTCTGTACAAATTTATTCTAGCTCATATTTTAGGCGAGATTTTGTTACCTCCTCTAAAGAACTTAGCTTTACAGGAAGGGGGCATCTTTAACTATTATGTAGTGGCCATCATGTACACATTTGGTTTGGAACTCTTCTTTGACTTTGCGGGTTATTCTATGTTTGCTATAGCTATTTCAAATCTGATGGGGATCCGTAGTCCGATCAACTTCAACAAACCCTTTTTATCGAGGGATTTGAAGGAGTTTTGGAATCGTTGGCACATGAGTTTATCCTTCTGGTTCCGTGATTTTGTCTTTATGCGCATGGTCATGGTGATGACGAGAAAGAAGCTTTTTAAGAATCGAAATGTGACTTCAAGTGTTGCCTATGTCCTGAACATGCTCCTTATGGGGTTCTGGCATGGGATAACATGGTTTTATATCGTTTACGGGCTCTTTCATGGAGTGGGCTTAGTCATTAATGATGTCTGGGTTCGAAAGAAAAAAACGCTCAATAAAGAACGGAAAAAAGCTGGAAAGGGTTCCTTACCTGAGAATCGCTGGATTCAGTTGCTTGGCATGGTTGTCACCTTCCATGTCGTGATGGTTTCATTCTTAATCTTTTCGGGATTTTTGAATGATTTATGGTTTAAAAAATAAAAGGATATGAAAAATGGATATCAAATCAGAAGTTATTGGAATTATTGATGAGTTGTTTATGGAAGATGTTTCTGACATGATGGATGAAGATCTTTTTGATGCCGGTGTCTTGGATAGTATGGGAACGGTTGAATTGATTGTTGAGATTGAAAACCGTTTTGACATTCGTGTTCCAGTGACGGAGTTCGGTCGTGATGACTGGAATACGGCTAATAAAATCGTAGAAGGTATTATGGAGTTGAAGAATGCTTAAACGCTTGTGGCTGATCTTCGGGCCTATCTTCATTGCTGGATTTTTGGTTCTTCTACTCGTCTTTTTTTATCCAAGTACAACAAGCCATAATCTGACGGAGGAGAAATACTCCGCGGCTTCTATTAGTACAGAGAGCTTTAAGGAGAGAAGTCAAAAAGTGAGAGCTCTTACGGATCCAAATATGCGTTTTATTCCTTTTCTAGGGTCCAGTGAATGGATTCGATTTGATAGTGTCCATCCAGCTGTTTAGCGGAAAAATACCATCGTCCCTATCGTCCATACTTTCTAGGTCAAGCAGGAGCAGCCTCTCTAAATCAATATTTTGGTCTACAGCAAATTTTGCCAGAAATAGAGAATAAGCAGGCTGTATTTGTGATTTCGCCTCAGTGGTTTACGGAGACAGATTATGAACCCGCAGTGTTTCAGAGATTTTTTAATAGTGACCAATTGACAGCTTTTTTGGGAAATCAATCTGGTGACATTGCTGCAAAGCATGCGGCTATTCGATTGTTAAAGCAGAATCCTAATGTTGCATTAAAAGGCATTGTTCAAAAACTGTCAAAGGGTGAAGAATTATCAGATGTTGATCAGGTTGCTATTGATATTTTTGCGCGATTCAATGAAAAACAATCTGCTCTCTTTGGACAATTCTCCATTCGAGGACAACTCAAGTACAAGGAGCACGTGGAGAACTATTTAAAAGATCTTCCGGATCAATTTTCTTATGATGAGTTAGAAAAAATTGTTCGTAAGGATGCAGAGGCAAATACGACCAATAACGATATGGGGATGGAAAATCATTTCTATACGAGAGAGGTTAAAAAGGATTTAAAAAAATGGGAAGGGTATCAAAAAAATTACAATTTCCTCAAGTCGTCTGAATACAATGATTTGCAGCTAGTGCTCGATCAATTTGCCAAGTCCAAGGTTAATGTGCTCTTTGTCTTTCAACCTGTCAATAAAAAATGGATGGATTATACTGGACTGAGTGAGGAAATGTATCAACACTCTGTCGAAAAAATTCGTTACCAGTTGGAAAGCCAAGGATTCACCAATATTGCTGATTTCTCAAAAAATGGAGGAGATCCTTACTTTGTTAAGGATACGATTCATATTGGTTGGTTAGGCTGGCTGGCGTTTGATAAGGTTGTAAATCCTTTTTTAAGTAATCCAACAACAGCACCTATTTACCAAATGAATGATCGATTCTTTAGCCAGGATTGGGCAAATTACGATGGAAATTTTAAAGATTTTCAATAAATAGCAAAAGAGCCTGAACTTTGTTTTGGGCTCTTTGTAATGAATGATTTTTGCTAATGGACAGTGTTGTAGCGGCCTCTTCATTTGAATAAGGGTAAGTAAAAAGAGATCAAGAAGATGAAAACATATCAGGTGTTTTCATCTTTTTTCTTGACTCCATTCTTGGATGTGATATACTTAACTAGTAAAGAAACTACGGAAGACCTCTGTATTTATGGAAATATAGTTCAGGAAAGGAGAAGTTCATGAGACAATTAGCAAAAGACATTGATCATTTTTTTAAATGAGATTATCCTAAAGGCTGAAAAATCAGCATGAAATCCTAATCGGACATTGCACGAGTAACGTAGCTTTGACTAATACCCAGGAGCATATTCTTATGCTTTTATCAGAGGAATCCTTGACTAACTCTGAGCTGGCTCGCCGTCTCAATGTCAGTCAAGCAGCCGTTACCAAGGCTATAAAATCTTTGATTAAAGAAGGGATGTTGGAGACATCTAAGGATCCTAAGGATGCTCGAGTGATTTTCTATCAATTGACAGACCTCGCTCGACCGATTGCTGAGGAGCATCACCATCATCATGAGCACACCCTATCGACTTATGAACAAGTTGCCAGTCAATTCTCGGCTGAAGAGCAACAAATTATCCAGCGGTTTTTAACTGCTTTAGTAGGAGAAATCAAGTAATGAGATACATCACAGTAGAGGATTTGTCCTTCTATTATGACAAGGAACCTGTGCTTGAGCATATCAACTATAGTGTTGATAGTGGGGAATTTGTCACCCTTACTGGAGAAAATGGAGCAGCCAAGACAACGCTAATTAAGGCTAGTCTGGGTATTTTGCAACCAAGATTTGGCAAAGTTACCATTTCAAAGACCAACATTCGTGGGACGAAATTAAGAATTGCCTACCTTCCTCAACAAATTGCAAGTTTTAACGCAGGCTTTCCAAGTACTGTTTATGAATTTGTCAAATCAGGTCGTTATCCAAGAAAGGGCTGGTTCCGTCGTCTAAATGCTCACGATGAGGAACATATCAAGGCTAGTTTAAACTCTGTTGGAATGTGGGAACATCGGGATAAACGGATTGGTTCTCTCTCTGGTGGGCAAAAGCAAAGAGCTGTTATCGCACGTATGTTTGCTTCAGATCCAGATATCTTTATCTTGGATGAGCCAACGACAGGGATGGATGCGGGAACCAAGGATGAGTTTTACGAACTCATGCACCACAGTGCCCACCATCATGGCAAGGCTGTTTTGATGATTACCCACGATCCTGAAGAAGTCAAGGACTACGCAGATCGCAATATTCACCTGGTCCGAGACCAAGATTCCCCATGGCGTTGCTTCAATGTCCATGAAAGTGACCAGGAGGTGGAGCATGCTTAATCTACTGTCTTATGATTTTATGCAACGAGCCTTTTTGGCAGTTATTGCCATGAGTCTCTTTTCACCAGTTCTGGGGACTTTTCTAATCTTGCGTCGTCAGAGTCTTATGAGTGATACTCTGAGTCACGTATCACTTTCAGGGGTTGCCTTTGGCTTGGTTTTAGGAATTTCTCCGACCATTTCAACCATTGTGATTGTCTTGATTGCAGCGGTCTTCCTTGAATACCTACGTACGGTTTATAAAAGCTTTATGGAGATTGGGACAGCCATTCTCATGTCTACAGGACTTGCAGTATCGCTCATTGTCATGAGTAAGGGGAAGAGCTCTAGTTCTATGAGTCTGGACCAATACCTTTTTGGTTCTATCGTGACTATTAGTCAAGAGCAGGTCATTGGGCTCTTTATCATTGCGGCGGTTGTTTTAATCCTAACCTTCCTCTTTTTAAGACCCATGTATATTCTAACTTTTGACGAGGATACAGCTTTTGTCGATGGTCTTCCAGTGCGTACCATGTCTATTCTCTTTAACATGGTAACTGGTGTGGCTATTGCCCTCATGATTCCAGCTGCGGGTGCACTTTTGGTATCAACCATTATGGTTTTACCAGCAAGTATTGCTTTGCGTCTAGGGAAGAACTTTAGTTCTGTGATGATTCTTGCCAGTGTTATTGGTTTTCTAGGCATGGTTGCGGGGCTCTATATTTCCTACTATGCAGAGACACCGCCGAGTGCAAGTATTACCATTATTTTTGTAGTTGTCTTTTTAGTAGTCAGCTTATTTAAACGTTTTATCAAATAGGAGAAGTACATGAAAAAACTAAGCCTACTTTTGGCAAGTCTTGTGACCTTATTCTTAGTTGCTTGTTCCAATCAAAAACAAGCAGACGGGAAATTAAATATCGTTACAACTTTCTATCCTGTCTACGAATTTACCAAGCAAGTAGCAGGGGATACAGCCAATGTCGAACTCTTAATCGGGGCTGGAACAGAGCCCCATGACTATGAACCATCACCTAAGGCAGTCGCTAAAATCCAAGACGCAGATGCCTTTGTTTATGAGAATGAAAATATGGAAACTTGGGTTCCTAAGCTTTTAGAATCTCTAGATGCGAAAAAAGTAAAAACAATCAAGGCGACTGGAGATATGCTACTCCTTCCAGGAAGTGAAGAAGAGGAAGACCATGACCATGGTGAAGAAGGTCATCATCACGAGTATGACCCTCATGTATGGTTGTCTCCTGCGCGTGCAATCAAACTTGTAGAACATATCCGTGATAGTCTTTCAGCTGACTATCCAGATAAGAAGGCGACTTTTGAGCAAAATGCAGCAGCTTATATCGAAAAACTGCAAGCCTTGGATAAGGCCTATAGTGAAGGGCTTTCTAATGCTAAGCAAAAGAGTTTTGTGACTCAACACGCTGCCTTTCGTTATCTAGCTCTAGACTACGGACTTAATCAAGTGTCTATTTCAGGTCTTTCACCAGATGCGGAGCCTTCAGCAAGCCGTTTGGCAGAATTGACCGAGTACATCAAGAAACAAAATCTCTTATATCTACTTTGAAGAAAATGCTTCTCAAGCCCTAGCGAATACCCTCTCAAAAGAAACAGGAGTGAAGTTAGATGTTCTGAATCCTCTTGAAAGCTTGACAGAAGAGGACATGAAAGCCGGTGAGAATTACATCTCTGTCATGGAGAAAAACCTCAAGGCCCTCAAGCAGACAACTGATCAGGCAGGAGCAGAAATTGAACCAGAAAAGGCAGAGGAAACTAAAACAGTTCATAATGGCTACTTTGAGGATGCCGATGTTAAGGACCGTACCCTGAGTGATTATGCTGGTAACTGGCAGTCTGTCTATCCTTTCCTTGAGTATGGGACTCTTGACCAAGTATTTGACTACAAGGCTAAATTGACTGGCAAGATGACCAAGGATGAGTACAAGGCATACTATCAAAAAGGTTACCAAACAGATGTAAGCAAGATTAACATTACAGATAATACGATGGAATTCATCCAAGGAGGCCAAAGTAAGAAATATACTTACAAGTATGTCGGCAAGAAAATCTTGACTTATAAGAAAGGGAATCGTGGGGTACGCTTCCTCTTTGAAGCGACTGATGCAGATGCTGGACAATTCAAGTATGTTCAGTTTAGCGACCACAATATCGCTCCGGTCAAGGCAGAGCATTTCCATATCTTCTTTGGAGGCACTAGCCAAGAAGCCCTCTTTGAAGAGATGGACAACTGGCCAACTTACTATCCAGATGGCTTATCAGGTCAAGAGATTGCTCAAGAAATGTTGGCTCATTAAATCCAAACAATCCTTCCTACATGGGGAGGATTGTTCTTGTTTTTTTCATCCCTAAGCATCTGAATTGACATTGGCTGAGAAGAGAGTATAATAATTGTAACAAAAATAGTTACAACAAAGAGAGGTTTTCTATGGTTTACCAATATAATAGTCAGATTTATTTGGCTGAAGTAGCTTTAAATGTCAAAGACTTAGAAAGTCAGACAGCATTTTATCATCAGTTGCTTGGGTTGGAGATTTTGAATCAATCGGAAAAATCAAGTTCTTTTAGGTGCTGGTGGGAAACCACTAGTTCGGCTAATTAAGACAGATGACATTAGTAATCCTAAAGCAAAGTTATGGTCTTTATCATATGGCACTTCTTTTGCCGACTCGTGAAGATTTGGCTAATGTTTTTTTAAACACTTATTAGACTTAAAGATTCCATTAGTTGGTGGAGCTGATCATGGTTATAGTGAGGCTATCTACCTAGAAGACCTGGAGGGCAATGGGATTGAACTCTACAGAGACAAGCCTGTGGTAGAATGGGATATTCGTGAGGACGGGCGAATTATTGGGGTGACAGAAGAGCTGTCTGCCCAAGATATCTACCAACTAGGAAAAGAAATCGAGCCTTTTGCAATTGCAAGTGGGACTCGCATGGGCCATGTTCACCTATCTGTAAAAAATAGTCGAGAAGCGAGTGTGTTCTACCAAGAGTCTCTTGGTCTTGAGGATAAATTCACGATTCCACATGCCAGTTGGATAGCATCAGGAAACTACCATCATCATTTAGCAGTCAATGAATGGGGTGGAAAAAACCTAGCAGGGAGAGAAAAAGCCGTAGCTGGTCTGGCTTATTATGCCCTTGAAGTCGAGAACAAAGAGGAATTGTTGAAACTATTTGCTCAATCTCAAAGTAGCGAAGCGGTAACTCAGTGGATTTCTTCCAATGAGTTTACATTAACTGATAGTGATGGGATTATGTCCCTAGTAAGAGTCAAGAAGTAGACTGTTGCTTAACATGATAGATGATGAGATGCTTTTGACAAGGGACTTGATTGGGCTGCTTGATCCTCAACTCTTTAAAACCGGCATTCTATGTTATAATGAAAGGGATAACTTATACAGTTAGAGGAGAGTCTATGCAAAAAGAAGTTATGCTTTTCATTGTTAGTACGGCTGCCATTCTTTTAGCCCTACTTGGTGTTTGTGGCACATGTTTTTATCTTTACGTTCGGGATGAGAAAATGGTCCGCCTTGCAACATCATCTGTTAAGGGCAGAGTTGTTGACTATAGCTATTTTCAAGACGCTTACCCTCCCATCGTTGAATACATGGTAGATGGAAAATCATATAAGAAAACCCTAAAGTGTTTTATGGTTAAAACGGTCTCTCTCCCTTGGGCACCAGTCAATGCGGCGAGTGGGCGTACAAGAGCAGAGTTTCTAGAACCGTCAATTACCTTCCGTCGGAATTCTCTCATTTCCGTTGATCGTTCTATGCGTGAGCATTTTCCGATTGGTTCGGAGATGACGGTCTGGTATGATCCAGAAAAACCGACCAGGGCCTTTGTGGAGCGCTACTGTGGCGTCAACAAGTTTTATAAATGGTTTGGCATTGGATATGCCATAGCCTTAGTCCTGATTTATAGCATTGTAATCCTCATATTTTTGTCGCAGGCATAAGATACAAAAGGTGCTAATTGAAAAAGTAGCTTTATTTTATTATCGTGACTTATGGAGAACGATTTTGTTCTCCTTTTTTAATTTCTTGTCAGTGCTAGTCCAGTAATAACCGGACTTTTGACAAGGGACTTGATTAAAGTTATAATGAAGGAAAAATAAATCAAGGATAAAAATATGACCAAATCGAAGTACATTACTCGTCTCAAACGTTCAGAAGGCCAATTGCGGGGCATTCAAAAAATGATGGAGGAAGACCGTGATTGTGTTGATATCATTACCCAATTAACAGCTGTTCGCTCCAGTGTCGACCGGATTATTGAGTTGATGATTACGGAAAATCTCACGACCTGCATTAACCAACCGCTGGATGACCCTGAGGCTCAAAAAGCACGCTTGGAAAAGGCTGTTCAATACCTAATCAAACGTAAGTAAGAAAAAAGGATTTGCTAGGTAAAGGGATTTTATAGATTTAAAATTATAGGAAAAGAGCGGTTCTGCCAACAACAATGTAGGTGGAACCGCTCTAGTTTTTCTATTTGTTTAATAAGTAATACAGATTTTATTCAGGTTTTTCAAGGATGAAAATTTCCTTGGTAGCATATTTGCTTTCTTTATAACCTAAACTTTCGTAGCTTGCGATCAATGGATCATAGACTTCATTTTTTCCTTTTTGTTCGCGGGGGATGATGACATAGTCTATCGTAGCATCTGCTTTTCTCTGGTTATGATAGAAAATATCATAGAGATATTGGTGATTACGAAGGGCAGGTGTATAGCCTCCTTCTGTTACAACAGATGCTTCTTCCGGCAAACTCTCTAGAGTATAACGCATGGTATCAAATTTTTCTTTGTGTTCAAAGTAATAGCCAACATTAAAAGACCAATTGTGCGTAAAGTGATGGAGGAGGGTGCCGGACATGATGATACCAACTATAACAATAGCAACTGTCGTTTTTTCTTTAATGAATTTACTTACTTTTAGATCTTCCAGAGCAAGCAGGGCCATGATGAAGAGCAAAGTCTGACTACCATAACTGTATTGGAAACCAATATCATATTGATAAGGCCAGTCTGGCAATAAGTTAATAACAATCAATGGTAAACAAAGTAAATAGTTCGACCAGTTGCGCTGAACCAGTGGAAGAAAGGCGAGAGGAGCTAAAACGAAGAATAAGTAACCCAGTTTTTTAGCAATCAATAGTTTACTAAAGACATAAGTTGGATGAAGAATGAGATTTTTAAGAACACTTAAAATTCCATTTTCGCCCTCTAACAGATAAGGTTCAAATCGGGAAACCATTCCCCCTTCTCCGTAAGTGTTCAAAAGATATAATCCAAGGGCAAAGTACAGAACAGGTAGAATGAAATCTGCCAGAATAATCCATTTCTTGGTCTGGCTTGACAGGGAGAAGCGCTTTTGGAATAAGAAATAGAGTCCAATGCTCACAACATAAATAAATGCATCTTCTTTTACGAATAAAAGCAAGAGGGTTACTAGGAGAATTTTCCATTTTTGCTCAGAGACAATAAAATAGAACAACCAGATAATTAAAGGAACTAGGAAGCAGTTTTCGTGAAGGTGATAGCCTCCAGCGGTTGTCATAACAGGTATGAGAATAAACCAAGCAATTATCAGACTATTGATTGGTTTAGAAAGGTTCAATTTCTTCAGAAGTAATCTTAAGGGAACGACTGCAGAAAATACAACCCAAATCTGTAATACTTCTAAAGTTTCAACATGTGGGAAGAGCTTATAGAAAGGCAACATGAGATAAAAAATCGGGGAGATATGGACTGCAAAGTGGGAGAGAACTCGGTCACGTTCTAGAGTTGTAATAGCAGTCAGGTCCGTGCTCATTCGATGAAACATCTGTGAAAACAGTCCGATATCAAATGTAGAACCATCAAATGTTTTCACCTTGTAGGTGACTACGATAGAAAGGTAAATAACATAAATAATAACCAATGAAAATACAGAGTAAGTGAGGAACTTTTTATATTTCTCCAAATATTTTTCAATTGGGATCTTAATCAAAGAGATATAGGTTATTGTTGAGATAAAAATAGCCAAAAGTGCTGGCCAAATAATCATATTAAATCGGGTATCGGCAAGGTTGATAGCATGAAATTCCAGTGCAGAATCTAGAAAATTTGTACTGGCTAGGCTGAGTAGACGAGGACTAGTTAGCAAAACTACTAATAAATATAAATTGGAATATTTTTGATTGCTTAGAAAAGTTCCTGTAAATAAGATTAAGGTAAGGAATAGGAGTCCTAGAGCTAGGAAAAAGGATATACTTTTAAAAATTGCGACCATTAAGACCAGACTAGAAAGTAGAATATTAATCTTTCGCATATTTAAAAAGGATACTTTTAATGGCGCAAAAACTAGCAGTACAGCTGTTATAACAAAGACACCTAATTTCAAAAGAGAGATAGGAGATAATGTTAGGAAAAGATCTTTGGAAGGTGAAGTTAAAAGGTCTACCAAGATCATCATTAGATATGCGCCAATACCACAGGATAAATAATCGTTTCGTTTTTCATTTAAAAACATAAAAACTTTTTGCATTTCATGAAATCCTCCAGTCAATATTCTATCATAAATATAGGTAATATTCTAACTTAAATTAGGATATCAAATAAAGATAGGACGGCCTTCACCATTGGCTTTTTAAACTTTCGGCAAACATCAATTGAAATAGTGATAAAACGAAAAAACCGATTAAGTTTCTTAATCGGTTTTTTACTTATTCTACTTGACCTGGCCAGGCATTCATGCCACCTTCTACATTGGTGACGGTGAGGCCTTGGGCGCTGAGAAATTGACAGGCAGAGGCAGAACGCACTCCTCCTTGACAGATGACATGGTATGTACGGTTAGGATTGAGTTCTTTGTAGCCTTGCTCCAAGGTACTTAACGGAAGATTTTTGGCACCTGGTGCATGTCCTGCTTGGAATTCATGTACTTCACGGACATCGATAAGATCTAGATTTCATTTTGATATTTTTCATAAAAGTCAGTCATGCTGATATTAGTTACCATATTCTACTCCTTTTGGATTAGCCATTTTGTATAGTGAATAAGCGCCGTCAAGGTTTTGGACGGTAAATCCTGCTTGCTTGAGGATACGCTCTGCGATATAGCTGCGCAAACCACTGTGGCAGCTAACGATGTAAGCTTGGTTCTTGTCTAGTTCATCCAAGCGTTCCCGTAGTTCGTTTAGGGGGATGTGGATGGTGTCGACTTTGAGTCGACCGCTCTGAAATTCGCCACTTGTTCGTACATCTAGAAATTTCTTACCCTTAGCCAGTTCGTCTTCGAGCTGGTACCATTGAACATTGTCGCTGAGACCTTCGATAAGGTTCAAGGCTGCGTAGCCCAGCATATTGACGGGATCCTTGGCAGAACCAAATGGTGGTGCATAGGTGAACTCTAACTCTGGCAAGTCAAAGACGGTGAGATTTCCTTTGATAGCAGTTGCGAGGATATCGATTCGCTTGTCAACACCTTTCTTCCCAACTCCTTGGGCACCATAGATTTTGCCACTGGTTGGGTCAAGGAGGAGCTTCAAGGTCATATCAGTAGCACCTGGATAATAACCAGCGTGGTCTTTCCCACTGACATGAAGTGCCTTGTAAGGAAGTTGATTCATGCTAAGGATACGTTCGCTGAGACCAGTCGAAGCCGCTGTCATATCAAAGGCACGAACGATAGCAGTGCCGATACTGCCTTTGTTAGTACGGTTGAGTCCTGCGATGACGTCCGCGACTTGGCGTCCCTGACGATTGGCAGGAGAAGCGAGAGAGATGAGAGCGTCTTGGCCCGTAATCTCTTGCTTGACGACGATGGCATCCCCAACTGCAAAAATATCTTTTTGACTGGTTTCATAATGTTTATCGACCAGGATTCCACCACGAAAGTCCCAGTTCAATCCCCGCAGCTTTAGCCAGACCATTTTCAGGTTCAACACCGACAGAAAGGATCGTCAAGTCAGAAGTGATTTTTTGACCGTTTTCGAGAACGATGATTTTTCCTTGGTCTTCAAATCGAGTCGCAGACTGAGAAGTGATAACGCGAACGCCGTTTTTAATCAATTCTGTTTGGACAAAGGCTGCCATTTCTTGATCTAATAGTGGCAAGACATGAGGTGCTTTCTCAACGATGGTAACTTGCAATCCACGTTTAGCCAGGTTTTCAGCCATTTCAAGCCCGATAAAGCCTGCACCGATAACGACAGCTTCTTTTGGTTGATTGTTCAAGGCTGACATAATTTCATCGAGATCAGGAACATTGCGGAGGGTGTAAGTGTTCTTAGCTTCTGCCAAACCTTCAATGGTAGGAACAAATGGTTTAGCTCCTGGAGAGAGGATCAACTTGTCGTAGCTTTCTGTGAATTCCTGTCCATCATGGCGTACGGTCACAGTGTGATTTTCTGGAGAAATCTGGACAACCTCGTGAAATGGTCGCACATCAAGATTAAAGCGTGCCTTGAGACTTTCAGGGGTTTGGACTAATAAACTTTCACGGTTTGCAATTTCTCCTGAAACATAGTAAGGAAGTCCGCAGTTTGCAAAGGAAACAAAGGGACCTTTCTCAAAAATAGTGATTTCAGCGTCTTCCATGAGACGTCTGAGGCGGGTTGCTGCTGACATACCGCCGGCAACTCCCCCGATAATGATAATTTTCATTGATTTTCTCCTTTGTGCTTCTAGATGACCTTACCTGTCCAAGCGCTCATACCACCTCGGACATTGATGACATCGTAGCCTTTTTTCTTTAACTTCTTCGCAGCTAGTTTGCTGCGCACACCAGAATGACAAATGATATAGAGCGTTTCTTTTGCCTCAGGTGTGTAAGCTCCGATTTTGGTTAGAGGGACATTCTTGGCATTTTTGATATGACCTCTATGGAATTCCGTAGGCGTCCGAACATCCAGTAGCTGAATCGGTTCTCTGAGTTTAGCTTCTAACTCGCTGGTAGAAATACTGTCAATTTTTGTAAATAAGTGAAACATAGGCACCTCCAAATATACCCTTATGGGGTATATTAAACCATGAAGTCAATCTTTTGTCAAGCAAGTTGAATTGATTAGTATTGTTTCTTTTTCAGTATACAAGATGTTATCTTACAAACTAAAGAGTTGGTTGGTAGGTTAATGAATAGAACCTGTCCTATTTATTCAACAACTAGTTATCTAGAAAATTACCTTTTCAGAAAACGAAGACCATCTATACTAAAGTAAGAAAAAACAAGCAAAGCCCTTGAAAAATCAGAGCAAATCAAGTATAATATAAGTAATCATTTGTCGTAGGTTTTGTCTGAAATATTGTCCAGACAAGGCTCACAGCAGTTAAATCTTCTTACAAAAGTCAGATTTAGCTGCTCTTTTTGTGCTTTTTTTCAGGTTTTTGAACCTCTGTAACAGAGATTTAAAGATTCTGAAAATTGCTCGAAGGATAAGGTGATAGGGGTTTTTCAACCATCTAACGATAATCAAAAGCTTAAATAGCTAGGCTTGGAATTTTAACTAAAAGGAGAATCATCTTGGCAGGACATGACGTTCAATACGGGAAACATCGTACCCGTCGTAGTTTTTCAAGAATTAAAGAAGTTCTTGACTTACCAAATTTGATTGAAATTCAAACAGATTCATTCAAAGATTTCTTAGACCACGGTCTTAAAGAAGTGTTTGAAGATGTATTGCCGATTGCAAACTTTACAGAAACAATGGAGTTGGAGTTTGTTGGCTACGAAATCAAAGAACCAAAATACACGCTTGAAGAAGCTCGTATCCACGATGCCAGCTACTCGGCACCAATCTTTGTAACTTTCCGCTTGATCAACAAAGAAACTGGGGAAATCAAGACCCAAGAAGTCTTCTTTGGAGATTTCCCAATCATGACGGAGATGGGTACTTTCATCATCAACGGTGGTGAGCGTATCATCGTTTCTCAGTTGGTCCGTTCTCCTGGTGTTTACTTTAACGATAAGGTAGACAAAAACGGAAAAGTTGGCTACGGTTCAACTGTAATCCCTAACCGCGGAGCTTGGTTGGAACTTGAGAGCGACTCAAAAGACATCGCCTATACTCGTATCGACCGTACTCGTAAGATTCCATTTACAACTTTGGTTCGTGCGCTTGGTTTCTCAGGTGATGACGAAATCTTTGATATCTTTGGTGATAGCGAACTTGTTCGCAACACAGTCGAAAAAGACATCCATAAGAACCCAATGGACTCTCGTACAGACGAAGCTTTGAAAGAAATCTACGAACGCCTTCGTCCAGGTGAGCCAAAAACAGCTGAAAGCTCACGTACTTTGCTTGTTGCTCGTTTCTTTGATCCACGTCGTTACGACTTGGCTGCCGTTGGACGCTACAAGATTAACAAGAAGCTTAATGTTAAGACTCGTTTGCTCAACCAAACCATTGCAGAGCCTTTGGTAGATCCTGAAACAGGTGAAATCTTGGTTGAAAAAGGAACTGTCATGACTCGTGATGTGATTGAAAGCATCGAAAGTCACTTGGATGGTGATTTGAACAAGATTGTCTATACACCAAACGATTCAGCAGTTTTGACTGAGCCAGTTGTTCTTCAAAAATTTAAGGTGGTGGCACCGACTGATCCAGACCGCGTCGTAACAATCATTGGTAATGCTAATCCAGAAGATAAGGTTCGTGTAGTGACTCCTGCAGATATCCTTGCTGAGATGAGTTACTTCCTTAACTTGGCTGAAGGTATCGGACGTGTGGACGATATCGACCACCTTGGGAACCGTCGTATCCGTGCAGTTGGTGAATTGCTTGCTAACCAAGTTCGACTAGGACTTTCTCGTATGGAGCGTAATGTCCGCGAACGTATGTCTGTTCAGGACAATGAAGTCTTGACACCGCAACAAATCATCAACATCCGTCCTGTCACAGCTGCAGTCAAAGAATTCTTTGGTTCATCACAGTTGTCACAGTTCATGGACCAACACAACCCGCTATCAGAATTATCACACAAACGCCGTTTGTCAGCCTTGGGGCCTGGAGGTTTGACACGTGACCGTGCCGGATATGAAGTCCGTGACGTGCACTACACTCACTATGGGCGTATGTGTCCAATCGAGACACCTGAAGGACCAAACATCGGTTTGATTAACAACTTGTCTTCATACGGACACTTGAACAAGTATGGATTTGTTCAAACACCTTACCGCAAGGTAGACCGTGAAACAGGTGTCGTTACAAGCGAAATCGTTTGGTTGACAGCTGACGAAGAAGACGAATTTACAGTTGCTCAGGCAAACTCACGCCTAAACGAAGATGGAACTTTTGCTGAAGAAACAGTTATGGGACGTCACCAAGGGGTCAACCAAGAGTATCCAGCTTCTAGCGTAGATTATATGGACGTCTCTCCTAAACAGGTAGTTGCCGTTGCGACTGCATGTATTCCTTTCTTGGAAAACGACGACTCCAACCGTGCCCTCATGGGTGCCAACATGCAACGTCAGGCTGTGCCTTTGATTGATCCAAAAGCGCCATACGTTGGTACTGGTATGGAATACCAAGCAGCCCACGACTCAGGAGCTGCAGTTATTGCACAACATGGTGGTAAGGTTACTTATGCGGATGCTGACAAGGTAGAAGTACGTCGTGAAGACAGCTCGCTTGATGTTTACCATATCCAAAAATTCCGTCGTTCAAACTCAGGTACTGCATACAATCAACGTACCCTTGTAAAAGTTGGTGATGTCGTTGAAAAAGGTGACTTTATTGCCGATGGACCTTCTATGGAGAAAGGTGAAATGGCGCTTGGACAAAACCCAATCGTTGCCTACATGACATGGGAAGGTTACAACTTCGAGGATGCCGTTATCATGAGCGAACGCTTGGTGAAAGACGATGTCTACACATCTGTTCACCTCGAAGAATACGAATCAGAAACTCGTGATACAAAGCTTGGACCTGAAGAAATCACTCGTGAAATTCCAAACGTTGGTGAAGATGCCCTTAAAGATCTTGACGAAATGGGTATCATCCGTATCGGTGCTGAGGTTAAAGAAGGGGATATCCTTGTAGGTAAAGTCACACCTAAGGGTGAAAAAGACCTTTCGGCTGAAGAACGTCTCTTGCACGCTATCTTCGGAGACAAATCTCGTGAAGTTCGTGACACTTCTCTCCGTGTACCTCACGGTGCTGATGGTGTCGTTCGTGATGTCAAAATCTTTACACGCGCAAATGGAGATGAATTGCAATCAGGTGTTAATATGCTGGTTCGCGTCTACATCGCTCAAAAACGTAAGATCAAGGTCGGAGATAAGATGGCCGGACGTCACGGTAATAAAGGGGGTTGTTTCTCGTATCGTTCCTGTAGAAGACATGCCTTACCTTCCAGACGGAACTCCAGTCGATATCATGTTGAACCCACTTGGGGTACCATCACGTATGAATATCGGTCAGGTTATGGAACTTCACCTTGGTATGGCAGCTCGTACTCTTGGTATCCACATCGCAACACCAGTCTTTGACGGAGCAAGTTCAGATGATCTTTGGGAAACTGTTAAAGAAGCAGGTATGGATAGTGATGCTAAGACTATCCTTTACGATGGACGTACAGGTGAACCATTTGATAACCGTGTGTCAGTTGGTGTCATGTACATGATCAAACTCCACCACATGGTTGATGATAAATTGCACGCACGTTCAGTCGGACCATACTCAACTGTTACGCAACAACCACTCGGAGGTAAAGCTCAGTTTGGTGGACAACGTTTCGGTGAGATGGAGGTTTGGGCGCTTGAAGCCTACGGTGCGTCAAATGTCCTTCAAGAAATCTTGACTTACAAGTCTGACGATATCAACGGACGTTTGAAAGCTTATGAAGCTATTACAAAAGGAAAACCAATTCCAAAACCAGGTGTTCCAGAATCCTTCCGAGTTCTTGTAAAAGAATTGCAATCTCTTGGTCTTGACATGCGTGTCCTTGACGAAGATGATCAAGAAGTGGAACTTCGTGACCTAGATGAGGGAATGGACGAAGATGTCATCCACGTAGATGACCTTGAAAAAGCCCGCGAAAAAGCAGCAAAAGAGGCAAAAGCAGCCTTTGAAGCAGAAGAAAATGCAAAAGCGGAAGCAACAGAAGAAGCTGCTGACCAAGAATAAGTAGCTCACTTAGAATAGAAAGGGAAGAAATAGTGGTTGATGTAAATCGTTTTAAAAGTATGCAAATCACCCTAGCTTCTCCAAGCAAAGTCCGTTCATGGTCTTATGGAGAAGTCAAAAAACCTGAAACAATCAATTACCGTACTTTGAAACCAGAACGTGAAGGACTATTTGACGAAGTCATCTTTGGTCCTACAAAAGACTGGGAATGTGCTTGTGGTAAGTACAAACGTATTCGTTACAGAGGGATTGTTTGTGACCGTTGTGGGGTTGAGGTAACGCGTACTAAAGTTCGTCGTGAACGCATGGGACACATCGAGTTGAAAGCTCCTGTATCTCACATTTGGTATTTCAAGGGGATTCCAAGCCGAATGGGCTTGACCCTTGATATGAGTCCTCGTGCCCTCGAGGAAGTTATCTACTTTGCTGCTTATGTGGTGATTGATCCTAAAGGAACACCACTTGAGCACAAGTCTATCATGACAGAGCGTGAATACCGTGAGCGCTTGCGTGAGTATGGATATGGTTCTTTCGTTGCCAAGATGGGTGCGGAAGCCATCCAAGACCTTTTGAAACAAGTAGATCTTGAAAAAGAAATTGCTGAACTCAAAGAAGAGTTGAAAACAGCTACTGGACAAAAACGTGTCAAAGCTATCCGACGTTTGGATGTTTGGATGCCTTTTACAAGTCTGGAAACAAACCTGAATGGATGATTCTTAACATCCTTCCGGTTATTCCACCAGATCTTCGTCCAATGTTGCAGTTGGATGGTGGTCGTTTTGCCTCATCTGACTTGAACGACCTTTACCGTCGTGTTATCAACCGTAACAACCGTTTAGCTCGTTTGCTTGAGTTGAATGCACCAGGTATCATCGTTCAAAATGAGAAGCGTATGCTTCAAGAAGCGGTTGACGCTTTGATTGACAATGGTCGTCGTGGTCGTCCAATTACAGGACCAGGTAGCCGTCCACTTAAATCATTGAGCCACATGCTTAAAGGTAAACAAGGACGCTTCCGTCAAAACTTGCTTGGTAAACGTGTTGACTTCTCAGGACGTTCCGTTATCGCCGTTGGTCCAACTCTGAAGATGTACCAATGTGGTGTGCCACGTGAAATGGCAATCGAGCTCTTTAAACCATTCGTTATGCGTGAAATCGTTGCTCGTGACATCGTGCAAAACGTGAAAGCAGCTAAACGCTTGGTTGAACGTGGAGATGAGCGTATCTGGGATATCCTCGAAGAAGTGATTAAAGAACACCCAGTGCTTTGAACCGCGCACCTACCCTTCACCGTTTGGGTATCCAAGCCTTTGAGCCAGTCTTGATTGACGGTAAGGCTCTTCGATTGCATCCGCTTGTCTGTGAAGCCTACAATGCCGACTTTGACGGTGACCAAATGGCCATCCACGTACCACTTTCAGAAGAAGCTCAAGCAGAAGCTCGTATCTTGATGTTAGCTGCCGAGCATATCTTGAACCCGAAAGATGGGAAGCCAGTTGTTACTCCATCTCAGGACATGGTTTTGGGTAACTACTACTTAACTATGGAAGAAGCTGGTCGAGAAGGCGAAGGTATGGTCTTCAAGGACCGTGACGAAGCTGTTATGGCTTACCGTAATGGTTATGTTCACCTGCACTCACGTGTTGGTATCGCAACAGACAGCCTCAACAAACCATGGACAGAAGAGCAAAAACACAAAATCTTGCTTACGACAGTTGGTAAAATCCTCTTTAACGATATCATGCCAGAAGGTCTACCATACTTGCAAGAGCCAACTAATGCTAACTTGACAGAAGGTGTTCCGGCTAAATACTTCTTGCCAGTTGGTGTAGAAATCAAGGAAGCAATCAGCCAACTTGAACTAAACCCTCCATTTAAGAAGAAATCTTGGGAACATCATCGCTGAAATCTTCAAACGTTTCCGTACGACAGAAACTTCTGCCCTACTTGACCGTATGAAGAACCTCGGCTACCACCACTCAACTCTTGCTGGTTTGACAGTGGGTATCGCTGATATTCCAGTGGTTGAAGACAAGGCTGAAATTATCGCAGAATCACACCAACGTGTAGAACAAATCACAAAACAATTCCGTCGTGGTATGATCACAGATGACGAGCGCTACAATGCTGTTACAGCTGAATGGCGTGCTGCCCGTGAAAAACTCGAGAAACGTTTGGTTGCCAACCAAGATCCTAAGAACCCAATCGTTATGATGATGGACTCTGGAGCTCGTGGTAACATTTCAAACTTCTCACAGCTTGCCGGTATGCGTGGTTTGATGGCCGCTCCTAACGGACGTATCATGGAATTGCCAATCCTTTCAAACTTCCGCGAAGGTTTGTCAGTACTTGAAATGTTCTTCTCAACTCACGGTGCTCGTAAAGGTATGACCGATACGGCCCTCAAGACAGCCGACTCAGGTTACTTGACCCGTCGTTTGGTTGACGTTGCCCAAGACGTTATCATCCGTGAGGATGACTGTGGAACTGACCGTGGTCTATTGATTCGTTCTATCACAGAAGGTAAAGAGATGATTGAGTCTCTCGAAGAACGTCTCAATGGTCGTTACACTAAGAAAACTGTTAAACACCCAGAAACTGGTGCAGTTATCATTGGTCCAAATGAATTGATTACTGAAGACAAGGCACGCGAAATTGTCAACGCTGGTGTTGAAGAAGTAACCATTCGTTCAGCCTTTACATGTAACACTCGTCATGGTGTCTGCCGTCACTGTTACGGTATTAACTTGGCGACTGGTGATGCGGTTGAAGTCGGTGAAGCAGTCGGAACAATCGCTGCCCAATCTATCGGGGAACCTGGTACACAGCTTACAATGCGTACCTTCCACACGGGTGGGGTTGCCTCAAATACCGATATCACTCAGGGTCTTCCTCGTGTCCAAGAAATCTTTGAAGCCCGCAATCCAAAAGGGGAAGCGGTTATCACAGAAGTCAAAGGACAAGTTACTGCTATCGAAGAAGATGCCTCAACTCGTACCAAGAAAGTCTTTGTTAAGGGTGAAACTGGCGAAGGTGAATACGTGGTACCATTTACCGCTCGTATGCGTGTAGAAGTTGGTGATCAAGTATCTCGTGGTGCAGCATTGACAGAAGGTTCTATCCAACCAAAACGTCTCCTTGCTGTTCGTGATGTCTTGTCAGTTGAAACCTACCTGCTCGGTGAAGTACAAAAAGTTTACCGTAGTCAAGGGGTAGAAATCGGTGACAAACACATCGAGGTAATGGTTCGTCAAATGATCCGTAAAGTTCGTGTCATGGATCCAGGTGATACAGACCTTCTCATGGGTACTCTCATGGATATTAACGACTTTACAGATGCTAATAAGGATGTCCTTATCTCAGGTGGTGTTCCAGCAACTGGTCGTCCAGTCCTTATGGGAATCACAAAAGCCTCACTTGAAACCAATAGTTTCTTGTCAGCTGCTTCCTTCCAAGAGACAACTCGTGTTCTTACAGATGCGGCTATCCGTGGTAAGAAGGACCATCTCCTTGGACTTAAGGAAAATGTCATCATCGGTAAGATCATCCCAGCAGGTACTGGTATGGCTCGCTACCGTAACCTTGAACCAAAAGCTGTAAATGAAGACGAATGTCTTCTTCCTTCACAAGAAGAGTCTCAAGTAGATGATTCTATGGAAACAGTTGAAGTTGGAGAATAGGCAAATAAGTCTGCAAAAAAAGAGGGGGTAATTCCCTCTTTTTGTGGGTATAAACACTGAATAATAGCTGTATATTTTTACAAAAAACGCTAACATTATGATGCATAAAAGTATAAATATACTTTTTAGGAAAGGTAAGCAAAATGCTTTAAATTTGTCTAGACTAGTGGTAGAATAAGGCGTTGCTTGAATTAGAAGCAATAGCAAAAAAACGCATAAAATATAACAATATATACAATCCCAGATGGGAATTGGAGGTAATATAGTGAAAAATGATTTGTTTAACGACCGTATTAGTCGGTTTTCAATTCGTAAGTTACATGTAGGAGTTTGCTCAGTCTTACTCGGTACCTTAGTCATGCTCGGAACAGCTACAGGTGTAGGTGCTGATGAAGTGACAGAAGAGAAACAGGCTGAGGGAGTTACAGCTACAACAGAAGTAGGGAAGGCCGAAGCCTCAACAACTACAGAAGTAGTAGTAGAAGATGTTACATACCAAGCGGATGCAGCGCCTGTAGTAGCAGAGGACACTGTAAAGCCTGCTAATAAAGAAACTGAGTCAGCGCCAGCAACAGAAGAAAAAGCGGATACAGATGCAGCGGAAAAACCAGGGAAACGTCGTACTCGTCGTGCTCTAGGTGATGCTAATGATCCTAACTTGATCGCGGATGATGTAGAAGATGCAACATCAACTCCAAAAGTTGAAAAACCTGGCTTTACAACAGATATTGATGCTAAATCTATGACTAGCCAAATCTCATGGTTGGACTTTGGAGATGTAGCCAACTGGACAGGAGCAAAAACAGTCATTGTTCCTAAAAAAGACCAATTTCCTGATAAAGATTTAGAAGAAAAACTAGCTCTTCAAGTTGGGTCTACTTATACCAAGGAAATCATGCCTGGCTATGTAGTCACTGTAAAAGTCAAATCCTTGAAACCCTTCCAAGCGACTGAAATCTATAAAAAACGGATGGAAGAGCAAGGGGCGACAGAAGCTGAAAAAGCAACCTATGATCCAAATGCAAAAAATGGATATGTAAAGGGTGTTACTTCAAAAGGGGCTAGAAAAGCTTTTACCGATGGCATGGAAGCCGACATTGTCGCTGATGCTCAAAATCAATGGACTGAAATCAAATCTGAGGGCGTGGATACGAAAGCCAAGAATACTATCATGAGTTCAGCTTTGAATGGTGGAAATATTGGAGTTCAGTTTGAAATCTCTGCAACCTTCCGTGGCAAGAAAGTGAAACCAGCTGTTGTTATGGCTGATGGTGAGTCTGCTAACCCTGGTGAATTTGTTATGTTCACTACCAACGGACAAGGTTGGCAGCACATTGGGGAATGGAAGAAATCTAAAAGACCAGCCACCTCTGTACCTTATGAACCACAAGATACTGATAACCTTTTTGGACCAAAACCTAAATATAATCATATTAACCTACAGCAACTTCGTGATCGTTCTCCTGAAGTTGGACCAGATAAGAAACCAGTAGCTTGGAAGTACTTTGGAAATCCTGACCAAGTTACGGGTGGTCTAGGAACTGGTGTCTTTGGACCAAACATTTCTGAAGGAAATAGAACAGTTCCAATCGTGATGACACGTGGAGCATCTGAAGTGGGACTTTATATCGCTTCAGCTGGTAAACAGTCAGCAATGCTAGGATTCTTCCCACTTGATGAAGGGGATGCGCCAGAAAGCTATGGAAAAGCATTACACTCAATCGCTACTGTTGATGGTGTTACTGGTGCTAAGGTAAACCAACCATACCTAGGTAGCGTAAGTCCGGATATGGATGAACATAATGCCCTGACTGGGAAGGTGATGATAAAGCTACATCTGGTGATGAAGGTGTTGACCAAATCTTGCCAGATGATTTAAAAGGTTCAACTAATGAAATGATTAAGTTGGATCGTACTCGTCCAGGTGGCTATACTCTGAAGGTTGAAGCTCATACTGATGGAGCTCCAGAAGCACATATCTATGGCTGGATAGACTTTAACCAAAATGGTAAGTTTGATGAGGATGAACGCTCAAATCTCGCTACAATAACTAAGGATGGCACTGCTGAGTTACTGTTTGCAAACAGCAAGACTTACGTCGACCCAAGCGTTAAAGAGTTAGGTGCTCGTGTTCGTATCGCTAAGAAAGCGAACGAGATCGAAAGCCCAACTGGCATGGCCTTCTCAGGGGAAGTTGAAGACTTCAAGACTCAAATCACCCACCCACCAAAAGGGGAATTCAAGGAAACTTCTGGTCCTCAAGCTACTAAACAAACAGCGACTGTAACCTTTACAGCACGTGGAGAACACAAGTTTGAACGTAATTCTGCTGCTGTTATTGATGAAACTGTAGAACCATACATCGTTGACAAAGATGGCAACCGTGCAACTCTTGATGCAGAAGGTTACTATGTTGTACCAGGTCAAGGGAAATACAAGATTACTGCTAACGGCAAAGATGTAGATGTTGAGTTTATCCCAGAAGATAACTTCCTAGGAACAGCTGATGGTATCTCTATCCGTCGTTCAGATAATAATGGCTATAATACTGGTTGGTCAACAAAATTCCCAGATCAAGAACCAAACATTAATGGTCAGTTGAATACCATGGATGGTCAATACGTTCCAACTGTTACACCGATTGATATTGAAGGTGTTGACAAGACTTCTAAAGATATTCAAGGTGCAACCCAAAAAGAAACACCTACCTTTAATACAACTGCTACTAACTTAAATGGTGATAAGATTGCAATCAGTCCAAGCGCAGAATACCCGGCTAAGTTGGTAAATCCAGCTACAGGTCGCACGACTGATGAGCCATCTGTAACAGTTGAAGGGGAAGGAACATACACAATTAATCCTACAACAGGTGAAGTAACCTTCACTCCAGAGCCAAGCTTTACTGGTACAGCCAAAGGTGTGGAAGTTACATTGTCAGCGCCAGTTGGTCGAAATAAAGACGGTAAGATTCAAGAAGAGTACGTTAAGACAGCTACAGCTAAGTACACACCAACTGTAGTAGGAGTAACACCAACCGCAACGCCATCTGAAACAAAGATATTCAAGGTGCAACACAAACAGGTAAACCTGAATTCAAGGGTGGAACTGTAACGGTTGATGGCGTTGAAAAGACTGTTGCAATCAACGAAGCTGTTCCCGCTAAATTTGACGATGGTTCAACAACTAAGACAGTAGAAGGTGTTGGTACTTACACAGTAGCAGCAGACGGAACAGTAACATTTGTTCCAGAAAAATCATTTGTTGGTAAAGCACCAGCAGTAACAGTAGTTCGTGAAGACATGAACGGAACAAAAGCTTCAGCAACCTACACACCAACAGTATTGCCAGTAACACCTGAAGCAACACCAGCTGAAACAACAGACATTCAAGGTGCAACTCAAACAGGTAAGCCTGAATTCAATGGTGGTACAGTTGAAGTTAATGGTGTTAAAAAGACTGTTCCAATTAATGAAGCTGTTCCGGCAAAATTTGATGACGGCTCAACAACTAAGACAGTTGAGGGAGTTGGTAAATTTACGGTTGCAGCAGATGGTACAGTAACATTCGTTCCAGAACCAAACTATGTAGGTACTGCTCCAGCAGTAACCGTTGTTCGCGAAGATGTGAATGGAAACAAAGCTTCTGCTACATATACCCCAACTGTAACTCCAATTACAATCACTCCAACAGACAAAGTTTCTGAGGATATCCAAAACGTTCCACAAACTCAAATACCTACATTTGAGTTGAGCAACGATAAGACTGCGAAAATCACAAGTAAGAAATTGGTAGATCCAGCAACTGGTCAACCTACTGATGAAACTACTGTGACAGTTCCAGGAGAAGGAACTTACACTATTGATCCTACTACAGGAGCAGTAACATTTACGCCAGAAAAAGACTTTGTCGGTACTGCAAAAGGAGTAACTGTTCAGGCAACTGCTACTATTACAAATGCTAATGGTAAGACGGCAACCATTACTTCAGATGCGACCTACACACCAACGGTTGTGCCAGCAGTTCCAACTGCAAGCCCTGCAACTTCAAAAGATATCCAAGGTGCGACTCAAACCGGTACACCAACCTTTGCAGGAACAACTGTTCAAGTAAATGGTGAAGATAAAGCTATTACCATTAAAGACAATAGCTACACATTGCTAGATAAAGATGGTAACGAAGTTTCAAGTACAACAGCTTATGCTGAAGATGGAACAACACCAATCGGTACATTCACGATCGACCCAGCAACTGGTACTGTAACCTTCGCACCAACTGATAAATCTTACACTGGTAAAGTCACACCTGTTAAGGTTCAAGCTGAAAGCTCAAACGGAATCAAGGTTGGTACAACTTACACACCTGAGATTGTTCCAGTAACACCAACTGCAACACCAGCAGAAACAACAGACATCCAAGGCGCAACTCAAACAGGTAGACCTGAATTCAAGGGTGGAACTGTAACTGTTGATGGCGTTGAGAAAACTGTTGCAATAAACGAAGATGTTCCAGCAACATTTGACGATGGTTCAACAACTAAGACAGTAGAAGGTGTTGGTACTTACACAGTAGCACCAGACGGAACAGTAACATTTGTTCCTGAAAAAACATTTGTTGGTAAAGCACCAGCAGTGACAGTTGTCCGCGAAGATAAGAACGGAACAAAAGCTTCAGCAACCTATACACCAACTGTAACACCAGTAACACCTGAAGCAACACCAGCAGAAACAACAGACATTCAAGGTGCAACTCAAACAGGTAAGCCTGAATTCAAGGGTGGAACTGTAACGGTTGATGGCGTTGAGAAAACTGTTGAAATCAACGAAGCTGTTCCAGCAACATTTGACGATGGAACAACAACTAAGACTGTTGAAGATGTTGGTACATACACAGTAGCAGCAGACGGTACTGTTACATTTGTACCAGAAAAATCATTTGTCGGAACTGCACCAGCTGTGACAGTTGTCCGCGAAGATAAGAACGGAACAAAAGCTTCAGCAACCTACACACCAACAGTAACACCAGTAACACCAACTGCAACACCAGTTGAAACTACAGATATCCAAGGTGCTACACAAACTGGTAAACCTGTATTTACTGAAGGCGATAGCCGTGTACCAATGGATGATGATACACCTGCAACCTTCGAAGATGGTTCAACAACGAAGACAATTCCAGGTGAAGGAACCTACACAGTAGCTCCAGATGGAACAGTCACATTTGTTCCAGAGAAATCATTCACAGGCACAGGAACAGGCGTGACTGTTAAACGTGTCGATAAGAACGGTACACCAGTAACAGCTAAGTACACACCAACAGTAACCCCAGTAACACCAACAGCTGAAGATGCTACTTCAACTGATAAACAAGGTCAAACCCAAACAGGTAAGCCTAAGTTTACTGAAGGCGATAGCCGTGTACCAATGGATGATGATACACCAGCAACATTCGAAGATGGTTCAACAACTAAGATAATTCCAGGTGAAGGAACATATACAGTAGCACCAGACGGAACAGTAACCTTCGTACCAGAAAAATCATTCACAGGCACAGGAACAGGCGTAACTGTTAAACGTGTCGATAAGAACGGAACATCAGTAACAGCTAAGTACACACCAACTGTAACTCCTGTAACACCAACTGCAACTCCTGCTGAATCAGTTGCACCTCAAGGTGTGGTTCAAACTGGTACAGTAACCTTCACAGAAGGTGACCCAGTTGCACCAATCGACAAGGATACCATTACTCTTCTTGACGAAAATGGTCAACCAGCTGCATCAGTAGTTGCTAAGTCACCAGAAGGTAAAGAAATCGGTACTTTCACAGTTGATAAGGAAACAGGTGTTGTAACCTTCACACCAACTGACAAGTCATACTCAGGTGATGTTGTTCCGGTTAAGGTTCAAGCTAAAGACGCTAACGGTACTGCTGTAGAAACAGCTTACACACCTAAGATTACTCCAGTAGTTCCAACAGCTAAAGATGTAACTTCAAAAGATAAACAAGGCCAAACCCAAACAGGAACACCTAAGTTTACCGAGGGAGATCCAGTTGTTCCGATGGATGATGATACACCAGCAACCTTCGAAGATGGTTCAACGACTAAGACAATTCCAGGCGAAGGTACTTACACAGTAGCTCCAGACGGAACAGTAACATTTGTCCCAGAAAAATCATTCACAGGTAAAGGAACAGGCGTAACTGTTAAACGTGTAGATAAGAACGGTACACCAGTAACAGCTAAGTACACACCAACTGTAACTCCAGTAACACCAACTGCAACTCCAGCTGAATCAGTAGCCCCTCAAGGTGTAGTTCAAACTGGTACTGTTACATTCACAGAAGGTGATCCAGTTGCGCCAATCGACAAGGATACGATTACCCTTCTTGATGAAAATGGTCAACCAGCTCCATCAGTAGTTGCTAAATCACCAGAAGGTAAAGAAATCGGTACCTTCACAGTTGATAAGGAAACAGGTGTTGTAACCTTCACACCAACTGACAAGTCATACTCAGGTGAAGTGGTTCCAGTTAAGGTTCAAGCTAAAGACGCTAACGGTACTGCTGTAGAAACAGCTTACACACCTAAGATTACTCCAGTAGTTCCAACAGCTGAGGATGTAACTTCAAAAGATAAACAAGGCCAAACCCAAACAGGTAAGCCTAAGTTTACAGAAGGAAATCCAAACATTCCAATGGATGATGATACACCAGCTACATTTGAAGATGGTTCAACAACTAAGACAATTCCAGGTGAAGGAACATACACAGTAGCCCCAGATGGAAGTGTAACCTTCGTACCAGAAAAATCATTCACAGGTAAAGGAACAGGCGTAACTGTTAAACGTGTAGATAAGAACGGTACACCAGTTACAGCTAAGTACACACCGACTGTAACTCCAGTAACACCAACAGGTGAACCAGCTACAACTATTGGACCAAAAAGGTCAAGAACAATCTGGAAAACCAAACTTCACAGAAGGTGACCCAAGTGTTCCAATGAATGACGATGTACCAGCTACATTTGAGGATGGTTCAACAACGAAGACAGTTCCAGGTGTTGGTACCTACACAGTAGCACCAGACGGAACAGTAACCTTCAAACCAGAACCAGAATTTACAGGAACAGCTCCATCTGTAACAGTTGTCCGTGAAGATATGAACGGTACTAAAGCTTCTGCAACGTACACACCAACAGTAACACCAGTTACTACATTTGTAGATAAAGAAGGAAAAGAGATTCCAGGATATCCAACGGAGGATAATGAACAGCCTAAGAAAGACATTCCAGGCTACCGCTTCGTAGAGACTAAGAAACTTCCAAACGGCGACACAGAGCACGTTTATGAGAAGGTTAAGACTAGTCATAAGGATAAAGAAGGCAATGCAATTCCAGGATATCCAACAGAAGATGGAGAAAATCCTAAGAAAGATATTCCAGGCTACCGCTTCGTAGAGACTAAGAAACTTCCAAACGGCGACACAGAGCACGTTTATGAGAAGGTTAAGACTAGTCATAAGGATAAAGAAGGCAATGCAATTCCAGGATATCCAACAGAAGATGGAGAAAATCCTAAGAAAGATATTCCGGGCTACCGCTTCGTAGAGACTAAGAAACTTCCAAACGGCGACACAGAACATGTCTACGAAAAAGTGAAGACACCAGATCCAGTACCAACACCAGATCCAGTGCCAACACCAGATCCAGTGCCAACACCAGATCCAGTGCCAACACCAGATCCAGTGCCAACGCCAGATCCAGTGCCAACGCCAGATCCAGTGCCAACACCAGATCCAGTGCCAACACCAGATCCAGTGCCAACACCAGATCCAGTGCCAACGCCAGATCCAGTGCCAACGCCAGATCCAGTGCCAACACCAGATCCAGTGCCAACACCAGATCCAGTGCCAACGCCAGATCCAGTGCCAACGCCAGATCCAGTGCCAACGCCAGATCCAGTGCCAACACCAGATCCAGTGCCAACACCAGATCCAGTGCCAACGCCAGATCCAGTGCCAACGCCAGATCCAGTGCCAACGCCAGATCCAGTGCCAACACCAGATCCAGTGCCAACACCAGATCCAGTGCCAACACCAGATCCAGTGCCAACACCAGATCCAGTGCCAACACCAGATCCAGTGCCAACACCAGATCCAGTGCCAACGCCAGATCCAGTGCCAACACCAGATCCAGTGCCAACGGCTAAAGAACCAGTTAAGACTAATACTGCTCAATTGCCAAATACAGGTACTGAAGATCATGCTAGTCTTGCTGCTCTAGGATTGCTAGGTGTCTTGAGTGGATTCGGGCTTGTGACTCGCAAAAAGAAAGAAGATTAATGGGATTTCATCTATAGGAAAACCATGAGTTAACTTTCTCAATAAAAACCAGTTTATCTAAGGATAGGCTGGTTTTTTGTTACTAGTAGAGTTTATCTTGTTTTTAGGTTAAAACTTTGCTACAATATTTTAAAAAGGTAAAAAGGAAGCTACCTTATGAAAAGTGAATACCAGAAAATGATAGCAGGAGAACCCTATCACCCCTTTGATCCAGAACTTCGTGCTCTAGCACAAACAGCACGACAAAAACAGGCAATCTTTAATGAAGAAGTAGACCCAGTTAAGGGAATGGAGATTATCAAGGGTTGGTTTGGTTCAACTGGTGAAAATCTCTATGTGAATAGTCGTTTGGTAGTGGATTATGGTGTCAATATTCATTTGGGAGAAAATTTCTATTCCAATTGGAATCTGACCATGTTGGATGTTTGTCCTATTACCATTGGCGACAATGCTATGATTGGTCCTAACTGCCAATTTTTAACACCCCTTCATCCACTGAATCCAGATGAACGAAACTCGGGATTAGAATTTGGCAAACCCATCACGATTGGTAAGAACTTTTGGGCAGGTGGTGGTGTCATTGTCCTTCCGGGTGTTACTTTAGGGGATAATGTCGTTGCAGGAGCAGGAGCTGTTATTACTAAATCTTTTGGTGATAATGTAGTTCTGGCAGGCAACCCAGCACGAGTTATCAAAGAAATTCCAGTCAAAGAAAATTAAAAGAACAGCGAAATGCTGTTCTTTTTTGCTAGAGATTTTTTCTCTTTTTAGCTTTTTTAGTCAATACTACATCGCATTGATCAATATTTTGTGTAAGATAGCTAGCGACTTGGAAGTCATCGGTATCAGATTTTAGCTCGACTTCATAGACGATTGTTAGATTGTCACCTGCGTTAGTGCTATTAATTGTAATCATATCAATCTCTAAGCAGAATTGGTCAAGAGCTGTTTGGATAGCTTCCTGAACCTTCTCTTGATTAGCTACCGTGATTGTCAAAAGTCTAAGACGTTGATTGTCGGTTTTTACTTGTTGATTTTCCAAAAGGAACCAAACACCCAAGATAAAGAGGGTGAAGAGAATAGCCAAGAAGAGGTAGCCTGTTCCGCAAGCCAAAACCGATAATCATGGCAAGGAAAATAGCAATTAATTCTCGGGAACCACTAGTTGCGGAACGAAAACGGATCAAACTAAAGGTTCCGGCTACAGCAATTGAAGTTCCCAAGCTTCCATTGACTAGAAAAAAATAACCAAGGTCATGAGGCAGGGAAGCAAGGTCAAGCTGATAGTGAATTCTCTGGTGTAGAGGGTTCGATATTTGTAAGTCCAAGTAAGTGCCAAAACCTAAGGACTAGACTGACTAGAAGTGCCAACAGTAGTTGAAAGGGATCTGCACTTGCAGTAGTGTTATTGAAAAATGGAATTAAATAGATTAAGCATAAGCAGTACCTGATCTTTCTATATTGGGGACGAGGGTGCATAAGGCAGTCCCTTGAGATTTGTGGTAAGCACAACTGTATTTTTGAAAAATTTGTGCTCCATCAAACCATATTTGTCTAGAATGTCCTGCAACCACTGGGGCTTGTTTCCAGGGGCCTTGATTTCCATAATCACAGTGTCGCTATCTAAGAGAGGAGCCCCGTGATTTCCTGCGAAGAGACTGACAGTTTCATCTCTATAGACTAGATTTTGGTCAATGGTGATACGGATTTTGTTATAGTGGCAACCCTCAATAGATTTCTTTTCCTTTAATGAATAACGATCGTAGTAGATGTACATACGAGGCTTGATAGCGAGTTTGTAATCATGCTGAAGTTTTTTCACTTTTTTTCAATGACGACGGTATCAGTAATGCTAGCATCCAAGTGCCCTTTGGTTATGAAATTGATGATGGAACTAGGAGTTGAGAGCAGTCGGTACTTGCGACCAATCCCTTCTTGGTCCTTAGTTTTGATTTCTAAAAAAACTTGACTATCTATTTTAGGTTGGCTGAGATAAGTCCGCATCCGTACCTTTTCTTTTCGTTTGTCTCCAAGATGCTCATCTTGGAGAATATCAAAGTCTTCTGTGTCAAAGTAGATATTTGATATTGTTGAAATTTGATAGTCGTCTTCTACTAAATATTCCTTTAAATCCTGAATCAGTTTGTCTAATATTTCTTTGGAGACAACATATTTGGTTTCAATCCGTTTAAAAGTTGTTTCGATTGGTTTCATAAGTCCTTCTCCTCTAATCTTAGGTTATACTATTTTTAAACAAGGTCGAGATTGTTTGTATAGGATTTTAAAGAGTTTATCTAAAAACTTTTGTTAAATTTAACTTAATTGAAACTAAATTTAAGAAAACTTTCAGAAAAAAAGTTTAGGCTTGTTTTTAGGAAAGACCC
>BNJS01001122.1_pt1 | contig 54198 bp, 62 predicted proteins | sample 8540461 | NCBI WGS metagenome assembly BNJS01 (sample SAMD00202454, study PRJDB9452) | human saliva metagenome | isolation source: human saliva | place: Japan
GCTTGAGCTGCTGTGATAAGGGTCAACTTGTAAACATCATCTGCATTACATCCACGAGAAAGGTCGTTAACTGGTTTGTTCAAACCTTGCAAAACAGGTCCTACAGCCGCAAAGCCACCAAGACGTTCAGCCATCTTGTAGCCGATATTTCCTGCCTCGATACCTGGGAAGATGAAGACATTTGCTTGACCAGCTACCGTACTTCCAGGAGCTTTCAGAGCTGCAGTTTCAGGAACAAAGGCTGCATCAAATTGCAACTCACCATCGATTTCAAGGTCAGGACGCAAGTCGTGAGCAATTTTAGTGGCTTCTACAACCTTATCAACACTTTCTCCAAAACCTGAACCTTTAGTAGAATAACTTAGCATAGCAATTTTAGGCTCGATGCCAAACATCTTAGCTGTAATAGCCGAGTTAATCGCAATTTCAGCCAAGGCTTCTGCATCTGGATTGATATTGATAGCGCAGTCTCCAAATAGGTAACGTTCCGTACCACGAACCATGAGGAAGGCTCCTGAAGTACGAGTTACGTTTGGACGAGTTTTAATGATTTGTAGGGCTGGGCGAACTGTTGAAGCAGTTGAGTGAATCGCACCTGACACCATTCCATCAACCAAGCCCAGGTATACTAACATAACACCAAAATAGTTGACATCTTCAACCAAAACCTTGCGTGCATCTTCTTCAGACATTTTGCCCTTGCGACGCTCCACCAGGGCAGCAACCATTTCTTCAAATTGAGGATAATGTTGAGGGTCAATAACTTCATAACCATCCATGATCCCTTCGATTTCCAGATAAATTTTAATTTTTTCAGGATTTCCAAGCAAAACTGGAATCACTTCTGTTTCTTTTACCAAGCGTTTAGTCGCTTGAAGAATACGTGGCTCTTCCCCTTCAGGGAGAACGATACGAGCATTTTTACCAACTAGGTTGGCTTTGAGACTTTCAAAAACTTCCATGAGTTTTCTCCTTTAAGATAATAATTATACTCTGAAACAGTTTTTATAGAGTATTAGTTGATAACTGAGTAATAAGGTTACTGAAATCATCCGGCAAGGAACTTTCTAACTGCAAGTCTTGCTCTAAAAATGGATGATAAAAGGATAGGTAATGGCAATGCAGGGCCTGACGTTGGATGCCGTCATCCAAGCTACCACCGTACAAATCATCGCCCAACAAAGGAAAACCAATATGAGAAAAATGAACTCGGATTTGATGGGTTCTTCCAGTATGCAGTCGAATGTCTACCAAGTGAATATTTCCATAAGAGGCTACAATCTTATATGATGTATGGGCATACTTTCCACCTTTAGCCACTCGTCTAGTGATAATAGAGTCTTCATCACGCGCAATAGGAGCAATAATTTCCCCCTCTGACTCCAAATATCCATCTCCTTTAACCAAAGCAAAGTAGCGTTTCTCGATAGATTTCTTCTGCAACTGCTTGTCTAATCGTGCATGGGCATAGCCGTGTTTGGCAAAGAGCATCAAGCCAGAAGTATCTTTATCAAGTCTGGTCACAATGTGAACCTGCTGATTTTCATAGTTTTGCTTGACGTAGTAACCCTTGATAAAATTGGCAATGGTATTGGAGTGATTGACACTAGGAATAGAAGCCACTCCATAGGGTTTGTTTAAGACTAGAAAATGGTCATCCTCATAGAGAATATCCAGTGGGCGCTCGATTGCTTCTAGAGTTTCAAAGCCTTCCTCAGCGGGAATATCAATGGTAACGCGGTCTCCAAGATCCAATAGATACGTTGCATTTTGCGGTTGATCATTGACTAGAATAGCTCCACCTCGAAACTTAATCTTGGCCAGAAGTCCCTTAGAAACCTCGTGCTTTTTTAAGAAGGTCTTAACCTTGACATGCTCATCTGCGATAAATTCAAACCTCATTCGTCCACCTCGCCTATGAAAGCATCCTTAACACGATTCCAAAAACTGGTGTGACTAGGTGATGCAACAAAGTGAATCTTATGATGGTCGATTTGATATTCTATTCTCTCAATATTTCGGAAGGAATAAACGCTATTGTCAACCGAAATGGTATGGTAATCGTTTCTTGTAGGAATAAGTTCAATCTTATCCTTCTTAGGCACAATAATAGATGAACCCAGCGTTCGATAAACGCGATTATTAAGGCTGGCAATTTCCGTTAATTGAAGAGCTTCAATGGTAGGGTGTAAAACAGCTCCGCCAAGTGATTTGTTATAGGCTGTACTACCAGTCGGTGTCGAAACTGTTAGCCCATCTCCACGAAAACGTTCAAAGGGTACACCGTTAATCACAACATCCGCCACCATGGTTCGATCAGACCTGCGGATGCTAGCTTCGTTTAGTGCTCTGAAAATCTTGACTTCACCATTTTCAAGAAAGACCTTCACATTCAGAACAGGGTAAGAGACTCTTGCTCCGGTATCTAGCTGCAAATTAGTCACTAGCTTGTCCAACTCAAAATCACGATAGTCTGTATAGAAGCCCAAATGTCCAGTATGAACACCGATAAAGCGGACCTTATCAAGTTGATTTTCGTACTTATGAAAGGCTGATAAGAGCATGCCATCCCCACCAATGGAAATAACAATATCCGGATTGGTATCATTGAGTATAAACTGATTTCTCTTCAAACGATCTCGCAATTCATACAAAACCCTTTGACTCTGCGGTTTTCTATTAGCTATCAGGTCAATTCGTTTACCTGTATTCTTCATCTGTATCGTCACTGTTTCCTACACCGTCATTTAATTTTCTACTCAAAGGATCAAAAAGAGCCTGAGCTTCTTGAATATCATCTCGAATTTTACCCATTTCTTCATCCAACTGATGGGCAATTTTGGCCGTGATTTCCAATCGCTTCTTTATCTCCTCTGGGAAATCCCCTTGGTACTTGTAGTTGAGAGAATGTTCTATCGTTGCCCAGAAATTCATGGCCAAGGTACGTATTTGAATTTCTGCTAAAATGGTCTTGGCTCCATTAATGGTATCAACCGAATATTCAACTACCACATGATAAGAACGATAGCCTGAGGATTTTCGATGAGTAATGTAATCACGCTCCTGTATAATCCGCATATCCTGACGCTTGCGCAAAATTTCCACTACTTCCTTGACGTCATCTACAAACTGAACCATCACACGCAAACCAGCAATATCTTGCAAATCGTGCTCTAAGGTCGCATAAGTAATGCCACGCCGAGCCATTTTTTCCCTGATGCTCTCAATTGGCTTGACTCGACCAGTCACAAACTCAATTGGAGAATGCTTATTTTGTTTACGATATTGCTTACGAATACCACGTAGTTTAATCTTTAACTCACCAACAGCTTGAATGTAAGGATCTAGAAATTCTTCCCATTCTAAGGTCATATATTCTCCCTTGTTCTCATATTATCCTTCAAAAATATCTTTGATTTTTTCTCCAGATTCATATACAATAAATACAAAGCTATTATACCATAAATCCGCTTTCAACGATAAAGAAAAGGTAAGAAAAATGAAACATTTAGAAATTGAATTGAAAACACTCTTGAAAAAAGATGAATATGATCGTCTAAAAGACCAGTTCACAGGTGTCACTCCTGTTCTTCAAAAAAATTACTACATAGACACGCTTGATTTTGAACTTCGAGAAAAGAAAGTTGCTATGCGCATTCGCACTTTTGAAGACTGGGCAGAATTGACACTCAAAGTCCCACAAAGTGTTGGAAACATGGAATACAATCAAAAATTGCAACTAAAAGATGCTGAGTACTATCTGGCTAAGCAAGAACTTCCTCAGGGACTGGTTCTTGATGAATTGGCTCAACATGGCATCCAAACTAGTGAGTGGCAGGTACTTGGTTGTCTAACAACGCTTCGCTATGAAATGCAAACGGCTATTGGCCTCATGGCACTGGATGAGAGTCAGTACTTTGATATTACAGACTACGAATTAGAGCTTGAAGTGGAAAATCATGAGCAAGGCAAACAGGATTTCCAACAATTTTTAGAGGAAAATCAGATTTCCTACCAAAAAGCTCCCTCAAAATTGGTCCGATTTGTCAAAAGCATGAAAAATAGCTGAAATAATCTCCATTTTTTGGTAAAATAGAAAAGATAAAAATACACAAGTCCCAGTTCATATATGTAAGATAGATATAACTAGGATTTAAAAAGTTTACAGAGGACGGTCTATAATGTCAGATAGAAAAAAACATGAAACTTTTTCGCACTCAACTCTAACCAAGAGATTGCACAGAAAAATTGCTCAAGCTGTTGGTGTCCCACTTGGAAAAACTATCATCACGTCAATTTTTCAGACGGAGAAATCCAAGTGAAATATCGAAGAAAGTGTCCGTGGTTATGATGTTTACATCATCCAATCAACAAGTTTCCCTGTTAACAACCACCTAATGGAATTGTTGATCATGGTTGACGCTTGTGTGCGCGCAAGTGCCCACAGTATCAACGTTGTCCTTCCATATTTTGGCTATGCACGTCAAGACCGCATTGCTTCACCACGTGAGCCACTTACAGCTAAACTAGTTGCTAATATGCTGGTTAAGGCTGGTGTTGACCGTGTCCTTACGCTTGATTTGCATGCTGTTCAGGTGCAAGGCTTCTTTGATATTCCTGTTGACAACCTCTACACAGTTCCCCTATTTGCAAAACATTACTGCGATAAGGGCCTACTTGGTTCAGATGTGGTTGTCGTTAGCCCTAAAAATTCAGGTGTCAAACGTGCTCGTAGCCTGGCTGAATATCTTGATGCTCCTATCGCCATTATCGACTACCCTCAAGACGATGCAACTCGCAACGAAGGTTATATCATCGGTGATGTTGAAGGTAAAAAAGCTATCTTGATTGACGATATTTTAAATACAGGCCGCACCTTCTCTGAAGCTGCTAAAATCGTTGAACGTGAAGGGGCTACAGAAATTTATGCTGTTTCTAGCCACGGCCTCTTTGTCGAAGGAGCTGCTGAACTTCTTGACAACACTAATATTAAAGAAATTCTTGTGACTGATTCAGTAGCAACAAAAGAAAAAACTCCTAAAAACGTATGCTACATCACTGCTAGTGAGTTAATTGGTGATGCTATCGTCCGTATCCACGAAAGAAAACCAGTCAGCCCACTCTTTGCCTACAACAAAAAGAAATAAGGTGATTCTTTGATTTATTTGGACAATGCTGCAACGACTCCTATGTCAGCAGTTGCTATTTCAGCTATGACCAAGGTTATGCAAGAAACCCACGGAAATCCTTCTAGTATTCATGGGCATGGTCGTCAAGCTGGCAAACTCTTGCGAGAAGCCCGTCAGGAACTAGCTTCGTTATTGGGGACAAAACCTCAACATATCTTTTTCACTTCTGGTGGGACTGAAGGCAACAATACTGCCATCATTGGCTACTGCCTTCGTCACCAAGAACAAGGAAAACATATCATCACAACTGCCATTGAGCATCATGCTGTCCTTGAAACCATTGATTACTTGGTTCAACACTTTGGTTTTGAAGTAACCATTATCCAACCAGAAAACCAAGAAATCACTGCCCAGCAAATTCAAAAGGCTTTGCGTGACGATACGATTTTGGTTTCTACCATGTTTGCCAATAATGAGACAGGAAACCTACTGCCCATTGCTGAAATTGGCCAAATACTCAAGCAACACCCTGCTGCCTATCATGTCGATGCAGTTCAGGCTATTGGTAAAAATACCCTATTCATCCCAGAAGAATTGGGCATTGATTTTTCTCACTGCTTCTGCCCATAAATTTCCATGGTCCCTAAGGGAATCGGCTTTTCTCTACGCATCTAGCATGGATTTTGATTCCTATCTACATGGTGGTGACCAAGAACAGAAAAAACGTGCTGGTACTGAAAATCTAGCTGCTATCGTAGGCATGGTTGCAGCCCTAAAAGAAGACCTAGAAAAGCAAGAAGACAATTTTCAACATGTACAAAATCTAGAAACTGCCTTTCTTGCAGAGCTAGAGGGAGTTCAGTATTACCTGAATAGAGGACGAACACCATCTCCCTTATGTTCTCAATATTGGATTTCCTGGTCAGAAAAACGACCTCTTACTCCTTCGTCTAGATTTAGCTGGAATTTCTATCTCTACTGGCTCAGCCTGTACGGCAGGTATTGTCCAATCCAGCCATGTTCTTGAAGCCATGTACGGGGCAAATTCAGAACGCTTGAAGGAATCCGTTCGTATCAGTTTGTCGCCACAAAATACTGTTGAAGACCTACAAACCCTCGCAAAAACCTTAAAAGAAATTATCGGAGGTTAGCCATATGGCATTTGAAAAAACCATTCAGTTAAAAAATTGTCGTTACGACTACACTCTTAGCCCTTCTGTTAAAAAATTCACCCTTAAGGACAACACCTTTTTTGAGACTAAGGTTGGTAACTATGAATTGACTCGCCTTTTGGAAAAAGTTCCGAACAGTGGTGAAGGCTTCCAACTCAAAATCATTATTAACAAGGAACTTACAGGGGCTAAAATCAATATCACTGACAAGTTTGGCCTTCGTCTAGTTGATATTTTCAAATCAGAAGACCACCACATTCATCAGGAAAAATTCTACTTCCTCATGGATAGCTTGGTAGAACGTGGTGTCTTTACAAAATCTGAAAGATAGGTCCCATATGTTTGAACTGACCTATAAGGATAACTATCATGTAGAGCGGACTCTCAAGTATGAAGATTATGAGGCTCTCATGCTGGCTCTGTCAGGATGTGTGACCCTACCAGATACACTTTATGTGACTTCTCTGACTTTTAATGGCCAGAAAGTTTATCAGGGTCTGGTCGGAGACCTCTACCGATTTCTATCACATGCAGATTTTTTACATCAAAACTAAGATTTTTCTTAGTTTTTTCTTGTTTTTGTTGATTTTTTCACAATGTTTCTATAAAATAGAAGAATAGAAAGGTTGTGATTTTGTGAAAGATAAACAGTCTGCTATTCCAAAAGCTACAGCGAAAAGACTCTCTCTCTACTATCGAATTTTTAAGAGATTTCATGCAGAAAAGATTGAACGTGCCAATTCTAAGCAAATTGCAGAGGCCATTGGGATTGATTCCGCGACCGTACGTCGTGATTTTTCCTATTTTGGTGAACTTGGTCGTCGTGGCTTTGGCTATGATGTCAAAAAACTGATGACGTTTTTTGCCGATTTGCTAAATGATAACTCCATTACCAATGTCATGCTTGTAGGTATTGGAAATATGGGCCATGCCCTTCTCCACTACCGCTTCCACGAACGTAACAAGATGAAGATTATCATGGCCTTTGACCTAGATGACCATCCTGAAGTCGGTAGCCAAACCCCTGATGGGATTCCTATTTACGGAATTTCTCAAATCAAGGATAAAATCAAGGATGCCGATGTGAAGACTGCTATCCTGACCGTTCCCAGCGTCAAGTCACAAGAGGTCGCTAATCTCTTGGTTGATGCTGGCGTGAAAGGAATTCTTAGTTTTTCACCAGTCCATCTGCATTTACCAAAAGATGTGGTCGTTCAGTATGTCGATTTGACAAGTGAACTCCAAACCCTCCTCTATTTCATGCGAAAAGAGGATTAGAAAGCGAAAATCATTTTATGAAAAAACCAGTTATAGGGATTACAGGAAACGAAAAAACTCATCCAGATGATGACATCATGATGAGCTACGCAGCAAAAGGCTTTGTTGAAGGCGTTAAAGACGCTGGAGGGATTCCCATCATCCTACCGATTGGTAATCAAGAAATGGCCTGCCACTATATCAGTATGATTGACAAGCTCATCTTGACAGGTGGGCAAAATGTTGATCCAAAATTCTATGGTGAACCAAAAACCATCGATAGCGATGACTACCACCTTCAAAGGGATATCTTTGAACTGGCCCTCATCAAAGAAGCGATTAAACAGAAAAAACCTATTTTTTCTGTCTGCCGTGGAACACAACTCTTTAACGTTGCCATGGGTGGAACTTTGTATCAAGATATCGAAGACCACTGGCAGGATTGTTCTGCCGAGTACACAACCCAACGCTTGGTGACAGAACCAAATACTGTTCTTCGAGAAATCTATGGAGAAATCTCCCATATCAACTCCTTCCACCATCAGAGTATTAAGGATTTAGCACCTAACTTAAAGATTGCAGCTCATGATCCTAAAGATGGTATCATTGAGGCTGTCATGAGTACGGATGATGTCGCCTTTCTCGGTGTCCAATGGCATCCAGAGTTTCTATTTGAAAATCGTCCCAAAGATAAAAACCTCTTTGACTATGTCGTTAATGAACTTTAGATTAAATCTGTCTTTTCACGATAGCTAAAATAACTGGAGTGAGAGACAATCAAATGGTCCAAAAGGACAATCCCCATCAGGTCACAGGCGTCTTTTACAAGTTTTGTAACATGATCATCATTTCGGCTAGGGGCTACCGCTCCCGAAGGATGATTGTGAACCAATATGAGAGAGGTCGCCATATGCTTGATAGCATAGTGAAGAATCTCTCGAGGCTCAGCGATACTACGAGTTGCAGAACCGATAAAAATGGTCTGTTGATGGATGATTTGATTTTGAGTATTGAGATAGAGCGCCACCAGGTGCTCTTGTTTTTTGTCCCCTAATTCCTGCTGCATCTTCTTGGCCAACTTTTGGCTACTGAGAATACTTTCCATCTCAATGGTCTCATGCTTGTGAATACGATGCCCCAGTTCAATCATAGCTTGTAATTCTATAGCCTTAACACGACCGATACCAGACAGACTCTGCATTTCCTGCAGGGTCATTTTTTTCAAATCCGTTAGACTTGAAAGATTGTTCAAGACTTTCTGGGCAATTTCAAAAACACTAGCCTGACGTGTTCCTGTCCTGAGTAAAATAGCTAGCAACTCTTGATTACTGAGCGCTTCAACTCCTTCTTTGGCCAGTCTCTCTCTTGGCAATAATGAATCTTCTTGGAATGAAATACTGTACATAAAAATCCTCCTCACTTTATTATTCGTGAGAAGGATGAAAAATTAGATTTTTTTCTCAATTGGGGCTACACTAGCTAAAAGTTTTTTCAAACCTACTTCTGGGAAATTGATTTTTAATTCTTGCGTAGCACCGCTACCTGAAACTTCCAGAACAGTTCCCTCTCCCCATTTCTTGTGGAGGGCAATGTCACCAATGGACCAATTTGCCTCGCTGGATGTTGATTTTGCTCCAGCTGTAAATTGACCAAATGGAAGACCGCTTGACTGGATAGATTTTGGAGCAGCACTGCGTTTACGGTCTTGAAGAGCCTGAGCCAGACTCATACCTTGACCGAAGGCAAGACCACCACTGCTATATGATGCCTTAAAGCTTGTATTTGCAGGACGGGCCAGACCTTGATACTCAAGCAAATCTGAACTGATTTCGTTAATAAAACGAGTCGGACGGTTGTAGTTGGTACGACCAAAAAGCAGGCGCGAATTAGCATTGGTCAGATAGAGAATTTTCTCTGCACGCGTAATTCCTACATAGGCCAGACGGCGTTCTTCTTCCAATTCATCTGGATCTTCAGCTGCACGGCTAAGTGGAAAGACATTTTCTTCCATCCCAATCAAAAAGACAACTGGAAACTCGAGACCTTTGGCAGCATGCAGGGTCATTAGGGTAACTTCTGATGTCTCCTGACTACCTGAATCTGTATCGGCAATCAAGGCCAAGTCATTTAAGAAACGACTCAGTTTATCCAGACCAGTTTCCTCTTCTGGCACATCAGAGGTGTCATCAAAGTTTTTCGTCACAGAAAGGAACTCTTCGATATTTTCAACCCGAGCCTTACTTTCTAGAGTTGCTTGGGCATTTAGAATATCGACGTAACCTGTTTTTTCTAGGACCGCCTCAACCAACTCTGTAATAGTTTAATTGATCTAGCTGCTCTCGTAAAATCTAGAATCATATTGGCAAAATCCCAGATAGACTGGGCTACTTTTACCCTTGATACCAGATAACATGATATTTGGCTGAAGCATCTAGCATAGACATGTCTTGCATATTCGCAAAAGTCACGGATTTTTCTCAACAGTGCCTGGCCCAATTCCACGTTTCGGGCTCGTTGATAATACGCTCAAAACTGATATTGTCACTCAAATTGGCAATGAGGTTGAGGTAAGCAATAATATCGCGAATTTCCTTACGGCTGTAGAACTTGGTTCCACCAACCATGGTATAAGGGATGTTGGACTTGAGCAGGGCTTCCTCAATAGTACGAGACTGGGCGTTTGTACGATAGAGAACTGCAAAATCCTTGTGAAGGAAGTTTTGACTGCGACCAAGTTCATCGATAGTTTTGGCTACAAATACAGCCTCATCTAGCTCATCATTGGCACGATAGTAAACGATTTGTTCCCCATCAGCATTTTGAGTCCAGAGATTCTTAGGACGGCGGTTTTTATTGTTTTTAATGACCTCATTGGCCGCTTGTAGAATGGTTTTGGTTGAACGGTAATTCTCCTCCAACAAAACAACCTTGGCTTGAGGATAATCTTTCTCGAAATCCAAGATATTCTGCATATCAGCACCACGCCAACCGTAGATAGACTGGTCCGCATCCCCAACCACACAGATATTTTTAAAACGGGAAGCCAAGAGTTTGACCAATTGGTACTGGGCATGGTTGGTATCTTGGTACTCATCAACGTGGATGTATTGGAACTTCTGCTGATAGTAGATCAAAACATCAGGATTTTGATCAAATAGACGCAGGGTCAACATAATCAAATCATCAAAATCAACCGACTCCGACTGACGAAGCTCTTTTTGGTAAGCAGTATAACACTGGGCCACGATTTGCGTGTACATATCGCCAGCTTGGGCAGCATAAGCCACATCATCAATCAAATCATTCTTAGCATTGGAAATAGTCCCTAAGATGCTCCGTTCATTCCATTTTTTAGGATCCAAGTTCAACTGCTTGAGAATGCGTTTCATAAGAGTTCGCTGTTCACCAGGATCCACAATAGTAAAATTACGGTTGTAGCCAATATGGTCCGCATCGCGACGCAAAATACGAACACACATGGAGTGGAAGGTCGCAATCAGACAGTCCTGAGTGGCTGGATTGAGGCTATAAGCACGCTCCTTCATCTCACGCGCAGCCTTGTTAGTAAAGGTAATGGCCAAGATATTCCAAGGATTGACCAGCTTTTCATCAATCAAATAAGCGATACGGTGGGTCAAAACACGAGTCTTCCCAGAACCAGCCCCCGCCATGATCAACAAGGGACCTTCTGTCGTTTGCACCGCCTCAGCCTGACGGTCATTCATTCCATTTAATAATGCGTTCATCTTCTCTTCCTTACTCTTGAAGTCAATATTTCTATTATATCAGAATTCAGGAAAATATCTTTACCTAGACTGGTTACGTGTAGAAGGCAACTCCTTATATCTAGATAAAAAATGAGCTTGGATAGTATTTCCAAACTCATTTTTTACTCAATGAAAATCGAAGTGCAAACTAGGAAGCTAGCCGCAGGTTGCTCAAAGCACGCTTTGAGGTTGTGACAGACTGACAGTCAGCATATAGGGCAAGGTGAAGCTGACGTGGTTTGAATTTGATTTTTCGAAGAGTATAAAGTCAATTACAATATACTAGAACAAACCTAGGACTGTTCCATCACTTTCAACATCCATATTGAGAGCTGCTGGTCGTTTTGGAAGTCCTGGCATGGTCATGACATCACCAGTTAAGGCAACGATGAAGCCTGCACCTAATTTTGGTACCAATTCACGAATAGTAATTTCAAAGTTTTCAGGTGCTCCAAGTGCATTTGGATTATCTGAGAAACTATATTGAGTTTTAGCCATACAGATTGGCAATTTGTCCCAACCGTTTTGAACAATTTGAGCAATTTGTGTTTGAGCTTTCTTCTCAAAGTTCACTTTGCTACCACGGTAGATTTCAGTAACAATCTTTTCAATCTTTTCTTGGACAGAAAGGTCATTATCATACAAAAGTTTGTAGTTAGCTGGGTTTTCAGCGATAGTCTTAACAACTGTTTCAGCAAGTGCTACTCCACCTTCTGCACCATCAGCCCAGACACTTACTAGTTCAACTGGTACATTAATTGAGGCACAAAGTTCTTTTAAGGCTGCAATTTCAGCTTCTGTATCAGAGACAAATTCGTTAATAGCCACAACTGCAGGTACTCCAAATTTACGGATATTTTTCAACGTGGCGTTTCAAGTTGGCAAAACCTGCTCTAACTGCTTCTATGTTTTCCTCTGTCAAAGCGTCTTTAGCCACACCGCCATTCATCTTAAGAGCACGAAGGGTTGCAACAATAACTACTGCATCTGGAGAAGTTGGCAAGTTTGGTGTCTTGATATCAAGGAATTTCTCAGCACCAAGGTCTGCACCAAAACCAGCTTCTGTAACTGTGTAATCAGCCAAGTGAAGAGCTGTTGTAGTTGCCAAGACAGAGTTACATCCGTGAGCGATATTGGCAAATGGACCACCATGTACAAAGGCAGGTGTTCCGTAAATTGTCTGAACCAAGTTTGGCTTAATAGCATCCTTCAAAATCAAAGCCAAGGCACCCTCAACCTGCAAATCACCTACAGAAACAGGAGTACGGTCATAGCGATAACCGATAACGATATTAGCCAAACGGCGTTTCAAGTCCTCGATGTCCGTTGCCAAGCAAAGAATCGCCATGATTTCGGAAGCGACGGTAATGTCAAGCCATCCTCACGAGGAATACCGTTTAGAGGACCACCAAGTCCAACGGTCACATGACGAAGTGCACGATCATTCAAGTCCACAACACGTTTCCAAAGGATACGACGTTGGTCAATTCCCAACTCATTCCCTTGGTGCAAGTGGTTGTCAATCAAGGCAGAAAGAGCATTATTAGCAGTCGTAATGGCATGCATGTCTCCAGTGAAGTGAAGGTTGATGTCTTCCATTGGCAGAACTTGAGCGTAACCACCACCAGCGGCACCACCCTTGATACCCATTACTGGACCAAGAGATGGTTCGCGAATAGCAATCATGGTTTTCTTACCAATCTTGTTCAAGGCGTCCGCAAGACCAATAGTAATAGTTGATTTTCCTTCACCTGCTGGCGTTGGGTTGATGGCAGTAACCAAAATCAATTTCCCAACTGGATTGCTCTCAACTGCACGAATTTTATCAAAGCTGAGCTTAGCCTTGTACTTTCCATACAACTCCAAATCGTCGTAAGAAATACCAAGTTTCTCTACAACATCAACGATTGGCTTCAACTCAATACTCTGTGCGATTTCAATATCTGTTTTCATTCAAAACTCCTCTAACCTCTTATATGATAATTCATTATAACACAAAACAAGATTTTTAACATCCCAAAACTCTCTAAACGTTCGTAAATATCCCTGTTTTTAAGGTTTTTAGAGCCCTTTCTTAAATTTTATATGCCTTTATAGTTTGAAACTATAGTAAATCTTCGTTTTTACCAAAAATTTATCACTTTCATTTTACTTACCGTTTATTTTTGTGTACAATAGTGCTATGAAAATTTTAGTTACATCGGGCGGTACCAGTGAAGCTATCGATAGAGTCCGCTCTATCACTAACCATTCTACAGGTCACTTGGGGAAAATCATCACAGAAACCCTGCTTACTGCGGGGCATGAAGTTTGTCTGATAACAACAAAACGAGCTGTGAAGCCAGAAGCCCATCCCAACCTAAGCATTCAAGAAATTAACAATACAAACGACCTTCTCCTTGAAATGCAAGAACGTGTCAAGGACTATCAGGTCTTGATTCACTCAATGGCTGTGTCTGATTACACTCCTGTTTATATGACAGGTCTAGAGGAAATTCAGTCTAGTTCCAATCTAGAAGAATTTTTAAGCAAGCAGAATCATCAGGCAAAGATTTCTTCGACTGATGAGATTCAGGTTTTATTCCTAAAAAAGACTCCAAAAATCATCTCTCTAATCAAGGAATGGAATCCTGCTATTCATCTGATTGGTTTCAAACTGCTGGTTGATGTTACCGAAGATCATCTGGTTGACATTGCCCGAAAAAGTCTTATAAAGAACCAAGCAGACTTGATTATCGCAAATGACCTCACTCAAATCTCAGCAAACCAGCACAGAGCAATCTTTGTTGAAAAAGATCAGCTTCAAACAGTCCAGACTAAAGAAGAAATTGCAGAACTCCTCCTTGAAAAAATTCAAGCTTATCATTCATAGAAAGGAAAGCTATGGCACATATTCTCTTGGCTGTAACGGGCTCAATCGCCTCTTACAAGTCGGCAGATTTAGTCAGTTCTCTAAAAAAACAAGGCCATCAAGTCACTGTCTTAATGACTCAGGCTGCTACAGAGTTTATCCAACCTTTGACACTACAGGTACTCTCACAGAATTCCGTCCACCTGGATATCATGAAGGAACCCTATCCTGATCAAGTCAATCATATCGAACTTGGAAAAGAAACTGATCTATTCATCGTGGCCCCTGCAACAGCTAACACTATTGCAAAACTAGCCCATGGCTTTGCGGACAACATGGTGACCAGTACGGCTCTAGCCTTGCCAAGTCATATCCCAAAACTCATCGCACCAGCAATGAATACAAAAATGTATGACCATCCGGCAACTCAGGCTAATCTAAAAACATTAGAAAGCTACGGCTATCAGCTGATTGCTCCTAAGGAATCCCTACTAGCTTGTGGCGACCATGGACGAGGAGCTTTAGCCGACCTCACAATTATTTTAGAAAGAATAAAGGAAACTCTCGATGAAAAAACGCTCTAATATTGCACCCATTGCTATCTTTTTTGCAACCATGCTCGTGATACACTTTCTGAGCTCACTTATCTTTAACCTTTTTCCATTCCCAATCAAACCGACCATCGTTCATATTCCTGTCATTATTGCCAGCATTATCTACGGTCCACGCGTTGGTGTTACACTTGGATTTTTGATGGGGCTACTTAGCTTGACAGTTAATACGATTACAATTTTACCAACAAGCTACCTCTTCTCACCATTCGTACCAAACGGGAACATCTACTCAGCTATGATTGCCATCGTCCCACGTATTTTGATTGGTTTGACTCCTTATCTAGTCTATAAACTGATGAAAAACAAGACTGGCCTGATTCTAGCTGGTGCCCTTGGTTCACTTACCAACACAGTCTTTGTACTTGGTGGAATTTTCTATCTTTTCGGAAATGTTTTTGATGGTAATATCCAAAAACTCCTAGCAACCGTTATCTCAACAAATTCGATTGCTGAATTAGTTATTTCCGCAGTTCTAACCTTAGCCATTGTTCCAAGACTACAAACTTTGAAAAAATAAAAACATCTCCACTTTCAAGCTTGAAGGTGGAGATTTTGTTTGATGTAGTTTGTGTTTTTAGTGAAATGTTTACGAGTCTTTAATTAAAAAAATGACTTATAGACCTAAGTAAATCCTTGCTTTATTATCTTGTTTATTGTACTATACTAGTGTATATACAGTTAAAAAGGAGATTCTTATGAACACACGGAAAAAGACACAATTTATGACAATGACTGCCCTCTTAACGGCTATTGCGATTTTGATTCCAATTGTTATGCCTTTCAAGATTGTCATTCCACCTGCTTCCTATACTTTAGGAAGCCACATCGCTATTTTTATTGCCATGTTCTTATCGCCCTTGATGGCTGTTTTTGTCATCCTAGCCTCTAGTTTTGGATTTTTGATGGCTGGCTATCCCATGGTTATCGTATTTCGAGCTTTTTCCCATATCTTTTTTGGGACTTTGGGAGCTCTTTACCTACAAAAATTCCCCGATACCCTAGATAAACCAAAATCTTCCTGGATTTTCAACTTTGTTTTAGCTGTCGTTCATGCCCTTGCTGAAGTATTGGCCTGTGTTGTTTTTTACGCAACTTCTGGTACCAATGTAGAAAATATGTTTTATGTTCTATTTGTACTAGTTGGATTTGGCACAATTATACATAGTATGGTAGACTATACATTAGCACTAGCTGTCTATAAAGTGCTTCGAAAACGCCGTTAAAAGGAAAAGCTATGACAAAAGATCGCAAACAAGCTCTGCTCCAACTCTTGAAAGAAGCTCCTAAAGCCCTTAATGGCCAAAGTTTGGCGGAACATTTCATGTCACACGTCAGGTCATTGTGCAGGACATTGCAATTTTGAGAGCCGATGGCGCTCCTATCCTATCTACTAATCGTGGCTACGTCTATAAGCAAATTGATACCAATCCTTATGTCCATAAACTTTTCAAGGTGAAACATGAAGTTGAAGAAATCGGTCAAGAACTCCTTGCTATCGTTGACAATGGTGGACGTGTTCAAAATACCTTGATTGACCATCCCGTTTATGGAGAAATCGAAACCTTGCTTAAACTGTCTTGTCGCAGAGATGTGCAACATTTTCTAGAACAAGTCGAGCATTCTGACTTTAGACCTCTGTCTGAATTGACAGATGGCATCCATTACCACCTAGTCGAAGCTGAAACACAACAAGACCTCCGCTATATCGAGGAGGCCTTGGATCAGCTAGGTTATTTAGTAAAAGACTAGAAGATTTTCTTCGCCCAGCCATCTTCTGTACGGTAGCGGTAGAAAAACTCTGACTTGTCAGGAGCTTCCATCATCTCCATCAAGGGTAACATATCATAGGCCAGATCCAAGTTTGGAATCTGGTCTTTTTGTATCCAAGAGATCAAATAGTAACAATGATATTTAAAAACTACATTGAATGAAGATGAATAAGTACCTACTTATTAAAAATATATCACCAATTATGTTGATCAACATTATCCTTAGTCACAAGATAAATTGGAGAAACTGTTTCTTTTTCTAGTTTTTTCCCTTGATAATGATCAATTGCTGATTGAATAGCGATTTCACCCATCTTAGCTGGTTGCTGAGCAATAGTGGCAGTAATATCACCTTTGGCAATAGCATCATGTGCATCTGGTTGACCATCAATACCAACAATTAATACATTGCTAAGACCAGCTGCTTTTACTGCTTGTGCAGCTCCCAATGCCATCTCATCATTCTGTGCAAAGATTGCTTGTACTTCTTTGTTTCCTTGAATCATATTTTGAGCTGTATTCAAAGCTTTTGCGCGATCAAAATTAGCGGATTGACTAGAAAGAACATCTAAATTTGTCTTTGAAATTTGTTCAAATCCTTTACCTCTATCTACTGTTGCAGAAGCGCCAGGGACTCCTGATAATTCAAAAGTTTTTGCTTTTTCTCCCAATTGCTTGGTAATAAATTCTGCAGCCATTTTACCTGCTTCTACGTTATCAGAAGCAACAGTTGTCAAGACTTCACCGCCATTACTACCGCGGTCAATTAAGATTACTGGAATATTTGCATTATTAGCAGCTTTAATAGATGTAACAATTGCATCAGAATCAACTGGATTAATTAGTAAAGCATCTACATTTTGACTAATAAAATTTTGAATATCATCTGCTTGTCTAGCAGCATCATCTTGTGCATCTGCTATCTTCAAAGTTACTTCTTTTTCCCCTGCAGCTTTTTCAAGGCCATCTTTCATAGCTACAAAATAAGGATTGTTAGTAGTCGAAATAGAAACTCCTAATTTTAATTCTTTTGCCGACTTTTGAGTCGTAGATTTATTATCATTTGATGAATTTCCTAAACCAGTTTTTCCACAAGCTACTAAAGCAAAAATAAATGTTACAAACAAAGCAAAAATGCTGATTTTTTTAATAATTTTCATGTTATTACTCCTCGTAATATATATCTATAGGGATAGTTTCAATCCCGATTATTGTACGTCATCTAATAAATTGTTACTATTTCCAAAAAAACTTGCAAAATGATTCTACTGTTTTACAACTTTGAAACGATCAATCAGAACAGCAATTAAGATTACAACTCCTTTTACTACTTGTTGCCAAAATGCTGAAACACCAATAATATTAAGTCCATTATTCAAAACTCCAATAATTAAAGCACCTATTAGAGTCCCAAGTATACGACCTTTACCTCCAGATAAAGAGGTTCCTCCAAGAACAACAGCTGCAATAGCATCCATTTCATAACTAGCACCTGCTGTTGGTTGAGCAGAACTTAAGCGTGATGTTATAATTAATCCAGAAATTGAAGCCATAATACCTGATATTGAATAAATGATAATTTTCACTTTATTTAATTTCACACCTGATATATATGCTGCTTTTTCATTCCCCCCTATAGCATATACAGATTTACCAAATGCTGTTTTATGGAGTAAAAACATATAAAAACAATAAATACAATAAACATAATAATTACAGGAAATGGAATTCCTACTATGTAACCTTGCCCCAAAAAAATTGAAATAAGAATGTATCACTTAATCCTTTTTGTAATAGGATTCCCATTTGTATAAACAAGTGTTGCTCCCCTAAAAAAATAGTCATAGTCGCTAAAAGTGACGATAAATGGAGCTAATTTCCCGTAGGAAATCAATAAACCCATTCATCATACCCCAGAATGCAACCCAAAATTAAAGAGATGAGAATTGCTAACGTAACAGGCATTCCAGATCCTAATAAAGCCAGCTGTTAGCGCACTGGATAAGGCTAAAATTGATCCAACTGATAAATCAATTCCACCTGTTAGAATAACAAAAGGTCATTCCAAAAAGCAATCAGTGCATTTGATGTTACTTGCAATAGTAAATTTAACAGATTATTTGCTGTTAAAAAATTTGAATTGATAATAGTGATGACAGCCATTAAAATTATCAATGCTATTACCGTTGTCAATTCTGACATGTACTTCATAGTATTTTTCACACTATTGTCCTCCTGTAGCTAGTTGCATAACTTTTTTTCTTGTGTAACTTCTCGACGTGTTAATTCTCCCACTAATTCTTCCTTCATGCATGACCATAATGCGATCACTGACTCCAATCACTTCTGGTAAATCTGAAGAGACCATAATAATCGGTACACCTCGTTCAGCTAATTCATTCATTAATTGGTAAATTTCACGCTTAGCTCCAACATCTACCCCACGAGTTGGCTCATCTAAAATCAGTACTTTTGGTGCAATACCTATCCATTTTGCTAAAACTACTTTCTGTTGATTACCACCAGAAAGTGTCCCAACTTCCTTATCTGGATAACCTGATTTAATTTGTAACCTATCAATTAAGCGTTGTACAAATATATCACTTGTTTTTATTATCGAAAAATGCCATTTTTTTAACAAAAATCACGAGTACTAGGTAAAGTCATATTATCTTTAATAGAAAAATCTAAAATCAATCCCTCATCTTTACGATCTTCTGTTAAGAAACCAATTCCATGCTTAATTGCTTCAAAAGGATTTTTAATTATCAGTTGTTCTTCGTTTATTATAATTTGACCAGATTTTAAAGAATCAATTCCAAAAATTGCTCGCATTATTTCAGTACGACCAGCACCCATCAAACCAGAAAAACCAAGAATTTCCCCTTGACGTACATAGAAAGAAATATCCGTAAAAGCATCACCAGAAAGATTCTTAGCTTGAAAAACAATATTCCCAATCTCAGCCTTTTTTTCTGGATAATAATCTTCTAATTCACGCCCCACCATCTTTTGAACTAATTCATCCGCATTAGTTAACTTCGTTTTCTTAGTATCAATTACAAACCCATCCCTCATAACAGTTATAAGATCTGTAATCTTAAAGATTTCTTCCATCCGATGTGAAATATACACAATACCTACACCATCAGATTTTAATCCTTCTATCACTTTAAAAAGTGTTTCAGTTTCACGATCAGTTAAAGCTGCTGTAGGTTCATCCATAATTAACAAGGAAACTTCTGATAATAAACATTTTGCTATTTCTATCATTTGTTGTTGTCCGACTGATAATTGACCAATGATTGCATCGAGAGGAATAGATATATTAAGACGTTTAAATGCTTCTTTAGCTTTCCTTTCCATACTAGCTTTATCTAGAAACCCAATCGAATTTTTAATTTCTCTTCCTAAAAAAAGATTATCAAGTACAGTCATATCTGGCCAAGTATTCATTTCTTGATGAATAAAACTCAGTCCAAACCGTTCTGCCTCTTGAGGATTAGAAAATGTTTTTTCTTTTCCATCAATAAAAATAGTTCCTGAAGTAGCTGGAAAAAGTCCAGTTAAAATATTCATTAAGGTTGATTTGCCTGCACCATTCTCTCCCATTAAAGCATGAACTTCTCCTGAATTAAGAACCAAATCAATACTTTCTAAAACACGATTATTCCCAAAAGATTTTGAAATGTTCTTCATTTCAATTTTCATAGGCAACTCCCTTCTAAATAATAACTCCTGATTGCAAGATTATATTCGAATATGGTGTATCTTCCCCAGTGCGAATAACTGCCTTTACTTTAGTATTCATAGCTTTCAATTCTTCATGACTAATATATTCAATAATTATATTCGATCCTAAAAGATCTAGAACTGCTTGCCACTGTTCTTTGTTTTTTTCCTTAATTTCTTCTGCTAAGAAAATTTTTTCAATAAGTACATGATCTGAATATTCTTTTAAAACTTCTAAAAAACTTGGACTACCTTTTCTTAATGCTAAATCAATTTTATCAACACCTTTTGGAACTGGCAATCCTAAATCTCCGATACAAAACCAAATCCATATGACCTAAATCATCAGCTAGTTTCGCTATATTACTATTTAAAATCCCATATTTCTTCATATCCTGAATGCTCCTTTATTTCTTTCAAACTCGGCATACCTCCTTGCGCTCCAAATCTTTGAACAGAAAGATGTGAAGCAATCGTTGCAAAGGACAATGCAACATCCATCTCTTTTCCTTTTGAGATAGCATAAGCAAAAGCACCATTAAACGTATCTCCTGCTCCTGTAGTATCAACTACTTCTGCTTTTATAGCAGGAATCTTCTGAACTGCTGTCCCATCATAATAAATAGAACCTTCAACTCCTAATGTCACAATCATTTTATTAGGATAAATTTTAATAATTTCTTCTAATTTCTTATCTGGAAAAAGCTCTGAACATTCGTGCTCGTTAGGAGTAATAAAATCACAAAAAGGAATCATCTCTTTGTCTGTTTCTCTAGCTGGTGCAGGATTGTAAAGAACCTTAACTTGATTTTCTTGGCAAAATTTAGCTATAGATAAGTTGGCTTCATGTGGTATTTCATTCTGTAATACAACAATACTTGCATCACTAATCAATTCCCACTCATTTTTCCAATCATTTGTTTTAACTAAATTATTAGCTCCGGGATAATAAATAATCCTATTATCACCTCCATATAAAGTAATTTGTGCAACTCCTGTAGATTGTGGTACCGTTCCCACATATTCTGTAGAAATATTATTATTTTGCAGATTACTTAATAAATCTGCTGAAAAAATATCTTCTCCGACGTTCCCAAATATGTAAATATTATCTTCGACACTGGATAATCTACCAATAGCTACAGCTTGATTTGCACCTTTTCCACCTGGAACTATATTAAATGAATCCCCAAAAATCGTTTCACCTCCTTCTGGAATCCTTTTTGTTCTCATAACTAAGTCCATTGAAATGCTTCCAACAACAACAATTTTACTCATTACTTTCTCCTTAATGTATTTCTTTCTACGTATCTAACAGGGAGTTTAATTTTAGCTTCATCTATAGAGAACTTATTTGCCATATTATAGATTAGCTTTGCAGCTTGCTCTCCCATCTTATATGATGATTGGTGGATGGTCGATAAAGAAGGATAAATAAATTGACTAAGTACAATATCATCATAACCAATGATTTGAATATCATCTGGAATTTTTTTACCCAATTGCTAAAAATTTCATGAATATAAGCTATCGCATGAATATCAGAAGGTGCTATAATACTATCAATATTTGGATTTCTTTTTTAGATTCTCTTTAGCTTCTTTTTGAATTTTTTCAAAGTCAAACGTTTCACTTTCTTCAATACAAATTTCTAAATTTTTATTCCTCAAATAGTTTAAACTTGCTTCAAATCGTTCCGCAATATTCTCAGCTTTATCATCTAAAACTTTGATGATCATAACCTGCTCAGCGCCAGCATTCCAAATTGCTTTAGCAGCCAAACGTCCACCCAACTGATTATCAGAAAAAACACCATAGCCTGTATCTTTACTAATCCGGTCAACCACAACAACAGGTAATGTTAGATTTGGAAATTCCTTTGTAAAGTCAAGTGTTGTTATAATACCAGCTGCATTTGTTTTTAACAAAAGGTTTATATATTCTTCTAACGAATCATGATCTGAAATAGTACCAACCATAATCCTATAACCTTTATCTTTCAAATATGATTCGGCTCCTCGAACCAATCTTGGGAAGAACGGATTAGAAATATCTGGCAATAAAGAGTCCTACCATTTGATTTTTTTAGTTTTTCAAAGATTGTGCTAATACATTTGGTGTGTAATTTAATTTCTTGATAGCATTTTTTATCTTTTCTCTCGCATCATCTCCGACATAGCCTTTTTTCGAAATATATCTTGAAACTGTTGACTTTGATACTCCAGCTTCTTCAGCAACCTGTTTTATTGTAGTCATCACTCCTCCTTTTTTATTGTGGAACCGTTCCCTTATTCTATAGTAAACGTTTTTCTTTTTATTTTTGTCAATACTTTTTTTAGAAATATTTTTAAATTTATTTTCAGAGTATACATGTTTTTACTAATCTTCTATTACTATTAGATACGAAACACAACAAGACCTCCACTATATCGAGGAGGCCTTGGATCAGCTCGGTTATTTAGTAAAAGACTAGAAAATTTTCTTTTCCCAATCGTCTTCTGTACGGCGAGGGTAGAAAAATTCAGATTTGTCCGGAGCTTCCATCATCTCCATCAAAGGTAGCATATCATAGGCCAGATCCAAGTTTGGAATCTGGTCTTTTTGTACCCAAGAAACTTCTCCTTCATCTGAAGAGCGAAGGGTACCAGAGAACTCAGTTGCCTTATAACAAATGACAATATAGCGCCCACCTGTATCCAGTGGCCAATTTTTAATGCCGACAAGTTGAGGATTTTGGATAGTCAACCCTGTTTCTTCATAGATTTCACGAATGACAGACTCTGCGAAAGACTCGCCATTTTCTACATGGCCTCCAGGAAAGGCATAACCAGACCAGCGATTGTTTTCAGGAGCGCGATACTGCATCACCACGCGCTGAGTTTCAAGATCTTCAATCAGACAAATGTTTGTTAAAATCGTTAATTGTGAACGGGACATGGATTTACTCGCTTTCTAATTTATTAAATTTTCAGACTTGGTACCAGAGATATTAGCTTTTACTTTTTAGAATTATTTAGAATAGAATACCATCCGTTTTTCTTTCATAGGCTTTCCAAGTTCAAGTATCTTTTCTTGTCCATCAAAAGTAAAACCCATTTTTTGATAGAAAGCAATGGCTCGCTTATTATCTTTCAATACCCATAAGAAAATTTCAGAAAAATGATCAAGAGCAGTCAAAGCTACTTTCACTAACTTTTGTGCGATTCCTTTTCCATAATAGTCTTTTAAAACATATAAAGCAATAATTTCACCAGCTTGAATAGTCTCATCACGAAAGCTGCCATAACTGATAAAACCAACTACCTTCAGGTCATCTATCGCAATCAATGTATTTTCTGGATACTTTTGACTAAAGAATCGACATCTTTCTAATGTCATTGTCTCCTGAAATTCTGCAGGCAAAAGGTCGTCATAGGCCTCTCTCCACGTTTGCCAGTGGACAAAGGGATTTACCTTCTATCTCTTCAGGAGTTTCCATTGATTTGATAATAATCGTCATTTATTTTCTTCTCCTTAATCCAACACTCCTGACTTCCTTTGCTACTTTTTTTGTAGAAATTTTTTTGTCTTGTTGAACTTATATTCACTTCACGGCCTAACTCTCCTAAAAATCGAAACCCTCTTTGTATTTTTATGCCACAATGATTCAATACCGCATTCTTTAATACTGATATTCCATAACTGTCTGGAATGTTAATCGGACCAGAAAATACTTTGTACCACCAAGTTGGTGCCATAGAAGTTGCATAGATACTAGCTGTTTTTTCCCTTTTAGTAACTTTTTGAACTGTCTGCCTCTCAAGTAGTTCAAAATAAAAGCTTCCTCGATTATTTGCGGAGTATGCAATGCCTGGCGTAAAAACACGATCAATCCAGCCCTTCAATAGACTAGGCATACTACTCCACCAAATAGGATAAACAAAAATGAAATGATCTGCCCACTGGATTAATGATTGAGAGCGTAGAATAAACGGATCATCCTCCATCCTTTGTCGATAACCATAACGTAAAACAGGATCAAACTCTTCCTCATTAAGATTAATCATTTCAAGTTCATGTCTTTTTAAGTCTATATTTTCTACAATCGTTTGAAAAATTGCTTGGCAGTAACTTTCTTTATCAGGATGTCCATTGATAACTAAAATATTCATAAAATTCCCCTAATCCAACGCCTTGACTTCCAGCATCATATCACGTATCTGAGCTGCTAGTTCAAAGTCAAGCACTTCAACGGCTTCTTGCATTTGTTTTTCAAGTTTCTTAACAATTTCTTTGCGCTCTTGTTTGTTTAGGCTATTGATATCGACTTCCTTGTCTTCTTCCTTAGCAACTGCCTTGGTCACGGCAATCAGGTCACGGATTTCTTTCTTGATTGTCTGTGGAACGATACCATGTTCTTCATTATAGGCCATCTGGATTTTCCGACGGCGAGCTGTTTCATCAATAGCACGTTGCATAGACTGGGTAAGCATGTCCGCATACATGATGACATGACCTTCACTGTTACGAGCAGCACGACCAATGGTCTGGATAAGGCCACGTTCATTACGAAGGAAACCTTCCTTGTCAGCATCGAGAATAGCTACGAGGCTCACTTCAGGAACGTCAATTCCTTCACGAAGCAGGTTGATTCCGACCAAGACATCAAAGACACCCAAGCGCAGGTCACGGATAATCTCCGTCCGTTCCAAGGTCTTAATATCCGAGTGCATGTACTTGACCTTGATGCCCATTTCCTTAAAGTAGTCGGTCAAGTCCTCTGCCATTTTCTTGGTCAAGGTGGTGATAAAGGTACGCTCGTTCTTTTCAACACGGGCATTGATTTCACCTAAGAGGTCATCAATCTGTCCCATTGTCGGACGGACTTCCACCTCTGGATCCAAGAGACCTGTCGGACGAATGATTTGCTCAATCACTGTCTCAGTCTGTTCATTTTCATAGTCACCAGGTGTCGCTGAAACGTAAACAATCTGGTGCACATGACTTTCAAACTCCTCACGACGGAGAGGACGATTGTCAAGAGCAGACGGCAAACGGAAACCATAATTAACCAGCATTTCCTTACGAGAGCGGTCTCCATTGTACATGCCCTTGATCTGCCCCATGGTCATGTGGCTCTCGTCAATCATGATTAAGAAATCATCTGGGAAGAAATCTAAGAGTGTATAAGGAGGCTCACCTTCGCTACGACCATCCATGTGGCGTGAATAGTTCTCAACCCCGTTGGTATAGCCCATCTCACGCAACATTTCGATATCATACTCTGTCCGCTGTTTCAAACGTTGGGCTTCAAGTAATTTACCTTCTTTCTCAAGACAGCCAATTGCTCCTCCAACTCGGCCTGAATCTTTGCAATGGCAACTTCCATGTGGTCGTCATTGGTCACAAAGTGAGTGGCTGGGAAAATCGCTAAATGATCCACTTCTCCCAACACCTGACCTGTCAGAGCCTCAACTTCACGAATACGGTCAATTTCGTCTCCAAAAAATTCTACTCGAAAGGCGTGTTCATCACGAGAGGCTGGGAAAATCTCCACTACATCCCCACGCACACGAAATCTCCCCCGTTGGAAATCAATATCATTTCGCTCAAACTGAATATCAACCAAGTCATTCAAGAGTTTATCACGAGAAATTTCAAGACCTGGACGGAGACTAACGACACTATCAGCGTATTCCTTGGGCGAACCCAAACCATAGATACAAGAGACAGAAGCAACGACAATGACATCATTACGCTCCAAAAGAGCCGAAGTCGCTGAGTGGCGGAGCTTGTCAATCTCATCATTGACAGAACTATCCTTTTCAATATAGGTATCACTGGAAGGGACATAGGCCTCAGGTTGGTAATAGTCATAGTAAGATACGAAATACTCAACAGCATTTTCAGGGAAAAATTCCTTAAACTCCCCATATAGCTGTCCTGCTAGCGTTTTATTATGGGCAATAACCAAAGTGGGTTTATTGACTTTGGAAATGACCTGACTCATGGTATAGGTCTTCCCTGTTCCAGTCGCCCCCATCAGAATCTGAGCTTTTTCTCCACCCTCGATATTATCAACCAACTGTTCGATAGCTTGTGGTTGATCTCCTGATGGTTGGTACTTTGATACTAGTTTAAATTGATTGTCTGTAATGCGATTGATCATAAGAATCCTCTCTCCATGTGCTATTCCTATTTTAGCATACTTGTAGCATTTTCACGAAGAAAAGGACGGACCGAAGTCACATCCTTTCATTTTCTTTCTTTAATTGATAGGCGAGATAGACAATCAGCAGTAGCAAAACCAGACTTGTCATGATAGAACCTTCTATCCCAAAAGAACCACCTGATAGCCAGCTCTGATCGCCTTTTGGTAAAAAGGTCATCAAAGACGTTCCTGACGGCTGACCACTAACTAAAATCCCAAATAAATTTCCCTGAGCAAAATTCCAAGCACCATGAATACCTGCAACACCCCAAACTGTATCGGTTTTGAGAAGGTAAAGAGCCATGGCAACTCCGAATAAAAAGAGATTCACTAGAGATAAAGGTGTAAGACCAGAATTCCCCGCATGAAGCAGAGTAAAAAGTACGCTAGATATAACAATAGCAAGTTTTAAATTGGTTCTTGAGGCCAATTGAGGAAGGAGCCATGCACGGGATACCACTTCTTCTGCTGTCCCCTGTAAAATCCAAAATGGGATAGTAAAGACAACAAAGACAAGCGAGTAAGGATTTAAGTGAATGGACTCCAAACGATATTGCCCCAAAGCTATTAAACCTAGCAAGGTCAGAAGAAAAAGTGCCAAACCTAAGCCAAATCCTTTCAGAAGATTGCTGAGGAAATTTTCTCTATAAAATCCCAAAGTTCGAATAGGTCTTTTCTCAACTTTTTTAGTCCATCTGAACACAGTATTGAGAATAAAACCAAAGGCCAATAAATCTAAAATTAAATGAAAGTCACTTGTTTTATCCATCAAGCTCTGATGCAAGGTCTGTAAGTAGCTTGCAAGATTTTGACCAGCCTCTCCAAAATTTCTAAAAAGTCCGATGAGAGCTAAGAAACTAATACCATACAAAGTATAAGCCACAAACTCTCCTATGAAGACAAAAGCAAAGGCTAACAAGGGGCTTGTGTAAATGTTTAAACTCATTTTTGAAGCTTGGAAGTCTTTAAATATTCTTTTTTCCTTCATGTTCCTGTCCTCTTTTCTTGTATATATACTATTATTATAGCACTTTATAGTAGCAATTCAAGAAAGAAAATAAAAAAACGATGTTATATTTTTCTGACATAAAAATATAAAAAAATTTGCCTTTTTTTACTTTTTCTGATATAATGGGAAAATATTCGGAAAAAGGAGACTAAAAATGAAGAAAAAATTTCTAGCATTTTTGCTAATTTTATTCCCAATTTTCTCATTAGGTATTGCCAAAGCTGAAACGATTAAGATTGTTTCTGATACCGCCTATGCACCTTTTGAGTTTAAAGATTCAGATCAAACTTATAAAGGAATTGATGTTGACATTATTAACAAAGTCGCTGAGATTAAAGGGTGGAACATTCAGATGTCCTATCCTGGATTTGACGCAGCGGTCAATGCGGTTCAAGCTGGTCAAGCTGACGCTATCATGGCAGGGATGACAAAGACTAAAGAACGTGAAAAAGTCTTCACCATGTCTGATACTTACTATGATACAAAAGTTGTCATTGCAACTACAAAGGCACACAAGATTAGCAAGTACGACCAATTATCTGGTAAAACTGTTGGTGTTAAAAACGGAACAGCCGCTCAACGTTTCCTAGAAACGATTAAAGATAAATACGGCTTTACTATTAAAACATTTGACACTAGTGATTTGATGAACAACAGCTTGAGTGCTGGTGCCATCGATGCCATGATGGATGATAAACCTGTTATCGAGTATGCCATCAACCAAGGGCAAGACCTCCATATTGAAATGGATGGTGAAGCTGTGGGAAGTTTTGCTTTCGGTGTTAAAAAAGGAAGTAAATACGAGCACCTGGTTACTGAATTTAACCAAGCCTTGGCTGAGATGAAAAAAGATGGTAGTCTTGATAAAATCATCAAGAAATGGACTGCTTCATCGTCTTCAGCAGTGCCAACTACAACTACTCTTGCAGGCTTAAAAGCTATTCCTGTTAAAGCTAAATACATTATTGCCAGCGATTCTTCTTTTGCACCTTTTGTGTTCCAAAATTCAAGCAACCAATACACTGGTATTGATATGGAATTGATTAAGGCAATCGCTAAAGACCAAGGTTTTGAAATTGAAATCATCAACCCTGGTTTTGATGCTGCTATCAGTGCTGTCCAAGCTGGTCAAGCAGATGGTATCATTGCTGGTATGTCTGTCACAGATGCTCGTAAGGCGACTTTTGATTTCTCAGAATCCTACTACACTGCCAATACTATCCTTGGTGTCAAAGAATCAAGTACCATTGCTTCTTATGAAGATTTGAAAGGGAAGACAGTTGGTGTTAAAAACGGAACTGCTTCTCAAACCTTCCTAACAGAAAATCAAAGCAAATACGGTTACAAAATCAAACCTTCGCTGATGGTTCTTCAATGTATGACAGTTTAAATACTGGGGCAATCGATGCCGTTATGGATGATGAACCTGTTCTCAAATATTCTATCAGCCAAGGACAAAAATTGAAAACTCCAATCGCTGGAACTCCAATCGGTGAAACAGCCTTTGCCGTTAAAAAAGGAGCAAATCCAGAGTTAATTGAAATGTTCAACAACGGACTTGCAAATCTTAAAGCAAACGGAGAATTCCAAAAGATTCTTGATAAATACCTAGCTAGTGAGTCTTCAACTGCTTCAACAAGCACTGTTGATGAAACAACTATCTGGGGCTTGCTTCAAAACAACTACAAACAACTCCTTAGCGGGCTTGGTATCACTCTTGCTCTAGCTCTTATCTCATTTGCTATTGCCATTGTTATCGGAATTATCTTCGGTATGTTTAGCGTTAGCCCATACAAATCTCTTCGTGTGATTTCTGAGATTTTCGTTGACGTTATCCGTGGTATCCCATTGATGATTCTTGCAGCCTTCATCTTCTGGGGTATTCCAAACTTCATCGAGTCCATCACAGGCCAACAAAGTCCAATTAACGACTTTGTAGCTGGTACTATTGCCCTATCGCTCAATGCAGCGGCTTATATCGCTGAAATCGTTCGTGGTGGTATTCAGGCCGTTCCAGTTGGCCAAATGGAAGCCAGCCGAAGCTTGGGTATCTCTTATGGAAAAACCATGCGTAAGATTATCTTGCCACAAGCAACTAAATTGATGTTGCCAAACTTTGTTAACCAGTTTGTTATCGCCCTGAAAGATACAACAATCGTATCTGCTATCGGTTTAGTTGAACTCTTCCAAACTGGTAAGATTATCATTGCCCGTAACTACCAAAGTTTCAAGATGTATGCAATCCTTGCTATCTTCTATCTTGTAATTATCACACTTTTGACTAAACTAGCGAAACGCTTAGAAAAGAGGATTCGTTAATGGCAAAATTAAAAATTGATGTAAATGATTTACACAAAAACTACGGAAAAAATGAAGTCCTAAAAGGAATTACGACTAAGTTCTATGAAGGAGATGTTGTTTGTATCATCGGTCCTTCGGGTTCTGGTAAGTCAACTTTCCTCCGTAGCCTTAATCTTCTAGAAGAAGTTACGAGTGGTCACATCACTGTGAACGGTTATGACTTAACTGAAAAAACAACCAACGTTGACCACGTCCGTGAAAATATCGGAATGGTTTTCCAACACTTCAACCTCTTCCCACACATGTCTGTTTTGGACAACATCACCTTTGCTCCTATTGAGCACAAGTTGATGACTAAGGAAGAAGCTGAGAAATTAGGTATGGAGTTGCTTGACAAGGTTGGGTTAGTAGATAAAGCTAATGCCAACCCAGATAGCCTATCAGGTGGTCAAAAACAACGTGTAGCAATTGCTCGTGGGCTCGCAATGAATCCTGATATCATGCTCTTTGATGAACCAACTTCTGCCCTTGACCCAGAAATGGTTGGAGACGTTCTTAATGTTATGAAAGATTTGGCAAAACAAGGTATGACCATGATTATTGTAACTCATGAAATGGGATTTGCCCGTCAAGTTGCCGACCGTGTTATCTTTACTGCGGACGGTGAATTCCTAGAAGATGGTACTCCTGATCAAATCTTTGATAACCCTCAACACCCACGTCTAAAAGATTTCTTAGACAAGGTTCTAAATGTATAAGAGTAAACTGTAAGGATTTCCTTGCAGTTTTTCTATCTCGTATTGGATTTTTGATTTTTTTGAAAATTATGATAAAATTAAATTTATGAAACTGAGGTTCCCTCATACCTAGATCGTCTAGGAATAAAAATAGAAATTAGGTAGCTAGATGTCATCAAAAGTTATTGTTACAATTTTCGGTGCAAGTGGAGACCTGGCTAAACGCAAGCTCTACCCTTCCCTTTTTAGACTTTACAAATCAGGTAATCTTTCCGAACACTTTGCTGTCATTGGAACTGCTCGTCGTCCATGGAGCAAGGAATATTTTGAATCTGTTGTTGTTGAATCCATCCTTGATTTAGCAGATAGTACCGAACAGGCCCAAGAATTTGCTAGCCACTTCTACTATCAAAGCCATGATGTCAATGATACTGAACACTATATTGCTTTGCGTCAATTACAGGCTGAACTAAATGACAAGTACCAGGCTGAACACAATAAGCTCTTCTTCTTGTCTATGGCTCCTCAATTCTTTGGTACTATCGCAAAACATCTCAAATCTGAAAATATTGTTGACGGAAAAGGTTTTGAGCGTTTAATTGTTGAAAAACCGTTTGGTACAGACTATCCTTCAGCAAGTAAACTAAATGAAGAACTTCTTGCAACCTTTGATGAAGAACAAATCTATCGTATCGATCATTACCTTGGAAAAGAAATGATTCAAAGTATCTTTGCAATTCGCTTTGCAAACTTGATTTTTGAAAACGTTTGGAACAAAGACTTTATCGACAATGTTCAAATTACCTTTGCTGAGCGCTTGGGTGTAGAAGAACGTGGGGGATACTATGACCAATCTGGTGCCCTCCGCGACATGGTACAGAACCACACTCTACAACTGCTTTCCCTCCTTGCCATGGACAAGCCAGCAAGCTTCACAAAAGATGAGATTCGTGCCGAAAAGATTAAGGTCTTTAAAAACCTCTATCATCCAACTGATGAAGAACTTAAAGAACACTTTATCCGCGGTCAATACCGTTCTGGTAAGATTGATGGCATGAAATATATCTCTTATCGTAGCGAGCCAAATGTAAATCCAGAATCTACAACTGAAACCTTTGCATCTGGTGCTTTCTTTGTTGATAGTGAGCGTTTCCGTGGTGTACCATTCTTCTTCCGAACTGGAAAACGCATGACTGAAAAAGGCACCCACGTCAATATCGTTTTTAAACAGATGGATTCTATTTTTGGTCAAGAACTTGCACCAAACGTCTTGACTATCTATATTCAACCAACTGAAGGCTTCTCTCTTAGCCTCAATGGTAAAAAGGTTGGTGAAGAATTCAACTTGGCTCCAAATTCGCTTGATTACCGTACAGATGCGACCGCAACGGGTGCTTCTCCAGAACCATACGAAAAATTGATTTATGATGTCTTAAATAACAACTCAACTAACTTTAGTCACTGGGATGAAGTGAGTGCATCATGGAAATTGATTGACCGTATCGAAGAGCTCTGGGCTGAAAATGGTGTCCCACTTCATGACTATAAAGCTGGAAGCATGGGCCCTCAAGCCAGCTTTGACCTACTTGAAAAATATGGTGCCAAATGGACTTGGCAACCAGATATTGCCTACCGTCAAGATGGTAGACTAGAATAAAAAATTTCCTGCAAGATAACCTTGCAGGATTTTCTTTATCATCAAATTAAGCCTTCCAAGAGACCCTTCATAAAGTTCTCTGAGTTAAACTCACCGATATCATCAATCTTTTCACCAAAACCAATCAACTTAACTGGAATATTGAGTTCTTCACGGATGGCTAATACTACACCACCTCGTGCAGTTCCATCAATCTTAGTCAAGACAATTCCTGTCAAAGGGGTAATTTTTGAAAATTCTTTGGCCTGTACCAGGGCATTTTGACCTGTTGATGCATCAAGTGCCAAGAAGGTTTCATGCGGTGCTTCTGGTACAACACGCTTGATGATGCGTCCAATCTTCTCCAACTCAGCCATGAGGTTGTCCTTATTTTGTAGACGACCAGCAGTATCAATCATGAGAATATCGATACCTTCAGCTACAGCTCGTTCCATACCATCAAAGACCACACTTGCTGGGTCAGCTTTTTCAGGTCCAGTCACAACTGGAACATCCACACGGCGTCCCCATTCTGCTAATTGGGCAACGGCACCAGCACGGAAGGTATCCGCCGCAACTAACATCACTTTTTTACCAGCTTGCTTGTAGCGATGCGCTAATTTCCCAATAGAAGTCGTTTTCCCAACACCATTAACACCCGACAAAGAGCATGACTGTCAAACCATCTTGGAAGTGGATACTTTTCATCGTAGTTACCGTCTTTCTCATAGAGCTCAACCAATTTTTCAATAATAACTCGGCGAAGGGCATCTGGTTTCTTGGCATTTTCAAGTTTCGCTTCATAACGAAGTTCCTCTGTTAAATTTGAAGCCACCTGAACACCAACGTCACTCATGATCAGTAGTTCTTCCAATTCCTCGAAAAATTCTTCGTCAACAGAGCGGAAGTTGGCAAAGAAGGCATTCAAGCGAGCACCAAAGCCGGTACGAGTTTTCTTGAGACTACGATCATATTTTTTTCCTGAACAGTTTCTTCTGCTTGAGGCTGCTTCTAGTTGCAAGCACTCAGAACTCTTCTGTTTTCGTCTCTAGGGAGACTCGTCACTGAAACCTCTTCATCTTCAGTCCTTGCTTTCTACAGTTTCTACTTCTGACTTCTATTCCTCTGATGAACTCTCTACATCTGGTCTCATTGAAATTTCTCAGACTTTTCTTCAACTGTCTCTTGACTGTTTCCTCTTCTTCGAGCAGATCTTCTTTTTCAGAAAGCTTTCTTCAACCATCTGCTATCTTCTTGAGGAACTTCTAGCTTCTGTTAGGTATCTCAGATCTTCTAGACAAATCAAGATTTTCCAGAGCTTCTTTTACAACTTCTTCGATTTTTAGGTTCTTCTTTTTTTCCGAATAGACGGTCAAATAATCCCATATCTTAGTTCTCCTTTCAGCACATATTCTTCGATAGCCCAGGCGACAGCTTCTTCATCATTGGTCATTGGAGTCACTACATTTGCGACTGCCTTGACTTCAGGAACAGCGTTTTGCATGGCAACACCGAGCCCTGCCCATTCAATCATAGAAAGGTCATTGGCCTCGTCACCACAGGCCATGACTTGGCTTTGGTCGATTCCAAGATGGCTGATTAGTTTTGCCAAACCTGTTGCTTTATGAACATTCTTTGGTGACCACTCTAGCAACATTTCACGTGATTTAAAGATTTCATATTGGTCAAACAATTCTGGAGAAATCTTCTGAATGGCTGCATCCAAGGGTTCTTGAGCAAAGGCAGTCACGCATTTATTGTAAGTCATTTGACTAGATAGGTCTTCAAAGTCCACTGGAACAAAGGTCAAAGCTGGATTGAATTTGGCATAAAGACTTTCTTGGTCCGATTGGATTTGATAAACAGTTCCTTCTGAGATAGCATCAAGAGGCAGTGATAATTTCTCTGTTTCTTCATACAAGCGTGCCACATCATCATATGAAAAGACTGTTTTATCAAGGATTTCACCTGTATTTTTCTGAACTAAACCACCATTAAAGGTAATCGTATACTCATCTTCGTGGCCGTCAGTCCCTAGCTCATGGAGAAAGAAATCCATAGCTTTTAAGGGACGACCAGTTGTCAATACGACCTTGATACCACGATCACGCGCAGCTTTCAAGGTTGCCTTGGTACGATCCGTCAGCCTTTTATCAGTAGTCAGCAAGGTCCCATCCAAGTCCAATGCAATCAATTTTATATCTGCCATTATAAGCCCTCCATATAAGCTATAACCGACTGGTCCTTATGGTGACCAATCACTGTCTCTGCTAATTCTAAAATTTCAGGTCGTGCATTTTCAGGAGCTACAGGATGTCCCACAACCTGCATCATATGCAAGTCATTTAGATTGTCTCCAAAAGCCATAACCTGATCCATTGTGATGCCAAGTTTTTTAGCTAATTCAACAATGGCCACTCCCTTATCGACATAGTCCAGAACAATATCAATAGATTCAAAGCCAGTTGTCATGGCCTTAACACTAGGAACGTTTTCGATTACCCAATCTTCTCCAGCTTCTAGAGTTTCTTCTGTGAAGTTGGTCGTAAATTTGAAAATGTCATCTGTAATATCTTCCAGACTCGCTACTTTTTGGATATTTTCATTATAATGCTGACTCACTTTTCAAATAGGTCTCATCAACCGTATCTAGCACATAAGAGCCTTTTCTTACCCCGTCAAGAGCAGTTTATTGATATCTACATAGGTGACGATTTTCAGCTTTTCAAAAGTTGTCAGATAAAAAGCTCACGAGACATAGTCGCTTCATACAAGTCCTGACCTTGATATTCTACCAAACTGCCATTTTCCGCGATGAAAAATACATGTCATCACGAACATCAGCAAATAATTTTTCTAGAGACAAAAATCCGCGCCCCTGAAGCCACCGCAAAGTAAATCCTTTTTCCTTGTAGGAAGCCAAGAGAGACTTGAGGCGGTCCATATCAAAGCGTCCATTCCCATCTAGGAAGGTTCCGTCCATATCCGTTGCTACTAGTTTAATCATAAAATCTTTCTTACTCCGATTAGTAAATCTACCTCCTATTATACCATAGATAAGTAGAAAAAGGACTAGTCTATCAGCTTTGCTTCTCTTTTATCCTTCTCTACTAGCTAGTGCTGTTTCTAACTTATTAAAAAGCTCGTAAAATTAGAATCGTGCAACTTTTTTCAGATACTTTTTAAAGATTGATTTCCTCATTCTTTTCCTTTTATACTGAATAAAAAGGAGATTAGTATGTCAGAAACAAATCACGAAATCGATTCAAATTTTTGCAGGTCGTTTAAATATCCTACGTGCGGGTGTTCTTGGTGCCAATGATGGAATTATTTCCATTGCTGGTGTGGTTATCAGGGGTTGCTAGTGCTACTGACCAATATCTGGATTATCTTTTTATCAGGATTTTTGCGGCTATCTTAGCTGGTGCCTTTTCAATGGCTGGTGGAGAATATGTATCCGTTTCAACTCAAAAAGATACCGAGGAAGCAGCCGTTGCGCGTGAGCAGCTCTTGCTAGACCAAGATATGGAACTAGCCAAAAAGTCTCTCTATGCTGCCTATATCCAAAATGGAGAATGCGAAACCTCTGCCCAACTCTTGACCAACAAGGCCTTTCTTAAAAATCCACTCAAGGCTCTGGTAGAGGAAAAATATGGGATTGAGTATGAAGAGTTTACCAATCCTTGGCACGCTGCCATCTCTAGCTTTATTTCCTTTTTCCTTGGTAGCTTGCCACCAATGCTGTCAGTTACCATTTTCCCAAGTGATTACCGCATCCCTGCTACTGTCCTGATCGTCGGGACTGTGCCCTTCTTCGTCACTGGCTATACTAGTGCCAAACTTGGAAAAGCTCCGACCAAAACAGCTATGATTCGGAACCTAGCTATTGGTCTCTTGACCATGGGCGTTACCTTTCTGCTAGGACAACTTTTCAGCATTTAATACTCTTCGAAAATCTCTTCAAACCACGTCAGCGTTGCCTTGCCGTAGATATGGTCACTGACTTCGTCAGTCTTATCTACAACCTCAAAACAGTGTTTTGAGCAACCTGCGGCTAGCTTCCTAGTTTGCTTTTTGATTTTCATTGAGTATAAAACACAAGAAATACCTCGATTTTGAAGTCGAGGTATCTTTTTTACATTTGCACAATCTTACGATAACTTCTTGAAGTAATCATGAAAATCAGCACATAGGCGATGAGGAAGATAGCGCAGATAGACAAGGTCACAATCAACATCATAGTCGTATCCAGTACACCAATCACTTTTGAAATCAGACTAAGCATATGGTAGGCAAAGGCGAGATGTATGAAGGCAAAGAGCAAAGGAAGGAAGAAAACAGTTAAAACCTGTTTGTTAATGGTTTGCTTGATTTGCTTTTGATCTCAAACCGACTTTCTGCAAGATAATAAAGCGCTCACGGTCTTCATAGCCTTCAGAAATTTGTTTGTAGTAGATGACCAGAACGGTTCCGACCATAAAGATAATGGATAGGAAAATACCGATAAAGAAGACACCACCAAAGAGGGCACTCATCTGAGAACTAGCATCTGCTAGATTGCTACCATACACATAGCTACCTTCCGTGTTTAATTGAGCATTAAACTGATCGAGGTATTTATCATACTCGTCAGCGACCTTGAGTTGTTCTTCTTCGCTGGCATTTACATTCATGCCTCCGTAAAACTGATTATAGATAGCCGAATCTGGGAATTGGTCCAAAAAGGCTTGTAAATCAGGTACAACAAGGTAATTGTAATCAGCAGTCAAAATATTAAACTGATTTGGGACATGGTTGACAATAAAATCTTTATTAAATTCTTCTTTGACAGAAAATTGATGATCATTTAGAGTTAGAGCTTTTCTGTTCTTTAACTCCCTCATTCTTTGCAAAGAGTCCGACCTCATTTCCTGATAGAGACAGTTTTTGACCAGTCATATTTTCATAATCTTTTTGGTCAAATACCATGAAAACTGTTGTGGGTTGGACACGATTTTGTCCTTTTTCAAAAAGTGTTAACTTATTTCCTTCTTGGTTTGCAACACCAAAGTAAGTATAACGAAGCACTTCTTTCTCTTTAATCTTATAACCTTTGTCACTTGCAAACTGGCTCAAGAGTTTGTCCAAATCTTCTTTTTCAACATTTTGCCCTGAAACCCCAAAATCATGAGGATTTAGAACTTTTTTAAAGCTTTCTGAGGCATTGAAAATGCTTGTCGCTGCTGACATGGTTACCAAAACCATTGTTGACAAGATAGCGATAGTTGCTAGTCCCAACCGCATTTTTCTTCATACGGAAAATCAAGTTGGACACTGAGATAAGATTATTTGGTTGGTAATAGTATTTCTTGTTTTTCTTTAAGATTTGAAGGAAAACGGTAATCCCTGCATTAAACAAGAGATAGGTCCCAAAGATAACCAGCAAAACAGCTAGGAAGAAGGTTGCTAAGGCTGTAAGAGGATCTTTTACCGTAAGGGCAAGATAATAGCCAATCCCTAAACTTATGGAACCAAGAATAGTTTGGAGAGGTAGGAAACGACCTTTTTTCTCACCACTAGCTTTTTCACGAGAAAGCTGGAGGGCATTCATACGGGCGATTCGAAGAGCATTCAGAAACATGAGGCCTAGGAAAATCAAACCAAAGACAACAAGTACTGTAATGACAACTTTCATCTGGAAGGTAGCGACTAGTTCTACCTTTAATTTCATCAGTTTGAGTAGGAAAGCGAAAATCAACTTATCAAACAAGGCTCCAATACCGATACCTGCTCCAACAGTTAGAATTCCAAATAGCACTAACTCTTTAAAGGTCATACTGATCAGATGACGTTTCTCCAAGCCCAACATGCCATAAATTCCCAGTTCCTTGGAACGGTTCTTCATGACAAAACTATTGGCATAGAGGACGATAATGGCTGACGCAAGGGTGACGACAAACATACCAAATCCTAGAGTAGCTTGAATCGTTTCACCCCCTCGGATTTCCGCAATCTTTGGATTGAAAGTTAAAGAGTAAAAGAGATAGGTGACAGTGACTGCCAAGAGAACAGCCAGCGCAAAAGGATAGTAGAGTTTGCGGTTTTTAATCAAGTTCGATACCGCTAACTTATTGGTTAATCGAAACATACTAATTCACCTCGCTTGCCATGACAGTCAAGGTATCAGAGATCTCTTGGAACATCTGACGCTCTGTCTTCTCTCCGCGGTAGATTTGATTGTAAAGAATGCCGTCCTTGATAAAGAGTACACGCTTAGCCCTGCTGGCCGCTGCCGTTGAGTGGGTTACCATGAGAATGGTTTGGCCACGCTCATTGATTTCGTCAAACACATCAAGTAAGGCTGCAGATGATTTGGAGTCAAGAGCTCCTGTTGGCTCGTCCGCAAGGAGAATTTCAGGTTCTGTAATGATAGCGCGTGCTACTGCTACACGCTGTTTTTGCCCACCTGAAATTTCATATGGGTACTTCTCTTGCAATTGGTTGATACCTAGATTCTCAGCTGTTACCACCAATTTTTTCATCATTTCCGTAATGGGTCTTCTTGACAAGACAAGCGGAAGCAAGATATTGTCCTTAACAGACAGAGTATCTAGCAAGTTAAAGTCTTGGAAGACAAAGCCCAATTTTTCACGACGGAAGCTAGAAGCCTGTGAATTTTTAATAGTTGCTGTATCAGTTCCATTCAGATAAACCTGACCACGAGTTGGTTTATCCAGCATAGCTAGGATATTGAGAAGAGTGGATTTACCAGAACCAGACTCACCCATGATGGCAACATAGTCACCCTTTTCTACGGTAAAGTGAATGTCCTTGAGGGCCTCTACTTGGTTGCCCTGAAAACGAGTTTTATAAATTTTTTGAACGTGTTTTACATCTAAAAGTGTCATGAGAATCTCCTTTCTTAATATCCCATCAAATGAAATGTAGCTTGCATCATAGCGCATCCCAGCTGAACGCGCTCGATTTCTTTGTGACTTGGTTTTCTAGTTTTCTTATGTAAGATTTGTTTCATGATGTTACTCCTTTGTTCATTTATGAGTCTAGTTTACATCAAAAAAAGACCGCTTGCCATAACCTAACCTTACAAAAGAGACTTTAATCTTACATTTTTGTAAGATTGGGGGAAATGTAGATATTTTATTAAAAATATTTTACCACAAAAAGAAGGCAAGAAGAAAACCCTTGCGGATACAAGGGTTCAAGAAATGTTAAAATAGATTACTAGAAATTACAGACTAACAGTAAAATAACTGTTTCTACCTCACCAAAACCATCCTTCATTATCGTCAATGGCTTGGGCTTCTTTGCGTTTACGTGGGCCTGTTCCGTACATTTCTGCTTCGATTTCTTCCTTGGTTGGCATGATAGAAGCTAGGATGATATAGATAATCACGCCAAGTCCAAAGTTTGCGACTGTGAAAATGGCAAACAGAAAACGAACAAGGGTAACATCAAAGTTCCACTTGTCTGAAAGACCTGCCAGAACTCCTGAAATCATGCGATTTCGTCTCATTTTATAAAATTTACTGTTCATGATATTTCCTCTTTCTGCTAGGTTAGTCATAGTATATCACGGGTAGGCTCGGCTTTCATCAGTCCTCAGGCTGATTTATCAGTAGCAATTTACCTCGACAAAGTCCACAGCGATAGCGTTTGGTATCAATCCTTCGCTTTCGATGATAACTTTGCTGGCAGGATTGACAACGATAAAGTTTGAGTGGTTTAGAGTGGCTAGTTGTCAAAGAGGGTACAAAGCGTAATCCATCCACTGCTTTCAACAGTTCCTTAAAATCCCGATCATTGTGTTGATAGCCCTTCCCTTGAAAATAGAGGTGATAATGACAGAGTTCATGTCGGACAATTTTCCTAAAAACATCCAAACCAAGTCCCTGATAAATCTTGGGATTAAAATCCAAATGCCCATCTTTTGGGAAAAATCGCCCACCTGTCGAACGTAGACGAGAATTCCACTGAGCTTGATGGATAAAAGGTCTCCCAAAGTCTTCTAGCGAAACTTGCTTGACGTAATCAGTTAGATTCATCTGGAGCGAGGAGCGACAGATTGACTTTTTCACGTTCAGTATCGATTTTCTTGACCCAAACGGTTACCAAATCTCCAACTGACACCACTTGGCTAGGGTGTTTGATAAATTTGCGACTCATATGGGAAATATGAATCAGACCGTCCTCATGAATCCCAATGTCAACGAAGGCACCAAAGTCAACGACATTACGCACCACACCTTCTAGCTTCTGGCCAACCACTAAGTCTTTGATATCTAGGACATCTTGGCGAAGCACAGTGCATCGAAGGAATCACGGAAATCACGGCCTGGTTTTAATAGGTCAGCAATGATATCTTTGAGGGTTTCTTTTCCAAGATCCAATTCTTGAGCCATCTCTGTGATTGAAACGGATTTTAATTTTGTTTGAGCTTCTTCAGTCAAATCCTTGATATCTAAACGCTTAAAGAGTTCTTTAACAGCAGCGTAATTTTCTGGGTGAACTCCAGTATTATCAAGGATGTTGCTACTTTCAGGTATTCGAAGGAAACCAGCTGCCTGTTCAAAAGCCTTGGCTCCCAGACGCGGAACTTTCTTGATTTGAGCGCGTGAAGTGATTTTACCTTCTTCTTCACGGTATTTGACGATATTTTCAGAGATAGTTTTATTGAGTCCAGCTACGTGGGAAAGGAGGGCTGGGCTAGCTGTATTGATATTGACACCGACTTGGTTAACTACAGTTTCGACGACAAAGTCTAGACTTTCAGATAATTTTTTCTGGCTAACATCATGTTGGTACTGCCCTACCCCAATAGATTTGGGGTCAATTTTAACTAATTCAGCAAGGGGATCTTGCAAGCGACGGGCGATAGAAATAGCAGAGCGTTTTTCAACGGTCAAGTCTGGAAACTCCTGACGAGCAAGTTCACTGGCAGAGTAGACAGAAGCACCACTTTCATTGACGATAACATAGCTGACTTCTGGAAAATCTTTAAGAACTTCCGCCACAAAGGCTTCACTTTCACGACTGGCCGTCCCATTTCCGATAGCAATAATCTCTACACCGTATTGACCAATCAAGTCTGCCAGATCTTTCTTGGATTCTTCGATTTGACGAGCTGATGCTGGTTTGACAGGATAAATGACCTGAGTTGTCAGCATTTTCCCAGTTGCATCCACGACAGCTAGCTTGGCACCTGTACGAAAGGCAGGGTCAAATCCAAGAACCACGCGCCCTTTCAGCGGAGCAACTAAGAGCAGATTGCGCAGATTTTCAGAAAAGAGTTGAATAGCTCCCTCTTCTGCCTTTTCAGTTAATTCTGTACGAATACGTCGCTCGATAGCAGGCAAAACTTTTTTCTTAACGGACTGTTGAACGACTTCATCAATATAGGTATTTTTCACCTTGAAACGAGCAACAAAGAAAGCTAGAATACGGTCCGTCGCATGTTCAAAACCGACCTTCAAGACACCTAGCTTCTCCCCACGATTGAGGGCTAAGGTACGATAACCTTGCATATTTCCAACCGTCTCTGAAAAATCATAATAAATCTGAAAAACCTGCTTTTCATCAAAACTTTCATCCTTGGCTTGAGAAGTGAGTTTAGAGTGTCTCAGCACCTCCTGATAAGTCATGGAACGCAAGGTCACATCTTCCGATAAGGCTTCAACCAAAATATCAACTGCACCAGACAATGCTTCCTTACCAGTCGCAAATCCTTCACAGACAAACTTTTCAGCCTCTTTCTCTAAGTCCGCTACATTCTGCAAGATTAAGCGAGCAAGAGGGAAGAGTCCGGCTTCACGGGCAATGGTTGCCTTGGTTCGACGTTTCTCCTTGTAAGGAAGATAGAGCTCTTCAACATCTGCTAATTTTTCGGCTGCTAAGATAGCTTCTTCCAACTCCTTGGTCAACTTGCCTTGTTCTTGAATCTTAGCTAAAACAGCTTCTTTACGGTCGTTGAGATTGGTCAGACTTTTATCCATGTCGATAATAGCCTTAATCGCCACCTCATCCAGACTACCAGTCATGTCCTTTCTATAACGCGCGATAAAGGGAATAGTCGCCCCTTCAGCTGTCAAACTTAGAACGGTATCAATTTGCTTTAAGGTCACACCCAAATCTTGGGAAATTTTTAAATATTTTTTATCCATAAACCTATTATACCACAAGGCATGAAACAAGAAAGCTTTCTATCAAACACTCTTTTTATTCTCTCTACTATCAAATTAAAAAGAGTCCATTTCCTAAAAATAATAGTATAATAGAACTAGAATTTAGAAATGAGGTATAACCATGGCTGTAAAATTTAATCGACGAGATGATTTAGACAAGATGTTTGAGGAATTTGCCAAACTCCCTGATTTAGACCAAGTCAAATTCCCTGATGACAAAGAGAAAAAGTCAAAGAGGAAAAGAAAAACTAGATGAGTATTTTCCATCAATTGCCTTCTAGTGTGCTTCAAGCTGGAGCCATTTTCCTCTCCATTATCATTGAGGCTTTGCCTTTCATTCTAATCGGAAGTATTCTCTCAGGAGTGATTGAAGTCTATATCACACCTGATAAAGTTTATGGACTTCTCCCTCGAAATCGTTGGGGGAGAATCTTTTTTGGGACATTTATTGGCTTTCTTTTCCCTTCTTGCGAATGTGGAATTGTTCCAATAATCAATCGTTTTTTGGAAAAGAATGTGCCTAGCTATACTGCCGTACCTTTTCTGGTAACAGCACCCGTTATCAATCCAATCGTTCTTTTTGCAACTTTTTCTGCTTTCGGAAATTCCTTTCAAGTTGCTTTTTTACGAGCTTTAGGTTCTATTTTCATAGCACTGATTTTGGGGATTTTTCTAGGATTTTTCTGGAAAGAACCAATTCAGAAAGAACATCGCATTGCTTGTCATGAACATGATTTTTCTCATCTAAGTCCTAGTAAAAAAGTGTTGCAAGTTTTTGTACAAGCAATTGACGAGTTTTTTGATATGGGGCGATATCTAGTCTTTGGTTGCCTCTTTGCTGCGATTGTTCAGGTCTATGTTCCGACTCGTATTCTAACATCTGTCAGTTCCAGTCCACTCTTTGCCATTCCACTTTTAATGCTTTTAGCCTTCCTGCTCTCCCTTTGTAGTGAAGCAGATGCTTTTATTGGAGCCTCTCTCCTATCTAGTTTTGGACTTGCTCCTGTAGTCGCTTTTCTCGTGATTGGCCCCATGTTAGATGTCAAAAACCTTCTGATGATGAAGAATTACTTAAAAGCTCAGTTCGTCGGTCGCTTTATCATCATCGTCAGTCTAGTCGTATTTTTCTATTCCCTTTTCCTTGGAGTCTTTTTATGATTCGATTTTTAGTTTTAATTTCTTACTTTGGACTGACCCTCTATCTCCATCTTACAGGTAAGCTAAACCAATACATCAACATGCACTACTCTTACCTGGCCTACATTTCCATGGCGCTTTCCTTTATTTTGGCAATCGTCCAGCTATATATCTGGATGAAGCAAGTCAAAACCCACAGTCATTTGAACAGCCAATTGGCGAAGATGACAAGCTTTTCTCTTCTAGTCATTCCAATTGTCGTAGGGCTAACTTTCCCAACTGTTAGCTTGGATTCTCAAACAGTTTCTGCTAAAGGTTATCACTTTCCCTTATCGGATGGCACCAATCTATCTATCCAAGCCAGCGAAGGAACCAGGAGCCAGTATTTAAAGCCTGATACCAGCTCTTATTTCTCAAGCACGACCTATGAAAAGGAAATGCGAGCTACAGCAGATAAGTATTTGGCACAAGATCAGATTCTCATCACTGATGAAAATTACATGGAGGTTATGGAAGCAATCTACGACTTTCCAAGTGAATTCGGAGGAAAGACCGTCCAATTTACAGGCTTTGTCTACAAGGATCCGGTTCATGAAAACAGCCAATTTCTCTTCCGTTTTGGTATTATTCACTGTATCGCGGATTCAGGTGTGTATGGGTTGCTGACCAAGGGGAATACACGACAATATGAGAATAACACTTGGATTACAGCTAAAGGGAAACTAGTCAACTATTATCACAAAGAACTCAAACAAAAGCTTCCAACCCTTGAAGTTGAAAGCTTTACAAAAGTTGATAAACCAGAAAATCCTTATGTTTATAGAGCGTTTTAAAAAGAGACTAGGACAAAATATTTTGATTTTAGGAATTCTTTATTATAAATTTCTAAAATCGATAGATTAGACAAAAAAGCGAATAAGACAGAATTCTGAGTGTCAGATAACTCGTTTTGTTCGCTTTTTATATTTAAGGTTAGGCTTTTGTCCCAGACTCTTTTACTATTTGAATGAAAAACCGTATCTAAAGAGATTCGAAATTATTTTTCATCTTCTCTTTTCTTACGAGCTACCAATCCAAATCCACTCAAGGCTCCTAGAAGTCCAAGTGTTGCTAAATCAGCATGATCTTTTGTACCAGTATTTGGAAGTTCATTTTGACCATCTGCATACTTAGGTGTATTAGATTCAGACTGTTCATTTGGTCCTTCTGGTTGTACAGGAACAACTGGAGTTGGTTTTGGAGTTTTTCTTTCTGGTGTTGGTTTTTCTGGAGTTACCGGTACATAGCTGATTGGAGTATCCTTAGTTGGATCTTTCGGCACGTCTGGTACTTTATATTCTTTAGATGGATCTTTTGGATCGATCGGTTTCAACGGTACAAGTGGGTTAGTATCTGGATCAAATGGTTTATTTGGATCTTTCGGCACTTGTGGTGTTGTTCCTGGGTTATGAGGAATCACTGGTACTTTCGGACTATTTGGATCTTTTGGATCTGTTGGTTTTGTTGGACTTGGTGGTACAACTTTACCTGGATCTTTTGGATTATTTTCATAAGGTGTTGGAGTTGGTGGTGTTACACCTTCTGGTACTTTCGGTACAAGTTTTCCTACTGGTACATATCTAACTTTTAGATCTTGGTTAGGTGAATCTACTGTTAAATCTGTTGTAGATGCTTTAACTTTAGATCCATCAGCTTCTACTAAGTCACCTTGTGTATTTGGTTAGGTTTTACAACATATCCTTTAACAACCGGTGATGTTTTTTCTGCAAATTTAGTTGTACCTGCAGCTTTCCATCCGCTTGTAGTGTCTGTTGCTGCTACGTCTGCAATACCGTCACCTGTTGTGTCGTATCCTACTACTGAACCGTCTTTTGGATTTACAACTACTGTACGTATGAAGCTTACTTTATCAGTCCATTTTGGAGCTTCAGTTGGTGATACTTCTTCATCTGTACCGTCTTTAATGTAAGTAATTGTACGAGTTACTGATTTGATGTTGTTTAGTTTATCAAGAGCATCTTTCGTCCATTTTGGTCCATTTGGATTCTTAGGATCGATTGGGTCTCCTGATTTAGGATTTTGTGGATCTTCGTTAGGGTTTTCTGGAGTTGTTGGTGTTACAGGAACTGTCTTAACTACTGTTACTACGAAGTTTTGATCAACTTTTGTATCTTTATCGAAGTTCTTATCTGGCGCTGTTGTAAATCCGTCATTTACTAATTCATATCCAAGTGCTTTTAACTCTGCAAGTTTAGTTGTTGTTGTGTAGTTGATTGGTTCTCCAGATTTACCTTCTAATTTGTCTGTATGAAGAACTGTATTTGTTCCTTCAACAACATACTTAACTGTTGCTTTTTGATTTACTTCCACCTTCGCTACTAACACGATTCTTGTGTCTTCTCCTGGTTTTTGTGGAGTGACTACTTTTCTTTCTGAATTGAATCCTGGTACGTCTTGTTTTGGTTTGATTTCATATCCTTCTGGTATTTCTGGTATTGGTGTTTCTCCTCCAACTGTTGGATCATTTGGATTGTTTCTATATGTCGGTTTTGGTGTGTTTGGTATTTCATTTCCACCTTCGTCCACTAAGATTACTTTTCCTAATGGTTTATATACTACTTTATCACTTACTTCTGGTTTTGTTGGTGTTACCTCTTTTCCTCCTGCTTGTGCTTTATCCGCATAGTATCCTTCTACTTTTGGTGTTGTTACTACTCCATAAGTATGTGTTGGTTCATTCCATGTTGTTACCTTTGTAACTTTATTTGTTTTCCCAGTAAATGTGTAATCTTTTTGTTCGTTAGGCGCTGGTGTACTTGTCCCTGCTCCTTCGTACGTTACCGTTTGTTTTGTTGCTACTGTTTTTGTATCTACAGCTTGTGTATACTCAATTATTTCTGTGACATCTTTTGTTATTGATGTTATTGGAACTATCCCTACTTTTTCTCGATTTGGTGCGTTATAATTTTCTACGCTTGGCGATGTTTTTTCATCCCAATTTGCAGTACTCCATGTACCTTCTATTTTTTCCCCAGTTTTTCGATTTACTTTATTTACTCGTTTGATTGTTGCTGTTTGAGTCACTGGATCAGCAACTTGTTTTGTTTTTTCTGCTGCATCTATATACTTAATTGTACGTGTAACAGTATGACTCTCTTCAGTTTCTTCATATAGTAAATCATACACATAAGTTACAGTAACTTCAGGACTATCAATTGTACCTGTTGGACTTGGTGAAGTCTCCTTTACTTTTACAAAGTAATACTCTTTTCCATCTTTTCCAATTAGAGTGTCAGGTTTAAATTCTTGAGTATTCACATCATACCCTTTTTTATAGGCACGACTTGCGATAGCAGTCACAGTATCTTTAATTGAAACATTATCTTTATTTTCATACGCTACCTTAACGGCACCTTTTTTAACATCTTCAATTTTAATTGAAATTCGAACCGGATTTGTTTCGTTAAATGTATCTTGTCCATCTGTACGTGTTGCTGAAGTAAGAACGGCAACTTGATTATTTGTAGCAGTACTGCTTACTTTTGCCGGAAGATAAAATGCTGCAGTTGACCCCGCTTTTAAAGAAGCATCTTGATTAGAAACAAATTTTACTGCTGTTACTGTTGACCAATCTGTAATTTGATCTGCCGTTAGTGTAATAGTCTTTTCTAACTCAACCGCTGTTCCAGATACTGGTGTAGTTGAATAATACGCAGTCCAACCTTCTGGAGTTGTCGCTGCTGCAGTCATATGAACATCAAATTGTGAACCACGATCTTTTGAGTTTAATACAATATTTTTATCAGATACTCGTGGTAATGTTGAAATAACTACATTGTTTCCAGTAGCAACATTTGAATTATTTGTTAATGATAAACGATACTTCACTTCATCATTTGGAGCTAAGTTATAGACCCCTGTTGAATAAGTACTTGAATCTGTCGGCTGATCCGTCACTTGTGTGATTAATCGAGTTGCCGAGTTATTAATTACTGGTAATTCATATGTAAAGGAACTCGTATTTGTGATATTTGCATTTGTACCATCATAATCATTATTTGGATTAATCCCAACTACTCTTTCATCTTCATTCCAAACTAACGTATATTTAATAGGATATTTTCCTGCTGGCACCCAATTATCTACCTTAAATTGTAAATCTGGAGATAATGTATACTTTGAATTTTGACCCCTTGGTGTTACTTCTAAAACTGTTTTTCCTGAATTATTATAATTTTCTACAGTCTTAACAGAACTATCATTTCCTGCGTAACTAAATCCATCTGGTAATTCTACAAGTAATTTCGCATTTTTAGCAGCAATTTCTTGTAAATAAACATACGTTTTACGATCCCAGATTTGTTTATAATAGATACGATTTCCTAATCCATTAGGTGAATACTCATAGACTTCATATTGACTACTAAGTTCTTGAGTTAAGTGCCCCGCTAAAGTAGTAGTAATAGGGTTTGTTGTAGGGACTAGCTTAATCGCATCTCGTGAATATGCAAAGGTTGTTTTTGATACAGCAACCTTTGGTTCTTCATATCCATGTGTATACACAGATGCTGTAACGATACTTTCAACTTTATTTCCTTCCTTAGCTAATTTTTTTGCTTCTTCTAATCCTTTTAAATCTTGACTTAAAAATAAACCAGCAGCTTGTAGTCCAGCAGTTTCTAATGGCATATTTCCTTTTGGTTTTAACTTCACGGTTGTAGTACCATCAGGCAAGGCTACTTTGTCTGCAACATCTCCTTTACGAAGTGATACCTCTCCAATTTTTGATTCTGTTCCATTCGTTACAGAGTATACTTCAAAAGTCAATGTGGAATTTAATCCTAAACTTTCTGGATTATCTCTATGACTAACAAAGGTAGATTCCCCTTTATCTGTCGGAGTCCAAATCGCATAAAATTCAATCGCTCGATTTTGATCAATATTACTATCAATCGAAATTTCAACTTCTTTTACACTTGCAGGACCGTATGAATCACCATAATCTCCTGTTAATTGAATAATTCGGGTGTCTTCTGTTTTTGTATTAATATAAGGCATTGCAATATTAACGACACGTGATTCATTATCCTCCATCGTAGTATTAAAAATTCCTACTCGAACATTACTCCTAGTAGGTACTGTGCTACCACCAGTTCCACTGTTATTTCCATCTGGATTATTCTGATCATTATTGGTATTATTTGGGTCATTATTTGGATTTGAACCACTCCCAGAGTTAGAACCACCAATAGATTTTTTAGGATTTACAGCACGAACTGTTACTGTAACATCGTCTGAAGTTTTATTCGTAAATCCAGATTTATCCGTATATGTTGCATTATCTTTAAACGTTAATTTTTTACCCGTTAAAAATTCTGCTGGCGTTCCACCATTACTTACATTTAAATACAACAGTTCATTTTGTGTATTATCTCCACTAGCAAACATCGTTGTAGAAGAAGGGACTAGTCTTGTATATTTTGCAACACCATTTTCTAATCTCCATCCCGCATCTAGGGAAGTTTTCGCAATAGTAACACCTGCCGGTAATTCAACAGCATGATCAATTTTTGTAATTGCAGCTGCCTCTTTATTGGTAGATTTTAAACTTAATTGTAAATCTTTACTCTTAGAAATATCAATTTCTGTTTCTGGTTGATTTGTTTCTAATAATGTTTGTCTACGAATACCATTTCTAGTATCAACCGAAACATATGGCGTACCAGTTGTATTCGTGTTAGAAAAGTCTGTAGATTTGATTAAAGTATTATTTTTATCAAACAATTCAGCCTTTATAGTTGTCTTTGAATTTTTTCCCAGTTTCAAATTTTTTTAATTTATAACTAACGTTAATATTAGCGTAAGACCCCCCGCTAATTCACTCGTGTATAGTTTATATTGATATTGATTATTGTTTACTTTTTCAACTTTTTAAGCTTGAACCGATTTCAAAAGACTCAATTGGTTGGTTATCGTTATCGGAAGCTGTAATTAAAATGTATCCCCCATCTTCAATTTTAGATGGTGCAGACACATCCAAATTATAAGTCCCTAGAATTTGTGCCCCAACAGCATAATCTGTTTTTAGAATCTGTTAATTTACCTGAAATTTTTAACGCCACTATAATCTGTAGTTTCCTCGTCAGATAATGCACGTCTGCTACGTCTGCTACGTTTGCTAGGTTTACGAGCTACTTCCTCTTTCTTTTTATTTGATTCAGTAGCTGTACTTTCTTCAGAAGATACTTTTTTAGTTTCTTCTTTCTTTTCAAGAGTGTTTTCTTTCTCTCTTATTACATTAATTTCATTCTTTTCAGTTGCAACTAACTCTTCTTTATTCTTTTCATCTGATATAGTAGTTTTTATCTACTAATTTTGACGGATTAATATCTTTCTTACTATCGTCAGTTTCTTCTTTCTTTTTCAAGTTTATGTTTTCTATTTCACTTGAAAGTGTAGAAGCTTCCGTCTTGTTTTCTGAAGCATGGACAGTTGCTGCACTATGCCCCCTGCAATTACCCAGCCGGTTCCAATAAGAACAGAGGCTACTCCAATTTTCAACTTTTTAATCGAAAATATTTGTTTTCTTTCCATATGATTACATGTTCCTTTCTATAATAAATAATTATTTACACATTACATTTATCATCTGATTATTATATTATTTTTAATTAATGTTAATTACATATTATTTCCTTTTATATTATATCACATTAATTAGCTAAATTTCAAATTAGTTTTCAAGAAGAAATTTTTCTGGTATACTTGTAAACCTATAGTTTTTTTGGATAGTTCTTAATCCAATTTTCGATAGAAGGATCAACTTTAGGAATAATTTTCTTTGTTCCTTTAGGAAACCAACTACGAATTAGCCTGTTGTGAGTCTCACTGTTTTTCCTTTTTCCCAAAAGGCATAGGTGTAGCCATAATGGATATGATATTTAGTAATCACATCAAACAAACGGTTTAATTCCATTCAATTATCTACAGTTATTGAAAAATCTGATATTTTCTCAAGACATATTTTATAGCTTGCTTGACAGCTTTAACACTTTTATTTGGAAGCAATAGAATTATTTAATGCTACACTTTTGATTCTTCAAATCAAATAATACTCAGCCATTTTCAAAAAGCAACTTTGTCCATTGTCTGCTGACAGTGGACTTTACAACGCTTTCTTCCAGTCCTTGAATAACTTCTTGAAGCTTATCAATAACAGCTTCCAATGTTTGGAAAGCCTTATTTTTAAAACCTCGTTTTCGAATTTCTTTCCAGACTTGTTCAATAGGGTTCATTTCTGGTGTATAAGGTGGGATAAAAGCCAACTCAATATTATTTGGAATCTCTAAGGTACTTGATTTATACCATATAGCATTATCCATTACAAGTAAAATATAGTCATCTGGATAAGCTTGTGAGACTTGCCGTAGAAATTCATTCGTCCACTCAGTATTGCATCCTCCAGCAATAAGGAAGAAGGAATCTCCTGTCTGAGCATCTACTGCCCCATAACAATAGCGATATTCTCGCATATAATGACTAGGAATACTAGGTCGGCTTCCTTGAGGAGCCCAACAAGAACTCATCTTACTGATTCTTCCGAAACCAGCTTCATCTTGGTACATCAAGCGTACTTTGTTATAAGTCCCTCCTCTTTAAAGCGCTTACTTAAGACCTCGAATGTAGATTTTATTTTTAGACGTCTCAATTGTCTGAGCGTCTGCCTTCTTGGGATGTTCAGGTCGAGGAGTGACCGTTCGCCAACCATGGCGTTTCAGGAGATAATAGAAACCATCACGTGTGGAAGTGCGACCAATCTCTTTTTGATAGGCTTCAAATAACTGATTGACAGTTACAAATTCCCCAGCCTGAGCAGTTTCTATATGACGTTTTAGAAATGCTTGTTCTTCTTCATAAGTCATATATTCTCGATGACGTCCACCACGGGTCTCTTGAAGAAGAGCTTCTAAAACCAAACTCCTTATATTTTTTTCAAATTCCTTCAAACAGTTGTTTTTATTGCAATCTAGCAGATCCATGATTTCCTTATAACTCTTTTTCTTTTGAGCGAAAATAAATAATCTGTAGACGTTTGTGATATTTGGCGTACGATGAATCTCTTAGGAGTTTTTTTCAATTTTTTTGTATTTCTTCGTTTGTAAATTTCATAACTGCTATTATAAGATGTTTTTTTGATTTTAAGTATAGTATGAAAAGTTATTTTTTTGCTGTTGTAAGTAGAATTGTATCAATCTCATAATAGTAATTCTTCCATAGATTATCTATTGCATCAAAACGTAGGAGGAAGACACAAGCTATTTTCCGAATTCATTTTCTTCGCTACGATAGACTTATCCGATGTCGGATGAATATCATACAATGAACATATTTAATCCTTACTATAATATAGCTAAACAATTTTCCTCGAACATAAAAATCCTTTTGGATCGCTTTTTTTGTTCTAAAAAGTTAAAGGCTTTCCAAGAATCATGTTTATATCTATATTATGAATCAGTTTAATAGAAAAGCTCACGAGTATCAAGTCATTAAACGCTACTAGAAACTAAACTAACAACAGATTCACCGTAAACTAATCAAAAAACATATTTACTGCCCTACTGTTCTCATACACCTAACCAACTAAGAAATTCTAGATAAACTCTTGAACACTTTAAAAGACATAAAGTACCACTATATTTTTCTACTAACTCTTATTTTTCACTTTTAGAACAAGGATTCTGTTAAACAGTTTAGTTTCATTGTTACAAATCTAAAAGCTTGTTTTCCTCTTTTCCAGACTGTCTTTAAAAATTGTCTCAAATAAATTGTCAACGTCCTTTAGTAACCCTGTCTATCTCTATATTAAAAAGCTACCAATAATCTTATTAAACTTTTTAAATACAATATTTTAGTTTCCGCAACTTTTGATAACTTTAAAAACGTATTTTCATTGATTTGAAATCAAAAAGGACTAAAAATCTGTGTCCACTATAAAAAAATCATTTATACAGTTTAGATAGAGATTTAAAAACTATATCAATAATGGATTGCTCCACCAAATATACATCGGACAACTTATAGATATCTTTTTAACAAGAGATACTTGAACATCATAATCGATGCATAAGCTTTTACGTCAAAAATTCAGGACGATAGTTCTTTTTCTAACTAAACGTAAATTAAACTAAAAAGAGTTCCGTTAACTGACGTAAAGTGATTTTTGGAAAAACAATAACATATAGACTAGATCATTGTTTAATATCTATTTTTAATTATAGTATATTGAAGCTAGAATAGTACACCTTTACTTATAAAACATTGTTAGAAATTGTTTTGACTATCCTTATCAATTTGTCCTATTCTTATTTCATTTCACTATAATTATCAAGAATACAATCACCTCAATTATAGTATAGAAAAAAAGCCATCAAATGATGACTTTTTAGGGTTATCTTCCGCTTTCGTCCTATCAATATATCAGCTGATATAAGCTCACTACAGTTGACAAAAAATACTTTATTTTATTACTAAGTTTAATTGAAATGTAAATTTTATGTAGTCTCTAAATATTTCTAGTCCTCCACCTTCCAATTCCGAGCAATTTCTTCATCTTTCTGGAGTTGGTCTACGAGTTCTTCAACAGAGTCAAATTTGACCATGTCACGGACATGGTCTAGCCAGTAGACAATGACAGTTTCACCGTAAATGTCATCTGAAAAATCAAAAATATTGACCTCAAAACGAGGCTCTTCCCCATCAAAGGTAACATTTTTTCCTACACTAGCCATACCTCGATACTTCTGGCGTTGAACCTCTACATCAACAACATATACCCCATCTGCTGGCATATATGTACGATCTCTTAGAATAAGATTAGCTGTTGGATAACCAATTGTCCGCCCTCTAGCATTACCATGAACGACCATTCCACGTGACGGTAGAGGAGTTCCAAGTAAATGACCTGCTTCCCTGACATCACCATCAAGAATAGCTTGACGAATACGAGTAGAACTGATTTTGCCTTTTTCATCTTCTACAGGAGGAACAATAATGATTTCACCATCAAAATAGTCCTTCAAATTATCTGCAGTTTTCTTGTCAGAACCAAAAGTATAGTCAAATCCTGCAACGATAATAGCTGGTTTTAAAGCCTTAATATAAGTATCAAAAAACTCTTGTGCCGTTAAGCTAGCAAATTTACTACTAAAATCAAGCAAAAATAGTTCTTCAACTCCATGCCATTTCAACTTTTGCTCACGTTCTTGATGATTAACAATGTGCAACATAAGATCTGGATGGTAGGGTTGTAGAGCAAGTTTAGGTGATTCTGTAAAGGTCATCACAACTACAGGAAGATAATCCTTCATCGATGCCTTAGTAGCAACTTCAAAAAGTTTTTGATGGCCTTTGTGAACGCCATCAAAATAGCCTAAAACAAGGACCGTTTTATCCGGTACTGCGATATCTTTTTCATTTTTTATAGGTACTGTTGTAATCATGAAACTATTATATCATAGAGAAAGCCTTTTTCGCTAAAAAGGAAAGCCCAAATGTCGTTTTTGCCCTGAACTGACCTTGAAAAACTTTTTCAAGATGTTAATTTTTAAAAATAGCACCTCCTTAGAGATACTATTTTTAATCTTTATAAATTTTATTGTTCTTCTAAATCTTTTAACTTAACTGAAACGATTTTTGAAACTCCAGATTCTTGCATAGTTA
>BNJS01003699.1_pt1 | contig 54189 bp, 75 predicted proteins | sample 8540461 | NCBI WGS metagenome assembly BNJS01 (sample SAMD00202454, study PRJDB9452) | human saliva metagenome | isolation source: human saliva | place: Japan
CTGATACTAATACTCCATTTCTTGTAAATTCTGGTTGTCCATTTTTACATTGATAGTAATACCTTTTAAATTCTATATCAGTTCCACTAGCTTGTCCAATTTCACTTCCTAATAGGATCTGAACTAATTTTAGTATTAATTTGTTTTTGTAATTCAGCAATATCTGCTACACTTACATCTTTTCCAACTGATAGTCATTGTTCCCTTTACCTCTTACTCTTTATTTCTCATAGTTTTTAATTATTGCAGGTCTTACTAATTGACCATTGGAATCTCTTACCTCTGATAGCAACACCTGAACTATCCTTGACATCTCATATAAAAATACTTCCATGATTTTCAAGAGTTGATCCATTCATTATGCAACTCCAAGAAGACCCGTTACATTTGATTTTCTTTCCATCTCTTCCTGCATAAGAATCTGTTGTTTGAATAGTTCCATAGTTTCTAAAAGTTGCTCCTTCATCAGCATAGACCCTGTCATACTTTTCAATCTTATCAGTTGTTGTTGCTCTATCCATCTAATAGAATTCTTCCATTTGCTCCATTTTCTCACATAGTTTCCAAGACCTGAACCTACATTCCTATGATTTTTGATTATATATTCTAATTTCTCCATCATTTACTATATGTCACCATTATCTGCGACCATACCTATTCCATAAACAATTTTTGAGGCTCACTATATACTCTTTTCCTGTTATAGGATCTTTATCATCAGTTGCTCCTACATAAATTCTTCCTGTTGGTTGCCTTTCCTCCGAGTGCATAAACTCCTATATTTCCTTTTCCTGTTGAGAAATCTATTGTCCCATTATTTGTGAAATCTCCACCACTCTTAATGTAGAAAGCAGATTAAATGTTTCAGAACTATTAGCATCTATTCTTTCTATTATTAGTTATATTAGCCTTTCCACTAGAATATGAAGACACTATCATTCCCCCTATAGCCACTGTTCCAACACCAGTATTAGTATAGATATTTGTCTTTGTTGAATCAATATTATTTAGAATAAATCCATAGATTTTGTCCAACTGATATTTTAGATGATTGGTCATCTATAAGCTCATTCACTGCACATACTCCAGTAGGTTCCTATCTTTCGTTGTTGCAACATGTGTATCTATATCTAACTCACCTTTTGATGGTAAGTTTTCCAGTCTCTTTATAGATTCCAGTAGCTTGATCTTTTATATGTACTTTTCCAGACTCAATATCTAATTTGAGTTGTCTTGAATAGATACCTATGACTTTTCTCCAACTTCTATTGTTCCAAAACTATGTTATATCAGTGCTATTTAAAAATGTTAGTAGCTAATATATTACCACTACTATCCTTAACATCTTGAGTATTAGCAGTATAAATACCTATTGTTGGTTTCTTTGAATCACTTGAGTTAGCTTATTAATATTAGCCTTATTTTTCAAAACTGTATGAGTTCCCTTTAAAACACTCCCAATGTTTGTTTTCCGAATAAAGTAAGTTCCCATTATTAACAGACATTACACTATCTGCCTCAGGTAAATTCCAATTGAATTTTCTCCACTTAAATTAATTTTACTATTAGTTGTTAAGTTGGAATTTAGTGCAAGAAGCCCTTTAGCTCTTTCTTTTGTACTTACGATGTCATCCACATTAGATGTAAATACTAGCATCTTTTAAGAAGATTCCATTAAATTTTCTCACACTGTTATCTGCTCCATTTTAATTGAGAAGTTCTTCAACATATACCCGCCCGTAAATGAATCTGTTGATCTTTGATTTATCATTAACTGTGTATATCTATTTTAGGACCCTAATCATCCAGAAGTTTGCTATACTATTTTAACTAAATAACATAGTTTTGTTGCCACTAAATCTCCATAGTGAGTAGTAAAGTGTGATCTGTCTAAATATGCTATAAAGTTCCTTTATTATTATATTAGGTATGCAACACCACCACAATTTCACCTATATCCATAGAAAGCCAAGCATTTTCTCCAACAATAATATTAGAATTAGTATCTAATTTAGTATTTTTCGATGATATATTACACTCTTTGGTGCATTTGTTAACTCTACCAACTTATTTATATTTCCTGTATTTTGTAACAATATTTTATCTATATCAGATTGTCCTTTACTATATAAGCCAACTGAACTATCATAATGTTATATTAGTAGTAGCTGATCATATTTAAAAGTCTTATAGTTTTGTACCTATTGTAAGCTATATTATCTTTCGTATTTCCTTTATCAACTGCTCCATTTATAGCATGGATTCCCACATTTTTGTAGCTCCACTAACAGATGTTATTTCTCCACCTGCATTATTTACACTTTGTGCATTTATTAAATACATTCCCTGTTGAATTGTTTTCCTAAACTTATCTTAGAATTTACTGTTGTCTCTATTTAATTTATTAGGTAACTACTGATGAAACTTCACTGAGTTCTTGTTGTTGAATCATATACTCCATAAATAAGCAGTAGAATTTTTCTCCAACCATTATGGTTCCATTATTGTTTACTCTTGCGAGTTTGCAAATATTGTGTTGATTTTTCGACTATTGAGAAATCAATAGTTCCATCATTACAATTTCATAATTTCCTCTTGTCCGGTCGTGGTTGGATTTTTAATTCCTTCTGCCATAAGTCCTATGTTTCTGAAGCCTATATATGGACTATCATCAGCAGAAACAACTTTACTTCCAGTTGCAATAGATGTTTTCCCCATTGATAACATGAGTTAAAACCATCTTAGGTTTTAATTGTTTTAAACGACAGTTATATGAGCTTTTCCTTCTTCAGAACGAACTTCTTCTGCTGTGTTCCATTGTTATTAAAAGTCCAGTTATTTATATTAACATCAGAACCTTTTTGCATAAACTCAACACCTTTAATATTATTTCCAGTTCCTGTTAAATTGATTGTAGCATATCCTCCATCAAATTTTTGTTCCTTCAGAGGCTATAACTGCAACTCCTCCTGTTCCATTTTAAAGTGATACTAGTATCTGTCTTACTTCCAACTAACTTAACTTCTCCAGTATTTTCCACCTGTGATCTTAGTAATATAAATACCTATTCCATTTGTTACTTCATCTTCAGTTGATCTTTCTGCTCCATTTCCTACTTCTATATGTCCTTTATAGTCTATAACCTATTATTATCGAGAAGATTCCTACTCCTTCTTTTTCCGACTTTTTATACTTGTGTTAATTTGATAAGGGTTCCTATTACACCTTGTTTATCGGCATAGATACCTATTGCATATTTCTTTATATCACCTGTTATATTTTAGATCTCTGTGAACTGTATCTCCAACTACAATTCCTCTTTGATAATCTTTAACTTCTGTGCTTCCCACTTAGAATAATCCTATTATTCCATCTCCATTTGTACCATAGACAGAGTTCTTGTAATGTAATTTTGGAAGTTGAGCCTAATTTAAATTTGTACCAATAGTTGTATATTTTTGTGCTACTTCCTTCAAGATATACTCCTACTCCATAGCCTGTTATTTTTTCCTATATCATTTCCGGCTAAAATACTATTAGCTCCATTTACATAGTAAGCAACTCTATTTTGATTTACAGTTCCTAAATCAATAGTTCCTGTAGTTGTATCGACAACTTTTTCCACCTTCTGAAACATATCTCTTTGAAGAACCATCACTATCAGTTGTATTCTTCATTTTAATAGTTCCTACCTAGAATGTTGTCTTTGGTGCATAAATTCCTCTTGAACCTTGATTATTTATATTAATAGTACCTAAATTTTGTAAATCTACATCTGTTACATTTACAATTTGTATTTTTGTCCATACATTCCTACTGATTTTGTATTTACATTGATAATTCCATCGGTATTGTATTTTGTACAGTAGCTCAGTCTCTGCTTCTGCAAACCCTATTAAAGATGTGTGAGTGTTTTTCCATCGATTTGTACCTAAATTAATTGTTCCCAGAGTTTTTAGTCGTATAAGTATTTCCATTATTCTTAGCAAATATTCCTACTGATTTTTCATTTAATAAGTCAATCTTTCCATTAGGATTTTTATTTTCACCTTTTTCCTGTATCTGAAACAAAAATTCCTACTCCACTTTTGCAAGAACTTCTATATCTTTTTCATTTTAACTTCTCCAGAATCCTTAGCATACATTCCTATTGATTTATCATTGTTGCTCCTATTGATATCTTAGCCTTATTCTGAGCAGTTGAATATTGAGTTGTCCCTTATACCCTTCGGCATACACTACCAATTCCACTTTCTTCTTTTTGAGATTAATACCATATTCTTGACCTGCAATAGGTGGATTAGTTTGGAATATTTGTGCTATTTTTCTATATATGAACCTTCTTTAGCTAACATCCCTATTGATTCTTTAGTATTAACATTGATAATTCATTATCCTTATTAATATTTATTGAGTTATCTTAGCTAAAATTCCTATATTTTTCAGTATCAGTATTATTATTTCCATTTAATTTATTGTTCCTGTATTTTGAGCCTTTACTTTTCTTTAGTTATAGCTGACCAGATTATTTATTAGCATCATTCCACTGAACTTTTTATTATCAATATTGATAGTTTTCTTATTTAATAAAGTTAATGTTGAATTAGCTTCTGTTACTAAGTTATCAACTATTCCATACATTCGGTGATTCTTTATTCTTTATTTCTATAAGACCATTTACTGTATCTGAAGCATTATCTCTTTGTATCATTAGTTCCAGATATATTTCTAAGAACAGGGTTTGCTCCTTGTTTTTCATTTCAACTAATATACCTCTTGATTTTTGCTAATAGTTATCTTCTTTTTATTTATAGCATTACTATTTTTAGCGCGCATTCCCGGTGATTCATCTAGTTGTGTGAGTACTAGATTTGTACTAATTCCTGTATTTTCTATATTTGCTTCATCTCCATACATTCATTTGATTTTTCTTCTTCTATAAATTGTTCCTTTATTTATGGCAGAAGCTTGACTTGCCTACTAAACATTTCCTACTGATTCTTTTTCTTAGTTGTAATTTTTCCTGTTAATCTATTATTAGGATTAGGATCATCCTTGATTCATTAAAACAGTCTAGTTGTACTATCTGTGTTGACGATTCCTACTGGTTTTCTTCATTCAATGAAAATTTGATTTTTATTTATCAGTTTAGAGTTTTCTCCTGCCATAGCAATAGAATCTTTTTATTAGTTTGTAATGCTCTTCATTAGTCAAGTAGACTCATTTTACCATAAATACCTGTTGAATATACAGTATTTAAAGTAATAGTTCCCATCATACCTGATGAATCTTCTTTATTTTTATTAGTAACAGTTGAACTGCTCGGTGAAATTCCTACTAATCCTTCTGTGTATTGCTAACAGTTACTGTAGTGTTTGTTTCTATTGTCCATGATTTATTACAACAGATATTAGCTATAATACCTCTTGTAGCAGAAAGTTCTATCTTACCATTTGTACTTTGTGGATTTCCATTAGTAATTTTGTGAGTATTCTCCAATAATTCCTCTTGATGACTCTTCTGTCCTGTTTATATCTTTTCATTTCTTACAGAGAAACTAGAATTAGTACCTGTAGTTCTGTTATCTTATATAGATACCTCTTTGAACCCTTTGTTCTACATTAATTTTCCCAGTATTTGCTATAGTTTGTGTTTTAGTTAGCTTGAGCGGCTTTATCTTCAATCAAACTATATATTCCTACTGAAGATGTTTTGTATTTCCACCATTTAAAGTTATTGTTCCTTTATTTAATATTGCTTGGAAAGGAAAGGAGCATTTTCAGTTAATTTTTGCAAAAATACCTACTGAATTAGATTCTTTTACTTCAATAAGATTATTTGTACCCGGCACTATTAATTGCTGAGACCATCGGTAAAGCAATTCCTACACTATTTGTATTATTTAATAAAATTTTAGTAGTGTTGTTATTCTTCCTGCTTTTCCACTAATTCCTGTACTATAATTATTATTAACAGTTATTGTTCCATTGTTTGTTACAGTTGAATTTTTTAAATCCTGTTGATGTATATTAAGCAGATGTTTTATCATCATTAGAAAGATCATCTATTGATATCCCAACTAAACCTTCTGTTCTTTGCTTGGTGGTTGAGTTGCACTAGCTAAATTATATCTCCGTCATTAATAATTTTCTGAACCATTTTTCCTATTATACCTCTTTATGTACTTTTTAGCAGTTAAAAGGATACCATTTGTTGTATTTGTTACAGTTGTTACATTAGCTATTCCCGTTCAGAGTTTGTTACCTTAACTCTTCTATTAGCATTTGTTCAACTGAACCTTCTGCACTTACTTTAATAAGCCCATTATTATTTATTAGTAAATTATCTACTATACCTGTGTCTTATATGTTTCATTTTTGACCATATATTCCAACTGAACCTTTTGAACCTACTTCAATATCTCCATCATTTTGTAATGTTAATACTTTATTTTGTATTAATGGATTTGTTACTGTGTTGCATCTATTTTAACTTTCCATAGATTCCTCTGTGATGATGTAGAAATTCCTCATAACTATTTTTGCTTTTATCTGTTCCTAATTTAGCATTTAGTATATTTCCATTGGCTTCTTTAGTTAAAATAGAATGACATCCCTCTGCGATTCTTCTTTTTTAAATCAATTGTAGCTTTTTATAACTGGGTTCCAGATGTTCTGACATTAGTCACTATCTGAATCTTGAGCATAGATTCCTCTTTGATCTACTAACTCTACAATATTTTTATTTATAGGGAGTAGGGTTTTACTCCAAAATTCGAGTGAACCATCTTTTCATAGATTATTTTCCTGTTGTTTCATTTATTTGCCTCACTAAGATTATTAGCGTAAAGTCTACTCCCGCAACTCTTTCAAAATTCAATAGTTCCTTCATTTATAGCCTTAGGTTTTGTTGAAGTATTTCCATTAGTTGCAACCAATCCAATATGCGTAGTTGCCTTTAATGTTTTAGAAGGGGATAATTTTACTGTTGCTCCTCACTTGCTACTAAAACTGATGTACCATCTTCTGGGGTTACCAAATTTTGCAGTAACAGTCATATCTATATTGTCACCCTAAACTTATATGAGTTCCCTTAGCATAACCAAATGTTGCTCCTCATTTGAGTAAATTTAACTTGTTTTATTAATGGCTTCTGTTGCTATATCTGTATTTCCCTTCCATTAAAAATGCAAAAGTTTGAGTTTTCATCTAAACTTACATCTAATTGTTTACTTGACGTATTATTAAATTTAAAAAGTATCTTTAAAATCTAGTTGTATTTTGTAGAAATAATCCTATGCTCCTTTCCTATTTTAGCTCTGAATTATCTTCAAAATTAATAGTTGCATTTCCATCTGAATAAATACCAATAGTTGTTCCACCATTACTGTCATTACTGCTCAATAGAGCTTTTTATATTCATAGTACCTGTGGTATCTTTTGCATAGATACCTATTGCATTTGAACCTACACTAATTTCTATTAGTTCCAGTGACATTTTTCATGAGTGAAAGTATAATTTCCTTCTGCATAAACTCCAATATTTTGTGAGCCTTGTACTGAAATATCTCCCTTATTATTAAAATTGGTTCCAATTTTACTATCACCTTTTAACAAAACTGCTTTATTCCACTTCTATTTGGGTATTTACTGCTATTGTACCTTCATTAGTAAAATTACTTTTTGAGCAAAATATCCTATTGATTTTGACTAAAATCATATTGTGGTTGAGAATTTACAATACCTATTACAGGATATCAAAAATATTACTTTCTTTTACTATTATATTTCCTGTATTTTTAGAATTTCCACCTTGTAAAATTGCAAAACCAATAGAATTAATTCCCTGTGACATTGATATTTCCTTCATTTATCCCTATACCATGATTTTTGTATCAAAAAGTTTGTATTAACTTATCAAGAACTGTGTAGAATCACTAAGTTGATTTATATGACATACTATTTACCAAAACCGTAGTCCATCAACATTGACCCTCCCCATCTCCTAAGTATTTCCTATAATACTAGGACCTTGTTTTAGAGTTATTGAGACCTGATCTCTTTAATTTTCTAGCGACTCCTGTATGCATTTTTCCATCAATTTCAATATCTCCCTTATTTAAATCTTCTTCACTGTCTCAACTAAAAAGCCCTATACTTCCTGTTGCACTTTCTCCTATATTAACGGCACCATAAACTTCAGTAGTTGTTGTTCCAACATCAGTTGTAGCTATATTTCCCATAGTATCTCTTTCTCCAACTTTTACTGGTAAAGTTGGAGCAGTCAAATACTCCAACTGCATTATCAACTTTAGTTAACTCATAATGATTAGTTTCTGGTCTTGCAGAATCTTTTTGCATCAGAAATTTCTGCTATTTTGGTTATTGTAAACTTTGTAACATTTCCATATTTATCAGTACTAGGAGTATTATGGATCTTTACAATATTTCCACTTGCATCAAGTTTAGTAGTATAGTCTACTAAACCAATGTTAATAGTTCCACCAATTTTTACTTCTTGTATTTCATGAAGTATTCCAACTCCAACACTTTCATCACCTTTTATATTGATAGTTCCAGTGTTATATACTCCACTTGTATATTTAGAGTCAGTTAGAGCAGAACGTCCTATTTCTCCACCTGGCAAAATCTTTGTACCTATCTCTCTTTGTGATCTTAAATTATAGTCTTTTGTAGGATAGGTGCTCCTATTTACAGATATTGTATTAAGCTCAATAATACCAGGATTAAAGACTGTTATCATTCCAAAGCTTCCTTTAGAATTTAAAGTGATAGTCCCTGTATTTTCAGCTTTCATTAAAACTTTTCCATATATCCTAGCATCTCTTTTGCTGTATCAAGCTCTTTTATAGTCATTAAGTTGTCAGGGGTAGATAAAAGTTTCCAATTAGGTTTCCAATAATTAGGATCTTCTGGCTTTAATTGCATAGCTGCACTTGATGGAGCATTTAGAGTTATTATTTTTTGATTTATAATATGAGTCATAGTTTACATTGTGTGAAGCATCCGCATTACTAAATCCAAAAAGCTATTTGTTCTTTATTATTTGTTGTATTAGATTTATTTTTATGCTTGTCCCTATAATTTGTCCATCATTTATAATCTGTTGATACCCAAAGGTGATATTTGGGTAGCAGTTCTATTGAATCACTATCATGTGTTCCTTGTAAATCTATTCCCATATTTTGGCTACCATATAAATTAATAGTAGATTTTACTATAAGTTCTCTATATTCCTTTTAGCTTCATCTATAACAAAGTGCTCTATTATTATCAGCTATTCACATTAAATTGTCTTTCGATTTATCATGGAACTAGATAACATCTGTAGTTGAACTCATTAAAATTAAGATAATTTCTATCTTTCTTTTCAGTTACATTGATTTATAGTTTTATATCTATCATCATCCTCTGATTGATTACTTGCCTTATATTTACCATCTGGATCTATAGTTGGAGCAACAGAAAAAAAGCAACAGGTTTTACTAGGTGTTACTGTTGGTGAATTAACTGCTACTGTTGGTGGACTCACTATATTTAATGCCTATATTTTCTGGAGGTGTTACAGTATATTTATCTTTGGAGCGTTGGTGCACTTGGTTCACTCACACTTACATTAATACTTGGTGCGTTTGTTGGTCTTTACTTGGTGCTGCTATTATTATTCCTATACTTTGGTACATGAAATTGCTCCAGGTGCATTAGGTGGTGTTATACTCAATGGCTCTATCTCAACTTTTCTTATACTTGGTAGAGTTTATTTTAGGAGCTTCTATTGGTTTATTTGGTTCTGGTTTAACAATAGGTGCTTCTAATAGTTTTAACACTCAGGTGCAGGAATATTTAATGTTACTGCTTGTTTATTTACCTCTTTTGGAGATATACGAGCAAGTATTTCTACTTCATTAGTAGGTTCTTTTAAATCTTTACTAAATCCACCAATCCCCAACTTCTATTTCTATTTGTTGATGAATTTATTGAATTATCTTTTTCTATTTTTACTCCACCATTTGAAACATTGTCTGCACTTGTCCAAGAACTTTGAGGAATCACTTTCCAGAGTTAATGGTATACCTCTAAGCTCTTTTACTTTCAGAGCATCCATAGCATTTTCTAACTTTCCAATCTCCTCTTGTATAGATGCCATTAAAAGATATTTTTCTGCTTTATCTCCACTTCCTTTATATGAACTATTCCAATTTTTCATAAAAGTAGTTTGCTCCAAATTGCCATGAGCTCCAAGAAGACTTAATTATTTGATCTCCTTGTTCCATTAATTGAATCAATTCCAATCTTAAATTTTTATTTTTTTCTTTATTTTCTTCTCTCAAAACATTTAATTTTGTTTGTACATCTCCAACTGAAGTCTTTAATTCCTCTCTAGTTGGTATTTGAGAATTTTTCTAAATTAACTTCTTCTGAAAATGCACTTCTCTAACATTAAAAAGAATTGCTAGACCCAATGAATATTTTTACAGATTTATATCTTTTAGCTATTGAACGTAAATCTTTTTCTACCTTATGTAGATTATTTCCCATTATATTTCCTCCTTTTTATCTTAAATATTTATTTTTGAATTTTTATCTTATATAGTATACTTTTTAGGTATAGATATCTCCATATTATAGAACAAAAATAAAATATTGCAATATAGATTTTAAAAATTACAAGTGTAATTTAAAAAGGACCAATTTAAAAATTAGTCCTTAAAATTTAATAATTTTTAGTAAAAAGTCTCCCACTTAAAGTAGGAGTAGTTTAACTTTTATTTACTCTAAATAGGCAATTTATGAATGATTATAGAAAAATTACCATACATAGTGTTGCAAGAGGTTGTGTTGCTCCATAAGATACTGCTTTGGCTCATCACAATCTAATGCATCAATTGCGACTCCTAAACCTGGTGCTGATGTCATTCCACCTGTTATAGCTCCTGATAATAAGAGTCCAGTTTATACGGAATACATAATGTCTAACAGAAACCAAATAAAACAGATAATATTGCTACAAGTGCTTGATACAACTGCTATCATAATTCCATCTCCAGTGACTGCTTCAACAACACGGAATCCATAATTTAAACCAGTCCCTAAGAAAATAGATAAGAAGTATGTTCTCATTTTTCCAAAGCCTACTGAATCCATACGAAAAGTAATAGGTCCAATTTTTCCAATGAATCCTAGAATAAGTGCAACTATTATTGCTCCACCTATACTTCCCAATGAGAAAGTTCCTAAAGGTCCCATTGCAATTTTAATACTTCCTAATAAATAACCTAAAAAGCGACTATTGAAAAAGCCTACAAAATCCATTTTTGACTTCTTTTTATTGTATTTTTTCCCGACTATCTTTATCATTACTTAAATCAATTTTCTTTTGTGCAAAAATATTTTTCTTTTCTTTTTCTATATCAAATCTAAATATTTTTTGGTATAAAAATTAATTCCTAATATTAAGAAAAAGTACTCCAAATGGATATCCTATTGAGTGACCTACTCCAACTCCTGCCTTTGCTTCTGTTACATAAATTTCTGTATCTTCTCATGACAAAGTTGTAGTATTTTCAATTGTCATTTTTCAGGAATTGTTTCATTTTTAATTTAGCTATCTCTTTCTTTTGCATTATTGATGATAGCTAAAATTTTTTTGTCTTAGTTCCCTCATTTCAAGTTTTTGAAAATTAGTTTGCAGATTGTCTTGATTCTGCTTCTGATGACTCAGTTGCTTCTTTGCAAGTCCTGCTTGAACTTGTTAAAGCTCCTGTATAAGTTCCTGTTATTTGATATGGACTCATATTTTTAGTGCTTTTGAAAAACCATAAGATACTACTGCTCCTACAAATGGAATAAATATTGCTATAATCACAAATTGTTTTTCCAAATTTAGTAATTGCATATTTCATATCTTTTCTTGCTAATAGTCCTGTTCCTACTATAAAAGATAGTAGTGATAAATTCATAATTGAATTATCAATAATATTTCCTTTTCAATATGTTTTGAGCCTTTGAAATATGTTTACTACCTTCTGGGATAGTTACTGCATATTTTGTCAAAAATATCAACAAACAATCCTATAAATAAAGTTCCAGTAATTCCCAAAGTTGAATTTCCTGAACTTTTATATCTCCAAAAAGATTTCCTAAAGTCATTGTAAAAATAATAAAACTAAGGAATTAAACATAAAACCAATTAAATCAAAATGCATAATTTACCTCCTCACAAAAATAAAAATTTGCCTTTATTCTATCATATTTTTAAATGAATTTAAAAGTATTTTATTTATATAACTAATAGTAGAATATTATTATTTCTACTTTTATCAATAATATTTGATAGAAAAATCTAACAATTTAAAAATTAATTATAAAAATATAAAAAGGTTGATACATCTAACTCGCAACAACCCTATTTTTCTATCTTCTATTATTTCTCATAAAAGGAGGAATGTCTATTCCTTCTTCATTCATCAGTTACTTCTTTTTCTGTTTTCTTTTTACCATCTTGACTAGTTTTTGCTAGTCCTTTTTATAGAAAGTTTCATTTGTTGACTCAACAAGTCATCTTTAAAATTATTTGCTATAATTGTAATTTCAATCTCTATCTGTAAATTCAGGAACTATTGTTAAACCAAACATTACATCTTCAGGATTTTTTACCTGCTATCTCTAATTATATCAGTAACTAGTTTGAGATTCAGTTAATCCAACATCTTCAGATGCTCTTAAATTTATAAAATTTTATCTGCTCCACGAATAGATTTTTTTCAAGTAATGGAGACTCTAAAAGCCTTTTTCAAATTGCTTTTTATAGCTCTATTTCTCCTTCTCCTTCTCCAAATCCTAAAACAGCTATATCTGAATCTTTTTAATACAGATCTAATATCTGCAAAGTCAAGATTTATAAAACCTTGTCCTAAAAACAAGATCTACTACTGCCTTTTATACCAATTCTTAGAATATTATTAGCTTCTTTAAAGCATTTTGTAAAGTTATGTTTTTATCTGGTAAATCAAATAACTTATCATTAGGTATTACTACTAAACTATCTACATTTTTGTCTTAGTAGCTCTATTCCTGTTTCACACTATTTTTCTTCTTTCTCCTTCAAAAAGTAAATAGGCTTTGTTACCACTGCAACAGTTAATACATCAAGTTCTTTTAGCTACTTTTTGCTATTACTGGTGAAACTTTTACCTGTTCCTATTCCTCCACCCATTCCAGCTGTTATAAATAACATATCTGTTCCTTTTTAAAAAGTTCTTGAATCTTTTCAATATCTTCTTCTGTGCTAATCTTCCTAGTTTCTGGTGAGCTCCGACTCCTTGTCCTTTTAGTTAACTTTTTCTCCAATTTGTAATTTTACATCAGCTAATGATTTTTCCAAATCTTGTCTATCTGTATTTGCTACTATATATTCTACTCCAGTTACTCCTGAAATAAAGCATATCATTAATGGCATTTCCCACCACCACCACCAACACCTATCACTTTTATTTTTAACAAGATCTTTAATTGCATCTGTCATAAATATCCTCCTTATCTTAGGCTTAAAAAGTTCTCAAACCCATCTAAAGAAACTTTTCTTTATTTTTCCTGGTTTCTTCTTCAGGTTCTGTCTTCCTCAACTTTCGTCTCAAAGAAACTCGTCAATTTCTTCCTTTTCTATCCATTTTTGTCATCATTGTTTTTATTATTTAAAAGTTATTTTTACAGTTTTATCTTCTTCCTGTTATCTTTTTTAGTTGGTGCTCGGTTGTCTACTTTTCTTTTTCAAGATATAGCTTCTATACTCTCTTTCCATATCTTCTAAGAATATACCTACAACAACTGCATCACTATAAAGAAAGGATCTTTTAGACCTTTTAAAGGTATTGGTTCCATCTTTTCTTGCTATAAATTAAACCTGATCTAGCTGCAATCTGTTCATAAACTCCATCTATTTCAACTGCTCCACCAGATAAAACTATTCCTTTTTGTTAAATGTCCATTAAACCTGATTCATCAATGGTATGTATTAATAAAGTCTATAATATCACCTGTTCTTTAGCTAAAATTATATCTTTTATTTCTCTTAATGTCACTTCTTGCTCCATATCTTATTGTGATTATCAGCTTCTATTTCTTACTTTTTAATTTTTTTAATATTTCTTCTGCACCTTCTTTTTGGAATCTTAAAGTATTGATTGATAAATCCGAAATATAGTGCATTTCTCCTACTAGTATAGTCTTTGCATATAGTACTTTTTCCGATTTTAAAATTATTATACTTGTTGAACCATAACCTATATCTATATAGACTACTCCCATTCTAGCCTCGCTCATCAAGTGTTCCTTTTGCTGAGGCATAAGAATTTCAAATATACTTCTATCTATGTCATGTCCAATTTTATTTACAACTATCTATAAATTTTTGTACATAACTTTATCGTCAATATATACCAAAGTGTATGTCTGCTTGTAATTCTTTTTCCAAAGCATACCTATTGGTTCTTTAGCTATTTCAGATGACATATCAGTTTTTTGTTATATACTTTCTTTATACAAAATTCTATATTGTACCCTCTTTTTACTGAAAAATTTGTCTTTTGCCTCTTGCCAGCATAGGTTATCCATATCGAGTTTTCTCAACTCTCTTTTCTAGGAAAATGAAAGTTTTCTACATTTACAGTAGCTGAATGAAATCTTTAGGACCTCCCAAATGCTAGTGAAAAGTCTTAGTGATTGGTGACTTCAACACTTTCTGCTTTTCTTGTGACTTCTCCTATAGCTGATGCTAATGCTTCTGGATTTTTCTATTAAAGATTTGCTTTATTCCCATTTACTCTTAGCATTTATATAATTTGTAACAGCTATTCTTTGAAAATCTGAACTCATCTCTCCAACTAGTAGTTTTTATTCTATTATTTCCAATGTCAAGAGCTACTTTTCTTATTACATCATCTCTCATTTTGCTATCACCTAAATATTTTATTATGTAATCATTAAATCTTAAATCTATATAATCAATCTTTCTTTCTTTTGACATATTAAAGTAAAAGTTGTTCCGCTACTATGTATCTTTTATTTTTCCTTTCTCTTGTTTATTTCATCATTACTATCTTTTTATTCTATTTGTCTTTATCTTTACACCATCAGTCAAAATAATGACAAATTCTTTATCATTCACTTTATATATCTGAGAAATTTTTTAAAGATTGCTAAATCTGAAATTTCATTTAAAAAAATTCTGATATTTCCTTTTATTTCTTTCTCACTATTAGCAATAATAAAAGGTACACCCTCTACTTCTTTTTCATTTTAGATATGCAAAATATTTTTCCATCTTTATCTGTCAAATATATATTCTTTCCAATAACTGCATAATAAACTAAATCTTTCTCTTTAACATCAATAGTTATTTCTCCCTAAAAGATTCTTTTTCTACTTTTGCACTTTCTACTCTTATATCTTTTTTTCTATAAATTCTTTTTATTTCATTGCTATCTATATAAATATTGCCTTTTATTATATAATCTTTTCACCAAGTTTTTGTCAATTCATTTCTGTAACATTTTTGAATTATCTGTAATATTTACTTTGATCTATGTTGAAAGTAATCTAACCTAAAAAATTTTTGTGGTAACATGTAGATTAAATAAATTATTCCACTTAAAAATAACAACCTTATTCCCATTACTTCTCCCTAATTATTTTCAAAAATGTTTTCAACTGTTATTCTTACAACATCATCAAAAGTATAACCTTTAAGAGTTGCTAAATCAGGAATTAAACTTGTTTTTTTGTCATTCCTGGTAGAAGAATTTACTTCTAAGAAATATAATTCTCCTTCACTTAGTATAAAATCACTTCTTGAAATTCCCTTTCATTCCAAATTCACTATGAATTTTTTCTGCTATTTTCATAGCTTCTTTATATGATTTATTTTTCTATTTTTAGCTGGAAATTCATGAATTGAACCTCCCTTAGCATATTTTTGAATCATAATCATATAGTACATTTGACTTGTGGAATTATTTTTAAAACTCCTAAAAGCTTCACCATTTAAAGACACCAACTGTTAATTCTTCTCCAACAATGTAATCTTCTATTATTGGCTTTTTGCTAATTTTTACAACTTCTCTGCTTCTTCCTTTATTATTACATAAGAATAATCCCTTTACTAGAACCTTCATCAACTGGTTTTATTATAACTGGAAATCTTTCAATTTCTTCAACTGTTCTATATGATTTTTGGAGTTTTTATTCCAACACTTTGTGCAATCTGTTTAGTTTTATCTTTGTCCATAGTTATTGCACTAGCAAGAACACCTGAACCAGTATATTTTTACCTAAAAATATCCATACTGCTTGTATCTTACCATTTCTCCCATTTTCCACCATGTAAAAACTAAATATGCTAAATCATAGTCATTATCAATAAAAGCTGATACTTGAGTTTGTCTCATCTAAAATAACTACCCATAAACTATCATAACCTTGTTTTTTAAACTTTCTAATACTTCTCCACTCTTTTAAAGAAATTTCTTTTTCTGAGGAAGTTCCTCCCATAAAAACTGCTATTTTTCATTTCCTTTTCGCCTCTTATCTAACAATTATTATTTCTTCTTCTAATTTTATTCCCAAACTTTTTCTAAAAACAGATTTCTTTACTAATAGTTTAGAAATATCTAGTAATATCTTTAAATGTAGCATTACCTAAATTTAATACAAAAATTTGGGATGTTTTTTCTGCTATTTGAGCATTACCAATTATTGTTCCTTTTTAGACCACATTCTGATATCAGTCTTGCTGCAAAAATCTCCTTCTGGATTTTAAATGTACTTCCTAAACTTGGTTTTATCTAAAGGATGTTTACTTTCTCTCACTCTTTTATTTCTTTTACTCTTGCTTCATCAAAAGCCATTATCAAACTTAAAAGTTGCACTTAAAAACTAACCAATTTTTATCTTGAATTTCAGTTTTTCTATATGCTACTTTTTAAATCTTCCTTTTTATTTCTCTTATTTGATGGTTTTTCATCAAAAACTTCAATAGAAACTATTTTTATCAAATATTTCTGTTCCAAAAAGCCCCACCATTCATATACACAAGCCCACCAATAGAACCCTGGTATTCCAAATAGACTTTCAATTCACTATAATTTCTTATCTCTCATAAAATCAGTTAGGTCTTTTAAGTTTGCTCCTGTTTCAACCTTAACTAGATTATTTCCCAAATCTTTCTATTTTTATTTAGCTTTTTGTACAAACAAAAGTTCTTATCCATATAATCATCAGTAAATAAAACATTTGTTCCATTTCCTAAAAAGAATATATTAGTATTTTTCCTTATCATTGAAATACTTCAATTATATCTTCTTTATTTTCAAGTATAATTAATTTTTTGGCTTTTCCACCAACTCTCATATTTGAATAATTTTTTTCATCTCTTGATTTTCAAAAACTTTTCATTCAGACATTCCTTCCAATTCTTCTGCATATTTCATGTGCTAAAGTTGATATATCTCCTGCTCCCATAAAAATATATGTTGAATCTTTCTTTACCTAGATACATATCTTTTTATATCTTTCCATTCAGTCATAACTTCAACATTAGTATGATTTATATGTTCTTTTAATATTTCACTTGAAATATTAAATTCATTTTTCTTACCTGCTGCATAGATAGGTAAAAGTATTACTTTATCTACATCTTTAAAAAGCATCTTTAAATTCATCTAATAAAAATGTACTCTGCTATATCTATGAGGTTGAAATATTGCAACTAATCTTGAAGTATCTATACTTTTTAATAGCTTTTAAAGTTGCCTTTATTTCAGTTGGATGGTGAGCATAGTCATCAACTATTCTAACTCTTTTTAGTTTTATTTACCATAGCCATTTTTCTAATTCTTTATCAAATAATACATCATATCTTCTTTTTGAACCTTTAAATTTACTTAAAAGCTTCTTGAATTTCTTCTTTACTAACTCCAAATTTTTAAAGCTAAATAAATTACAGGTAAAGAATTTGATATATTATGTTCTCCTGGAATATTTAAAGAAAATTCTCCTATCAATTCTTTATTTTACATAGAAATCAAAAGATTGTTTTTCTGTCTTCTATTCTAATATTTTTAGCAAAAATACTTGCATTTTCATCTTTTATTGAATAAGTTGTAACTGATTTTCCTTCTGGTAATCTTGTCGCAGCTTCTTTCAAATTCTCACAATCCATACATATTATAGCTTCCTTTTGTGTATGGCAGATGAATTCTATAAAAGATTTTTTTATGTTATCAAGATTTCCATGAACATCTAAATGATCTGCATCTATATTAGTAATAACTGCATATTTAGGGTTCATAAATAAAAATGAATTATCACTTTCATCTGCTTCTGCTATAAAATATTCACTTTTACCAGGTTTAGCATTAGATTTTATTTCTGGTAATATCCCACCAACAACTATTGTTGGATCTTTTGATAACATAACTGCTGAAAGCATAGATGATGTTGTTGTCTTGCCATGAGTTCCTGCTACTGCTATTCCAGTTTCTCTATTTAAAAAGTTTAGCTAATAACTCTCCTCTTTTTAATAATGTTATTCCATTATTTTTTGCATAAGAAAGTTCAGGATTAGTTTCTTTTATAGCTGTTGAGGCTATAACATAGTCAGACTCCCTTTACATTTTCTTCATTATGTTCATTGTAAACTGTTATTCCCATTGATAAAAGTTCTTCTGTTACATAGTTTGTACAGATGTCAGCTCCTTTTACCTCATAACCTTTGCATTTCATTATTTTTTGGCAAGTCCACTCATTCCTATACCATTTATACCAATAAAAGTAAATTTTTCCATTGACTTAATTCCTCCAAATATCAAGACTTGCTATAATTTCTCAGCTGCATTAGGTTTTTCAATGGTTTTAACCTAATTCTCATCTTTTTTAATTTCTCATCATTTCTAATACTTCAAATACTTTTTTTCATAGAATCATCTAGTTCATCTCTTGTAAAAAAACATAAGCTGCATTGTAATCTGTAAAACTTTTGCATTTTTCATATTGTCCAACTTTAATAGAACCATAAGGAATAATAATTGCAGGTTTTTCCAATTCTATAATTTCAGATATAGTTAATGCTCCCTGCTCTACATACTATTAAATCAGCAGCAGCCATTACATTTAACATATCATTAAAATAAGGCTCTATTCTATCATTTTCTTTTTAGTTTTTCTTAACTTTTCTTTTAATTGTTCAAAATTATTACCCTGTTGCCCAAAAATATTCTAAGATTCTTATCAGCACAAAATTTTTCCCAATATTTCATAACTATATTATTAATTTCTTGAGCACCTAAAGCTTCCACCAGTAATTAATAATACTTTTTCACCAGGTTTTATCCTAATTTTTCTCTTTCAGTAGAATATTTTAAACCATCTATTTCTTTTCTTAGTGGATTTCCTGTTACCTTAAATCTACTTTGTGACTTTTATAGGTATGTCATCATAAGTTTTATCAAAAGCTAAAAAGTCATCTTTTGCAATCTTATAAAACATCTTATTTGCAGAACCTATATTTACATTTTGCTCTTGCAAATATATATTTTTCTAAGTAATATCCCTGCAATAATAACAGGTAGAGATATATAGTTACCAAAACCTATAATTGCACTCAGGTTTTTCTTCCTTTGATAACTTTAAAAGCTGCTCTTATTGCTTTTTAAATATTTTTCTTATATTTTTTCAAAACCTCTTGGAACTGAAATATCTATCCCTATAAATCTATGTCCACTTTCTGGGACTAAATCTTTTTCCATACGTTCTGTACTTCCAACAAATACTGCATCTATTCCTTTAAGTTTTTAATCTATCTGCAACAGCTAGTGCAGGATATATATGTCCACCTGTTCCACCTGTTGTAAAGCATCACTTTTTCATTTTTGCACCTACCCAAAAGATTTTTCAAAACTAATTCTTTTGAAAAACTTTCCTCTATGCTCAAAAGAATTAAATTGGTCATAACTTGAGTTGCTGGTGAAAGTAAAAACAACTTCATCAGAGTCTTTAGTAAATCTCTTTCTTTCATATCTTGAAGTGAATTTTTCTATATTTCACTAATTTATGAATTTCTATTATCTTCATAGCCCTATCTTTTTAAGTTCATCTTTCAATTTTTATCTAGCTATTACTCCAATTAAATAAACTTCCTTTATATTTTTCTCTTTATCATTTTCTGCTAATGGTGCTAAATCTACACCCTTATCATAACCACCACAGATTAAAATACTATTTTTTTATTTGCTTGTATTGCAAATTTTGTAGAATCTACATTTGTTGCCTTAGAGTCATTTATAAATTTTTAATTTTACCATAGTTAAAGAATAACTCTGTTCTATGTTCAAGTGGAGTTGCAATCATTAAAGAAATTCTTTTAATTTTTTCTTTATCTATTTTTAAAATTTCTGCTGTTGCAACCATAAATAAAGTATTTTTCAAATTATGTATACCTTTTTAGACTTAATTTGTAACATCAATTATAGTATTTTCACCATGACATATTTTGTCGTTTTTAACAAAAATATCTGCCTTTTTTAAATTTTTGATACAGAAACTCTTTTTGCTTTTTATTTGTTTTTGCTCTTTTTCAATTTCTACATCATCTATATTTTCTATAAAATATAAATCTTCTGTTTGATTTTTGTGATATTAAATTTTTGTGTCATAATATTCATCAAAACTTTTATATCTTTCTATATGGTCTGGTCCCATATTTATTATCATTGAAATATAAGGTTTAAAAATTTTCAACATTTTTCTAATTGAAATGAACTAAGCTCCAATGAAATAAAGTCTAAATCTTTTTCTTTTAATAAAAACTTCTGAAAGAGATCTTCCAATATTTCCAGCATAAAGCTGCTTTATATCCAGCATGATTTAGCATATCAGATATTTTTGCTGTTGTTGTACTTTTTCCATTAGTTCCTGTTATAGCAATAATTTTTGTTTTTAAACCTTTTTCTATCATATAATTATAAGCAATTTCTATTTCATCTAAAAATTTTAATTCCTCTTTTTGAACTTCTTTTACAAAGTCATTATATGGTATTCCAGGACTTTTAATAAAAATTCTAGACCATCTAAATGATTTAATGCTTCTTCTGATGTCATAGCTTTTTTTATCATCAACTACAATAGTTTCATAACCTTCTTTTCAAGTAATTCTTTTTGCTCCTGTTCCACTTATTCCCTAATCCATAAATCATTGCTTTCTTCATTATAGTATACCTCTCATTTTTTATTGTACCCTAAAGCTATTATACCAAATATAAGTGTTCCTATCCAAAAATCTCATTGTTACTTTTGATTCAGGTATGCCCATTAATTCAAAATGATGATGAATAGGTGCCATTTTAAAAATTCTTTTTCCTCTTAATTTAAATGAACCTACTTGCAATATAACTGATAAAGCTTCAAGAACAAATATAAAGCCCAAGTATTGGTAACATTAATTCTTGTTTTAAAATAATTGCAATTACTCCTAAGATTCCTCCAAGAGTTAAAGAACCTGTATCTCCCATAAATATCTGTGCTGGGATAACAGTTATACCAAAAGAAAGCCCTAAACCCTGCTCCTGTTACTGCTGATAAGAAAACTGATAATTCTCCTGAACCAACAGTATAAAATAAAGTGTAAGTGAGAACTTAACTCTGTATGTCCAGTAAAATATGCAATTACTCCTAAAATTGTTGAACAGATTATCATAGGCATTATTGCAAGTCCATCAAGTCCATCTGTTATATTTACTGCATTTGATGTTCCCATAAGTACCATTTGAATTAAAACAGAACATTCCAATAGCTCCCTATATAGTATGGATAGGCACTTATTGGGTTAATTAACGATAAATCAACCATTGGTCTACCTGTTAAACCAACAAAATATATATATGCCCATATCATTAAACCTATTACACCTTGAAATAATAATTTCTTTCTTTTCCTGCTAAACCTTTTTTACTGACTGTAAATTTTTCTATAATCATCTATAAAACCTATTCCAGCAAACATAATCATAGAAAGTAAAACAAGTAATATTAACCCATTTGTTAAGTCATTAATAAATAAACTTGTTAAAAAGTACAGTAGCTATAATTAAAACTCCTCCCATTGTTGGAGTTCCTTTTTAGAAAAATGTGAACTTGGTCCATCATCTCTTATTTCTTCACCAAATTTTTTTAACTTTTTAAATATTTAATAAATGGTCTTTCCTGCAAATAAAACTATACAGAAAAGAAATTACAAAAGCTTAAAAAGCTCTTAAATAAATTGACTTTAAAAATTCAAGTTTTATAAAATGCTCTGCTAAAAATACAACATTATTAACCCTTCCCCTTATTACTTTACTATTTTTATTATATCCTCCAAAAGCAGTCCCCTTGATGCTTTGAGTAAAATCACTTTTTCCATTCTAATATTTTTAAACTTTCCACTATTCCTTCTTTTTGTTGGATAGTACCAAAATCTATATTCTTCTGATTTTGATTTCATAAATATATCATAGGCTTTTTTCATTCTTTCACCATATAAATATATCAATTTTATTTTTTATCAAGTAGATAATTTAATACATCTATATGATAATCTACTTCATTTTCTCCTAGTTCTAACATATCTCCTAAGATAGCTATTTTTATACTTATCATTATAAATTTCATTTTAAAGTATCTATTGCAGCCTTCATAGACAGTTGGACTTGCATTATAGGCATCATTAATATAGATATCTTCACCCTATTTTTATTTCTTGAAATCTCATATTACTGATTTTTATTTCTTTTAAACCACTTTTGTATTTCTTCATCAGTTAAAACCCTATTTTCTTTTGCTAGTTCTATTGCAATAGCTGTATTTGAAATATTATGTTTTTCCTAACAAGGAAATTTTATATTCTTTTTCCATCTAAAACAAATTTACTACCCTTTATCTGAAAATTCATAACTTTCTATTTTGTGAGTATTGTTATCATTGAATCCTATTCTATTAACATCTAATTTTGCTAAATATTCATCATCTCCACAGACAAAAAGTATTTTCTTTATTAACAAATTCTAATAGTTCTGTTTTAGCTTTTAAAAACATTATCTCTTGTCTTTAAAAAAATTCAATATGAGAATCTCCTATTAGTTATTATTGCATAGTCAGGACTTGAAATTTCTCCCAATCTTCTAATCTCTCCAAGAGAACTCATACCCATTTCTAAAACAACAAACTTTTCTTCATCTGTTACATTTAACAAAGTATAAGGTAAACCAATATGATTATTGTAATTTCCTCTGTTTTTTTAAAGTTTTTTAGCTTTTGCAGAAAGTAAAGAATAAACTATATCTTTTGTTGTAGTCTTTCCATTGCTTCCTGTTATTCCAATAACTTGTATATCTAATTTTCTTTTCTATATTTTGTTGCTAAATCTTGCATAGTAGCAATAGTATTTGAAACTTTTACTATTCTTTCATCTTTTACATCTGTATTATCAGCTATTACAAGACTAACTCCCTTTATCTAAAACATCTTTTACATAAGAATTTCCATTGTTTATTGCAAAGAATAATGAGCCTTCTGTAACTTTTTCTACTATCCATTACAACATTCTTTATTTGAACTTTTTGAAAATTCTTCAAATAACAATTCATTTAATTTTTCTCTTTTTAATATTTCAGAGAAATCTTTTTAAATTTTCATAAACTAAAGTTTTCATTTTTTATCTATCTTTTCCATATCTTTCAAAACCATAACCTGTCTTTACAAGAACTGTTTTTTTAAATTTGATTTAAGCCCAGCCCCTATATCTGAGGTTTTATCTCCTATCATATATGATTTTTTCTCTAGCTATATTATATTTTTATTGCATCTTCTATCATTTTTATTGTTAGGTTTTCTGCATTCTCAAACTTTTTATACTCCCCCTATACCATCTGGGTGATGAGGACAGCAATAAAAATTCTGTGATTTCTACTCCATTTTTCTTTAATATTTCATTCATATTATTGTTAAAAATATTTAAATCTTCTTCTGTGAAGTAGCCTCTAGCTATACCTGATTGATTACTTATAACTATTAAAAATATATCCTAAATTTTTTAAATGTTTTTAAAGCCTCTATTGTACCCTCTTCAAAAAAACTAAATCTTCACTTTTTATAAATATAGTCTTTTTTTCAACATTTATTGTTCCATCTCTATCTAAAAATTGCCTTTTTCATTTTTATCACCATAAATTTTAAATTGACATTATATTATATCATAAACATAAAAAGAAAAAGTATCTATTATTTTTTTATTTTTATTAAATTTTTTATAATAAAAAAGGAAATATTTTTTTATAAAATAACACTGAAAATATTTCCTAAATTAGTTTTTATATATAATATTCTTTTAAAATTTTTTTAACAATAGTAATATTCCCCCTTCTATTTCCTCATTTGTTAAATTAGCATATCCTAAAAGAAAATATGAAGTTTCATTATATATTTTTTCTAAAGTAATATTCTTCTAAACTATATAACTTTAGAGAATTTTTCTAAACATTCTTTTCAAAAATGCTTTTTCATTAATTTTTTGATTTAATTTAATTACCATATGTAACCTGCATCTGCTCCTTGAATATGAGATCTCTTTATTTAAATATTTTAGAAGAATAAGTTTTTATAGTATTTACAAGAAATTCTCTTCTTTTTTTATAAAGTGTCCTCATTTTATTGATATGTTTTACAAAATAACCATCTTTAATAAATCTATAAAGAATTTTTGATTTAAAGTTGGAACAGGGACAAATAAAATATGGAAGTTTCTTTTGATAAATATTTAAAAGTGCTTTTGGTAAAACTAAGTAACTAACACGAATTGCTGGACTAATTGATTTTGAGAAACTACCTAAGTAAATTACTTTATCATTAATATCAGTTGCTTTTCAATGCTGGAATTGGGACGACCCTGTGTACTTTAAATTCACTATCATAATCATCTTCAACTATATAACGATCTAGGATTTTCATTTGCCCAATTTAAAAGTTCTGTTCTTCTACTAATACCCCATAATTGTTCCAGTTGGAAATTGATGTGAAGGAGTAACATAAGCTATATTGACATTATATTTTTAGCTCTTCAACTACAATTCCCAGCTTCATCTAAGGAGATAGCTTTGAAAACTAACATTATTTGTTAAAATAATTCTTTAAACATCTTATGACAAGGATTTTTCTAAACCATAAATTTTCATTATTAAAAAGTTTAAAAATTATATAGAAATAAATACTCTGTCCTGAACTAATAATACTGTTCAGCTTCTACCTTAAATCCTCTTGATTGTGATAAATATTCACAAATACTTTTTCTTAATAATAAATCACCCTTGTATATCCTTGAAAAAGTAAATCATCATTTTCTTCATCATAAACATCTTTAGTAATTCCTTTTTAAAAATTGTTTTTGCTAAACTTTTTACTATCAACTCCTGAATAGGAGAAAATCATAATGAATTTTTTCTCTTTAAATTTTTGTTTTATTTTCAATTTTAACATTATGTACAATTAAATTTTCTATATCAGAAACAAAATAACCTTTTTCTTTCTATTGAAAAATGTATCCTTCCTCCAATAGAAAGATAAAGAGCATTTTTGAATAGTATTTTTGACTAATATTATAGTAGTCCATAAAAGTCTTTCTTTAGATGGTAATTTTTCATTTGCATTTTAAAAATTTTAGTTTGAATTAATTTTTATTTCATTATATATCTGTATATATAGTGGAATTTCTGATTTATTATCTAAATTTAAAAATAATCATAATCTGACTCCATAAAAAAGTTTTTATTCTGGTACTTTATATAATGTCAGTATACGATTATACTATAAAAAAGTCAAATACAAGATTAGATTACATGAGGAGGTACAAAAATGGATACAAGATTTAATGGTGGAGTTATTATGGATGTTACATCTAAAGGAACAAGCAATTATTGCAGAAGAAGCAGGAGCAGTTGCTGTTATGGCACTAGAAAGAATACCAGCTGATATTAGAGCAGCAGGTGGAGTTTCTAGAATGAGTGATCCTAAACTAATAAAAGAAATTATGTCAGCAGTAAAAAAATTCCTGTGATGGCAAAAGTAAGAATAGGTCATTTTGTAGAAGCTAGAAATATTACAAGCAATTGGAATTGATTTTATTGATGAGTCTGAAGTTCTATCACCAGCTGATTCATGTACATCATGTAAATAAAGAGATTTTTTCTACTCCTTTTTGTATGTGGAGCTAGAAATTTAGGGTGAAGCATTAAGAAGAATATCTGAAGGTGCTAAAATGATTAGAACAAAGGGAAAAGCTGGAACTGGAGATGTTGTTCAAGCTGTTTCACATATGAGACAAATTATGAAAAGAAATTAATCTTGTTAAAGCATTACGTGAAGATGAATTATATGTAATGGCAAAAGATTTACAAGTTCCTTATGATTTAGTAAAATATGTTCATGATAATGGTAGATTACCTGTACCTAACTTTTTCAGCGGGTGGAGTTGCTACTCCAGCAGATGCAACACTATGAGAAGATTAGGGGCTGATGGAGTATTTGTAGGAAGTGGAATTTTTAAATCTGGTGATCCCTAAAAAGAGCTAAAGCTATTGTTGAAGCTGTTAAAAATTATAATAATCCAGAAATTATTGCCAAAGTTTCAGAAGATTTAGGTGAAGCTATGGTGAGGAATTAATGAAAATGAAATAAAAATTATTATGGCTGAGAGAGGGATATAATTAAAATCTTAAATAGTTCCTATCATATATTAAACTGACCTCCTAGATGTTTTAAAATTGGCTCTTTAAACATTTTAGAGGTCTAATACTCTGTTATTTTTTATCTTTTTACAACTAGATATACAAAAATATCACTTTCTTTTAATGCTTTAACAGATATTCTTGCCTCACCATCAAAATCTAAAACTTTTTGGGTACTAATGGATAAGTTTCTTCTTCATTTAAGTATACTTCTACTTCACTTCAACTACTGTAAAGAATATTCTGTCTTCAGGGTGATTATGAGGTGCTATTGTTTCTCCTTCTTTTAAATGTAGGTGAACTACCATTATATCTTGATTATTAACTACTTGTCCATGTTCTGTTATTACTTTTTCCTAACATATAATTCAACTCCTTTTTAATTGTTTACTAAAATTATAAACTTTTTTAAAGGAAGTGTCAAGTCATCTATTTTTATTTTTATTTAAAGAAAATCTATAATAACTTATTTAATCTTTCTTATTTTAGATTTTTACAACATCTATTACATTATGTTTCTTCTTTAAATAACACATAATTAATATATAAAAGTGGAACAATTAAAAGGAACTAATGCACTCTTTTTAACAAATTGAGTAAAAATATGTAGATATTCCGACTCCTAGCATAAAACTAAAAATTATTAAAAATAGTAAAAACCTCTTACTAATAATTCTCTATCTCTTTGAACAAGTCCCTCAATCAATAAACGAGAGCATTTTTAACATTTCCTGTCATCATTATAGTAGCATATGAAAAACCTCTCAATCTTTGAAAGGTATCTGATTGGATAAACTGCCAGCTAGTGTAACTACAATAAAATGATAATCAAAAAGGTAAAAAGTACAATTAACATTATCATAATAAAAAGCATTAAAAGGAAGAATGTATATATCCTTTGTGTCCTCTTCTTTGATTTCTAAAACAATAAATAAAAAAATTTGTCCTATCATAAAAAGAAATAATAGGTATCAGAAATTCAACTGCTTTTTCAAAATTTTCCTTTTTGCAAAATGTAGTGCCATAAAAATTACATTTTCCAGTTTGTGCTCCTGCAAAAAGTTCTCCTGCATTATTATAAGTAAAGGCATTAATATATCCACTAATAAACTGATAAAAGAACTGCTATTCTTAATTTCTCAGGAACTTCTTCTTTAATTTTTCCATAACTTCTAAAACTCCTTTTTTGTTTCAATTTCATAAATCTGTAACTTTGATAAATATTTCTAACTGGTTACTATAGATTTTTATCCTCTATTAGTATTTTAGTTTTTCTTTATATTATACAATTAATTAGTAAAAATAAAATAGTACCTACTGTAACAAGTACTATTTTAGTTTATTCTTCTACTATATATTGCTCTATCTTTAAAATGTTTTTAATCTCTCAGGTTTTCCATTTTCCTGTATCTAAGTCTTCTGCTTTGTTTTTCTTTTTGATTACTACTTCTTTTTTTATTCCTATCATTTTATCAAAAATTTCATCAAAAACTTGTTGAAGATATTAATATTACCTCTTTTTAAACTTATTTATAATTTCTATAATTATTTCATCTTCCTTTTTATATTTTATAATTAACTAATAATTTTACTGTTTCAGGGTCATAATGTGATAAGAAAAGACTTTTCTTTTTATCTAGCTTTAAGATTTCTTTCATATCTTCTTCATTAATTCAAAAATTAAAAACATCAAAATTTTTGTATCATTCTTTCTTTTCTAACTGTCTTAGGAATAACAACTACATCTCTTTGAATTAGATATCTTAGAGCTATTTGTGCAGCTGTTTTATTATATTTTTTCCAATCTCTACCAATGTTTCATTAGTAAAAGATTATTTTTCCCTTCTGCAAAAGGTCCCCCAAGATTCAATTTGAGTTCCATATTCTTTCATTATTTCTTGTGGAATTATTTGTTGATTAAATACATGAGTTTCAACTTGATTTACCATGGGTTTTATTTCAACAAAGTGTACAAAGTCAACAAATCTATCTGGGAAAGAATTGCCTCCTATTGCTCTCAATTTTCCAACCTTATAATATTCTTCCATAGCTCTATATGTTCCATAATAATCTCCAAATGGTTGATGTATTAATAATGAGGTCTATATAGTCTGTTTGTAATTTTTTGAAGTGATTCATCAATAGAGGTTTTGCTTTTTCATAACCTCAATTTGATATCCAAACTTTTGTTGTGATGAAAAAAATTCTTTTCTATCTATTCACTAATAGCATTTCCAACTGCTTCTTCATTTCCATAGACTTGTGCTGTATCAATAGAACGATAGCCACTTCTGTTGCTACTTACTACTCTTTCACATTCTTTTAAAATCAGGTATTTGATATACGCCAAAACCTAAAATTGGCATTTCAACTCCATTTGATAGTTTTACATTTTTCATACTAATTCACCTCAGATTTAAAAATAGTTTCTTCTGCTGTCTATAAGCCATTTATTAATAATAAACTCCAACTTTAATTCTTTTACCTTCAATGATCATTCACTTTTCTACTTGTACTAGCTACTGTTAAAAGTAGCTTTGTTATTTTTCTGTGTTAAAACTGCTACTTTCTTCTAAATTTGAATAAGTCTGAACCTCCACGACTGGGCATTATCTCTCCTTAACTTGTTAGGAGCTTGTAAGTCGCAGGGTTCTTGAGTAATAGTTGCTTCTGTTAGCCAACTAAATTTACCAAGCTATCCCCATAGTTCCTACAGTTCATATATTTTTATTTAAGCACTTATACCTAATATCCTTAGTCCTTCTTTTAATATGTTTTTTTGCATTTATATCTCTATTATGTACTGACTCCACATACTGGACAAGTCCATTCTCTTATACTTAAATCTTTTACTTCTTCATTCTTATTTCACAACAATTACATATTTGACTACTTGCAAAAATTTATCCACTCTTACTATTGTTCTTCCATGCCATTTTGCTTTATAATCTAATATTCTATTAAATTCACTCCATGATACATCTACAGATATTTCTTGCTAATTTATGATTTTTACCATATTCTTTTACTTGTAAGTCTTCAATACAGATAATATCATATTTTCTTATTAGCTCTGTTGATAACCTTTGCAAAAATCTTTTCTTTGATTTGATATCTTTTTCAAATAATCTTGCTACTTTTATTCTAGCTTTTATTTCTATTTGAACTACCCTTTGGTTTTTCGTGATAGTTTTCTTTGTAATATCTGCTAGTTTATTCAAAGATTTTTGTAAATATTTTGGATTTTTCTATTATGGCTTCATCACTGGTAATCGCAAAGTTCTTTATACCTAAATCTATTCAACACTTTTTATTTGTACTTTTTAACTTTTTCTGCTTCTACATCTGTACAACATAGAGATATATAATATTTTCCACTAGGTACTTGTGTTATTGTTGCATTTATTATTCTTCCTTGTGGTTTCATTTTATCTCTTATTTTTAGTTTTCCTAACTTAGGTACTTTTATCCATTTATCTAAAAACTCATATATTATTAGTATAATTGGTTCTGTATGATTTTCTATTATCTTTCTTAGATTTAAACTTTGGATAGCCTCTTCCACTAAAAAAGTTCTTATATGCCTTATCTAAATCTTTTTAAAAGAATTTTGTAAGAAAATTTATCTACATCTTTTTAACCATTCTTTTTCTTGTTTTTAAAACTGTGAGTATTTTGCTATATTGATTATATGACATAGATTTTTCTCTTTGTTATATAGTTCTTGTTTTTAAACCTAAAAATGATTATAGACATATCTTACACAACCAAAAGTACAATTTAATATTTTTTTATTTGAGTTTTAGTTGGATAAAATCTAAACTTATATACTTTTTCCATGCGATTTCACCTCCATTTACCTATATATGTATACTACTTTTTTTATACTATAAGTAAATGAAAAAGTAAAATTTTTCTAAATATATGAACCTAAAAACTGACTCAATCGTTTTTAGAGGTTGTCGTTCACATAAGTACGCTACCACTTATGCAGTTCTTTTGGCATATACACTCCTGTAAATTAAGGAGATTGGCCTTGAACTTCTTAATATTTCTATTAAGCACAGACTATATCTTATCCTGACTCTACCTGTTTGGGTCTACCCACTTCCACCGGCTTTGGTGTACTTCCCTCAGGAGGAATAGTCGTTGAACCTTACCTTTTCGGTCTTGGGCTGGCTGATTGCCCATTTTAGCCCTTTCCCAAATCTTTGATTTGGGGTATTACTAACTAACACTTTAGGATTTAACCTATGTCATCTAGTATATTTTTTTCTGCTTTCGCCACTTTCACACTTGTACCATATTATTTAGGTACTATGTTGTAGTTATACTAGCTTTAGGGGTTTCCGACAATTCGAGTAGTATTGGATAGCTTTTTAAAAGTTGCTACCTCTACATACATATTTCTATATATCTTGACTATACTTAATGGTCTAACTCATGACTAAAGTCACAGAGTGTGCGACCATATTTTTAATCAATTTTTCAATTTTCTTTAATATTTCTTCATTTTTTTCTTGGGAGAAGTTTTGTTACTTTATTTAAAGAAAAAAATCTTTTGTTGTAATTTTTGCTAGTTCTTCTTTTATTATTTTTCATTTTTAAAAACTTTTCATATAAATCCATTATATCTTTTTCTATCTTTTTCAAAATTACTATTAGTTGAACTGAAATTACTAGTTACAACATTTGAGCTACTTACAATCTTAACATTATTTAAGTTTTCCTTTTCCAAATACACTTACTGACACAGCTAAAATAAAAATTAATATTCTTTTCATAATAACCTCCTTAAAAATTTCAATAAATCTTCAACAATTAAATCAACCTTTAATCTATTTTTCTTAATAATTTTCCTATATCATGTCTATCTAAAAATTCTTTTTAAGTCCATAATTTAAAACTTTTCATATCAAATTTCCATAAAATCTTGCAATTTTTCTCCAAAACCACCATTTAAAATTCCATCTTCAAGAGTTATAACTATACTATGATCTTTTTCAATTCTTCCAATAATTTTTCATCTACTCCTGTTATATACATAGGATTTATAACTGTTGCTTTTACTCCTGTTTTTCTTCATATAATTTTGCAACTTTTTCTCTAATTGATAGAAAGTTCCCAATCCTATAATTGCAACTTTTTACCTTTTTGACTTACTTCATATGTATTTAGTTTAGAAAAAAATCTTTTTGTAACTTTCTTTCCACTCGACACCATTTTTCCCACCAGGTAAACGAATTGCAACTGGATGTTCTTGTTGTTCTATACTCCATTCAAGCATAGCAAGATGTTCTTCTTTTGTTGTTGGAGCTAAATAAACTAAATTAGGAATATTTTCCCATCATGGCAATATCAAACCAACCAAGATGAGTAACATCTGTCATTCCTATTGCTCCCACCATAGAAACAACTATTGTTGCAGGATTAGTGTTTATACATAAATCTTGTGATAATTGATCATAAGCTCTTTGGATAAATGAACTCACTACTGTGAAAACTGGCTTTAGCTCCTTTAGATGCCATAGGCTGAAGATATAGCTACTGCTTTGTTTGTTCTGCTATACCCACATCTACAAATTGAGAACCTAACTCATCTCTTTCTTTTTTAGAAAAAGCCAAAAACTTCCTGGTGTTCCTCTCTGTAATTGTAACAACAGTTTTATCTTCTTTCATTTTCTTTATTAAATATTCTTTTTGTAACATCTGTATAATCTTCAATATCATCATTATTTAAAAGGTTTTACCATCTTCTATATTAAATGGCATTACATAATGCAAGGGTTCCTATCTTCTTGACTAGTTTATATCCTTTACCTTTTTTGAGTATGGATATGAACTACTATTGAGATGATTTATATCCTTTCACTTTTTTAAATGCTTCTATTAATTCTTCAATATTATTCCCATCTTTAACAAATATATATTCTAAGCCCATAGCCTTAAATAAATTGCATTCTGCTTTTACCTTCTGTCTCTCTCGACAATTTTAGATTTTTGTAAAGTCCTCCATGATTTTCTGCTATAGACATATCATTATCATTGACTATGATAATAAAAATTAGTTTTTAATTCTCCTCGCAAAAATCTAAACCTTCAAGTGCTTCTCCACCACTTAGATGAACCATCTCCAATAATAGCTACAATATTTCCTTTTTCTTCCTTAACATCTCTAGCTTTTGCAAGTCCCAAAGGCTAAACTTATTGAAGTTGAAGTATGTCCTAGAGATAAAATGGTCATGTTCACTTTCATTTTGATTACTATATCCTGTTACATCATCATAGTGAGCTTCATCTGTAAATGCTTGTCTTCTTCCAGTTAACATTTTATGTGGATATGTTTGATGAGATACATCAAATACAAACTTATCTTTGGTGAATTAAAAAACATAATGTAAAAGCTATTGTTGCTTCAACTATACCTAAATTTGGTCCAAAAGTGCCCTCCATGGATAGCATCTCTTTTTTATTATGCCATCTCTATCTCTTCTGCTAAAACTTTTCATTTCTTCGATATTTAATTTTTACATCCTCTGGTGAATTAATTTTTCTAAATACATTATTATTTCCTCCTACTCTTTATCCCAAGTTAATTTTTCCTGTTTCAACTGCAACTTCATATCTTGCAATTTTATAATTTAATTTTTCCAATGTTTCTTCTATTTGTTTTCTTTGTTCCAACAATTTCTCTCTTTGTTCTTTCAAAGATTACATCTTTCTTGAATTGTTGATTCTCCTTGTTTATATAGATTTAAATAATCTATCATTACTTTTATAGGTAAACCTGCACTTCTCATACAAGTTGCTAATTTAACCCATTCTAAATCTTCCTTTTTGATAATCTCTAATTCCTCCTTCCGTTCTTGTAACTAGAGGTATCATTCCAACTTTTTCATAATATCTAAGTGTATCTTGTGTAATTTCTAATTGTTCCTCACTTCTTTTTATTGTCATTTTAGACTATCCTCCAACCATTTTTATTTGTTTTTCTGAATTATTGACTTCTGAACCATTTGTTGCTAAAGCCTTTTTAGTACTTCTGCACCATTTTGTTAATTTTTATATCACTTTCACTTTTTACCTAAACCACTTCCTTCATGTGTACAAAATGGCAAAATTCTTTCTTATTAGTAAAATCTTTTTCCTTCAAGGAAAGTCCATACTAACATAGGCATAGTCCCCCACCAATTTGGATAACCCTACAAATATTGTATTGTATTCTTTAATATCTATATCATCTTTTTAATCTAGGTCTTGAGTTATCTCTAAGTTCTTTCTTTGCTATTTCAATACAGTCATCATATTTGAAGGATATTTTTCTATCGAGCTACTATCTCAAATACATCTGCAACTATTATACTAGAAATCATTTCTCGACAACTTCTGTATTACCTTTTTCTAAGGGTTACAATTCTCCCTTTTTGAATAATTTTTCTCCTTTATGTAGAAATATACAACCAATTTTTATTCATAGTAACCTCCTTTTTTATGAACATATTTTATTTTATAACTTAGAGTTTACTCCAAGTCAAGAAAATTTTTAAAATATTTTTATATTTTTTATTTTTCTTGATTTTTCAATATAAGATATTATACTATATATAAAAATAAATTTAAAAGGTGATTGTATGTTAAAAATTAGAAAGAAAATTTTTACTTTTAATAAAGATGAAGAAGTATATATGGGACATCTTTCTATTTGGAACAAAGAGAACAAGTTCATTTTTATGGTGCCATTAATAGAGATTATGAAAAACTTGAAGAAAAATTAAATTGGCTTGATAGATTGTCTGTAATAGATAAATTTATTCAAAGAAGATGATGTTTTTAATTCAATTAATCAAATGATGAAAATAAAGAATTAGAAATTAATAATCAAAAATTTTTCTAAAATAACAGAAGAAGATTTTTAAAAATTCATTTTATATTAAAATTATTAATTTTGAATTTTTCAGAAGATACTATCACCATTGATTTATATATAGAGACAGAACAGATTATCTTATGGGACATTTTATTAATATAAAAATCACAAATAATTTCAATATTAATATACACTATACTTATGTTCTCCCTTCTTTGATTAATCAAGCAATAGAAAGAAATTTAAAGAAAACCTTGGAAAAAGGAAGATAAAATACTTATTTTTCCCTATGTAAAAATACTAGTATATGAAAAATAGCCCTCTATGATATCTACTCATAAAGGACTATATTTTTAATATTTTAGCTTTTAATACTATTGATAAAAACTCCTTATTGTCAATAATATTTTTAGAAAATTATTTATTTAATATTTTTCTAATTTTTCTTCTAAATTCTTGATTTTTTTCATCTTGTTTTTAATTTTTTTCATCTTGAATTTCTACTTTAGACTTTAATTCTTTATTTTCAAAATTCAATTTTTAACTTCATTATTAATAGGTCTTTGAATCTTCTTCAACAACTCCACTACCTTTTCCAAGTTTTAAAGTAAATCAATATTAGCCATACTCTTTATTCTTTTTCACTACCTGCTGCAAGCCTGACAGTCATCATAAATCTATCATTGAAATAGTACCCTAATCCTACTGCAACAGATTGTTTACTTCTGTAGTGTCCTAATCTTTGCCATAACCCGAGCGGGTGCTTTGGGATCATATTGCATAAGGGTGTAATCCGATAAAAGTCGCACTAAAGAACCTACATGAGTAACTTCACTTCTAATATCTGATAGCTTCATTTTTGAATTTCATCAATTTTATGATCAACTTCTTTTCTTAGAGTTTGAACTCCTCCTGCTCCTAGGTCTTTCATAGCATTGAATAATTGTTTACCAGATAGCGACATCTGTAGAAAGTAGCAGAAAGTTCCCCATCACCAATATTGGTTAATCTTCTCTTTTTATAGTATCAGAACCTATAGAAACTTCATTAGAAGTAGTAACCACTGAACCATTACCTATTGCCACTGAATTAGATACTCCTGCTTTAAAAAGCTAGTATCATTACCAAAAGCAAAGTTGTTATTTCCATTAACTCTGTTTCTATTACCAATAGCATGAGGATCCACTACCTATTATAGTATTATCGTTTCCATATGCATAGAACCATTACCTCTTACAATATTAGGGTCTCCAAAAGCTCCTGAATTACTTCCAATTACAGTATTTCTATGCAATTACAGTACTAGATGAGCCTTTTACAGTATTTCCTATACCAAAAATAGCACTTTCTTTTCCATCAACTTTATTTTCATTTCCTACTCTTTTGTTCCATCTGTAGATTCCACTTTATCTCTTCCTACTGCTATCATGTTTTCTGGCAGTATTTCCTTTACCAAAAGGCTATTACATTTTCTCCAGTAACTGTTTTCTCTTCCTACTGTTTACTCCATATTTTCCTTTAGTTATGTTTCCTTCTCCTAAAAGCTAAGCTTCTTTCTCCAGTAGTTTCATTGTCTCTTCCTACTCTTTGTACTGTTTATTCCATCAGTTATATTTTCTTTTCCTGAAACTAAGCTATTTTCTCCAGTAGTTTGGTTTTCTTTACCCATAGCTAAACTGTTGTCACCTGATATGTGTCGTGTCAAAAAGTGCACTACTATTTTCCTTTTGCTATATTTCCTTTACCAATCGAACTGTTTTCTCCAGTAACTTTATTATCATTACCTACTCTTGTTCCATCTATAGATTCCACTGTATTGTCCTTCCTCTCTGCTATACCATCTTCTTTTTAGCAGTATTTCCTTTCCAAAGGCTAATGCATTTTCTCCAGTAACTTTGTTTTTCTCTTCCTACTGCTACTCCATATTTTCCTTTAGTTATGTTTCCTTCTCCTAGAGCTCAGCTTCTTTTCTCCAGTAGTTTCATTGTCTCTTCCTACTTTCTTTGTACTGTTTTATTCCATCAGTTATATTTTCTTTTCCTAGAGCTAAGCTAATTTTCTCCAGTAGTTTGGTTTTCTTTACCCATAGCTAAACTGTTGTCACCTGATGTTATATTGTCATGTCCCAAAAGCGGCACTACTATTTCCTTTTGCTATGTTTCCTTTACCATTTGAACTGTTTTTCTCCAGTAACTTTATTATCATTACCTACTCTTTTGTTCCATCTGTAGAGTTATCTCATTGTTTTCTTCCATAAGATGTACTATTATTTCCTTTTGATAATATTATTTTCCTGATGCTATATTATCATTGCAACTTTTATTGTATTTTCAATTCCATCTACAATATTAACGTTTCTCCTTTTTACTTTATTAACTTCTTCCAGAAACTAAAGTTACCTTTTCCATCTATTTTGTTTGTTCTTCCTGCCCTAGCAACATTAAAAATCTCCTTTTTCATGTCTTCCATCTGCTATATTATCATGTCCTGTCCTGCATTTCTGTTCCATCTGCTATATTAGTATTTCCAACAATTTTATTTGTTCTTCCGCAAAACTGTATTTATATTTCCTTTTACTTCATTTTTCTTCCGTATGTTGTATTGTTATCTCCTTCTACTTCATTTGTTCTTCCATCTGCTATATTGTTATCTCCCTTTACTTTATTGTAAAGTCCATTTGCTATATTACTATTTCCAGTGTTTGTATTGACTCTTCCTGCAACATAGTTATCTTTCACGAAACATTATTTAATTTTTCCAGTTACTGTATTATTTTCACCTTTTTATTGTAGTTTTATCACCAAGAGCTAAATTATCTTTTCCTGAAACTTGATTATTATCTCCTATTACTTTATTATCTGTGCAGTTACATTATTCTTATCTCCGGTGCTTTATTTCCCTAGTCCAGATGCGATATTTTTCATCACCTATGACTCCACTTCTCATTCCAGTTACTTTGTTATTATCTCCATGACTTTATTTCCCTGGTCCTGCTACTTCGTATTATCTCCAAACTTTATTTCCCTAGTCCAGTTACTAAGTTTTCGAGCTCCTGTTGCTTTATTTCCCTAGTCCAGTTACTGTATTTTTAATTCCTGTTGTTTTATTTCCTGCTCCTGCTACTAAGTTTCTACTTCCTACTGTTGTATTATCTAAAAACCATTTATAAGTTTTGCTTCCCTAGTGTTAGATTATTTGAGACCATTTTACTAGGTTTTTACTTCCTTCTGTTTCATTAAATGAACCATTTACTAGTTTTATATATCCTTCTGTTGCATTAATTTGTACCGTTTACTAGATTTTTATATCCTTCTGTTTCATTAAATGAGCCATTTACTAAGTTTTATATCCTTCTGTTTTATTAAATGAACCATTTACTAGGTTCTTAGCTCCTTCTGTTGTATTATCTACTCCTGCTACTAAATTCTTGTAGCCATTTGTTTTATTTCCTACTCCTACTACTAAATTCTTGTGGCCCACGTTGTTTTATTTCCTACTCCTACTACTAAATTCTTAGTTCCTACTGTTGTATTATCTACTCCTGTTACTAAGTTCTTAGCTCCTACTGTTGTATTATCTACTCCTGCTACTAAATTCTTGCTAGCCAACATGTTTTTATTTCCTACTCCTGCTACTAAATTCTTAGTTCCTACTGTTGTATTATCTACTCCTGTTACTAAGTTCTTAGCTCCTACTGTTGTATTATCTACTCCTGCTACTAAATTCTTGTAGCCAACTGTTTTATTTCCTACTCCTGCTACTAAATTCTTAGTTCCTACTGTTGTATTATCTACTCCTGCTACTAAATTCTTGTAGCAATTTGTTTTATTTCCTAGACCTGCTACTAAGTTCTTAGCTCCTACTGTTGTATTATCTACTCCTGCTACTAAATTCTTGTGGCCAATTTGTTTTATTTCCTAGACCTGCTACTAAATTCTTCGCCCTTTTGTTGTGTTACCTGCACCCACTACTACATTTTATAACCTATTGTTTCATTTCCTATTCCGACTACTAGGTTTTTAGCTCCTTCTGTTGTATTATCTGTTTCCTGTTACTAGGTTCTTATAGCCTCTTTGTTTCATTTCTTAATCCTGCTACCCAGTTATTATCTCCTACTGTTGCATTATCTGTTCTAGTACTTTATTGCTATCTCCTACTGTTCCATTTCTTGGACCACCTACCCAGTTACTATCTCCTACTGTTAAGTTTTTCTACTCCACTACTAGGTTTTTTATTTCCTGCTATCTCATTTCTTAATCCTGCTACCCAGTTATTATTGCCTACTGTTGCATTATCTAATCCTAGTACCTTATTTCTATCTCCTACTGTTCCATTTCTTAGTCCTGCTATCCAGTTACTATTTCCTGATGTAGTATTATCTGCTCCCAATACTAGTTCTTATAACCTATTGTTTCATTTCCCTATTCCGACTACTAGGTTTTTAGCTCCTCCTGTTGTATTATCTGTTCCTGTTACTAGGTTCTTATAGCCTCTTGTACCATTTTCTTAGTCCTGCTACCCAGTTATTATCTCCTGTTGTTGCATTATCTAACCCTAGTACTTTATTGTTATCTCCTACTGTACCATTTCTTAATCACTGCCACCAGTTGTTATCTCAGTGTTGCATTATCTAATCCTGAGTAACTGTGCCATCACCTAGTGTTCCGTTTCTTAAACCTCCTACTAAGTTACCATTCCTTCTGTCTCATATACCTGCTATCCAGTTCTTATTTCCTCTTTGTTTCATTTCTTGAACCTAATACTAAGTTTTTATCTCCTGTTGTTTCATTTTTAAACCTGACAATTAAATTTAAATCTCCTTTGGTTTTTGATTATCAAAACCCTAATACTCCATTACGAGTTACCTTCAATTGAATTATTCAAACCCTAGTCTGACATTTTTATTTCCTACTAATGTATTAGATATTCCTTTAATATTATTACTGTCTCCTGCTATAGGTTTGTATTTCCTAAAATTTTTATTACTAGTACCTTCCAGTTTTATTAGATATACCAACTATATTGTTTTATCTCCTATTGTTTTATTAGTAGCTCCTCCTGTAACATTATTATTTCCTGTTGTTGTTTGTGAAGCCCTCCTACTGTATTATTACTTCCTTTGAATTTACTTGTGAAATTCCTGCTATTGTATTATTATCTCTTCTGTATCTTGTAGTGTTCCTAATACATTATTAGAATTTTCCAACTGTTTTATTAGTAGCTCCTCCTATCATTATTATTATTTCCTGTTGTTGTTTGTGAAAGCTCCTCCTATTGCATTATTGTTTCCAGTTGTGTTATTAAATGAACCCAAATTTTTATTTTCATCACCTTTAGTTTTGTTGGAAGCTCCTGTTATATTATTTTTATTTCCTTCAGTTTTATTGGAAGCTCTGCTATATTATTTTTATTTCCTTCAGTTTTTATTAAATGTTCCAACAATATAATTATCTTTTCCTTTTGTTGAATTAAAAATTCCCAAATGTGTATTTCCATTTTTGTCAATTTTGCTACTAAAGAATTTTGCATTAAAATAATAAAAATTCCTAAAGATAATAATTTTTAAATTTGATTTTCTCATAAAAATTCCTCCCTATAGTAAAGTTAAAAATTATATTGTTTCTAAATAATGATTTGTTTAAACTGATTTTATCATATAATTTTATAAAAAGCAACAAAAACGAACATATTTTTATATATAAAAATAATATAAAAATTAAAAATAATACATTTTAAACTTTAGAATTTTTAGAATATTTAAGATGTATAAAATAATATCAAAAAGTTTTTAAATATTAACCAAAATTTTTATATAAAAAGCAATAGATTATCAGAATTATAAATTGTATTAAAGTATTATATTTTTCATTATCTATGTATAAAAATTGTATATATTTAGATTAAATAAATCATAATATATACAATACTAATTTCAAAATATTCTATATTTTTATTTTAAACAGAAATATTGTATGTTTAATAATAAAATTTATTAATTTACAACAGACTAGTTTTAAATTTACAATATTTATTTTTATAAACTTAGATTTTTCTTTTCTTCATCACAGAGTATCCAAACTTTCCTATTGCTGCTTTAGATAATGAAAAAAATATTCTCCATGTGAATATGAAATTAAATTAGCTTTTTCAAAATGAATTTTATCTTTTTCATCAAATAAAGTCTTCATCTATATGAGAACATAAAACTTCTGCTATAAACATATCGTGGCTTCCCTAATTTTTATAATATCTTTGACTTTACACTCTATATTTACCGGGCATTCTTTTATATATGAGTTTTTACTTTTTCTCCCTCTTGTAAAAGGTAAAACCACACTCTTTTATTTTGTCAACCTGTCTACCCAGAACGAACTCCCACAAAAATCAACTTCTTTTGTTTGTTTTTAGTTGGTAAATTTATTGTAAATTCCATAGTTTCATTTTATAATCATAAGATAATCTTTCAGGTCTTATAGAAATAGATAACATTGGTGGGTTTTTGAACAGACTGTCCCCACCCAAGCAACAGTTAAAACATTATCTTTCCTTCTAAATTCTTACAAGTTACTAATACATACTGGAACTGGTTTAAAACTACACTTCCCTTTAAATTTCTTTTTCATATCAACTCAAAAATTCCTTCTCTTTTTATAATAAATATACACAAATTAAAAATTGTTAAAACTTTCACTTAAAAACTAACTATCCATATTACTTTTATTTCCAAAAGATATTTGGTAGAAATCAATAATAAAATACTATTGAATAGTATACCTCTTGGAAAACTTATAAGTCTTGAATAAATAACTTTTTTATTCATTTGTCAAAATATCTGTGAAACAAAAATATTTATTCGATAATATATATAGGATAAAGCTATATATTCTTAAAACTATTTTTACATAAGAAATCATATCTTGTTCTCTAAAAATATTTTGCCAATATATTCTGAAAATAAACTTATAAATATAAAACTAAAAATACCCTAACACACCTAAGAAAATAATAGATATTTTTAGAATATCTTTTAAATTTTTATAATTTTTTCTTACCTAGATAATAACTTATGATCAGGTTGTATACCTTGGCTAAAACCTATCATAGTCATTGTAATAAATGAAGTTATATAGCTAATTGTTCCAAAGATTGAAACTCCTAATACACCTATTTTTAGTATCACAAAGATTATAGATAAGTATTAAAATTCTGATGATATTTCTGTTAAAAAAACTCTGAAAAGCCAGTTTTAAAAACTTTTAAATATTTTTATCAGAATTAATTTTTATTAGTTTTTAAATTTTTATATGTTTAGCTTTTAAAAAAATATATAGAATAAAAAGCATAGTACAACTTGTTGTCTGAGATATTCCTGTTGCCACTCTTTGCTCCTCTTACTCCATAGTGAAAAATAACAACAAAACATAATCCAATATTAAATTGGTCAGTCCTCCAACTAGAACACATATGGCAGGATAACTTGGTTTACCATCAATCTTTATATATATTTCAAAAGCATAACCAGACATATAGAATACACTAAAAAGACTATTATACTGAGATAGTCCTTTACATATTTTGTATACTTCTTGGCTTTTTATTAGCTCCTAAAATATTTATGACTCTATCAATATTTAAAAAGTATTACAGTGAAATTAATATCCTAAAGAAATAAATTTAAAAAGTAGCAAGAGTAAAAAAATTTTATTTCCCTTCATCGTATTTATTTTCTCCAAATTTTATTGCTATTAAGGTGGAGCTACCAACCCCTATCATTATAGAAATTGAAAAATAAAATTTATAAGTGGTAGAACTAAATTAACTCCTGCAAGAGCAGTTGAACCCAACAAATCTACTTATAAATACTCCATCTATCATAGTGTAAAGTGTGAAATATCCACATTGAAATAACATTTGGTATTGCATATTTGAATATTGTTTTAAAAATTTCTTTCTTAAACATAATATCACCAGTTAAATTGTATCATAATTTTTTTATAGATTAGTTATTTAATTTTTATTAATTCAAAAATTTATATATATGTTATAATATAGCAACAAATAATATTAAAGAGAAGTGATTTACTATGGTCTTCTCAAATATTATTGTAGGTGTCTAATTGCAATAATAATCGTTTTTATTTTATGTTTCTTCTCTTATGTAAGAGTACCTGTTAATAAAAATGGCTTTTTATTTCAGGAATTGGTAAAAAAATAGAGTTGCTAGAGGAAGAATGGTAATTTATTTAAGGTTTTTGAAAGAGTTGACTATTTAGATTTATCTGTTTTCTCAGTAGATGTAAATACAGCAGTTGCTAGTTCCTACTAATGACTTTATTAATATTAAAGGTGAGATCTGTTGTAAATCTTCAAGTAGATGAAACAGACGAGGTATCTTTAGAAATTGCTGCAAAAACTTCTTAAATAGGAAAAGTTCTGATATTGCTATATCAGTTAAAGATGTCTTAGAAGGTAATTTAAGAGAGATTGTTGGACAAATGCAATTAAAAGAAATTGTACAGAACAGAAAAATTTCAATGAGAAAGTACAAGAAAATGTTGCTCCTGATTTAGAGAAATGGGATTAAAAGTTATTTCTTTTCAATGTTCAAAACTTCCAAGAAGATAAACAAGTTATTGAAAACTTAGGGAGCTGAAAAATATTTCAAAAAATATCTAAGGAAGCATCAATAGCTAGAGCTGAAGCTGATAAAGAGATTGAAATAGCTAAAAGCTAATGCAAATAAAGAAGCTATGGATATTAAATTAAAAACTGAGCAAGATATAGCGAAAAGAAAATGCACTTGCTATTAAAAAGGCTGAATTAAAAGTCAAAGCAGATACTGAAAAAGCAAAAGCTGATGTCACTTATGAACTTGAAAGAAAGAAAGAAAAGAAATTGAAGAAGTAACAGGGACAATCAAACTTTAGTTCGTGAGCAAAAAGGCAATAGAAACAAATAAGGCTAAAGTATGAAGCTGAAACAATAGTTCCTAAAACAAGCAGATGCTGAAGCTAGAAAAGGTTGAAAAACTAAGGAAGCTGAAGCTAAGAAAATTGAAGAACAACAAGCGGCTGAGGCTAAATTATACAAAGAACAAAGAGAAGCTGAAGCTATTAAATTAAGAGCATTGGCTGAAAGCTGAAGCAATAAGAGAAAAGGCTCTAGCTGAGGCTGAGCTACAAGACAAAAAGGTTTAGTGAGGCTGAAAGTAAAAAAAGCTCTATTACTTGCTGAGAGCTGAAGGGGCTAGAGAGAAAGGACTTGCTAGAGCTGAAGCACTTGATAAAAAGCAGAAGCTATGGCAAAATATGGAGATCTTGCAAAACTTGAAATGTACTATAATGCTTTTACCATTGGTTGCTAAAAACTTAGCAGAACCCTCTATCTAAAAATTGGTAATATCACTATGTATGGTGAAGGAAATACTACTAAGTTTATGTCTGAAATGACTCAAAAACTTTAGATAAAGGTTTTTAAAAAGCTGCAACAGATGGATTAGGAATGAGATGCAAAAAGCATTATTAACTTCTTATTTAGGTGGTAAAATTGCACAAAATAAGAATCAAAGTCAAAAGATGAATTAATTGAAAATGAAGAAAAATAAGCATAAAGGTAGTTCATCATAATTAAAATGAACTACCTCTAAATTGTTAAACCTAAATATTTATCAAAAATCCTTTTTAATTTTTCAATAACTCCTAATTTTTTTCTCTATTCTATTTCCTCCACCAAAAAACGAGATACTGGAGGTAATAATTTATCTATATCTGTTCCAGTAGTTTTTAAAAGTGCCATCTCGTGAACTACTCCCACTTGTAGAAGTGGGAGCTTCTTGAAAGTATGTACTTTTATTAGCCACATATATTTACCAGCTCTTTTGGGAGCAGTCCCTACCCTGATATATTTTTTCTAGCTTACTTTTTCTTCTTTTTAATATTTCTAAACCCTTTCTTAATATATTTATACTTGTATTATAATCTCTATCTATTTCTAGTCCACAACATTCACAATGATATATTCTTTCTGATAATTTTAGAGTTCCTTTTTATATTTCACTCTAACACAAACAAAAGACTTAGCAAAAAGCTAATTTGTTCTAAGGTAGGGTATATTCTGAATTTATATGCTCTTTTTAATTATTTTGATCTTCATTATATCCACTCCTTATTTTTTTATCTTTTTATCATTTTTAGTATACTATAATATCTAATAAAAAAACAAAGAAAAAGCAATTCATCTCCCACTTATAGAAGTGGGAGATGAATTACTAGATATTAAATCTTCCTTAGCAACTAGAGCATCTTCATCATTCAAAAGAGAATAATCAAAATCTGTATTTCCTGCTTCAAGTTCTCCTTTTATTGATATAGTTAGTTAAATTTTTCAGAAATATATCTATAAAATAACATTCCTAAAACATATTGTTTTAAAATCCCGACCATCAACACTTCCTCTAAGTGCATTTGCAATTCCCCAAATTGTTCTATGAAGTTCAGCACGTTCTTGCTCTTTTTGTTATCCATTTTCTCTCCCTACTTATCAAGATATTTTGTTATTTCATTTTATTATAACAAATTTTATATTTCCTGTCATAAGTTTATTTTTTTACTAAAATCTATATTATTATTTTAAAAATGTTTTTATTATAAATTTTAAGAACAAAAAAAGTATTATTATTAAAATCTCAAAAATAAATTCTAACAAATTAATTGACATTATAAAATAAAAAGTGATATACAGTATTTAATAGAAAAATGTTCTCGTGAACATAAAACTTTTTAAGGAGATGAGTTTATTGAGTAAGAAGATTTTATATTTATTGTTGTTTTATACTTTTGTCTTCTTTTGGTTGCAAGTCAAAAACACTATCTATTGAAAAAATAGATTAGTTTGGGACTATCTTGGTAGTTTACCTGCTCAAAAAGGCTTTTGACAAAAATATTGGAACAGTGGCTTACTACAAGGAGTTATAGGGAGTACATTGTGGTTGGAGGAGGAGCTAACTTTCAGAAGTATTAGAAAAAGGTGGAAAGAAAGTTACACATAAAGATTTATACTTACTAAAAGATGTAAATGGAGATTTAAAAACTGTTGAACAAATACAATTAGATTACCCAATTGCTTATGGTGCTTCAGTAAGTGTAAAGAAGAAAATGCTATCTACTATTTTAGGTGGTAGCCCTGACAGTGAACATATGAGAGATGTTTTAAAAGTTACTTTAAAGAATGGAAAATTAAAAACTGAAATTTATGCAAAACTTCCTTTAGGTTTTGAAAAATGGAGTAGCTCAATACAAAGATGGAAAAATCTATTATGGTGTTGGAAAAATAGAAAACTCTGAAGGAAAAATGTAAATAGTAACAAATTTTTATGTTTTTGATTTTAAAAACTAAAAGAAACTAAAAGGCTTTACATCATTCCAGGAGAAGCAAGACAACAAACAGTTGGACAAATTCTAAATAATAAATTTTTATGTTTTTAGTGGTGGTTCAAATGTTTTCTTATATAGATAGCTATACTTACAATTTTTAAAACAAATTCTTGGGAAAAAGTAGTGATGTTGTTGTAGATAATGAAAAAAATCTTATTACTTGGAGCTAATTCTATAAAAATTGCCAATGATAAAATGCTTGTTATAGGTGGATTTAATTATGATTTATGGAATGAAGCCAATGATAAACTTAGCAACCTAAAAAGATGAAGAATTAAAAATTATAAAATTTGGTCACTTTGGAGCAGAACCAAGTTGGTATAATTGGAATAGAAAAATTTTAATTTTTGATGCTACAAAAATTCTTGAAATCAATAGGAAGTTCCTTTGATGCACCTTGCGGATGCGCTCTATTAATGATTAATAATAATATCTATTCTATAAATGGAGAAATAAAACCAGGAGTTAGAACAGAAAAGAATGTATAAAAGCTTATATAATTTCTAAATAAAAAGGAAAAATATTATGATAACACAAAAAGAACTTGCGACTCGTTTTGAGGACTTAGTAGAACAACTCATAGCAAGAGCCATAAAATAATAACTCTAATATTAAACCTGAAACTAAGGAAAAAATTTTTAAAACTTGTAAAAAGAATTAGGTTATGAAACTATGTTGGTAGTTTACTTGCAAGTAAAAAGATAGTTTATAGCTTTATAGTTGAATCAAAAATAGTTACTATACAGAACAAATAAAACTTGGAATACAAAGGAGCAAAAAAGGAATATAAACATCATAATTTAGAAATTATAGAGATAATTACTGATATAAATAAACCCTATGGAACAAGTTTTTAGAGTTAAAAATTATTGGATTCAGATAAACAAATAGATGGAATAATAATAATTTCCCTAGATAAAAGTAAAAATTTTTGGACTTAATTAATCCTTATTTAGAAAAATTAAATTTATATCTATAAGTGTTTTTCTATCCAAAAAGATAGCTTATGTAGGAACTGACTATGAAAAATGTAGGTAGACTTCTATGCCGAGTTTTTAGGAAAAAGCTTTAAATGTCAATGATAAAGTTTTAGTAATAGATAATGGAGATGATAATATATCTTCTAAATATTATCTAAATGGTTTTCTAGATAGGGCAAATGAAGATAAAATAAATATAATTGGTCCAATCAGAAGAAATGGTGTTGAGGTTTCACTAATATATTTAGGAGATATTTTTTAAGAAAGAAAATATCAACTCAATATTTGATAATAGATATGCTCAAGATATTCTATTAGAACTTCCAGAAGATATTTTAAAAACAAACATATATATAACTGGTATAGGTAATAGAATAAGAAAGTTAATAATTGATATTAGCAACTGTTCTGATGATGTTTATAGTACGGGACATAAAAGCTTGTCAACTTATGGTTGATATGCTTTATAAAGAAATGGGATAAAAAAATATAATTTTTAGAACCAAAAATTTTTACTTATAGAAAATTTAAAATAAAAATATTAGGAGAAAGTGTATAAAAAGACTGGTTTATTAAAAATGGCAATTTTTATTTGGAGTTATGACAACTTCTGCTTTTGCGACAAAAGTATAATTTAAAAATAGGAATGACTGCAGGAACTTCTCAAAATGAATATAAAGCGGTCGAAGTATTTGCAAAAGAATTAAAGAAAAGATCTAATGGAGAAATTGAATTAAAATTATATCCTAATGCTCAATTAGGTAAAGATGACCTTGCTATGATGCAACAATTAGAAGGAGGAGCTTTAGACTTTACTTTCTCTGAAACTGGAAGATTCTCAACATTTTTCCCAGAAAGTGAGTATTCACTTTTACCTTATATGATTAAAGACTTCAATCATATGAAGAAAAGTCATAAATACTAAATTTGGTAAAGATTTATTTAAAAAGGTACATGATAAAAAGGTATGACTGTTCTAGCTCAAGCATATAATGGAACTAGACAAACAACTTCTAATAAAGCAATAAAAATTATCAGATATAGAAGAATGAAACTAAGAGTTCCATCAATTTGCAGCTAACCTAGCTTATCAAAAATATACTGAGTGCGACTCCTACACCTATGAGCTTTTTCTGAAGTTTACCTGCTTTACAAACAAATCTTTCGTTGATGGTCAAGAAAATCCTTTATCAACAATAAAGGCTCAAAAAATTTTATGAAGTTCAAAAATATTTAGCTATAACTAACCATATATTAAATGACCAATTATATCTTGTAAGTAATATTACTATGGAAGAATTACCGTAAATCTTCAAAAAGGTTGTAAAAAGAATAAAGTGAAGTTGCGACAGAATATCATACAAAATTATTTATGGATGAAGAAAAATCATGAAAAGATTTCTTCAAAGGTAAAAGGAGTTACTATAACTGAACCAAACTTAGAAGAATTCAGCTATGAAACCATTCTACAATGAATATACAAAAGAAAAACGGAAAAGTTGGAGAAGATGCAATAAAAGCTATAGATGCAGTTAGATAATTTTGTATTCAAAGGTGAGATAAAATGAAAAATATTTAATAAACTTGAGGAATGGATAGAGGAGGTCTATTTATTGGACTATTTCTTATTCTTGTTATACAAATTTTTGCTAGACAAGTTTTTGATAGCCCTCTTATTTGGAGTGAGGAACTATCAAGATTGATGTTTGTTTATGTTGGTTTACTTGGAGTTAGTATGGGAATAAGAAGTCAACAACATATAATGATGAGACTTCCTTTACTCTAAATTTCCAAAATCAATGCAAAAATTGTTTTTACTATTATACAAATTTTAATTTTAGCTTGTTTGATATTCTTCTTATATTTTTGGATATGATTTATTTATAAAAAGGAAGAATTAGAAATAGTTTCATTGGAATTTCAATGAAATGGATGTATTTAAGCTTTACCTCTTATTACTTTATTAATGCTTGTTAGATTTTTATCAAGCATATTCAGAAAAATTATACTGAAGGAAAAGTATGTATTAAACCTATTATTATGTTAGCTTTAATGATAATCTTAGTAGCTTATAGCATTTATAAAGCCAGAATTATTTAAAATTTTAAAATTATCAGAATATTTTTGACCTTGGCGAAATGACTGTTTACTATGTATTATTAGCTGGTTAATAATGATATTTTTTGCATTCCTGTTAGTCTGGTCTTTACTTGTGGCTTGTATTTTTATACTTTTGCCCTTACTAGATGGAAAGTTGTATATTTTGCGGTGATAAATTAGTTTATAGTTTAGATAGCTTCAGTCTTTTAAGTGTTCCATTCTTTATACTTACTGGTATTTTTGATGAATGGAGCAGGAATAACGGAAAGAATCTTTAACTTTGCTAAGGCTATGTTAGGACATTATACAGGTGGAATGGGACATGTTAATGTTGCGAGCAAGTTTAATTTTTTCAGGAATGTCTGGCTCGACTATTGCTTGATGCAGGTGGTTTAGGACAACTTGAAATAAAGGCAATGAGAGATGAAGGTTATGATGATGATATTTGTGGTGGACTTACAGTACTTCTTGTATTATAGGTACATTAGTTTCCACCTAGCATAAGTATGATTATATATGGAGTTATAGCAAACCAGTCAATAGCAAAATTATTTTTATCAGGTTTTTGTTCCGGGTTTCTTAACTACTATTGCCCTTATGATAATGAACTACTTTGTATGTAAAAAGAGGCTATAAAAAGGTAGCTAAAGCTACTCCACAAGAAAGATGGATAGCATTTAAAAAGATCATTCTGGGCATTATTAACACCCTATTTTAATAATTGGCGGTATATTCTCAGAATATTTACTCCTACAGAAAAGTGCTTTCGTTATAGCAACATTCTATTCAATAATTTTTAGGAGGATTCATATATAAAGAACTAACTGTAAAATCATTCTTCCAACATTGTGTTGAAAGCTGTTTGCGATAAGTGAGTAACTGTGCACTTATGATAATGACTGTAACTTTCTTTGGAGATATTATTGCAAGAGAACAAGTTGCAATGAGAGTGGCAGAAATATTTATTAAATATGCAACATCTCCTATGATGGTTCTTGTTATGATAAATTTATTACTTCTATTCTTAGGAATGTTTATAGATGCCTTAGCTTTACAATTTTTAGTGTTACCAATGTTGATTCCTATTGCAGAACAAGTTGGAATTGATTTAGTATTCTTTGGAGTTATGACAACATTAAATATGATGATAGGTATATTAACTCCACCAATGGGAATGGCACTCTTTGTCGTTGCACAAGTTGGAAAAATGAGCGTAAGTACAGTAGCAAAAGGTGTTTTCCCATTCTTGTTACCAATATTTATAACTCTAGTTATTATAACTGTATTCCCACAACGTTTTATTCTTACCTAATCTTATAATGGGAGGATAATAAATGAATATTTTAGCAATAGATATTGGTGGAACAATGATAAAATACAGTCTAGTTTTCTTCTGATGGACAAATTTTATCAACTGATAAAATAGAAACTGAAGCAGAGCTTGAACAATATTTTTAAAATAAAATTGACAATATCTTTTAAAAATATAAAGAAAGTAATCTTGTTGGGATACTGTGTCTGGCACAGGTCAAATAAATGGTATGATGGGGAAAGTGATGAGGGGTTTCCCTATCCTTTGCCCAGTGGATAGGTTGTAATCTTGTTGAAATACTGGATATAAACTCCACTATTTTTAGAAAATGATGTTAACTGTATGGCTCTTGGTGAAAAATGGATAGGAGGTGGAAAAAGATTTAAGTAATTTTATCTGTCTTACAATAGGAACTGGTATAGGCGGAGGAATCATTTTAAATAATGAGCTTTTTAGAGGAAAAATTTTGTAGGCGGTGAATTTGGACATATTCTAATAAAAAAGAATTTCAAGACTTTTAGCTTCTACAGCAACTTTAATTAGATTAACAAAAGAAAACTGGAAAAGCTCTAAATGGAGAAGAAATCTTTAATTTTAGAAAACAGAGGGTAACTAAATATAAAGATATTATTATAGAATGGATTGAAAAATTTAACAGATGGACTTTCAAGTTTAATTTACTGTTTCAATCCAAAAGATATAATACTAGGTGGAGGAATTATTGAACAAGGAGATTATCTTATAGATTGAAAATAGCTTATCTATTGGTCCTAGATTTAAAGAAAATTTAAATATAAAACAAGCAAAGCTTGGTAATAACAGCTGGAATGATAGGGCTATTTACTTTTAGATTAATAAGAAATAAAATGGAGGAAATAAGGAATTATGAAAGGAATATATTCGACATTGATGGTTCCATATAATGAAAGATGAGTATTAATGAAAAAGGCTTAAGAAAGTTGTAAGATATAATATTGATAAAATGAAAGTAGATGGACTTTATGTGGGAGGAAGTACTGGGGAAAAACTTTATGTAGTTTCTACTGAGGGAAAAGAAAAGAGTTTTTGAAATTGCAATAGATGAAGCAAAAGATCTTTGTAAATCTTATTGCTCAAGTAGGAAGTATAAACTTAAATGAAACTGTGGAATTAGGGAAAATATGTAACTAAGTTAGGCTATAAATGTCTATCTCTTTGTAACTCCTTTCTATTATAAATTTGATTTTTCTGAAATAAAAGAACTACTATGAAACTATAGTTAGAAACAGGAAATTATATGATAATATATTCTATTCCATTTTAACTGGAGTTAATATGTCTCTTTCTCCAATTTGGTGAATTATTTGAAATAGATTATAGGGTTAAATTCACTCTTTGGTGATTTCTATCTTTTAGAAAGAGTTAGAAAAAGCTTTCCCAGACAAATTAATATTTCTTTGGTTTTGATGAAATGTTATTACCGGCTACTGTTCTTGGAGTAGATGGAGCAATTGGAAAGTACATATAATATAAATGGAATAAGAGCTAAACAAATATTTGAATTGGCAAAAGTTCTACATAAATGTGAAGCTTTAGAAATTCAACATACTACTAACGATTTAATAGAAGGAATTTTTATCTAATGGTCTATGCCAAACAATAGAAATTTTAAAACTTGAAGGTGTGAGATCTTTGGATATTGCAGAAAACCTATGATTAGTAAAGAGCAAGTTGAATTTGCAAAGAACTTTAGTAAAAAGTTTTAGAAGTTAATTAGAGGGATAAAATAGAACAAAATTTTAGAAAATATAAAAAGGAAAATTAATAGTTTCTTGTCAAGCTTTAGAAGATGAGCCTCTTCATAGTTCATTTATTATGGGAAGAATGGCATATCGACTCATATTGGTGGAGCAGGTGGTATTCGTGCAAATACTGTTGAGGATATAAAAAGAAATTAAAAAGAATGTATCCTACCAATAATTGGGATTATAAAAAGTTTATGATAATTGTGATGTATATATTACTCCAACAATAAGAAGTTGAAGACTTGATAAATGAAGGAGTTCATATAATAGCTATTGATGCAACTAAAAGAGAAAGACCTGATAAAAAGACTTAAAAAGAACTTATAAATGAAGTTAAAAGAAAAATTTCCTAATCAACTTATTATGGCAGATATATCTTCAGTTAATGAAGCATTATATCTTTGAAGAAATTAGTTTTGATATAGTAGGGACAACTCTTGTTGGTTATACTGAATATACAAAAAGGTTATAAAGCTTTTAGAAGAACTTGAAAAGGTTCTAAAGTTGTAAAAATTCCAGTGATTGCTTTGAAGGAAATATTGATACTCCTTTAAAAAGCAAAAAGCTCTTGAACTTGGAGCATTTGCAATTGTAGTTGGTGGAGCAATAACTAGACCACAACAAATAACAAGAAAATTTGTTGATGAAATGGAAAAAATAAGTAAATTTAATTTATAATAAGGATTGCTTCTATAAAAACAGTTAATCCTTTTATTTTCTCTTTCTTTTCTTTAGCATTTTTTCTTTAAAAAATGTTATAATCAGGAAAATGAAAATTATTTAAAGGAGAGAGTTATGAGTGGTCCTAAAGTAAGAGGGGAGTGATAGGCAAAGAAGAGCAGAATTACAAAGAAAATGAAAATAAAAAATTATATTTGAAATAAAAAATAAAGTAAGAATACTTAATAGTTTTAATGTAAAACTATTGATTCTAATATTTCAGATAGGTTAGCTAGAAAGCTTGAATTTTAAAGAAAAATTTTATAAAAGTTTAAAATAATAGTATATATAAGCAAATGTTAATGAAAGCTTTAGCTTGAAATAATAAACAAGATTCTGAAAAAATATTGGGAGGGTTAAAGAAGATTATGATATATTTAAAAATTGAAAACTGTATCAATAAAATCAATAAATTTCAAAGTCGGAAGATAGAAATAATGTAATTTCTTAATTGATAAAATTTCCTTGAGGAAAAAGAAGGTTGCAAAATCTATTTCAATAGATATAAAAAATAGTGGATAAAATTTTAAAATTGATAGTCAAAATACCGAAAATATAAAAATTTGAGTTTAAAGGGTAAAATAGAAAAAGTGAAAAGCTGTATGAGTGTTGAATTTTTTATTTTTCTGAAAAAAGATGATAAGAAAATGAATGTTCTCTACTAAAGATATGAAATAATTACAAAAGTTTTGAAAAACTATCTGATTTTTTAGAAAATATGAATATGATTGATTAGAGACAACAAATTCTTGATGTGACATTAAGAACTTTTAGAATTAGAAAAGAAATATTGATTTGGATCTAAAAAAAGAACTACTTTTAGAAAAAAATTATCGAGATCAGGTTTAAAATGATTTAATTAAATGCTAAAGAAATTGGTGTCTATGTGATTATCTAAAGAAGTTTATTTTCTTAATTATTCTGATATAAAGTTAATAAAATTTTGCAAAGAAGAAAATAAAATGAAATAGAGAGGTTTTAAAAAAGAGAGTTGAAAATATTTCAGTAAAAATTTATTAAAGAACAACTTGATGATGTTATGATGATGACATGGATATAATATGATAGTTCAGAATATGTAGAAGAGTGAAAACAGAATGATTACTATATAGTTAATGATTCCAGGAATCGATGTTTTATCTGATACAGAAAAATGTTGACATTAAAA
>BNJS01002785.1_pt1 | contig 54137 bp, 58 predicted proteins | sample 8540461 | NCBI WGS metagenome assembly BNJS01 (sample SAMD00202454, study PRJDB9452) | human saliva metagenome | isolation source: human saliva | place: Japan
CCGACGGGTATCCATCAATTTAGCAACTTGATATTCGAAGATATCCGCTGGTACTTTGAAAAAAATGAAGCGAGTATCGATACCACGATCCAGCCGGATGCTATGAAGTTTATTGGGCAGCTTGGTCGATGCAATTCAGGCGCATCCGTTGCTTATTCAATTAAGCCCTTCTGGAAAAAAAGCCGTAGATATCGGGCAGACATTCGTCGACGGCGCCGTAGTGCTACAGCCCGACGCGCGGGTATGTATCGCGCACGACGTAAAAAGACCGCACCGCGACGCCGGCCACCTCTCACGACGGCACTGCCCTACCCAATACCGCCACGGATGCCATCCTCGCGCTCCCCAATAACGACCCCGCACACGGCGGAAGGTTCACCCTGCGCATCCGCGGCAACATCGACAGCGTGAATATGGCCCAAACGCCGACCGGTTCGCAGGATCCCTTCTTCAAACAAGGCAATTTTCCGCAGGCCGCAGCAGACATTTATTTATATGAAGACGGCGCCGCGACGCATAACTTCGAAAAAGCCGCACCGGGAGCCTTTGTGAACAATAATCCGACGGCTCATATCACCAACCATCCCATTGCCGCGCCGCCTACGGGAGCTGTGGCGTCCATTTTTTGGTCTGTACGGGGATTATCATTGGACAACGAACAACGCGGATGTGCATACCGACACCGTGCCAGCAGCTTTCACCGGAAATAACCCCGGCGTGATTGAGCTGGGACCACAAGGCGCTGGCAGGAAGCACCTGAATGTGTACTCGGGCGGTATGCTCAAGAATTTCGAGGGCTGTCTGCCCCTCGATAACTTCACTATGCACTTCGGCGGTGGGTTTGGGACGCCCAATTTGAAGATCACCGGCACGAAGCCGCTCTATATTTTTGAACTATGGCAATAATGACAACAAAACGGCCTGTGAGGCCAACCTCGTTTTCCATCCTTCGACGAGCGACACGGTGCAACACGCGATCAATGGAGCCAACGACCCCGTGGCGCCTACCTATTATGCACCGCTGACGCAAGATCGCGGCGCGATGCATATCCAGGCGCTGGGTAATACGGAGTTTCGCACCGACGAGGTGTGGAAGCCGGGGATGAATAACAACCTTCTGATCCTCTCGGAGAGTCGAAACGTGATCGCCCAAGGGATTGATTACACCGCGGGATATACGGACGACGTGGCCAGCGGACTCCTGACCTTCTGGGCGGAGGATCGCACGCCGGATCAGGCCCTTGTCTCGGGCTGCGATAATGCCGGCTTGGCCGATCGGAATGGTCATCGCGGCAATTTGTACCTCAACGACGTCACAAAAATCACACGTCCGGCCGGTGGAGGTACGGAAACCAACCTCGTAGCCGCAAATAACGTCCGTACGGCTCGCGTGGAATATGCGGGACAGAACGCCGACACGCTCAACGTGATCTCTCGGAAGGGCGATCTCTACCTCGGCTACGCGGCCGGCTCTAAAATTTACACGCCCACAGAGGCTTACGTCGGGAATAGCAAAACGGGCACCGACAATGCGTTCATCTATCAAGGCACGGGTGGCACGGCCGAGGTCCATCTGCAAGCCGGATTTGATGACAGTCGATCGCAGATGACGCGCACGGAAGGCATGGAGGGCGGAAACGTCTACTTTGCCCGCCCGGCCATAGATATGCCAAACGGAGGTCGGCGGAACGCCCGCGTCGCCATCCCCTACTCCAGCGAATACATCTGCAACGGCGGCAATCTGCACCAGCGCGCGGGCCAGAGCATGCTCCGCTACGAACATTCGGGCATCATCGGCGGACTGGGTCGCTGCGGCGTGGAAAGCGCGGCAGGCTGGGCGGCGTATGCCGGCCGATTGGAGAACCCGGGCACACTGAACGACTTGAACACCATGGCCCGCGGCGCCTGCACACCGCTCGCTGGAGTATAAGAGCGACAACGGAAGCCTTGTGCTCGATGCCGGTCGGCGGGGGAATATCATCTTGAACCGCGGCGCCTTACTCACCGGCCCGTACACTACCGGACACGTCGTTTTTCGCACTCGCGAAGGCGATATCGATCTGCGCGACCCCGTGGACATCACTGGCGGAATCGGCGGAGGGGTCTTATTACTCGCCCAGACGGATAGCCTCGAGAAATTATCTAAGATCAAAGCCTGCGATTGCGACGAAATGCGGAATAATGTCTACCTCCAAGACCTTTCTTACACCTCTACGCATTCGGATAATAGCTTTTTCATCGGCGCAGACAACAACATCAAACTGAATTATGGCGGATTGGCCAATATCGGCACACGCGAGGATCCATTTCTTAGCACCGACTACGAAGAAAGGGACGGTCAGCCCGTCAGAAGAGGCGTAGGCTATGCCGGCGGGGTGAATGGCGGATGTGATAACAACGCTTTTCCACTGCGATCTGGGACCCGAACGAAAATAAGGCTCGCGATCTGCAACTCACCTTCACCACCTACGTGGCGAGCGATGGCAGCACGAAGCCCATCCGCAGCGGCGGATTTGCGGCCGTGGCCTCGGATCGGATCGATGTGTACAAAAAAATCTGATGTACACCGGCGGCGAAGGCACTGGTTTGGGCACCCCTCCGACGGCGAACGGCCTGCTGCACGGCGAAGACGTACGCGGCTACGGGCTCTTCCTCAAAACGCAGGCAAACAAGGGCAACTGGACGGAAAACATGCTCCTCCACGCCCACTTGCCCCACCACCTGTCAGGCAACGGGCTGCGGCAGCGGCGAAACACCACGCGCCTACCTGCACCACACCGCCCGCCTCACCTTCCACAGTGACGCCCGGCTGAAAGCTGGCAACCAACGCCTCGTGCTGGAGTCACCCGTGATCGAGACCTTTGGCGTACTCGAGCTTGACGCACTCACCAACGCGGGGAGCAACACCGAGATCGTGATCAAGACAGACTCCCTGATTTGCCACGACAGTTTGATCCGCGCCGGAGATGATCGCATAAAATGGACCACTGGAGCGGCCTGCCCGGCGACCAACCCATCATCAAATTGGGTTACAGCCGCCGCACCGCCCCCTTCGCCGAGTATGCCGTGGACGGCAAGCGCTGCCGCGAGTGCGTCAGCCATTATAAAGGGTAAGATTTATGCCCCGGGCGAGACACCGCTCGACACGATGTTCATCCAATTCGGCCCCAACACGCCCACCGAACGTCGGAATGTGTTGGTGCTCGACCACACCGTGCTCTCCTTCCTCACGGATTCTTTCGACCACGTCAAGGGCGGCGCCATCCGCCACGCGCGCTTCTTTGTCGATACGCTCAAAACGCGCAACCAAGTGGAGTTTTGGACCGACGAGAAGCACGAACGGGAAGGCCACCTGGAGCTGATCTCCGAACCGCAAATGCTCTCGAAAGACTACGCCGGAATGTACACCCGCCATCTGCACCTCGAGCCCATCGGCGCTTGTGGGCGCCCCACAAGTGAGCTTTGGCTGCCGGGCAACGCGCTGGACGTGATCACCACGTCTACGTTTGGCGGCTTCGGCATCCAGTACACCGACGTGCACGTCGAAAACGGCGGACATCTGAACCCGGGATTCACCTCCCTACGCCTCCGCGGACAATGCTACGAGCAGCAAGCCGGCACACTGACGATGAAAGACCTACGCCTCGACAGCGGAGCCGATCTGCACTTCTCCATCGGCTCCACCCAAGGCCTGAATGGCAGCTACAGCGACGCCATCGACGTAGACCGACTCACGACGTATGGCTCCGTGAATGTCCATATCGAGATCCGCCCGTGCGAGCGTGTCGAAAAGCGCTGCTATCCGCTCATCTACTATAAAGTCGGTGACTCCGAACAGCCTCAACAACCTGAAGCTGACAAGAAAGAGCGTCACGATCGACGGCGAGGAGTTCCCCCTCACGCTGAGCCTCTCCACGGACGGCGTCGTTTACCTCTGTGTCGGCAACGCCGTGGATCCGGTGCTCACGCATACGGTCACCATGCCCGAAGTGAGTGGCGTCACGACCACACCGCGGGCAGGCATCTGGCCGGTGAATAGCCGGAGCAACTTCCGCTTCAGCGCCTCCCTATCCGAAAGGTTCCCGCCCGCTGATGGTGCGCACCAATCGCCGTGTGCAGGGTGGCGCGCAGGAAGAGCTTTCGGGCATCCTCAACGCGAATGGGGAGTACGAATACATCGTCCCCAGCGTCCGCGAAGAAGTGACCCTCACCTTCGGCCCCGATCACGTCTCCAACGAGCTGATCATGAGCTCGGCCGTGTGGTCGCACGGGGAGCAAATCCATTTCCGTATCGATCGGAGCGACGTAGCGAGCATCTACTCCGTGGCGGGTCGCCCGGTGAAGCGCATCGACCTGCCCGCCGGCGAAACGAGCATCCCTATGCAGCGCGGCGCGTACATCATCACCCCTGCGCGACGGCTCCGTGCATAAAGTGATCGTGAAATAAGAAGCCGTTAGGCCGCTCGTTCAGCCGCCCCGCATCCTCTTCAAGCGTAGAGAGGATCATTTCGAGGCTCGTTTTGGAACTCTCCGTCGTGGGAAGTCCAAAATGAGCCTCATTTTTTTGTCCTCCGCGATGGAGCGCATAAAATGGGTCGCGTTACGAGGTACATAGCCCTGATGTGATAAGTGGTGTCTTGCCACAAGATGCAGGGATATGGAAAAGTGTACTGTGCATCTGCGGTCGTCTTGTCATGCGTCTCTTTTGACTCTGGGCAATGTAGACGACAGAGCCCTCTTGAAACACATAGACTTCCACAAACGGATTTTTCAGGGAAGCTTTTTCGGAGACAGGGGCTATATCTTGAAAGACCTATTCGAACAGCTCTTTATCGATGGAGTTCACCTTGTCACTCATTTAAAGAAGAGTCAGTGAAGAATGCCTTAATGCTTCAACATGACAAGATTATGACTCGGAAAAGATCTCTGATCGAGACTGTTAATGATCAGCTGAAAAAGCGTTTGTCAGATAGAGCATACCCGCCATCGGTGCTTCTCGAACTTTATCACCAATCTGCTATCGGCTTTGGCTGCTTTCTCCTTTTTTTCGACAAAAAGGCCCTCCATCAACACCGCTGAGGAGTTTGTACATCCCTCCTTCCTACCTGTTGCTAGATCAAACTCGCCCCTGAAAAAGGTGCGCGACATGGCCCTGCAAATGCTCGACACGGTGGAAAAGCTGCATGATGCCCTCCAAGGTGAGACGCTGGGCGATACGGTTTCCGCCCTCAGCCGCAGCCGTGCCACAATGCAGACACGCAGCAATAAGATCGTCGTGTTCAATCTGATCTACTCGACGACCTTCCAAGAAGTAAAGTAGACAATCAAAAGGGGTGAAAATACCCCCCTTTCGAGGTGTGAAAGGGATACAAAAAACGGGGCGCGAAAAACACGTCCCGTTTTTGTACTTTTTGATTGGCGCCATTGTACTTAAGCCAAAAAAATCCCACCGAACCGCAGCTCGATGGGAAATTTGAGGGGAGAAATTGCTTCTCCTGAACCATATGAAAAAATCCGTAGACCATAGAATGTACCCCGATTGCAAATCGGGGAGACGTGTACTCGAAGCGGGACTTGAACCCGCACAGCCGTTGTCGGCCAAGGGATTTTAAGTCCCTCGTGTCTACCATTCCACCATTCGAGCCGCAGATCTGGGTCTTGAGAGCGGAAGACGGAACTCGAATCCGCGACCCCAACCTTGGCAAGGTTGTGCTCTACCAACTGAGCTACTTCCGCTAATAATGTCAATGTGTGCTTGGTGCTTTTGTCGGCTTTTGCATCTGCCTTGCCAAGGTTGGCCGTTTGTCCATCCTTTGGGGCAAGGTTGCGCTCTACCAACTGAGCTACTTCCGCGTGTGACAATCATGTCAATTGTGCGCTTTTGCTTTCGCTAAAGCGGCGGCAAAGATATACGCGATCTCTTTTTGCAAAAACGCTGGAGTGAAAAATGCTGCCCGTGCGGGGACTGCGATCAGTTGTATACGATCACGGTGCCTCGCCCATCGCTCTCGGTCTTGTAGGGCTTGAGGCCGTGCCGTCCGACACCCTCGACGGGAACGCCGCTGCCATCGTTGATGAGGTATTTGGTGCCGCACTGTGGGCAGACGGCGTAGATGATGTCGCTGTCGGGCTCGACGCGTACGGAGGAGCGATTTTTCGTACGGGCAGGAGAGGTCGAAGGCGTAAAATTCGGCGTCGACGCCATGCACTACGAGTACACCTCCGAATCCGAAGGCCCGATAGGCGGAGCTTATCGGATGGCTGTAGTGGGTGTAGGTGGCTGCGGAGGGACGGTACGCAGGGCCTTGTCGTTGAAGGTCAGATCGAGGCGTAGCGCAACGGGATAATTGTCGATGGGGTTAGGGCTTGGTGCAGGCCGTGACGAGTCCGACGAGCAGCGTGGCAACGATGGACGCAATGTGAGGGCGTTTCATGGGGTGAGGTCTTGCTCTTCGTAGGGCAGGCGGGCCAAGATCTCGGAGATCTTTTCGACGGCTTCCTGCATGGGCTTGGAGACCATCGGTTTGAGGAAGGGATTGAGGTCGGCGCGGACGGTCAATTTCATGCGGGTGTCGCTCGTGGCCACTTGTTTGAGCTGGATCCAGAGTTGCAAGGGGACGGGCGATTGAGTGGTCTCGAACTTGATGGTTTTGTTGGGCTCGCGGTCGACGATGCGGAACTCGATCTTCCCGATGGGGCTCACTTCGAAGCTGCAATGGTCGTCGGTGAAGGAGAAGGCTTTGATGCTGTCCTCGGGGATGCTGTTGCGCACGCGTTGCAAGTTGGAGAGGTCGGAAAGCATGGCGAAAACGCGGGCGTCGTTGTGGGGAATGGGGCGGATGGTGCTGGTGAATTCTGTCATTATGTATGTACTAAGGAGGAGTAAGGAGGGGGTAGGGTGGGGGAGTAGTTGGGGTTAGTCCTGTGGGTTCCAGTGGGCGGGATCTTTGCGCCATTCTTGCAGGATGGCCTCCTCGGTCGGGGGTGATGTATTCGGTCTTGAGGGCCTCTTCGATCACGGCGTCGTAGTTTGAGAGGGTGATGAGGGCGCACGTTGGCGGCTTGGAATTGTTCTTCTGCCACGGGGAAGCCGTGGGTGTAGATGGCCACCATGCCGATGACCGTGCAACCGAAATTGCGGACGGCCTCGACGGCTTTGAGGCTGCTACCGCCCGTAGAGACGAGGTCTTCCACGACGACGACCTTCGATCCGGGTCTCAGTTCGCCCTCGATCAGGTTTTCCAGTCCGTGATCTTTCGGCTCGGAGCGGATGTAGACGAAGGGGAGTCCGAGCAGGTCGGCCACCGGGGCACCCTGCGCAATGGCGCCTGTGGCGACGCCGGCCACGGCCTCCACTTCACCGAAATTCTCTACGATGGTGCGCGCCAATTCGATCTTGAGAAAGGTGCGGAGGGCGGGATAGGAGAGCGTTTTTGCGGTTGTCGCAATAGATGGGTGACTTCAGCCCGAGGCCCGGTGAAGGGGTTTCCGGGTTGCAGCTTGACGGCTTTAATCTTGAGCAACTTCTCAGCGACGATGCGTTCTAATGCTTTCATATTCTCTATTAATGGATGGATGGGTAATGTTTGTGGGCGCAAAAGTAGGGTAAAATGCCCACGCGGCCGGAACGCGCTTCGTTATCGGAGGCTGTCCCGGCCGCGCGTGTGGGATAAGTGGCGTGGCGACCTGATGGGCGGCGCTCGGGCTACGATGCGTCGCCTTCTTCCATGAGGTTATTCATCAGGGCGTAGAGTGCAAGGCCGGCCACGGATTTTTATGTTCGTCTTGCGGGTGATGTTTTTGCGGTGTGAGATGACGGTGTGGACGGAGATGTGGAGGCGTTCGGCGATTTCCTTACTCATCAGCCCTTTGGCTACGAGTACGAGGACGTCCGTCTCACGTCGCGTCAGTTCGTGACCGCCTGCGGGGTCGAGCATTTCGGCTCTATCGGACGTGGATGCGTAGGCCTCGAGTATGATATCAACTATCCGTTCGGCGGACTCGCGTATCTCGAGCACGCTATGGAAAGCGTGCAGGATGGCGTTGTCGATATATTGGTAAACGAGGGCTATGATGGTCATGTGAGGGTATTCCTGGGCTAAGCTATAGACTGGGTAGCGCTTGGAGTAGGGCATTACGGTCGGGTTGATCAATAAAATGTCTGGACGTGCCACGGAGATGCGTTCCGCGTAGTCCTCCGTGCCGTCGGATGGGCGTAGGACGTCCAGCTCCGGAGACTTCCCGAGATTTTTGATCAGCCCTTCCTTAATGATGATGGAGGGCTCGACGATAAGTACCTTCTTTTTGCGGCTCATGCACGTTTTGCCTCCAGCATTTCGACATACGGGACGAGGATACGATCTTCGATCAGCGCATGCTTGTTTAAGTCGGCCGATAATTGGAATATATCGAAGACGACGTCGATAGAGTCTTCAGGCGACACATTCCCCGGCAGGTATTTGAAGATGATTTGGGTCAAGTCGTTGAGTTTATCCTCGATATTGTCGTGCGCCTCGGCATAGTCATGGATATGATACGATTCGGGTAAGGTCTCGCCGTTTTCGGAGGCTATTCGCAGTCGCTCGATGTAGGGAAAAACGACCTGTTCTTCGTAGTCGAAATGTTCCTCAACTTCATTTTTATACCCCGCGAAGAAGTGGCGCAACATATTTCCATATCGCTTATCCACTTTCGAGGCCATCCCGTCGAGCAGACGTCCCAAATAGGGCAAATGACGCAAGTAATACTGATGAGAAGCATGCAAATAGGGCACGAGTAGGCGCATGTCGATCGATTGAAGGGTCTCACGATTCGGCAGATAGGCATCGAAGGTGTAGACGTTGCAGACCAGGAGGAAGAAATCCACTGGCACGTCGTACGCGGCGCATACTCGCGCTACGCTTCGCTCCCCGAAACCCAGAGGAATGCCGAAACGAGGCAGCATAAGAATGAGGTTATGGTTGGCGGAAATCAAATCGGCCAGTTTCATGTTTTTCCGAGAAAAGCATTTTATCCATTATTCGTTCAATACGTTCATTGATCACGGACGCAAAAAGTAGACCTTTCCCATCGCATGAACTCTCTTCGGGGCATCGCTAATGATAGCGATTTTTTTAGCTTCATCTCTACCCAATAATAGGGATAGGCGCGAGTAGTGACCCGCCCCGGCTTGATGGCGACTGCTTCTCGTCTCCTCGATAGATGCCTCTTCCATCCGTGGTACTCTCAAACGCTTCTCGTTTCCCTGTTCACCCCCGATGGGGGTATCTGTGGGGCGTATGCTGTTGCGCCCTACAGCGGGTATATCTGGAAAACGTGCCGCATTTCTTGATTCGATCCCGTGGGGATCGCCTGTGGGGCGTATTCAATACGCCCCTACAACGGGTGCAGCCCCAAAACGCGCCGCATTTCTTGATTCGATCCCGCGTGGATCGTCTGTGGGGCGTATGCTGTTGCGCCCTACAACGGGTATATCTGGAAAACGTGCCGCATTTCTTGATTCGATCCCGTGGGGATCGCCTGTGGGGCGTATGCTGTTGCGCCCTACAGCGGGTATATCTGGAAAACGTGCCGCATTTCTTGATTCGATCCCGTGGGGATCGCCTGTGGGGCGTATGCTGTTGCGCCCTACAGCGGGTATATCTGGAAAACGTGCCGCATTTCTTGATTCGATCCCGTGGGGATCGTTTGTGGGGCGTATGCAATACGCCCCTACAGCAGGTGCAACTCCAAAACGCGATCCATTTTGGGACTCTCCACGATGGATGACCCCAAAACGAGGTCCATTTTTGGGACTCTCCGCGATGGATGACACCTAAACGCGATCCATTTTGGGACTCTCCATGATGGATGACCCCAAAACGAGGTCCATTTTGGGACTCTCCGCGATGGATGGCCCCAAAACGCGATCCATTTTTGGGACTCTCCGCGATGGATGACCCCAAAACGCGATCCATTTTTGGGACTCTCTGCGATGGATGGTCTCAAAACGCGATCCATTTTGGAGCTCTCTGCTCTGGAGAGTAGGAAAACGCGGCGCGTTTGGGTGGTCTCCGCTCTGGAGAGTTGTAAAACGAGGCGCGTTTGGGTGGTCTCCGCTCTGGAGAGTAGGAAAACGAGGTCCATTTTGGAGCTCTCCGCTCTGGAGAGTAGGAAAACGCGGCGCGTTTGGGTGGTCTCCACGCTGAGGGGTTGGAAAACGAGACAAAAAAAGGGCATCCCCGAGGTGGGGATGCCCTTTAGTGATCGACAGGGATCGACCGTCGCTAACGGATTACTTATTGGAGGCGTACAATTGGCTGAGCATCATGTCCAGGACAGGGCCGCGGGCGCCTACCCGAACGATCTTACCCTCTGAGTCTACCAAGAAGCAGGCCGGTACACCCATAATGCCGTACACTTTGTTGGCCATGCCTTGGATGCCATCAGGGCAGCGGAGCTGCGTCCAGGAGGGTTTGTCTTGATCGAGGGCTTTCTTCCAGGCTGCGTCGTCGTCGTCGACGGAGAGGCTAATAATGTGGAAGGCGGGGTACTTCGACACGATCTGCTTTGAGATGTGGAATTTCTGCGCGGCAGGGCGAGCACCACGAGGCCCAGAACTCTACGAGCGCGTAACCCTCTTTCGGGAGCACGTCGTGCAGCTTGACGGTCTTGCCATCTGTGGTGGAGAAGTCGGCGTCGGGGATGATGGAGCCGAGAGCCATGTTTTTTTCTTCGTCGTCATCTGCTGTACCAACAGATCATAACGTGCTTTACCCTTCCACGAGGGCTCCAAGACCTTGAGGATCTCGTCCACGTCCGTCGTTGTCAGCTCATCCGCGTAGACGAGTATGCCGGCTTGATCCAGCGCGACGATGGAGGCGGCGTTTTTGCGGATAAAGTCCAGGCGAGCGTCGTTGCACTCCTTGCGGAGGGCTTCAATTTCGCTCTCCATGCGGACGGCCTCGGCGATGATGCTGTCGGTGCGCTCCTCAGCGGAGTAGTACACGGAGGCCTGTTTCTCGCTGAGCTCGCTCAGGCGGTTCTCCTTGTCGGCCATCTGGGCGTTGAACTTCTCGTTCAGCTCCTGCGTGGGTGAGCCTGTGATGACGGGGTTCACCGTCTTACGATCCGGGATGTAGAAGAGCGTGGGCATGGTGGCCGCATCGGCTGTGAAGGTCATGGGTGCGTTCTCGACGTAAAAAGCATAAGCTAACGTGCGCTCCTGCTCCGAGAGCGAGGCGTCGGGCAGATCTATCGTCAGCTGGAACATGGTCGGCTCGTCCACTTTGCCTTTCAGCTGAAACTTGCCTTCCTTAACCACGGCGCTGTCGACAACGGTCATCGTCGGATCAGCCGCATCGAAGATCTTTACTACGGCATTCTCAACGTTACCAGTCAATTTGCCGTCAATCACGAAGCCATCTGAGGCTTTCTGTTTGCATGCCACGGCAAGTAAGGCCATGACTGCGAGGAATAAGTACTTTTTCATCTCTTGTTTATGTAGAAATTAAACGTAGTTGTGTGTGGGTGAGCCTCTCGGAAGGTGCACTTCGGGGCGTCGGGTCAATAGCCGGGGTTCTGCTTCAAGGCCCGATTTCCGCCGAGTGCCTTGCGGGGGATCGGGAGGATGAGGTGCCGGTCGGATTTGACGTAATAGGGGGCAATGGGGTAGTTGTCCCAAGCGTGGAAGCGGACTAAGTCGAACCATTCCTCACTGTTTTTCGGTGAAGAATTCCAGCCATTTATGGCGGAGGATCATCTCCAAGAGGCGGGAGTCCGGAATGGCCTCCACGTAGGCCTGGGTATATCCAGCGCGGTCGATGCAGAGGATCTCCTTCAGGGCCGCGCGTGCGGCGGTGGGGTTGCCCAGACGCGCCTCGGCCTCAGCGATGAGGTAGTACATCTCGGCCAGACGGATGTAGTAGTGCGAATCTTGTTTGGTGCCCGCCAGGCCCTCCGTGATGGGGTACTTATTGTTCACCACCTCCGGCCGCCCGGGATCGAGGTCCTTGTATATGGCTGCGAAGCGCTTGTCTGGCACGCTATCGGAGGGGCCACGGCGCTGGCCAGCTTACTGGTGACCGGGCCGGCCGTCGAACGGTTCCAGACTCCGTCGCTGTAGAGCTCATCGGGGGCCATCGCGTAGACGGCGAAGAGCATTTCCTGCGATTGGAAACTGTTCACGAAGAGTTGCTTGAAACTGTCCTCCAGCGCGTAACCGGCCGCGGGCGCCTCGGCGATCACTTGACGCGCCAGGGTGGCCGCCTGGGCGAACTCCTTCCTGTAGAGCATCACGCGGGCCTTGAGCGCCTTGGCGGTGAGTCGGCTCATGCGATAGTGCGTGTTCGTCTCGGGGGCCTTGGCAATGGCTTCGTCCAGATCGGAGAGAATGGCGCGGTAGCTCTCCTCCACGGAGGCGCGCGGCAGGGCCGTATTGTCTTTGATGGAGCGATTGCCGGGGTAGAGGACGATGCCATAGGCGGACGTGCGGTCGTAGAACTCGCCATACTGACGCAGCAGCATGAGGCGGGCCAAGGCGCGCGAACATTTCACCTCGCCCACGATCTCCGTGCGGCGCGCGGGGCTGAGCGACTGGATGGCGGCGGTGGACTCCAGGTGCTCGAGGATCGCCGAGGCGTTCTGCACCACGAAGTAGAGCTCGATGTAGTTGCTTTCCACACCGGTGTTGTCGTCCGTCACCTCGTTGTCGGCAAAGCCGTCGATGCCCGCGATGTTCACTTCGTTCTCGACCCCGGTGAGGGCACCGAGCAGATGGCGCATCCAGCCAATGCGGTAGGTGCGCCAAGAGAGATAGACGCCGTTGAGGGCCGCTTCGGCCGATTTGGCGTCGGTGATCACGTTGTTGTCCGTCAGCTTGTGCTCCGGCTCGATCTTATCTAAGCTGCCTACCAATTCGCAGGCCGTGAGGGCCAAGGCAAAGGCAGAGACCTATGATAGCATGTGTCGTTTTTCATTACTGTATAGTTGGGGATGTGTGGAAATTAGAACTGTAGGTGCACGCCAAACGATACGGTGCGGCTCAGGGGGTACGGATCGGCGTCGTTGCCTTGTCCGCGGTGTATGCCGGAGCCCACGAGCTCAGGATCCAGTCCGGGCCAGGCCGTGAGGGTGAACAAGTTGGTGACCATCGCAAAGACGGATGCGCTCTGTACGCCCACGACGCGCAAGGGCCGCCTTGGGGAGTCGGTAGGTCAGGGTGATGTTCTTCATCCGCAAATAGGAGGTGGAGTAAATCATGCGGTCGTTGGTCTTCGCATTGTAGCTGCTGTACTGTCCGTAGACGAGTCGGGGGAAGAGCGCATCGCGGCGTTCCGGCGTCCAGGTGCGGCGGAAGGTCTCCCGGGTGATGCTCTGCCCGAGGGTGCTCTCCAGGTCCAGCCCTACGTCGGAGTAGAACGCCTTGCCCCCCTGCGAGAACTGCATGAAAAGCGAGAGGTCCACGTTGCGATAGGTGAGCGTATGGTTCCATCCGCCGAAGAACTTGGGCAGGGGCGACCCGATCACGGTGCGATCGTCCGACGTGATGCGGCCGTCGCCATTGACGTCCTCCAGAATGTAGTCCCCCACGCCGAGGGACGTTTGGTAAGCCCCGTAACCCTTCGCTGCTGCCTGGGCGTTAAGGCGGTCGATCTCCGCCTGATCCTTGGCGATACCCTTGGTCCGGAAGCCCTTAATCACGCCGACGGGTTCCCCCTCGACGATCAGATCCTGCATCTGACTGTTCAGGTTGGCCCCGTTCAGCTTCAAGACCTTGTTTCGGTTTGAGGCGATGTTGAACGACGTGCTCCAGGTGAAGTCCGCCGTGCGGACGATGTCGCCACCCAGCTCCAGTTCGAAGCCGCGATTACTCATGTCTATCAAGTTGGAGGTATAGCTGTTCATGCCCGATTCGGCTAAGTAGGGCGAATTGACAAGTGCGCCCTTCGTCGTGCGGTTGTAGAGGTCGATCGAGCCATAGAGCCGATGGTCGAAGAAGGAGAAGTCGATTCCGCCGTTATACTCCGTGGTGATCTCCCAGCGGATGTCACGGTTGGGCAGGTTGCGCTCCAACCACACGCCCGGCTTCTCGCCGTAGCGCCCGCCTTTGGAGTAGTAGCGGAGGTAGGAGAAGTCGTCCACGTTCGTCGACCCCGTCTTACCCCAGCTTAGTCGCAGCTTGAGGTCGTCTAACCAGCTGCACGCCCCCGCCATGAACTGCTCATTGCCCAAGCGCCAACCCAGAGAGACGGCCGGGAAGACAGCCGTGCGATTGTTCGGCCCAAACTTCGACGAGGCGTCGCTGCGGAGGCTCAGTTCGGTCAGGTAACGCTGCGCATAGTCATAGCTGACACGCGCGTAGGTGGAGTTCAGTCCGCCGCGGGCATAAGCGTCCATGATGGGCAGGTAGGTATTGGCTGACCCTATGTTGTCCATGTCCGATTCGTTGAAGAAATCGCTAGCACTCAGCGTCCGGAGCTGATAGTGCGTACGGTCAGCACCCACACCCAGCAGGGCCGCCAGGTTATGGTGCCCAAAAGAGCGGTTGTAATCAAGCCGGACGTTGGCCGACGTCTGCGTCGTTGTGCTGTATTCCTCGCCCAGCTCAGCCTTCAGCTCCACGCCCGGGATAAGCGACTGCGCATGCGAGGGAATAAAGGTGCGGTCGCGCTGACCAAAGACAGAGACGTTGACTTCAGCATGCGCCTTGAGACCTTCCAAGATCGTCACGTCCGCATACCCATTGCCCATGAATTGACTCGACACGGCGCGGTTCTTCCGGTCCCCTTACCGCCACGGGGTTCGGGCTCATAATGGGCACACCGTAGAGCGGCGTCGCATCGAAGCGCATGAAGTTGCCCTGCTCATCACGTACCGGCAGATCCGGGCGCATGCGCCACGCCGTCAGGCCCTCCTGAAAAGCCTTCCCGTAGGTTGCCCGAATGGCGTGCCGATCCCGAATAGCTCAGCGTAGCCCCAGCCTTGACCCATTTCGAGACCTCCGTGTCGATAGCCATCCGTCCGCCGTAATGCTTCAGGCGATCGTTTTTCATCAGGCCCTCTTGATCCATCGCGTTCAGCGACACGGAGTAGTTCGTCACCGCCGATCCACCTCGGAGCGAGACGTAATACTGCTGCGTGGTGGCGTTCCGGTGCGTGATCTCGTCGTTCCAATTCGTGTTTGCACGACCGAAGACGTCGTCACGCAACCCGTTGTAAGCCGTCAGTTTATAGAGGTACGTATCCTCGTCCAGCGTTGCTTCCACTTTCCCGAACGATTGGAGCACGGCGTACATGTTTGCGTCCATCATTCCGCCCAGGTTCTCGCGGATGTGGCGCACCGTTCCGTCCATGATCTCGCCCTGCAGCTGTCTGAACTCCGTCGGGTTGAGTGGGTTGTATTCCTTGATCGGGTTGCCGACGGAGAGGGTGTAACCCGCATCAATCGTCATCTTTTCGTTCTTCCTCCCGTTGCGTGTCTTGACGATCACTACGCCATTGGCACCGCGCGAACCATAGATGGCCGTGGCCGAGGCGTCCTTGAGGATGTCGACACTCTCAATGTCGTACGGTGAGATGGCCAGCAGCGGATTCAGGTTGTTGTCCTCGACGAAGTAGGGCATACCGTCGATCACGTACAGCGGGGCGTTGGACTGTTTCGTCATCTTATCCCGCGGTATGGGCGACGTGATGCCGCGTACATTAATCAGTGGCCCAGCCCCGGCGCACCGCTCGATTGCACACTGAAGACGCCCTTCACAGCGCCGCCCAGCATGCCGTCCACCGTCGAGGCCGACCGTGCCAGCCGCTCGATGTCGTCGTTCTTCAGCGACGAGATGGAGCTCGTCAGGCTCTTCTTGTCCTTGCTTCCATAGCCGATCACGACCGGGTCGTCCAGCATTTTGCAGTCTGGCACCAATCGCAGATTCAGCGTGCTACCCTGCCACTGCAGGCAGTTCCATCTGCTCGTAGCCCACGTAAGAGACTACCAGCGTAACATTCGGACCCTCCACCGTGAGTGAGAAGCGCCCCTCTAAATCCGTCGTCGTTCCCGTCGTCGTACCCTTCACGACGATGTTCGCACCCACCACTGGCTCGCCCGTTTCGTCCACGATCCGTCCCGTGATGATTCCTTTCTGTTGCGTTGCTGTCATGTGGCCTGTTGTCGGGTCAAACTCCGCAGCCCAAGCTGGCTGTAACCCCGTTGCAGCCACGATGCAGAGTGACATCATGGCCCATCCAAGCCTCCGCCCGCCATGCTTTTTTTACAATCGTATTTGTAGGTCATAAGGTGTATGGATATAAAGTATTCGTTGTCGATGTTTTGGTTTGAAATCTCACCACTCATTCTCGTCAGATGCACATTGGCACCGAGCAAAATGAACGGCGCGAAAATAGAAACTTTCATTAACTCGCCCATGATCGTAACAAATCGCCGCTCTTTTTGCGCTCTTTCTTGCATTTGTAAAGTATAGAGGCGGGCGTTGCATCGCAATCCACCATTCCGACGCTCATCCATGCCCACTTGCCCGCCGCACCAAAAACTTCGACCCCCATCCAACGTCTCGCCATACCTTATACCGAGACTTCGATTCCCATCCAAGCCTTGCCATGCCTTATGACAACTCTTTTTCTCCTCACAAGCTACTTTTTATATGCTATGAAAATCGTTTTTCACTTGTGGGATAACTTTCATAGCCTATGAGTGTCATTTTTCTCTTGAGGAATATTCATCACAGTCTATGAAAATCATTTTCCGCTTGTAGAAGAACTTTCATAGTCTATGAGGATCGTTTTTTTCTCTTGAGGAATATCCATCACAGTCTATGAAAATCGTATTCTGCTTATAGAAGAACTTTCATAGTTTATGAGGATTATTTTTTTCTCTTAAGGAATATCCATCACAGTCTATGAAAATCGCATTCTGATTGTAAAATAACTTTCATAGTCTATGAGGATCTTTTTTCAGTCATAGAAGAACTCTCATAGCCTATGAAACTACGTATGGTATAGAATTAGGTCGATTATAGCCTAAGGGAATCACTTTTCATTTATAGAATGATCTTCATAGCCTATGAAAGTAGCAATTCGTTTGTAGAAGAACTTTTATAGCCTATGATGATTAGTTGTAGAGCGAAAAAGTTCCCTCATAAGGCGCACTGCCCTTTCGACGAAAGGCGAAGTGTTGATACATCACATGATGCCCCTTTGACAAAAAACGAAGCCCCGTCGCGCAGTGCGACAGGGCTTCGACGGAAACGAATTGAATACAAAGACAGTCGAGATCACTCCTTTTCGAGAAAATCCGATTCCTCGCACTGAAATACCACCACGATACGGCAATACAAGTGGGGAGTCAGGCAAAAATGGCCTTGCGGCCACTTCTCATCTTTTGTCGGTAGCGAGACCCGGGATTGAACCGGGGACCCTCATGATTATGAATCATGCGCTCTAACCAGCTGAGCTATCTCGCCTCTTGTTTCAAAAAGACGCCGCAAAGATAGACGTAGGTTTGACATACAAAAGCACCGACCTCTTTTTTTGCTCCTATCGACCCTGCGCTAAGTGATAGGCGCAAAACGTCACGGTGCGTTTTTTCTTCACAGATCCTTGCCGGTCTTCATTCTCGTTTTATATTTGCGACACGATAACGCAAGAGAGCGATCATAACACCGAGTTAAGCCGCACTTGTTCGATTGGGAAACTCATCATAAATATCAGAATTCCGAGACACGCTCTTGGCACCAATGGCGGGCTGCAACCTTCGGGTTTGCCTCTCGAGGCACAGCAGATTACAACGATGTCAATGGCACTCAAATCTTGTCATTCGGAGTTTGTTCAATTCCACAGTGCGGCTTTCATACGAGAGAGAGGTGACTTTTCAACGAGTCGCCTCTCTTTTTTTGCCCTCTGGCTTGCTCTGAGCTGTGGAGAAAGTGTAACGCACGGCTCCTCCCTGCGTCATGTCTGTAGAAAACCTAAATAGACACGGACATGAGACGAATCTATCTCCTATTGATCGGCATACTGGCCGCAGCATGTGCTACTTACGCACAACAAACATTGACCGGGCGCGTGGTAGACGCGCAAAACCAACCTATTGAGTTTGCCAACGTGGCGCTGTATGCGCTGCCCGACTCGTCGCTTGTGACGGGGACAATCACCGACGCTCGAGGGGCGTTCGCATTAGAAGGTGGCGCGGCCAAGCGCACGTTCCTCAAGGTCTCCTTCGTGGGCTACGAGACGCGTACGGTCGAGGCGCCACAGTCAGGCGTGACCGTCACGCTGAATCCTGAATCCACGCAGTTGGGCGAGGTGACGGTACGGGCTCAGCGACCTGCTATCCGACTGAAGAGCGATGCGCTCGTGGCGTCGGTGCAGGGCTCGGTGTTGAGTCAGGCGGGTACGGCGAATGATGTGCTTCGTCGGTTGCCCTCGCTGACGACGGATAACAAGGGCGTTTTCTCCGTCTTTGGAAAGGGTGAGGCCAAGATCTACATCAACCGCCGTGAGGTGCGCGACCTCTCGGAGCTGGATCAGCTGAACTCGGCCGACATCCGCGACGTGGAGATCATTCGCAATCCTAGCGCACGCTACGACGCTTCGGTGAAGGCCGTGATCCGCATCAATACGGTGCGGCGCGCAGGCGATGGCTTCGGGTTCGACGCACGATCCAGTTGGTATCAAGGCGAGACGACCGACCTCCGCGAGCAGGTGAATGTGAATTGGCGCAAGAGTGGCTGGGATGTCTTTGGCACCGTCCTTTACGGTCGCGGCGAGTACATACAGGATAGCCGCATCACGCAGTTGACGCGCTTGGATACGCTTTGGCGGCAGGAGAATACGCTTTACGGCACGGGCGTAGATCAGTGGGTGCGCATCACGGCCGGTACCAACTGGGAGATCTCGCCCAAGCATTACGTCGGCCTTCGCTACACGCTTTCGCCCGGCATGCTTTCCGAGACAGGACACCCGACCTTCAACAGTATGGTGTACGCCAATGGGGCTTTTTACGACGAATGGAAGAACCGTGAGGATAGGCGCGAGACGTCCGACCCATCGCACCGTCTCAATGCGTATTACAACGGGACGGTGGGCCGCATGGGAATCGACTTCAATGCGGACTACTACACGAGTGGTAGCACGTCGCGGGCACACGTGGAGGAATCGAGCCGCATGCAGGAAGATCGCGTTGTGAACTCAGAAAATCGCGTACAGAATCGCCTTGTGGCTTCCAAGCTGATTCTGTCTTATCCCGTCTTGGGTGGCGAGTTCTCCCTCGGTGGCGAATATGTCCGCACGCACCGCATAGACACGTACAGCAATCCCGAGCGTATCGTCCCGTCGTCGGACATGACCGTGGACGAGTGGAACGGCAGTCTTTTCGCGGAATATGCACGAAGAACGCCCATCGGACAGTTGGGCGCTGGGCTGCGTTATGAGCATGTCCGCTCCGATTACCTCAGCGACGGCCGACCGCTCGCGGGGCAGAACCGCAGCTATAACCAGTGGTTCCCGAGTGTCTCGTTCGGCACGCGGGTGAAGGACGTCGACCTGCAATTGGCTTACACGGCCAAGACGCAGCGCCCGACTTATCGCCAGCTGAGTAGCAATGTGTATTACGCCAATCGCCTCTCTCTGCAGACGGGCAACCCGCTATTGAAGCCCACTGTGACGCACGACGTGAGCCTTACGGCCTCGTGGCGCATCGTGCAACTGATGGCAAGCTATAAGATGAATCGTGACGCGGTGGTCTACTGGACGGAGCGCAGCAAGTATGACCCGAAAGTCTCCCTGATCACCTTCCGTAACCTCGATCGCCAGTCTGCGCTGACGGTCTTTGCCACGGTCACGCCGACCATTGGGCCGTGGACGCCGCAACTGAGCGTGGGCCTTGTGAAGCAATGGGCCGACGTGGACGTAGACAACGAAACGATCCGATATAACGACCCAATGCTCCAAGCCTCACTCAGCAATTCGCTTCGCCTACCGGCCGGATTGCTCCTGACGGTTGACTTGCGCTATCAGGGCACGGGCGATTATGAGAATGTGCATCTGACCGAAAAGTCGTTCAGCGTCAATGCGGGCCTCACGCGGTCGTTCTTCAACGACCGGCTGCGCGTGGAGCTGAAGGGCTGGGACATCTTCCGCGGACGGAAGGACGGCAACCTGTTGCGCTTCCCACGGATGGAGCTCTATCAGAGCAACCGTTACGACACGCGTGAGCTTGAGCTGACCCTGCGCTACCGGTTCAATGCCGCCAAGAGCAAATACAAGGGCACGGGCGCAGGTGTGGGGAGATCGACCGACTGTAGCGTCCCTGCCCGAAAAGAAAGAAGGAGGTCGCCGAAATTGCTCCGACGGCCTCCTTCTCGATCAATAAAAAGGAGAGAAAAAAACCTTACTCTAATCAGTACAACCCCTTGTAATCTCCCAGGATGAGCGTCATATCCGTAGCCGAGGTGTAGGTAAACGGGAACGTATTGCCGTCGTTGATTCGGATCCGGTAGTCGCCGTATTCCAACGGGAACTCATACTTCAGGTTGTAGGGGCAGGTGCAATTGGCTTGCGCCGAAGCCACATCGCGCTCCTCGATGTGGATCAACTGCCCGTTGCGGGTAACATGCAGCTCGATTTTTTTGCGGCGCACTGGTAGACCACACTGTCGTGGTGGATCTGCAGCCGACCGTTGCCGAGGGCCTTGAGGCGGAGTACCTCGTGCCGACCGGCGATGGAGGTAGTGTCGTCCGTGCCGTCCGATCGGAGGTTGGAGAGGCAGCCCGAGTTGGTGAAGTGATAGGCCTTCAAAGTGGCCGAAGTGTTTTCACTACCCACTTCACTCTCGCTACAGCCACCCAGACCCATCAGCAGTGTCATCGTCGCCATGCTGTAGACCAAAAAAACATTTTCGCTTTCATATTTTGTTTCGGATTGATTGTTTCTGCTCTTACGGATGTTTGGCGCGGGGCAGACGCTGCATGTCTTGGGCGTTTCTTACTCGATGATCGACACCCAGCCGAACTCGTCCGGCTCGTCGCCACACTGGATGGCGCGCAGCTTATGATAGAGCTTCTCGCAGACTGGGCCCACGTTGCCATCCTTGGCGATGACGTACGACTTGTTTTCGTCCAAGTCGTCGATCGCGGAGATGGGGGCGATGACGGCTGCTGTGCCGCATTCGGCTGCTTCGTCGAAGGTGGCGATCTCCTCGAAAGGCACCGGTCGACGCTCCACGGTCATACCCATGTGCTCGGCCAAATGCATGAGGCTCTTGTTTGTGATCGAGGGCAGGATGGAGTTTGACGCGGGCGTGATGTACGAGTTGCCGCGTATACCAAAGAAGTTGGCTGGGCCGCATTCGTCGATGTACTTCTTCTCTTTCGGGTCGAGGTAGAGCACGGCGGCGTAGCCTGCTTCGCGTGCTTTGGAACCGGCTGCGAGGCTGGCTGCATAGTTGCCGCCGACCTTCACCATACCGGTGCCATGAGGTGCGGCGCGATCGTAGCCTCGCATGATGCAGACCTTCGAGGGGCGGAAACCGGTCTTGAAATACGGTCCCACGGGCGTAACGAAGATGACGAAGAGGTACTCCGTAGCGGGTTTGACGCCTACCTGCGCACCGGTACCGATGAGCAGCGGGCGGATGTAAAGCGACGATCCGCTGCCATAAGGCGGCACGAAGCGCTTGTTAAGCAATACGACGCGGCGCACGGCCTCTTCAAACTTCTCCACCGGCAGCTCGGCCATCATAATGGCGCGGCTGGAGGCCTGGAGGCGCTTAGCGTTCTCGTCCATGCGAAAGACACGGATGCGTCCGTCCTTGCCCATGAAGGCCTTCAGGCCCTCGAAGGCCTCCCCGGCCATAGTGCAAGCAGGTGGAAGCCATGTGAATGTCGATGTTTTCCGAAGAGGAAACCTCGAGTTCACCCCACGCGCCATCGCGGTAATAACATCTCACATTGTAATCCGTCTTCATGTAACCAAACGGAATCTCAGACCAATTGATTTCTTTCATGGTTGCGTCTCGTTTTTTTGATGTGTTGTATTAATGTTTGGAAAATAACTACGCGCAAATGTAACGTCCCGGATGAGATATGAAAGCATTCGGCTCTTTTTTTCTGCTAAAGTATTTCGTCAAGCGACTTTTTCGTGTCACTTTCGATCCAGCGGCCTCGCCCGAGCGACTTTTTGGCGTCGCTGCGTGCCAGCGAGCCCGTCATGCGACATTTTGAGGAGCCTGCGTGCCAGTGGCTCCGTCATGCGACATTTTTGGGAGCCTGCATGCCAGCGGCGCCGTCATGCGACATTTTGAGGAGCCTGCGTGCCAGCGGCTCCGTCATGCGACATTTTGAGGCGCCTGCGTGCCAGCGGCTCCGTCATGCGACATTTTTGAGGCGCCTGCGTGCCAGCGGCTCCGTCATGCGACATTTTGAGGCGCCTGCGTGCCAGCGGCGCCATCATGCGACATTTTTGAGGCGCCTGCGTGCCAGCGGCGCCGTCATGCGACATTTTGGCGTCGCTGCGTGCCAGCGGCCCTCGTCATGCGACATTTTGTGAGCAATTTTTGATCCAGCGGGTCCCGGTAAGCGAGTTGCCAGCGATCGAAAGACGGAGTGCCCCCGCGTCAACTCTCGTGTCACTATATATAAAGGTATAGGGCGAACCGCCCCTGTTGACCTTCGGTCATTCCTCTTGCGAGGTGTGCCCCGCTTCATTCGGATACTTTTGCGGGGCAAAACAGGAGTCCATCTCCTCCATCAAAACAGAAAGGAAAAACGAAAGGCAACCGCATCAAAAATATTTATCACCTTTTAAGAAGCTGTTTTGAATTTATTGGTGGAGTTTTTAGGAGGATTTGGCAGAAAGAGAGGTGCAACATGGCTTCTGCGGATTCACTGCATCGCTCGTAATCGATGGTCATTCTCCTGTAGTTTTCTATCCAAGAGAAGGTCCCTTTCTACGATCCATCTGAGGGGAAGTGTCATAAACTTGAGAGCAGATTTTTTTGGGGGCGAAGTACAACTTCAAAAATCCCATCCAAGTTCTTTTGACAAACTCTGCCAACGGGCCTCGATAGCCACCATCAGCAGGTCGCTTTTTTTAAGGTCGGAAAAATTTACCTATAAGTCGTTTTTATAACAGGTACTGCGCCTTTAGAATCATGGATAATTGCCGGATGGATTACCATTGCCACAGGAAGTCCAAGCGTATCTACAACGATATGTTCTTTCCTTCCTTTGATCTTCTTACCTCCATCAACTCCACATTCCTTACTGTTTACATGTTAAGAGGTTCGTACGCTTCTCTGAGTCTATAGATACCAAACTCGGAGATTTTTCTGCCATAGGATTTTTCGAATCAAATCTCTTAGCCCATTCACCATTGGCACCTCGTTTTTTTATTATGTACAGTAGGACATTTACGATCTCTCGGAGAGGATTTTTTAACGTCTTTATCGAGGTTCGAATAGATCTTTCATACTTTGCCACTGTTTATCGGTCAGGTCAGGTATTCTCTCATCACTTTTAGTGATGTCTACCATAAAGTTACGAAGAAATCTCCGATCGGCCGATAAATTCTATCCTTTTTCCGCTCTCTTTTACCTCTTAGTGAGAGACTCTCTCAATACTTCATCCAGTAAATTCGGCTTAAGGGTCAAATATGTTCCTGTGATGGTTCAACTCTCGTTTATAGGACAGGGGTTGTATGCTATTATAATGGCCTGAATAAGTCTTTGCTTTCTTTCCCGAGAGATTCCACGATGTAAGCGCAATTTCGTCTTCAGGGAAGCATTCAGTGACTCCAATGCATTATTGGTGTTTGGTAGGCCTAACTCCGGAAAGCATTGGTAGGTATTATAGAGAATATCTAAGTGCCTTGTTAAGCTAAAATAAGCGGCCCTTAAACGCCGATGGGTATAAGTGAAAGACGCTCCATTTTTCTGAGAATGTTTTTCTCTTCCAAGTATGCCTTCCACTGCTCATGTCATTGTGCTAACAAACCAGCAAACTGTTTTTTTGTCAGATTGTGTAAGCTGTAGGCCGATCTCTTTCAGCGCAATAGAGGCCGGATGTTTTTGGATGATTGGTGAGCAGCTGTCTGATACGCTGTATTTGATGAAATTGACAGTATTGGTAAGGGATTGGTGCTAAGGCTTTTTCTCAGTCCAGAGAGTCCATCAGAAATGACTCCGCTCACCCGTATTCCTTGTCTTTTGAGATAAGCTATTCCTGCCAAGTAATCTTCTATACGCTCCTTTCGATAAATGAATCTGAAATGAAGGACGCGATGGGTGGCTACATCCATGAAAAGTACTACGCCAAAGTTTCTACCTATAGTATGTGGTATCCATTTGAAGCGCCACAGTTCGAGGTGCTATAGAGGTAGAACTGAGAGGGAAACTTTTCATACGACACTTTACTGTAGAACAAGATATACCCAATCGCTCTGCGATCTGTGCAATGGTGTAGGTACCTTGAGCATAGTACCGATAAACTGCTGAAGAATCTACACGCGAACGACCACTGAAGTAGTGTCTACAGCTATGGCAGAACCAATAAGACGCTCCATTTCGTGTGCCTTTACGTATCACATCTTTTGATCCACAATGGGGGCACTTTTTTTTTCGAGTTTGATCTCTCATAATACTATGAGATACAACATATGAATGTATCACAGTGTGTTATAGCACCCCGCAGGAACATATTTGACCCTTAAGCCGTAAATTCAAAACAGCTTCCCAGCATAACAAAAGGCCGCCGAAGGCGGGGATGACTCCTCGCGTCCGGCGGCCTTGCACATTTATATATAGGGGGCTACTCGACCTGCACCTTCTCGACGTGGCCGTCGGAGAAGCGAACGAGGTAGAAGCCCGCGGGCAGACGGTCCGTGACGGTCAGGCCGACGGGAAGTGACTGCTCGCGATAGAGTGCACCGGCAACGGTGAAGAGTCGCACCGACTGCGGGCGGTCGACGCGGAGGTACAGCTGCCCCTTATGCGTCCGGGCGCGACGCGTGGCGTCGTCCACCACCGTGTTGGCGGTCGGGCTGATGCCGCCGATGCGAATCTGGAGGTTGTGCGTCACCCTGCCGCACACGTACCGTCATGAGGCTGTCCGAGATCATCGTGCATTCGATGCCTCCGCCATGCTCCGTCCACGCCGGATGGTCGGCCGTGATGGTGACGTAGCGGAGCGACTGCCCGCGGAGGGCGCGCACGGTGAAGTGGAAGTCGCGGCGGCTGGCGATGCGGTTCAGGCGCGTGCCGGGCTGTGTCTCTACGGTGGCCGGCGCGAATAGCTCGACGGTCCGCACGGGGCCTTCCCATTTCGCGTCGCAGAAGTCTACGAAGCAGCGACGGCTCATCACGCTGTCGCCACAGGGGTTCATGACCTTGACGCGATAGAAGCTGGACGAATCGTAGGCCGAGGCGCGATAGACGGAGTCCGTGGCGCCGGGGATGGGCAGGCCGTTGCGATACCACTGATAGAGCATGTAACGACCGGTGTGGCGGACGGCCAGCGGACGGTAGATGTTGTCGCAGTCGACGATGTCCTCCAGGTCTTTGGTGATGACGGGGATCTGGCGGAAGACGACGGCGCACGTGTCCGAAGAGATGGTCTCGGGCACCGTGTCGGTGATCTCTACGTAGTAACGCCCCTCTTCACGCACGACGAGGAAGGTATCCGTAGCGCCGGCGATGGGGCTCTCGTCTTGGAACCACTGATAGCGAATGTCCATGCCGCCACCCTTGACGCGGAGTGTGTCTTGCTCTTCGCAGATGTATTGGAAGCGCGGCAGATTGCGGATGAACCACGGGTGGATCCAGATCTTCACGGGGAAGGGCAGGCGACCGGCGGGCGATCCGTAATAGTGGCCGTTGACGACGGGCGTGAAGTAGTACTTCTCTTCGCCCAGTCGGGTGGTGTCGCGCGGCGACTGCGGCCATCTGGGGCCGGTGAACTCGGCATGGGCGGTGGTGCTGTCGGTGTACCAGGTGCCGTGGAAGTCGCGGCTGAGGATCGTCAGCGTGTCCACCTCGCCCACATAGAGACGCGGCGGGAAGGGGCCGCGGGCGGTGATCATGACCAGGCTGTCTTTGTTCAACCCGTCGTGCACCTTGCGCGGCGGACAGTCGCCGAAGAGGCCTTGGATGGTGACGGAGGCGAAGATGGAATCCACCGGGTGGTTGACGCGATAGATGGAATCTGCGCCCGTGGGCCGGTTGTAGATCACGGGCACATGGCAGGCGATGCGGCCATGCACGCCCTTGTCTGTGGCTCCGTCGTAAGCTGCTTTAGGCAGCGGGATTTTGATGTAGCGCTCGCCGTCAGGGGCCGATGCTGTCGCGCGAGAGGATGCTGTCGCGCAGGTCCCAGCGAGGCCATCGGCGCGGTGAGTCCGAGGTAGTGGATCGAGTCGCCGTCCACGTCGATTTGCTTAGGCACACGCAGCAGCAGGTGATCTAGGGGTGACATGGCTTCCACCGTGCCGACGATCTTCTCGAAGGTCAGCACGAGTGTGTCGCGTGTGCGGAACTCGTTGAAGGCGGGCATGCCCTTCATGGCGATGTCCACCTTGCCGAAGCGATAGTTATAGGTCACGTCCGGGATGAGTCGTTTGGTAAACGAGGCACCGTTGCCGTCGGCCGTGGCGCCGCAGGCGGTCGATCCGTAGACCTTTCCGGCGTAGTGTATGCCGGTGAAATCCGTTTCGCAGTCGGCCATGAAGACCATCTCCAGACTGTCCTTGCGGTGGCTGTCCGGAGTCTCGTTGCCGCCGGGGATGATGATGTCGGCGCCGTACGCTTCTTTTCAACTTCAGGCGAGCCGATCGTGTGGCGTTGGACGTGCTGCCAAACTCGGCAATCAACTTCGCCTCGAGTGGGGAGCTGGCCGGGATGGGGATCACGCGGCCGGAGTGTCTCAGCTTTAGCCGATCCCGGCAGGTAGCGCTGATGGGGAGGCACGGTGAAGTCCATCTCCGGATTCTTCACGGCGCCTTTGGTCGAGCTGGCCTCGAAGGTGGCGTAGACGACATAGCTGGAGTCGCGCCCCGGGTGTGCGTGCTGATCAACGGCGGGGAAGGTGTCCTTTTTGGCCGTGATGCTACCCGGGATGTGGGCCGTGTTGTCGAAGGTGATATAGAAGGAGTCGAGGGCGGAGAAGTTGGCGCTGTCCACATCGAGCGGCAGGGCGGTGTTGGGCCAGTTGGCGTTTATGCCGAAGCCGGTGTAGACGCGCACGGTGTCCTTCTTCGAGCAGTCCGTTCGGGTGCTGTCGAAGGCGTAGGTGTAGAGCATTTGATAGGCCGGCGAACTGGTGATCGAAGGATTGACCTTCACCCAGCGGTTGTCTACGCCCTCGCCGATGTAGGTCGTGCCGCCTTCCTTCAGCTTCACGTCCTTGATGGGGCCATCGAAATAGAACCAGAGGTTGGGGATGGCTACCGAGGACTGGTTAACGACTTGCAGCGTGGGGGTGGCCATTTCCGGTCCGCGTGCGGTCACCGTCCCCGGATTGACCTTGAGCGTATTGCCCGGGGCCGGAGTAGGTGAAGGTGACGTCGAGCGTATTGCGCTCCACAGCGTTGGTCACGGGATTGCGCCAGACTGACGTACGCTTCATGATGCTCGGCCCACGCCGGGCAGAGGGTAGGCCCTGGATCTTACCGTAGGCAAAGATTCGCCAGCGGTCGTCCGGAGCGGCCCACTTGCCGCCGGCCGGTTGCGATCCGCCCGAGCCGTCGTGGAAGTTGAAGTCGTAGGCGGCAGCAGCCACGGCATAGCGGCGGCGCGTCTTGGTGGACGAGGCGTCGGGCGTGACTGTCACGCGGGTGCGGTGCCCTCGCGCATGACCTCAATGTTCGGAATGAGTCGGTAGCCCTGCGGCAGCTCGAACTCGAGCGTATCCAAGTAGCGCACCACGCGCGCCTCCTTAGAGAAGTAGGGCGGGGGGAAGGAACCGTTGTGGAAGATGTCGGTGTAGCCGAGGTTGGGGCTGCCCGTGAAGTTCACCTCCGAGTTGTCCGTGAAGGTGTGGTTGCGCCCGTCGTGATACCACCAGTTCAGCGGATCGATCGCGTAGGTACCCATCGAAGCGGACGCCTTGTCTTCGCCCACGCGTGTGCTCGTCGGGGTGTTGCGAACGAACATCTCTGTCTCCACACCTACGGATTTGTTTGCTGCCCGTCCGTTGGGGATGGTGAAGGGCGCTTCTACCTCTACCACCTGTCCGGCGGCCAGCGCCGCGGCCGGTTGGTAGCGTACAAGCCCCTTGCGGCTCGTCTGTTTGGTAAACGTTACCGTACCTCCGGCCGTGCCGTCCACTTTGCCCCTGCCCGTGGCCTGCATCTGGAGGATATCGTCAAACGTCAGCCCTTCGGCCAGCTCGATTGGCATGTCGACAACGCCGAACCCGCCCGGGTTCTGCACGATGCCCTTCCAATAGAAATGGCCTTGGTCGCCCGAGATGTAAACGTCGTTGCGGATCTCGTTGGCCAGCGCGGCGGTAGAGGCATCGTCGGGCACACCGTTGTTGTTCGAATCCTTACGACCTACGGTTTTACGGACGAGGTGGAAGGTGTCGAGCAGGATGCCGTTTACGGCGCAGAGGTGCGTGGCGTCTTGAAAGACTTGCGAGACGAAGGCCATCGTGCCGCCCGTAAAGTTGTGGTTGGCCCAATAGTGGATCTTCCCCGTGGTGTTAGTGGGTGTGCCGCAGGTAGCTGCCTCATACGTGACGTGGAGGTAGGCTTCGCCCATGTTGCCCCAGCCGGTTAGGGTGAGATACCTCTCCTGATTGCTGACCGTGGAAGAAGTGGTGGTGATGGGCGCGGACATGTCCGTTGGATCTGCCCGGCGAGACATTCTCATGTCCGTGATCTTTAGGAAGGCCGGCGCCTTTACGTGCAGCTCAATGGGCGCATCGCTGGTGCCGCCCGGGAGCCACGAAGACGGACTGCGTCTTGGTCTTTCCTCCGCGCAAGTTGAGCGGAGCCGGGATCTCTCGGTAGTGTGGCACATTGAGCCAGACTAACCGGTGTGAGGGCATCGTCTCCATCGTACCCGCCTTGCCGTCGAGGGCTGTCACGGAGAGCACGTTCGAGGTAAAGCCGTTGACTGTGTTCGTGCCATAGTTATTGTACACGTTGTTCGTCGTGTTGGCGTAGACGTTTCCGTTGATGGTGGGCACCCAGAAGGTGATCGTTTCGCCCGCGGGGAGTGTCTCTTTGATTGTCACTTCAATTCTTCTCGGTTTACCCACGGCGACGGGTTTCTTGGTACCGAACCGCTCTTGATAATAGGGGGCGTTGCTGAGCAACTCTTTTTGCACCATGTCAGCCAGTGGGACCGCCTTCCGGGGCCCGCTGCCGATCTGCACGTAGACGTTGCTCGCCAGGTCGAGATAGTTGTAACTGCCGTAGCACCCGAGGTCGAATTTGGCCTCCTTGGCCCGGGCCCGCCATTGTTGCGGAAGACGGTCTTGAGCGCCGTCACCGTCGTGCCGTCCATATTGATGTTCTTATGAGCGATGGCTGCATCCGCGGGGTAGGGCGTGGCGTAGTTCGTGCTTACGTGCACCATATGCGGCAGGGTGGGGACGGGGAAGACGAGCTGCACCGTGCTGCCCGGGTTGGACGTGCAGGACGTGGCGCCGGAGGGGAACTGCACGGCGGTGGAGACGATATGTCCGCCGACGCCCGTCGAGGCGCCCGTGAAGGTGACCACGGTAGCGTTCGTTTGGTCGATCTGATTGCCGGCGCCCAGCATGGCGGGCGTGACGTCGAAGGTGTATGTGCTTCCGCCGCCTCCGGCCGGGGTTACGGTCGGCGTCACGGCCGCGCCCTTCACCTTGAAGTTGGTGAGCGTCGTGGTTGCGTCGGGTGTGGTGAACGAGATGCGGGCCGAGGAGGCCTTGTCCACCGTTGTGGCTTTCAGATAATAGGTGATGGTCTGTGTTTGAGTCTGCGAGGTGAAGTTCACCACGGCCTGTTGCGGTGTGAGCGTGAGGATGGGCTGCACGATGTTGGCCTGAACCGCCTTTGTGCCGTTGGGCACGGCTGTGCCGCTCGATTGTACCTCCACGCCGAACGATACGGCCGCCGGCGAGACGCACGTTGCGGCCTTGACCTTCAGGTGGAACTCTTTCTCTGGTTGAGCGGCAGTTTACCGTCGCCGCCGACGGTGAGTGTAAGCACTGACCCAACGAGGTTTTTCCGACAGGGTGATGCCGGGCGAGGTGGGCGTCGCGCTCCCCGCTACATAGTCGATTCCGGCCGGCAGGGTGATGACGATGGTGGCGTTACTGATGTCGCTCCCCAGCGCCGCGAGGCGGATGCGGAGCGTGCGTTCACTCTCGAGTGTGACGACACGGTCGTTGTCGAGCGACGGGTATCCCGACGACCAGTGTACGGTTTGTGCCCAGGCCGTCTGACCCCCGAGCAATAGGCTGAGCACCATCAATAGGTGCATCATTTTTGGAGCATGGCTCCGGTTCATAGTATACTGTTGCTTCATTCTTGATGTGTTTAAATCAAAGACAAACATACGCCCGTTTGCCCTCTCTTACAAATAGATTATGCTTGAAAAGGGTAGATCGCAATCTTCCCAATAGAGCTTTTTATGCGCAAATCGCAGATTCTAACCTGATAAATCTCCGTCTTACCCCTCCGATATTAACCCGCAAGATTGTGAGTTAATATCGACAGTGTATATTATTAATCCGCAAGGTTGCTACTTAATATCGACGGTGTATGTTATTAACCATCAAGCTTGCTGCTTATGATTGACGGTGTAGATTGGACATACTACTGGGGCTGTAAGTGGCGTTTAGGGTTGTGTTTCCCTGCGGGCAGGGGCGGGGCATAGAAATGTGCGCCCCGGGCGGGGCTAACAGGGCCGAAAGCTGGTGCTGAGAGGGCGCGATGCGGGTATATATAATAGGTATAGGCGGACGGGGATTCGCCCGTCATCCATCACCCCTCATAAGGCCCCGCTGCATTCGGATACTTTTGCGGGGCAAAACAGGAGGCCATCCCTCCATCAAGACAGAAAGGAAAACGAATCATGTTAGGAGCTATCGTAGGCGACATTGTGGGGTCGCGATTTGAGTTTAATAACACGCACCGGACGGACTTTGAGCTGTTCGCGCCCGAGTGTGGATTTACGGACGACACGGTCTGCACGGTGGCCGTGGCCGACGCGTTGCTGCGCGGCGTGGACTTTGGGCCGACGCTCCACAGCTGGTGTCGCCGCTACCCGTATCCCACGGGCGGCTACGGCGGACGCTTCCGGCAGTGGGTGGCCTCGGACGATCCGCAGCCGTACTTCAGTTTCGGCAACGGTGCGGGCATGCGTGTCTCGCCGTGCGGGTGGATCGACGGGCCGATGGACGATGTGCTGGAGGCGGCCCGGCAGTCGGCGGCCTGCACCCACAACCACCCGGAGGGGACCAAGGGCGCGCAGTGCATTGCCGAGTGTATTCGCACCCTGCGCGACGGCGGCGGACGTGAGGCGGTGCGCACCATCGCCACCACGCGCTACGGCTACGACGTCAGCGAGACGTGCGACGAGATCCGCCGGACGAATCGTTTCGACGAGACGTGTCAGGTCACTGTGCCGCAGTCCATCGTCTGTTTTTTTGAGAGCACCGACTTCGAGCAGGCCGTGCGCCTAGCCATCTCCATCGGCGGCGACAGCGACACGATCGCGGCCATGACGGGCAGCCTGGCCGAGGCCTTCTACGGCATCCCCGACGCCATCGCCCGGCAGGCCCTGGCGTGTCTGACGCAGGAGATGCGTGACGTGGTCATACCGTTCATTGCCCAGCGCCCCATTCCGCTGATCCGGTGAACCGGGCTTTCTTTGCTCCCCAAATCATCGAATCTTATCGAATCAATGGACTATATCGAGACGCATATCCCCGGCGTGTGGATCCCGGAGCCGAAGGTGTTTCACGACGCGCGGGGGTATTTTATGGAAGCATACAAGCAGCCGGATTTTTGAGGCCCACATCGGGCCGACACGTTTCATTCAGGATAACGAATCGTGCTCCTCGCGCGGCGTACTGCGGGGCATGCACTATCAATTGGCACCCTACGCACAGGCTAAGCTGGTGCGCGTGATCGTCGGCACGGTGGTGGACGTGGCCGTAGATATCCGCCGCGGATCACCCACGTTTGGGCAATACGTGATGGTGGAGCTATCGGCCGACAACCATCGCCAGTTCTACATCCCGCGCGGCTTCGCACATGGCTTCTATGTCAAGAGCGAGATAGCCATCTTCACCTATAAAGTCGACAACCCCTACACGCCCAGCCATGAGCGCGGCTTCCGCTTCGACGATCCCGACGTGGGCATTGATTGGTGCATCGACGAGGCGACATCCATCCTCACGTCCGAGAAAGACCGCGTGCTGCCCCAGCTCCGCGACGCAGAGCTATAACTCCCCCCAGAGAATGTATCCGGCCAACTTCCCCGGCCTCGGCAGAGGCCTTGATTTTCTTTTGCTTCTTTTCTTGCATCAAGGCAAGAAAAGAAGATAGAAGTCCGCCGCCCTTCATTTTTCATCACCCTCTACCCTCTACCCTCTAATTATTATGCATACCTACTTTAATCACCGGCGGAGCCGGATTCATTGGCGCCAACTTCGTGAAGTATATGTTGGCCACCCACGCGGACGCACAGCTGATCGTCCTCGACCCTACTCACCCTATGCCGGCAACGTGCACACGATCGAAAGCGACATCGACGGAGTGCGTTGCCACTTCGTCAAAAGGCGACATCGGGGATCGCGCACTTGTGGAAAGCCTCTTCGAGAAGTATCCCATCGACTGCGTCGTCAACTTCGCCGCCGAGAGCCACGTGGATCGTAGCATCGAAGACCCGCAGCTCTTTCTTATGACCAACATCCTCGGCACGCAGAACCTGCTCAACGCCGCCCGCAAGGCGTGGACTACCGGACGCGATGCGACGGGCTACCCGACATGGCGCCCCGGCGTACGCTTCCATCAAGTCTCTACCGACGAGGTCTACGGGAGCCTCGGCCCCGACGGTTTCTTCACCGAGACGACTCCGCTGGCTCCGCACAGCCCCTACAGCGCCTCCAAAACAAGCGCCGACCCGGTGGCAATGGCTTACCACGACACCTACCGCATGCCCGTCAGCATCACCCGCTGCTCGAACAACTACGGGCCGTATCACTTCCCCGAAAAAGCTGATCCCGCTCATCATAAACAACATCCTCGAGGGCAAGCAGCTGCCCGTCTACGGCGACGGGTCGAACGTTCGCGACTGGCTCTACGTCGAGGATCATTGCAAGGCCATCGACGCCGTCATCCACCGTGGTCGCGCGGGCGAGGTCTACAATGTGGGCGGACACAACGAGCGCAAGAACATCGACATCGTACGCACGATCATCCGCACCATTCGCCAACTGATGACCGAGCAACCCGCTTACCGCGACGCTCTCCGCAAAGCGCATCGCCGGCCCGGACGGACTGCCCACCGTCGACTGGATCGACGACAGCCTGATCACCTTCGTCACCGACCGACTCGGCCACGATCAGCGCTACGCCATCGATCCGACGAAGATCTCCACCGAGCTGGGTTGGCGGCCGGAGACGGACTTCGAGACGGGCATCGTCAAGACCGTGCGCTGGAACCTTGAGCACCAAGACTGGATCCGTGAAGTCGTCAGCGGCGATTACGTGGGGTATTACGAACGCATGTATGCCGGCCGCGAACTGAAGTCATGAATCGCGCCTATCCCTCCACGCTCCTTGAGAACGCCGTCGACGAGCTGTCGGCGCTGCCCGGCGTCGGTCGGAAGACAGCGCTGCGGCTTTCGCTTTACCTGCTCCGCCGCGAGCCGGAGTACGCCGAGCGACTCGGCACGGCGCTTCAGGCCTTGCGTCGCGACGTGAAGTATTGCCGGACGTGCCACAACATCTGCGACACGGACCTCTGCGACATCTGCGCCGATACGTCGCGCGACCGCTCGACGGTCTGCGTGGTGGAGAACGTGAAGGACGTGATGACGGTCGAGAATACGGCGCAGTTTCGCGGTCTCTACCACGTCCTCGGCGGCATCATCTCGCCCATCGACGGCATCGGCCCGGCCGATCTGGAGATCGATAGTTTGGTGAAGCGTGTAGCGGAGGGCGAGGTACGCGAGGTGGTGCTGGCGCTCAGCACGACGATGGAGGGCGACACGACGAACTTCTTCATCTACCGCAAGCTCTCGGCCTATCCCGTCCGTGTGACGGTCATCGCGCGCGGCGTCTCCATCGGCGACGAATTGGAGTACGCCGACGAGGTGACGCTCGGCCGCTCCATCCTCAACCGTGTAGAGTTCAACGATGCGATATGACCCATGCCCATCCAACTGATCATCCTCGATTTTGACGGCACACTGGCCGACACGCGTGACAACATCGTCCGCACCCTGCAAGCCTCCATGCATCAGCTCGGTCTGCCCGTAGCCGACGAGGCGGCCTGCGCCAGCACCATCGGCCTGAAGCTCGATGATGCCTGCCGGCATCTCTACCCCGACGGCCCGGCCGACCTCGCCGACCGCTTCGTGGAGACGTACCGCGAGATCTTCTTCCGCAACAAGGAGTCGCTCGTGCCGGCCCCCTTCCCCCACGTCCCTGCCAACACTCCGGCAGCTGCGGGAGCGGGGCGTGGTGCTGACCATTGCCTCATCGCGGGGCTCGGGGTCTCTGCAGGCCTTTATCGACGCAATGGGGCTGAGGGACTGCATCTCGTACGTGCTCGGTGCCGACAGTGTGGAGCATACCAAGCCCCACCCCGAGCCCGTGCTCCGGACGCTCTGCGAGACGGGCATCGATGCGGTGCATACCCTGGTGGTGGGCGACATGCCCGTGGATATCCTCATGGGGCGTAACGCCGGTGTCCAAACTTGCGGCGTTACCTATGGCAATGCTACCCGCGACCAGCTGCAAGCCGCCGGCGCCGACTTCCTGATCGATGACTTTGCCGAGCTGGGCGTCTACGGATCCACACAGGTTTAATTGCCATTCCGATTGTACCGCGGTACAATCATGTACCCGGCCATATTCGCCGGTGTCCGTAGACGCCCGTATGCGATAGCCCCTACCGCCTACCGGCAGTAAGGCCGCACAAGAACAAGGGCTGCATCATGCGTAATCGATGATGCAGCCCTTGGTGTATATAAAGCAGTGTCGGATCGCCTTATCCACCGCATGAGCGGATGAAGGCTTCCCGGCTGCTTAGGTCTATGGTGCCTGCGTATCGGCCGGCGCGCGCCGCCTCGATAGCCGCGATCGTTTCCTTGTTCGGTTCGCATTTAGCCTTTCGCCTGAGGCGTTTGAACCGTTTGGCGTCGAGAAGGAAGGCGAACGGCTTTTTTCCTTTTTGCAGTTCTCATTGATTGCCAGTATTCGCGGCTATTCCGGCACGTAGATCACTTCACCGTTTTTCGAGCTCGTAGGCTACGCCGACCTTGCGGCCTTTCTTCCCGGTGGCGTTCTGATTCTCGGAGGGCTTATAGCGGGTGATTGTTTGGCCTTCCTTGGTGATGATCTCCATGTTGTCCTTGCCGGGGTTCTTAACCATGGTGTAATCCTCTTTGGAGAAGATCTCGGTCATGTTGAACTTCACCACCATGGCCACCATCAGGGCGACAGCGAAGACCATCGCCACGTCGAAGAGGTTCGTGAGCATGGCCACGGGGTCGTTGTCTTCGGCCGAAGCCGAGAGCAGTCTGCGGCGGCGACTCATGGCTGTGGGGCGTTAGTGGGTTCGACAGAGGAGGCCTTGGCGGTCATGCCGGCAATGAACTCTAAGGAGGCGAGGTCGGAGACGAACCAGCGCTGGCGGGCTTGCAGGATGACGTAGCCCACGGCGCCGGCGAAGAGTCCGACGACGGTCGTGGCGAAGGCGATTTGCATGTTGTAAGCCATCGAGGCGACGTCGCCCGTGGCCAGACCGGCCAGTGCGGGGCCCATGGGGATGAGTGTGCCCATGAGTCCGAGGATGGGGCCGAACTTGGTGAGCATGCGGCAGCGACTCAGGTCGGCGTCGGCGCGCACTTCGTACTCGGCCAGGATGCGGTCGACGTGGGTCGAGTCGGGCGTGGCAGCGATGCGGCGCACGGCCTCGGTGAAGTCGCGTTCGGCCGAGGCTTCGATGGTGGGCAGGAGGGCGTCGAGGCGCGCGCCGTCCCACGTGTCGAGCTGCTTCTTGAGCTGGCCCGCTTGTTTGGTGCGACGCAGGTATTGGTTGAAGAAACCGCCGAGCATGAGTATGCTGCGGATAAAGAAGTAGAGCAGGCCGACGATGACGGGGACCAGCAGCCCGTTGGAGATCCAAAAGAGGATGTTTGATACGTATTCCATTGTTGTTTAATGTAGGGGCGTATTGCATACGCCCTTGGGTAGTTATGCGCCTTGCGGCCGGGTAGTAGGGGCGTATTGCATACGCCCTTGGGTAGTTATGCGCCTTGCGGCGCGGGTAGTAGGGGCGTATTGCATACGCCCTTGGGTAGTTATAACGACAAAACCACTGTGCAGGCCTTGCATGGTCGCTTCACACACTGTGACACCACTGTGCAGGTCTTGCACGGTCGCTTCACACACTGTAAAAACCACTGTGCAGGTCTTGCATGGCCTTTTTACACACTGTGACACCACTGTGCAGGTCTTGCACGGTCGCTTCACACACTGTAAAACCACTGTGCAGGTCTTGCATGGTCGTTTTATACACTGTGAAATCGTCATGCAGGCCTTGCATGGTCGTTTCACACACTGTGCCGCCGTCATGCAGGCCTTGCACAGTCGTTTCACACACTGTGCCGCCATCCGCAGGTCTTGCATGGTCGTTTTACACACTGTGAAATCGTCACGCAGGTCTTGCATGGTCGTTTTACACACTGTGAAATCGTCACGCAGGTCTTGCATGGTCGTTTTACACACTGTGAAATCGTCATGCAGGCCTTGCACGGTCATTTCACACACTTTGCCGCCGTCACGCAGGCCTTGCATGGCCATAGTTACACCGGTGGAGGTAGAGGCGCCCCTCGTGGGAGCCTTGCCCCGACTATCCATCCGAAGGCTATGATTTCTTCTGAAGCCTCCGCCGCACCGCAGTGAGCAACCATCCGACGAGCGTGAGCCCAAGGAGCAGCCCGAGGGTGCCGAGGCAACCGAGCCAGTCGACGGGGGCGCTGTGCGAGATGACGGTGTTGGAGGGGTGGAAGACGGCGCTGCAGACGGTCAGCAGGAAGAGCAACAGGGTGAGCAGCATGATCAGCTCGATCAGCAGATCCTTGCCGCCGATGAGGCTGCGAGCAAAGAGCGACGCGGCCACGAACACGACAACCACTCCTGCGGCCAGTCCCCACGTGACGGTCGTGAAGGCGACGCCGGGCAGGGAGAAGAGCAGGTTGATGTGGAGGTAGAAAAGCGCGGGGAAGATGAGCAGCGAGGGCATATGGCGCACCGGGGTGGTGTACCACGCGAAGCGCTGCTCGGGCTCGCGGTCGCGCAGGCGGGCTAGGCAGAAGTAGACGGTCAGCAGGCTGTCGACCATCACCACGAGGGAGATGTCGAAGAGGGCCGAACGCTCCGACAGCATGCGCTGCACCTGCAGCTTGTTCAGCTCGACGACGTACGAGTGGGAGAGCACCACGAACACGCCGAGTAGCACGCTGAACGCGATGCGATAGCGCCGGTCGGGCAGCAGGGTGGTCATGAAGAGGCTCTTCACCACGGCAAAGAAGGCGAGCAGGAGGAAGATGTTGTCCATAATCGAAAAGTGAAAAGCTAAAAACTAAAAGCTAAAAAGCTAAAAAGCTAAAAAGCTAAGCCGGTACGGGAGAGGGGGAACTCGCGCCCCTCCTCCTCCTGCCGGCAGGACTTTTCGTTTTTAGCTTTTCGTTTTTAGTTCTTCCTCCTTCTGCGGATGATGAGGAATGCGGCGATGGCTACGACGAGCGCGATGGCTGCGATGAGGATCATGCGGCGACCGGAGGTGTCGGCCGATTCGTCGATGGCGTTCTGCTTGTCCTTCTCGAGCACGACGCTCTTGGCGTCCTTGTCGGAGAGGTTGGCTTCGCGCGCCTCGGCGATCTTCTGCTTGTACTGGGCGGCGGCCGAGGCGTCGGCCTTCGAGGCGATGAAGTCCTTCAGCTTGGCGTTGTCGCAGACGAAGCCGGAGCATGCCGCGCCGTACTTGTTCACCGTCTCGGTGTGCACGCGGGCCAGCTCGGCGATCTGCTCCGGCGTGGCTTTCCACATGCCCTTGCGGATCGTTTCCATCATCACGGCCGTGATCTCTTCGAGCGTGGCGGGGCTTTGCTCGCGGAAGAACTCGTCGACCTTGAGGTCGTACTTATCCTTGACGTAGACGTCGAAGATCTCGTCCCATAGCTCGTTGTCGATGGCGGACGGCTTCATCACGTTCCAAGCGTAGGTGTTGCGGACGGTCTCGGCAAAGACACCGGCCGACGAGGCCTCGCCCTTCATCTTCTCCTTGATATAGGTCGGGTTGAGGATCGTCGTGCGTGCCTCTACACCGATGGCCTCCTTGACCTCCTGCATGCGGACATTGCTGCGGTTGCGGTAGTCGCTGAGGTAAGCGTCGGGGTCCCTTGCCGGTGACGTGGCGGACGGACAGGTTCATACCGCCCATGAACTCGTAGACGTGATCGAGGCTGAGGGCGCCCCGGTGTTGCTCTGGCGCGGCTGTACGACGACGTCGGTGCGGGTCAGCGCGGCCTCGAAAGCGTATTGGCGGAACAGCTCCCACTGCTTTTCGCTGCCGTAGAAGGCGCCCATGTTATGGATATACGTCTCAGCGATCTCGGACTCCTTCTCCCAGCGGTCGCCACTCTCCACCATGCCTTGGATGCCCGTGCCATAGTTGCCATTGACACCGCCAAAGACGCGATAGGTAGCCATCTCCCTGCGCTTCGCGCGGCGAGAGACCTTTGGACAGCAGTGTGCGCTGTGCTTCGGTGACACCCTCGGACACTTGGTTGTCGAACTTGTCATCCTTCGCCGCAGCTGCCATCTCCACGGCGCGATTGATGAGGAAGAGTCGCGAGGCGGCTAAGTCGCGCAACTGGCCAGAGGTCTGCACCACCACATCGATGCGCGGGCGACCCAGCTCGGAAGAGGGATCAGGCGCAGGTCGGACACACGGCCGAAGGCGTCGCGCACCGGCTCCACGCCGAGCATGTAGAGGATCTGTGCGATGGTGGCACCTTCCGTCTCGATGAACTCGCCCGACCAGAGGGTGTAGCTCACCTTACGCGGATACTCGTTGTTGTGGCGTTTGCGGTAGAGGTCGATCGTGGCGTTGGCCAGTCGCTTACCCTTCTCCCAAGCTGCCTCGAGGGCGTCGCCTCGGCATTGATGGAGTAGAGGTTGCGGCCCGTGGGCAGTGTGTTCGGGTTGGCAATCGGATCGCCGCCCGGCGAGGGAGCCACGTAGCCACCCTTCAGTGCGTTCATGTTGCTGCGCAGTTCGCTCTCGGGGCTCTCCATGAGGTACGTCTTGTATTTGTTCACGTTCAGGATCGTGCGCTCCACTTCCATGATGGCGTCAGCCAGGTGCACTTCGTCCTTCGTGTACGTCTTCTTCTTGCCACCCATCATGCCACCCATGCCTTTCGGCGGCATACCGCCCGGCATACCACCCGGGATGTCCGGCCGGCTTGGCGTCAGCTTTACCGCCCGGCATACCGCCGGGATGTCCGGCCGGCTTGGCGTCAGCTTTACCGCCCGGCATACCTCCGGGATGTCCGGCGGGCTTGGCGTCGGCTTTTACCGCCCGGCATACCGCCGGGATGTCCGGCAGGCTTGGCGTCGGCTTTACCGCTCGGCATACCTCCGGGATGTCCGGCGGGCTTGGCATCGGCTTTACCACCCATGCCTTTCGGTGGCATTCCCGGCATACCGGCTGGCATACCGCCTTTCTTCTTGTTGCCCGTCATCATCATCATGGCCGCCATACCCCGCGGGGCGTTGCGGTCGGCGATGATCTCGCGCGCCTTAGCCAGCTCCTCAGGGGTGATCTTGGCTGTGCGGCAGACTAACTCGTCCGTGGCCATCGTCGGTTGGGTGAGCAGACGGTTCACGAGCTCCTTTGCCGGATCTAAGTAGACCTGCGTGAACTTCACGCGGTCGCGATCGGCGTCGAGGTGTGTGCGTCCCTTCAGCTTGTCGAGCGCCCAGACGCCATACGCGATCGGGTCGGTGGCCATAGCCAAGACGGACGATGTGATGCGAGCGGGCTCGTAGGGTACGCCCATCGTGTAGAGCTGTCCGGTGATCTTCTCCGTAGCCAGCTCCTCGGCGAAGTTCTCCACGCGGCGAATCTCGTCCTCCGAATAGGGCTTACCGGCGATGCTGTCCAGCTCCAAGTCGCGGTGGATGCCGAGCTTCACGGTGGCCGCCTTCACGTTGATCGCGGCACGCTTCAGGTCGTCCTCCATGCGAGCGTCCGGAGCCTTGCCCTGTTCGCGGCGTTCGTTGATGTCCTCGGCGAGGTGGTCGTAGATCTTCAGCGCCTCGGTCAGCTCGCGGTACATGCCGCGCACACTACTCTCCATGAAGGGCGGCGTGAGGTATGACGTGAGCGTGGCGTAGGAGCGGCGTTTGGCGATGATGCCCTCGCCGACGTTGCCGATGGTGTAGACGTAGAAGTGAGGTAGCGGGCCCACGAGTCGGTCGGGCCAGTCGTTGCTGGAGAGCGCCACCCTGCTTGCGAGGCGTGAACTCGAGGCTACCGTGTGTGCCGAAATGGATCAGCGCGTCGGCCTTAAACCCGAAGCGCATCCAGAGGTAGGAGGCGATGTAAGGATGCGGCGGCGCGGCGTCTGTGCCGTGGAGGATCTTGAAGGCATTTGTGCCCGATCCGGCGGCGTTCTGCGGCATTACGACGACGTTGCCGAATTGCAGTCGGGCCACGCCCAGTCGGCCGTCGGCCGTGGCCATGTATTGACCGGGGAAGTCGCCATTGGCGGCCACCACTTCCTTGTATTTCTCCGGGCGGAGCGCCTGCTTCACCCAGGCTTCATAATCTTCCTTCTTGATTAGCTCCGGGTTGCCGGTCTTCATAAACTCAGCGATCGCGCCCTCGGCATAGACCCCGAGGACGGCGCCCTGCTGCATGATCATCTTCTCCAACTCGCGATGGTTGGCGGGCAGGTTGTCCACCTTGTAGCCCCTCGTCTTTGAGTCGCTTGAGGAAGTTGTAGAGCGACGGAGCGACCTCCATGCCGCCGGCCGTCATGGTTGCGCCTTGGCCCCTGCCCCTTGAGGTAATAAATGGCCACGCGCTTCTCGCTGTTGGGCTTGGTGCGGAGGTCGAGGAAGCGCTTCACGGTTTCGACGAACGTCTCGAGGCGTTCGGGCACGGCGAAGGAGTGGCGGTAGCCGTCCTTGTCTTCATACTGGGCAAAGAGTGCTGTGGTACGTATGGCGCCGTCGATCTCGGGCATGGTGACGCTCTGCGACATGAAGCCGCCGGACATGCCCATCGGGTCGTTCTCCCAATCCTCCACGAGGCGATTGACGGTGAGCGGTGCGAGCATCGTCACGTTGTGCTCCCGGAGCCAATCGACCATCTCGTCGCCCAGCGGCCGTGCGCCATGTTGATCACCATGGCGGGGTTGATGGCGTTGAGGTAGTCGAACCATTTCTCGCGGGCGTAGATGGGATAGACGTTCATGCCCGCCTTTTGCAGCGCATCGATCAGGCCGGTGGGGTCGGCCATCTGTCCGGTGACGACGATTTTGTGGGCGCCCTCGTGCCAGAGGTTTTGCTTCTTGAGCCAGGGCCTCATAATCGGCCACGGAGTGGAACTCGAGGTCGTCGTCGCGGTCGTTGCCGCTGGGGTTGGGGTGGTAGATGATGTCTTCGGCGCGCTCCACGGCCGGCTCAGGCTCGTTGATAAAGAAGCGTTTGCCGTCGATCACCTTGCGGACGTAGTTGAGCAGGCTGCGATAGTTCTTCTTGCTGCCGCCGTCGAGGTAGGTCTTGATGGAGTCGCGCACCATGGAGTCGAGGTTGCAGATGTTGTTGTCGGGGTTTGTGGCCATCGAGGTGTAGATGGGCACTCCCTTGTCGGCCGGGCGTTGCAGCTGTTCGCGTTGCTCCTCGACGATGCGCAGGCCCATGCCGTTGACGAAGACCATGTCGAAGCCTTTGAGCTTGTCGAGCTCGTCGGTGGAGACTTCTACGAGTTTGATGTGCGAGTTGTCGTTGGCTTTGTAGATGCTGCCAAGCGAGATGGCCTGATAGTTCACGAAGGCCACGCGTGTGGGTGCCATCCATTTGGAATAAGCAAAAAAACGCCGCGGCCAAGACGACTGCGACGATCCCAATCCACAGATAAATCTTTCTTTTCATTCTATGCGTAGTTATGGGGCTTCGCCCCGGTAGTTATAGGTAGTTAGGGGTAGTTATGGGGCTTCGCCCCGGTAGTTAGGAGTAGTTAGGGTAGTTATGCGCCTGCGGCGCGGTAGTTAGGAGTAGTTTTTTTCGAGGTCGCCTCGAACCCTCAGGGTTTAGCCATTCTTTTTTTAAGTGACGCTGAACCCTGAGGGTTTGGCTCTTCTTTTTTTCTGGGTGACGCTGAACCCTCAGGGTTTAGCTCTTCTTTTTTTCAAGCGACGCTGAACCCTCAGGGTTTAGCCCTTCTTTTTTTCAAGTAGCGCTGAACCCTGAGGGTCTGACCCTTCTTTTTTTCAAGTAGCGCTGAACCCTGAGGGTTTAGCTCTTCTTTTTTTCTGGGAAGACTGAGCCCTGAGGGTTTAGCCCTTCTTTTTTTCAAGTAGCGCTGAACCCTGAGGGTTTGGCTCTTCTTTTTTTCTGGGAAGACTGAGCCCTGAGGGTTTAGCCCTACTTTTTTTCTGGGGTAGCACCGACCTATCGGGCTTGGGGGCCAAAAAAGAGGAACACGACGCCTCCCTCAAGAAGTGTCGTGCCCCAAAAAGTGCCAAGTGTCCGTCCCGTCATTTGCCGATCAGCTCTGCGATATTGACGGAGATGTTGGCGATAAACTCTGTGCCCCGGGTTAGGGTGGCGGAACTGGCGTCGTAGCTGATGTTCTTATCCCTTGCGTTGAAAAGGTTGTCCACGCCTACGTTCAGGGCGATGCCGCGCGGGAAGTAGCATCCGGCGTTCAGCTTCCAGAGCATGCGGCTCTCGAGCTCCATTTTGTACATGCTCTTCTGGCTGCTGCTGTACGACCAGTAGTCCGTGGCGGCCATCCAGCGCCCGTTCAGGCCGATATAGGCGCGGCAACGGCCGAAGCGGCGCGTGTAGTCGGCTTGCATGACGGCCGTGTGGGGGCGGATGTAGGAGCTGCGTTTGCCCTGCACCTTCTCGTCGTCGTTGACGTAGGAGTAGGTGCCGCGCAGGGTAAGGTCGAAGGGCAGGCGCACTTGGGCGTTGACGTCGAAGCCGTAGGTCTTGGACTTTTCGGCGTTCTGATAGGTGTAGTCGGGATACTGTTTGGCGGGGCCATCCTCGATGCGCACCGTCCGGACGATGCGGTTGTTGAACCAGTTATAGTAGCCCGTGGCGGAGGCGTTGAAGAGGCCGGCGACCCACTCGGCCGAGATGGAGGCGTGGTGGCTCGTTTCGGGCTTGAGGTCGGCGTTGCCGTAGATCTTGAACATGCCGCGGTGGTCGAACTCGGCGTACAGCTCGCGGAGCGACGGGGAGCGGAAACCGGCCGCGTAACCGCCGCGCAGCGTGACGTGCCCGAGGCGATACATGGCGGAGAGTTTCGGGCTGACGTGCGCCTTATACTCCGAGTGGTAATCCATGCGGAGGCCGCCGACGAGGCTCAGGCGGTCGGTGACGCGATAGTCGTCCTGGACGTAGATCACGCAGTTGGAGAAACGGGAGGAGGTGGTGTCGCGAAACCAGTTGCTCTTCATCCGCTCGGTGTTGTATTCGGTGCCGGCGGTGAGGGCGTGACGGTCGGCCAGGAGGAGGCTGTAGTTGAGTCGGATGTTGTTGGTGATGTCGCGATACTTCACCGTGGTGAGGTCGCCAGCCCGGGGAAGATGTCGTTCTTATAGTAGTGGTCGTAGTGGTAGGAGAGGTCCCAGCCGACTGTTTTTCGTTGAGGATGTAGCCGAGCTTACCGCCGAAGGTGAAGTCGCGGAAGCGTTCGTGGAGCTTCATCTCTTCGGTGTAGAGCAGTCGGTTCTGGTAGAAGCTGCCGGTGACCTCAGCGCTGAGTCGGTCGGTGAAGTCGTAGCCAAACTTTTGGGCGATGGAGAAGGTCTCGTAGCCCTTGATGTTGAAGCTGCGCCGGGTGGTATCCACGGCTGTGGAGTCGGTGCCGTCGGGGCGCTTGAAGGTGATCGTCATCGGCTTGGTGTCTCGGATGGTGTACGGGTCGCGGCGGCTGAAGGAGGCCGAGGTGAGCGATGAGAACTTCTCCTGACGTGTACCCACGGAGAGCGCGTATTTCTGATCGCCCGTGCTGGTGGTGCGAGCGGAGACATTGCCCACGAACGGGCGGTTGGCCTTCTTGGTGATGATGTTCACCACGCCGCCCAGAGCGTTCGAGCCGTAGAGGGTGGACATGCTGCCCTTGATCACCCTCGATGCGCTCGATGTTGTCCACGTCGAGGCGGGAGAAGTCGATGTTGTCCAGCGCACCTTCACCGGCCATGCGTTCGCCGTCGATGAGGAAGAGCAGGTAGCGGGAATCCATGCCTTGGAAGGAGATGTCGGGCAGTCCGGAGCCGTGCGCTGCACCGTTGAATTGTAGGCCGGGCAACTCGTATTCTAACAGCCCTTTGAAGTCCTGCGGGTCGAGTTTCTTGATTTCCTCGGCCGTGATGACGCGCGTCACGACGGGCTCATCCTTGAGCATGCGCTCCGTGCGTGTGCCGGTGACGACCACCTCGGTGAGGCCGTTCTTGGCCTCGTCGAGCGTCACCTCGAGGGTGGGCTGCTGTTCGGCCGACACCTCGACGGTCTTCTGCTCGTAACCGGTGCAGGAGAAGCGCAGGCGGTAGGTGCCTTTGTCTAATTGAGGCGAAAACCGCCGTCGACGTCGGCAGCGATTCCGATGTTGGTGCCGAGCACCATCACCGTGGTGTAGGGTACGGGGGCGTTCATTCTGTCCTTCACGGTGCCCCTCACCGTGTAAGTTCGTTTAGTCACATTGGCATTCGTGGCATGCATGGCGACGGCACAGCAGACCATGAAGCAGAGAAGCGTAGCTATTCTTTTTCATTGTATATGGATGGTTGTTTTGGTTTTTTTAGTGCGGCAAAGATGAAGGCGTGCGCGTCGCCCGGCAATCCCCATTTCAAGGGAGGGCAAGGAGGCGAATTGCACAATGAAAAAGAGGCGAAAGAAGAGGGTTTACAGGGTGATTCACGCTCGGGTGGCTCTTCAGAATCCGATTCTGACGGATTGCGGACCCTTGCAAAGGCCCAGAATCCGATTCTGACGAATTGCAGACCCTTGCAAAGGCCCAGAATCTGATTCTGACGGATTGCAGACCGTTGCAATGGCTCAGAATCCGATTCTGACGAATTGCAGACCCATGCAAAGGCTCAGAATCTGATTCTGACGGATTGCAGACCCTTGCAAAGGCCCAGAATCTGATTCTGACGAATTGCAGACCCTTGCAAAGGCCCAGAATCTGATTCTGACGAATTGCAAACCCTTGCAATGGCCCAGAATCTGATTCTAAAGGATTGCAGACCCTTGCAAAGGCCCAGAATCTGATTCTGAAGGATTGGCGGACCGTGCAACGGCCTCGGCATCTTTCAGAAGGCCAGCAACGAAACGAGCAGCAGGGTATAGATCCAGATATTGCGGGCGGTGAGTCCGAGCACACGGTTCAGATCGGAGCCGCTGAGGCGACGCAGATCGTGCCACGTCACCAGTTCGAAGGCGAGGAAGATGAGGAACAGCAACCGGTGTAGGCGCCGCGATAGAAATAGGCAGGCCATGAGCAGGCGACGGCCAGCACGGCGCAGACGAGGTAGAGCGTCGTGCCAAAGCGGCGGCCGAAACGCACGACCGTGGTGCGTTTGCCAGCGGCGGCGTCCTGCTCTTGGTCGCGGACGTTATTGACGAGGAGGATGTTGACTGAGAGCAGTCCCAGGGCAACGGAGATCCACGCAGTGGTGGCGGTCACGGTGCCCGCCTGGACGTAATACGTGAGGCAGACCGGGATCACGCCGTAGAAGAGCAGCACGCAGACGTCGCCCCAGCCGCGATAAGCCAAGGGGTAGGGGCCGGCGGTGTAGGCGGGCACGCAGAGCGCGATGGCTACACCCGCACCGAGGAGCAGGAACGGGTTGCCATAGGCCAAGAGAAAGAGACCGCAGACCAAGGCCAACCCGAGTGTGACGAGCGAAGCGCGGAGCATCGTCCGCGGGGCTATCCAGCCCGAGGCGACAGCGCGCTGATGCCCCCACACGCCGATCGGTGTCGGCTCCCTTTTTATAATCGAAGTAGTCGTTGGATAAGTTGGCGGCCACCTGTGCCAGCACGGCTACGAGTAGACAGAGCGCAGCGGGCACGAACCGAAACGTGTCCGCCCGCCGGGCCAGCGCCGACGCGGCGACCACGGGGCAGGCCGAGGCCGCTAGGGTGTGGGGCCTTGCCGCCGTGATCCAAGCCTTCAACGGACTCACGGAAGCGGCAGTGGACGGTGGCGTGGGGAGGAGAGGGGCGCTCGGTGCTCATAGTTTCGGAAACGTGACGGGATCGGTCGCCGCACCCTTTCCGCCGCGGATGGGCACGGACTTGCTCTTGACCTCGATGCCTCCGTTCTTGCCATTCTCGCTGTAACGGATGATGACGTAGCCCGGGCGTTTGGGATCGACTTCGACGGGCTTCAGCCCCGTCTTCCACTGGTCGCAATGGGTGGGGAAGCTCTCTACCGCCTCGATCCAGCGACCGTTTTGCAGCGTCCAGACGTGGTAGTCGGCCCAGCAGCCATTGAACCAGATGGGCAGCAAACCGACCTCGTCGGCGCCGTCACCGTTCAGATCGCCGAGGTTATCGGGCGTGCCGTCGATGCAATGGCGAACCTTGATGGGGGGGATGAAGGGGTTGAGGAAGCGGATCGTGCCGTCGCAGCCGCCGAGGCAACCGGCGTCCTCGTCATCCGTTTTTCGCGAACACAGGCGGCTCGAGCCAGACGTAGCCTTTCGTACCCGTGCCGTTGAAGTCGCCCTCGTTCATGCCGCTACCGCGCGCGCTGCCCGTTTCGCTCTTCTTGCGATTGTAATCGGTGGCGCCGTCGCCCTCGGCCGTGATCCGCCAGCCGTTGGGCATACGCATCATGACGAGGTAGGAGGGATATTCGAAGAAGCCATCGTTTTTGCTTGACGCGTTTGATGAAGGAGCAGCGATAGGGTGACCTGATTAATGGAGTCGTAGACGATCTCGCCGACTAACGTTTGGGCGTATCCGGGATGACTCTCCATGTAGGCCCGTTTGTCATTGATGCACTCGTCGGGTGTGGTGCGGCCGCCGTAATAGAGCACCTCGGTGTCGTGATAGAGCTGCTTCAGGCGGTCGACGGTGGCCGGAGTCAGGGCAGCGTTCCATTGCTCGACCACTTCGCGCAGCTGGGCCTTGGTGCGAAAGTCACCGTCCTGTATGGCCTCTTTGATGGGCAGCACGGCCGACGAATCCTTGAGGAAGACGCTATCGCTTGTCGCTGTGATGGGCGCTAAGGCGGAGGTATCGTTAGCGGCGGCCACGAGTGCCACCGTTTGCGCAGAGTCTGTCAAGGTGATGTTGTCTTGCGCTCGGGCTGCCGGAGTGGCTATCCAGAGCAGTCCGGCCAGTGCGCCGTACATGGCCCTCTTGCTGAAGGCTTTCATTCGTTCATTCATTGTTCTCTGTTGAAAAGTGGTGAATACTATGGATTACATATAGATAAGCTGAATACATCCGAAGCTCACGCCCGGCGAGTTTCCGCTTCCGTGACCAAAAAAACGAAGATCATCCTCGACAAATTTCCGGCCATTCGTGTGGGGACGTATGGCATACGCCCCACGAATCGCCTTATCAGCAACCGAATGATCCGAAAAAAATCGACGTGTCTCCGCTTCCGAGACTCCAGACGAAGCAGCTCCTCCATCGGTCATCGCTTGTGTTTGGCCACGTAGAGCTGGAAGTAGCCGCATTCGCGGATCACATCCCGGTAGTACTGCGTGTTCGCGTAACGCATCAGCTCGCCAAAGCCGTCACGATCGAGCCAATTGGGAGAGTTGCTCTGATTCATATACCTCTGATTGTCACATAGGGCACGTCCTCGGATCGGCCCCAAGTAGCAGTCGTTGCGATCGCATTTGATGGACAGAAAAACGGCTTTCGCACGCTGTTCATCGGTCGTGGCGGCCTTCAACGCCATGCGGTAATACTTTTTCGCGGCGGGGCTGGTCATGACCATCTCTTGGGCATAGCAGGGGACGAGCTCGAAGATGGAAGCGTTCAGCAACGGAACGCGCCAAATGTCGCTTGTGCCGTAAAACGACATGTTGTAGAAGGCATTCCCGACCAGTAAGCTGTTGTTATACACCTCCTCACCGCGCGCAATCTTGGCTTCGCCCTCTCGCATCTTTTGGATAAGCGTGATCGGCGTGTATTTCACCTTCGCTTCCTTAATATGCTTGCGGGTATGGGCGTCTAAGGGATCGAGAATGTAGTCGTTAAAGGGATTCGTGTAGAGTTCCGTCATCCCCTGCTTGCCCGCTTTCTTCATCAGCGCCTCGGCCTCGATCAATTGATCGGCGTGAAGGGCTTGAAGGGCCTTGTAGAAGTAAAACTCCTCCGCCGTATACGGATACATGTCGACGATGAGCTTCTCCATCGGTGTGCGCGGGTTTTCGAGCACGGCGATCAGCTTGTCCACCACGCCGGGCTGAGCAATCTTCTCGCTGCTATGATCCAGCATCTCTGCCAGCTCCGGCCGACCGGCCTTGGCGTAGAGCGTGGACAGATAGGTAGCGCTTTGTGTGATGGCCGTCTTATAACGCATGCCACCTTCCCAATATTCCGGATAGCTGTTCTGCTTGTAAAGCCATCGGAGCTCCTCCGTGAGGCGCTCTACGTTGTCGCTCTTCACCTCCGTGATCCGACTCAGGGCGTTGACGAGGCGCAGTAAGCGCAGCTGATCGGCCGCCTCTTTGTTGCCGGCCTTCATTTGTCCTGCGGCCTTATCGTAGAGCGAATTAGCGCCATCGTAGTCGCCCGACCAAGACGTGATGTAGCCCGCCGCCGCATACCAGAGGAACGGGTTTTCCGTCTTCTCCTCCGATGCGATTCGCCGGATCAAATCGAACGTTTCCCGCGGTATTTCCTTCATGTGGTTGGCCTTCGGATCGGCATCTTTCGTCGGTGGGCCTATCAGCGACCATCGGCGATCCTCATTCTCGTTGATGAAGCGGATCACGAGCAGGCTAAGCAGCGGATCCTTAGGGCGGATCTGATAGATGGATCGGATGGCCCGGTCGTTATCGCCTGTCCGGAATGCCAGCAGGGGCCCAGAGAGCCGTTTTTTTGCTCGGGCGAGGCTGCGCGGAGGCATTGCTCCCATTGTTTTTCGTCTTGCAGCGTAAGCGATGTGGCGGCGACCGGTCGCATGGCTGGGACGTGGTTAAATACCTCTGCGTAAAGCAAATTCGCGTTGCAAAAGTCCTTCACCTCAATGTAGAAGCCCGCACGATAGCCAAGGGCACGATAATAAAGCGTATTGCGCGGCATATTCGACTCAACTTCGCCGAAAAAACGTTCAAACGCATCCCGATTCCCAGCGTAAAAGAGCGCCTTAAGTGCCCGGAAAGCATAGCGATTCTTGAGGAAGGCATTCGTTTCGGCTCTGTAATCCCGAATGGCTTCCTTGACCAGCTCCTCAGACGTCCTTTGAGGCGTATCGGACTGCGGATTATTGTAATACGACCACGGATCGATCGGTGTGCAGGCGTAGTTGTCTCACCCGGTGGGCCGGGCGTACGAAGCGCTCGAAGGCTTTCACCTTCGGACTCGAGGAGTTTGCGATGGCCGCGACCTTTTTGCCTTCGAGCATGAAGGCTGCAATCTGTTCCCGAGTGAGTTTTCCATCCAAAAAGTCATACCAATCGTTAGTTACCTCCTCGTTGAATCGGCGGGGATGCTGGTCATCGTGTCCGTTGTAAAACGTCGTGTTGGGGTCATAAAAGAGGGGCCGATAGGCCGCCGCATCCCTCATCATCAGCTCCGGGCTGAAGTTCGACGGCGGGTCGAAGTCCATGTAAAAGCATGCCCAAGCCAGACCCGTCGAGATGAGTATAGCGCTAAAAACAGCGCACCACGTCCTTAAAGAAATTCGTTTCGCTTTCATAGTTCGTTATGTATTTATTGAAATGATGCTCATCCAAGTCAAAAAAGATAACCTCGCGAGGCCGTGCCGACATATGCCGACTCAGATCGCGCGCCATTTCTAATAAGTCTTTCGATGTCACTTCCTCTATCCTCACTTCATCGCCCGTGCGGTAGTAACGTCCGCCTTTGATCAGGGAATGTTTGACCGTGATAAGGTTCGAACCACGTGAGACAAGAAAATTCGTGTCTTGCTCAAAATCAGCGCGGTGGATACGATTGATCAACTCGGTCACGTGACCCTCACTGAGATGTACGCCCCAGCCATAAATGGGCAGTGCGACGTCCATCGGCAGGGGGTAAACCTTGAGGCTGCCGAGGTAGCGCTTGGCAATCTTGCGGTCATAGATCGAATTGACCGTATCCGTCTCCACGGAGCCCATGTTATAGTACATCAGGACGCCGCGATCGACCCCAGGGATGCGCGTAATGGTGTGATGCTTAGCTTGGTGCAGACGGATCGTGGCCGAAAGGTTGCGGAAGCCGCCGTGCCGCTTCAAGGTGTCGATGAATAGCATAAACCGGTCGCGGCTGCCGGTCGACCAGTCGCAATCGATCTGCACCTCGTCGGGTTCGGGCAGACCCACCGCCCGGTTGATCTGTCGGATGTAGGCAGCGATGTTCGCAGCCAGCGTGTCGACGTTTGTCTCGCGGCGGAGCATGACGCGGTTGGTGATGAAGACCACGGGCGTGACGCGGATGCCCTTCGGCGGCAGGCTGCGAAAACGAACCGGGGCCTCGGGCACGATCATGCCGCTAGCGGGATCTATTTTGACGTCGAAATAACGGATATACAGGTGTTTCACATCGCAATCCTCCAGCACGCGCCACTCCGTAGGCGTCAGGTCGAACGTCGTCCGCCAGTAATAGAAAGCCACGGCGGGCGTGTCGTCCCCGCCGCTGGGCTGGCAGGCGATGACGGCCAGTGTGCAGAGCAGGAAAAGGAGGTATTTTGCGTTCATCGATCGAGGGTGGAGGTCGTTTGTCCCTTCAGCGCAACAAAGATAAATAAAATGAAGCGGAGCCGTGGATTATACAGGATTGTCCGCATCTGTGGGCACCGATTTTTGTCTACGTCTGGCCCGCCGTTGGGCCAAGCTCTTCTTGTAAGTCATGCGGGCGTGCGCCGTGTGCTCGTTCAGATGGCGGACCAGTTCGGCGATGGCTTCACGGTCGATCGGCGGAACATTATTTTTTTGTAAGCATATTGTAATTGGAGGATCACCTCATGGTAAACCTCGTCCGTTTTAGGTCGGATTTGCGTCATCGAAGGCCGTTTTCGCCTTACACGCAGGTTACTCCGCTCACGCTGTAGCCGACTCGCGTCCTCGTTAGCCTGCTTCAGCAGGCCGACAGCCTCGTCGAGGCCGAGCCGCGTAATCATGGCTGCCGGTTCAGGCTTTTTGAGGTCGTTCAGCAGTGAATCGATACGCGCCGGTTTGCGTCCGATGCCTTCCGACTGTATCCGTTTTTTTGTCGTGAGTCAAAACGTACAAATGCTGCGCATCCTCGGCCACCTCCTGACGCGGCGAAAGGCGCATAATACGTATCACGCCCAAAATGAAAGACAGCAAGCGGTCACATTCCGCATCCTTTTTTTCAGGATCGCTTTCGTTTCGTTCTCCTCGCCAGACACCTCCTTCAGCATCTCAAACTCCTCATCGACACACGCCCGATACTCCTCGACCATCGTCTGCGGCACACCGATCTTCTCTCCATCAGCCGCGCCGATACGCTCGCACACCTTATCATGGAACCAAGTATGCAGCGAATTATCCAGCCGATACTGTCCCAGTTTCTCAATTTCAATCACACGTTTCATTCGATCATCATCACAAAAAAACATCACCATAAAATACATCAAAACACATCCCCGCCAAGTCCACCATTCCCCGCCCACCGGCGAACAAAGAAAACGCCCCCTTTTCGTCCGTCAGGGTAGGGGCGTATCGCATACGCCCCCATAGTTTCCTTAAGAAATAGCGAGCGGACATATCAACCCGCCCGCCCCTTATCGTGTAAAAAAATATCTATGCTTAAAACCTTCAATTTTTACCTTCCCAACAAATAAAAGAAGCCTATTCTCGTCAAGATACCCCTTCCCCGACCGACGATGAACAAAGAAACTGCCCCCTGTGGAGGCTTGACTTTCTTTTGTCTCCTTTCCCCAGTCAAGACAAGAAAAGGAGAAAGAGACAGAAGAAAAAAACGTTCCCAATTTTTCATCTTCCTAACGATTCAGAGAAGCCCATTCCCGCCAAGATCGCCCTTCCCCGCCCGCCGATGAACAAAGAAATCGCCCCTTTTCGTCCGTCAGGGTAGGGGCGTATCGCATACGCCCCCCATAGTTTCTTTTGAGAAATAGCGAGCGGACATATTAATCCGCCCGCCCCTTATCGTGTAAAAAAATATCTATGCTTAAAACCTTCAATTTTCACCTTCCCAACAAATAAAAAGAAGCCTATTCTCGTCAAGATACCCCTTCCCCGACCGACGATGAACAAAGAAACTGCCCCTGTGGGGACTTGACTTTCTTTTGTCTTCTTTCCCCCAGTCAAGACAAGAAAAGAAGAAAGAATGACAAGAAAAGCGCTCTCAACTTTCATCTTCCCCACGATTCAGAGAAGCCCATTCCCACCAAGGTCACCATTCCCCGCGTCCCATCGCAGGCCATTCTTATCAAATATTCCAATCCCCGACCATCCGGAATACCCGTTTTAGGTCGGTTTTTCAATCCAAACGCCTCCGCGTAGATCATACCCGCCAAGATTTCTAATCCCCGAGCCCCGCAAAGGTAAAAACCCGACGCAAATCACAATCTCCCACTATGAAAGATCACAATCCGCGTTGCATATCTATACCTTCCGATAAGAAAGAGTCTTATCTGCGTCGCAAATGTAATCTTCTCGACCCAATAGAAGCATATCTGCGTTGCAAAATCTATACTCATGGCTCAAAAGAAGATCTTATGCGTTGCATATATCCTACTTTTATTCCGGGAAGATATAATCTGCGCCGCATATTCTTTTCTTACGGGTAAAAAAGATACTACATGCATTGCATATACAGTTCTATCAAAGTAGGAGCATAGTCGACGCATTGCATATCAATAGCGATCGGTATGATAGTATATTATCTGCAATGCGGATAGAATCTCCCTGATTTGTGAAGATCATATTTGCGTTGCATGTCATCTTCTTTTGTTCTATGAATATTTAATCTGCAATGCATATGCTCTTCTTTCATATTCGAATGATTCAATATGCGTTGCATATCTACTTATTTTTATTGCGGGAGATAGCTTTTATGCAGCGCATAATCTCTTCTTTTATACGAAAAGAAACGTATATGCGTCGGGATTTATCTTCCGAATTGTCCGAGGATAGCTTGCCCTCGATAGGTTTTAGAGATCATTTTTTTGTCGGTGAATCAAAAATCTGGGCGATTTTAAGGTTGCTGTGCGGTAAACGGATTAAAATCGTGGCGATTTTTTTCGTCCATCAGGGTAGAGGCGTATGGCATACGTCCCACGAATGGACATATCGGAGGAAAAAAATAAATCAAAATCATGGCGATTTTTTTCGTCTGTTAGGGTAGGGGCGTATCGCATACGCCCAACGAATGGACATATCGGAGGCTGAATGAATCGAAAAAGACCGGGTCTGTGGTTCATTTGTTTACGTATAACGGGGAAGGGGCTGATCGATATGTTCGCTCGCTGTTTTCTGATAGAACTATGGGGGGGCGTAT
>BNJS01002932.1_pt1 | contig 54135 bp, 73 predicted proteins | sample 8540461 | NCBI WGS metagenome assembly BNJS01 (sample SAMD00202454, study PRJDB9452) | human saliva metagenome | isolation source: human saliva | place: Japan
CGCAGATCACTCAGGGGTCTGACCGTCGTCGTGTGCGGGAAAGATACGTCCTCGGTGCGAAGGCAGTAGTCTTCGATGTGCGCGGCTGGCCACCGTGGAGCTGGCAGAAGCGACAGCGCCTTGCCTAATGCTGACGCCTGCTGAGGTTTACAGTCAATTCGCTCAAAAACGCCCAACTCGAAAACGATGAACGAGCAGCAGTGTGGGTGCATCATGACCGTGACGACTGAGAGCAGGACCTACCTACCTGAGGAGGATGTCGCCGGGCGCTTCGCCGAGCTTGAGACGGCGCGCGAGGCCTTCTCGGTGCGGCGCTGACCGTCAATGGTGAGACGATTGAACTCCCTCCGCGGCGGCTGAGGCCCTGCGGCAAGCCGTAGATGCGATGCGTCGAGGTCTGGCTGTCACGGTGGCGCCGCAGGACCAGCGTCTGACGACGCAGGAGGCGGCTGACATGCTGGGTATCTCGCGGTCGACGCTGGTCAGGATGTTGGAGGCCGGCGAGATCCCGTTTGAGAAGGTCAGACGGCATCGTCGCCTGTTCCTCACTGACGTGCTGGAGTTCCGTGAGCGTCAGCGTCGGGCGGCGAACGAGGCTCTGTCGGACATGGTGACCGATGCTCAGGCGGTGGGCGATTATGACGAGGACCCCGCCGAGGCACGCAAGGTTCTTAGGGACCTCCGCTCTCAGAACTGAACTCTGACGTTCGCTGCTTGCCGTAACGGCTGTGAAAGTTCAGTCGTGCCTGGCACAGCGAGGGTATCGGACGAGAAAGACGCTGGCAGACTCGTGCTGCAGCCTGTCTCTGTATGCCGCAACGTCAGCCGCACCTGGCCAAGCTCCACCTGCGCGACCGCGTCCATATTGTTGTTGCCCGGTACAAGACTGGTGGTTGATGTATGAGGTCTATAGCTGTGTTGACAGAAAATGCCGAGTACTCCATGGATGCTTTTCGAGTGCACGTTCTCCGTGCTTCGGAAGTGCATGAGTATATATCGGTGGACCAGAGTGTCACCATTCTACTTCACGTCTCAGATGATTGATGTCGTTAAGTTTGAAGAAGTGAGAAGGGCTAGCATCCCGTAATTCTCCTTTCGAATTGTGGCGGCGAGTCGCTATTGGGATATAGCAGACCTTCCGCGCTCTTGTTATTCCAACATAATGCAGAGATAGGGCGTCTTTGTAGGCACTATCTGTTTTTCTGCAATTGGGGGGAGGTATAACGTACTCGTAGGTGTCAAGACAGAATACCACGTCGAATTCCAGTCCTTTAGCTTTATGATATGTTAATAGGTTGACTTCGTTGTCCTTCGGGGGCCCATAATACATTGCTGTAACGCTCGAATCTGACACTACTTTCTGATATGCCTCAATATCTTCGCCATTGAACCCTCGCGGCTCGCAACGCTTAGCTATTTCGACAGCGAGACTCGTTTCCTCGCACAGTTTCCCAGGTGCGAGAGATTAGTACTTTAATACAAGCAGCTTTGTTTTGGCGCGTGTGCTAGGTTTAGAATAGAGGTTGGAGTAATCGTCGAGAAAACTGTCGACAAATCTGTTGGGCGAAAAGTACATCTCAAGTAACATAATGAACACCCGTCTCCATTTGCTGATACCTCTGTCGAGCACGCTGTCTGCGTGACGTTTAGATGGAACAGTTAGCGCCTCTTGAAATCGAACTAATGTGGCATTGGATCGTGCAAGAATAGCAAAGTCACTATATTTTTGGACTTTGTACTTATTCTTGATATTAGGAAGGAATCTTTCAATTGGCTGAGCTATCGATGATTCGTCAGTACCTACTAAATTTCTAGAGTGCGGCGAATTGAGAGGCATAATTCGAGCTCTAATCACGCGCAATTCGTCGGTAGTAAGTAAATTGTCAGTGTGTCCTATAAGCCGGAGAGAGTAGTTAATGATACTTGGGTGGCAGCGATGATTTCTGGTAAGAGCGAAGTGCCTAAAGTCAGTTGAACTGATTAGATTGCTCAAATACTCTGGACTTTTAGTAGCCCAACCAAAAATTGCCTGATCGAGGTCTCCAACAACGACTGTTTTAACCCATCGATGCCAGCCACATTATTAACCGATGCTGTGAGCTTCCACAGTCCTGATACTCGTCGACATAGACGCTTTTGTAACGCGCTTTAACATACAACTTGGCGGCTTCTACTCGGTCGAGTATCAGCACGGCCGCGCTGCAGAGCATATTGATTGGCAGTTTACCTGTTTTAAGTGCTTCGATTACTTTCTCGTCCTTAGTTCTTTCATCAAACTTGTGCTGTTAACTGAATCGATAATCTTCAGATCGACTGAGCGTTTAAGGAATCGACTTAGAAAAGGGGCAACTATTTCGTTGATACAGAATGAATCTATTGTTCCATAAAACGATCTGTTTCGTATCGCTCCATAACGAATGCATCGCCCCTTTAATTCGGCACTTGCTTTGCGTGTGTACGAAATCGCAATAATTCCTTGATATGAAAGTAAATCTTTGGAATCTTTAACGATCATCTGCGCGAGGGTAAAGGTTTTCCCACTGCCTGGCCTTGCGGTGATGGCTTTGTTGTGGGGTATTCGATCGCGACGAGTTGCTCATCGGTCGGTGCCAGCGACATTGATGTTCCTCCCAGCTAAGGCTCGCAAAGGGGCAGATATAGGATTGCTCGCTAGAAGAGTTAGATCAGGTTCTGTTTTAAGGAAATCATACATGCGCTCAGCTTTACGTTTCTGCATTTGTTCTACAATTTTCTTCTCTTCATGTCTGCCATAGTGTCCTGCAAGTTGATCTCGTAGAGGACCACTGCTTAAATCATTTTCTAGGTCTTTTAAAGCTAGATAAATCCCATGTTCCTCGGCCAGCATTTTGAGGCATTCTGCGGCTTTACTATTCTGTTCGGTTGGGAACTCCCCTTCCCAAACCAGTGAATGTTTGTATTGTTCGATAGTAGATCTAGTATCTTCTGAAATACTGTCCCCTAGTAGAATTTCTAGCAGGTCAACCGCGCGCTCCACTCCGGCATATCGGTACCGCATACAACCATTGTTCCCGTAGACGCGAAATATGTCGTTATCGGTACGGATAGTCACGGGAATTTCAAGACTGATGCACACGTCGAGGTACTTTTTGGAGCCTACGCCATCAACCGATATGACCGAAAGATTCAACTGATCTAAGTTTATGCCTAATGCGCCACTTAATGCGGTGTAGAACATTACTTCCGAAGAACCTTCGACAAGGAGGACACCGCGAGAAAAAAACACCTCGGATGTAATCGAATTCATTCGATATCCGAACTTATTGAGTGCTTCATCTACTTTGGTTGAATAGCTCAGTGCCTTGGTATTTTTGTGGCTTATATCTTTGGCTAATCTCACTATTTTTCCGTCGGTGAAACGTGCTAAGATTTGAGATGAATGAGTTGTCATTAATATTTGTTCATCTAGATTCGATGACAGGTATTCCGACAGGCGTCTTTGTTGCTGGGGGTGAAGGTGGGCCTCGGGTTCCTCGACAGCAAAAAATACAACTTTCTCGCGCTGATTGCTGGAGGCTAATTCTTGTTTTGAAAGCCAGGTTGCGAAATAAAGTTGATTTCGACGCTCATCTCCACCAAATGTTAGAGGAGCCTCTCTAGAGAGGTAAAGCCAACTCAGGTTGTCCACAGAGTTCTCCCGCGTCGGTGTTTCCTGCAACGGAGTTGAATCTGCTGCTCTGCGTTGAGTGCGGACTGAGGCACGTCATGCGCTCATTTACAACATTCAGGGAATCTGAAACGTAATGAAGCTCGTTGATCTTGTTATTGAGTTCATCAATTTCTCTTGTATGGACGTAAGCGCTTGTTTAGATCTTCCTGCTCTTCGTCATCGTTCTCTGCACACCGCGCTATGTCTAGAAGCCTGTTTTTGTTGGCGTTTTCAGGAAATTCGATAGATCGCATGGTGCTGGCAACATACTCCATTTGCAAAATGCTGAATATAGTATCTGCTGGCTGTCTCTTCAAGGGTTTCAGTTTCAGGTCCGGTCAGGAAGATATATTCTTCCGCCCTTTTCATTGAAAACGGACATAAACGGTGCCGTCATCACTTCGCGCTTCCTTAAATATGCTTACCAAACAATCTTCGCTGACGTCGATGATTTTTGCCGGTGCTGACTTTGACTGGAACATTCGGACGTGATGTTGAAGTCCACTTTCATCAAGTTCAAGTCTCTTGAGCTGAAAGATGGATCAAATAGTATGCGTAGTGCATGAAGCAAATTTGACTTGCCGATGTCATTCTCTCCGACGATGAGCGTATGCTTGCCGAACTCAACTTCGCAATCGATGAAGTTTCTGAATCCTTTTTATGTGAATGGAATCGATTTTCATGATTTCCTTTCGACTGAATACTTTGATGATCGTATGGTAGAAGGTGTGTGGTGGAAGTTGTCTCTAGCAAGTGTCCGCCAGGTTCGTGTCCATCTCTCTTCGTTGCGTATTCTTCTTGGCTTCGCTATAGGCTATATTCGCGGAGTGCTCTGACCGAGCTTTTGTGTCTCTAATCCATCGCTCCAGCCCCGGAATCGCTCAACATAGGCGGCCAGGGCGGCTTGGACACGGCGCTTCTTTTCGTCGTGGCCGTCATCGCCGGCCGAGCGGCGGAACCTGGAGGTGGGCGGCAGAATCCTCGTGATCGCGGTTCCCTCGGTGGGCACGTACCCGTTCCCGCAAGGCTGTCCACCAGCGCCTTCGCCGGCCCCTCGCGCAGCCTCTCGTCGCGGATGATCGCCGCTGGCTCCTCGCTGCGCCGCTGTTCAATGAACGCCCGCCACTGCTCGCCCACGTCCCCGAAGGCCGACACCGTGTGCACGAAGTCCTCAATGAGGTCGCGCTTGTTGTGCAGGCTGGGACTGGAGGTCACAGCCCGGCGGATCTCCACCGGGATCTCCTTATCCTCGCCATCTCCCGCCTCACCCCGGTGCTTCTCCGCACCAGCGTGAGGACGTAGTCGACTCACCCTCCACCTGCTTGACCAGCTCGATCTCGAGACGAGAGATCGTCGTTGACGACCTCCTTCTCACGTCAGCGGCCCGCCATCTCGGCATACAGGTCACATACACGCTGCGGTAGTCCTGGAACTCGGCTTCGCCGATGACGTCGTTGTCTCGAAGTCGTCAAAGCTCGCCAGGATGTTGCGCAGCCGCAGAATCTTCCCGAACTGGCGATGAACTCCTTCTGCTCGGCCTCGAGGCGATCTGTCTGACCTTGGCTCGACCTCGCCTGCAGCTCGTTGATCTTCTCCAGGTAGTCCTCTGAGTACTCCTTGGCACGGCTTGAGAGCACCCAGCCCGCCCTGCTGCACCTGCGTTGCCGAACAGGGCGATGGCCTCATCGGTCTCGTCCTGCAGGTCCCGGAAGCGGACCACGATTCGCCGTAGGTCTTGACCGAGTTGAGGATCCGGTTCGTGCGCGAGAACGCCTGGATGAGCCCGTGCGTACGCAGCGACTTGTCCACCCACAGGGTGTTGAGGTCTTGGAGTCGAACCCGGTGAGGAACATGTTGACCACGATGACCAGGTCGATCGTCCGCTCCGCCAGCCGCCGCGGATGTCCTCGTGAGTAGCCCTCGAAAGCCCTGCGCTCGATGCGTCGTAGGCGGTACCGTCGCGTTGTAGTCGCGGATCGCCCTCATCGAAGCGCACGGTCGTCCGCGGTCAGCTGCGAGGGGTCCACGGGCCTCACCGGCTAAGCGTCTCACCGGGCGCGTCGACGTTTGGGCGCGTAGAGTAGACGATGCCGACGCTCAGGCGCCGGCTCGGGGCCAGCCCCTCCTGCTGCCGCTTGAACTCCATGTAGTAGGCACGCGCCGCCCGGATCGACGCCGTCGGGAACGGGAATCCTGTTCCCGGCCGCGTGGAATGTCTCCATGTGTTGAGGGGGAGTATCGGCCGCGTGGAATGTCTCCGCTGAGGTTCGGAGACGGGTGCGAGGCCGACCTGATCACGGTTCAGGCTTTCAGCCACGGGCCTTCCCCAGGTCGCGCATGTAGCCGATGATGAGTCGGGTTTGACGACGATCAGAGAATCCTCTCCCAGAAAATCCCGGCAAATTCGACCTGTTTCTCCCTTTTGACGTCCATGAGATAAAGGAAGGCATTCGGATCGACCTGTGCTTGTGCCTTGAGTTTGACCGCCTTCTTCTTTGGAGAGAGTGTGGCGCCGGAGGCGCAGAAAGCCTCGTTCTCCTTCTTCTTCTCCAGATTGGGGATCGTGAAGCTTTTTCCAACCTTGGGGACAAGCATATTGATGCAGGAGGACCCTGAGTCTCGAAGACCCGTCATGGGGGCGGGCGACTCGTTCTTCTTATGGTATGCGTGGATCTGCTTAAGTGTCAGAAGGTAATGTTCGGGATAAATGAGAGGGCTTTCTTCTTTCTTTGGGTCCACGAAGTAAGCTGACAATTGCTTTCCGTCGAGATCGTACTCGACGACACTCCATGGGTCGTCGGGGCCCGGGTTAAGAGCATTTTTCTCGTAGACCACCCAACCATCTTCGGCGTAGTCGGTGTTGGTCGTCGCTTTCGCTTTGTCCCCGCCAAGCACCTTGGTCTTGCCGTCGGCAAGGTCGAGGACGACGTTATTGATGGTGATGTACCCGCGTAGCTTCTTGTGTGTCACAACATTCACATTGCCTCGCATTGACGAGAAGTTTACCCCGTCCTCGGCTGGGATGGTGATGGTCCACTTCTTCTTCTGAGGGGACTCCCATGCCGTGCACTGATTCTCAGTGTCGCAGCTGATAGCTATTCCGTCGGCGATGATGACCGACTGGCTCTCGCCCCACGGTACAGAACCTTGCTTACCCGAGCTCAGATCGATGATCGTCGGCCCGTAAACAACCTTGTCATCGCCCCACGAGTACGCCATCGACTCGAACGAGGTGGAGGGGTCCGAACTGTCGCGACCTCGAGGTCCCACGCCTTTCGTCATCCTGCTGTCGGCGATCGTGGCAGGGCGGTCAGAGTGTGGTTCCGAACTCGTAGGTGAGGAAGTGGTTTTCTCGACAACCAGCGGCAGTCAGCGCTGGCCGCGACGATCGGCGCGTCCCACGCGCCTTTCGACGGAGCCGTCCTTCCAGTCGTCCGACAACTCGATGTGCCGGTTGATGATCTTCGCGTCCGATGGTCCGAAGAAGTACCAGCACGCCCCGCCGGTTGCGGCGAGGACCAGGATGATGGGGAGGAAGACCGCTACCGCCGTGGCTCCGCGTCGTCGCTTCGGACGCAGTGCCGGTGCAGCTTGCACCGGTGGGCGTGCAGGCCGGCTGCAGGCGGTGCCTCGTGGCGGGCTGATTCATCGCCGGGTATCCGATGGAGCCCGTCTGCCGGGGTCAGCGGCGGCTGCGCTGCACAGGGGAAGCAGAAGGACAGACGGCTGCGAAGTCGGCCTGTCGGCGCCGGGCGGCTGCGCGATGTCCGTTGACCCCGGTGCCCCAGTCACCGCGCCGTATCCCTGGGGCGCACTCCCATAACCGGTGGACTGCTGCGGCCGCGCCGCCCCCACCGCCATCGTCGGTGCCATGGCGTCAATCTGCTCCGAGGCCTGCGCCTGCGCTGGAGGTGCAGCCTCATCCGTCTGGGTCGTCTGTCTGGGCCGCCGCGCCAAAGCCTCGCCAGGCAGCAATGCTTACGTCGCGAGGTGCGCCAGCAGGTCGAGGACGCTGCGGCGTCGCTGTTCACGGCCAGGATTGGGTGCAAAGTCGCGGGTGGCCGCGGTACGTTGAAGATCGTGAGAGGGGCGAATCCATCTGCACGATGGTCGCGTCGTTGTCGCCTCGAAGAAGGAGGGTACCCCGTTGTCGCCAGCTTTCGAAGCCTACCGAGGTTTACGGTGCGAGGCGCGAATCGAGCCACGACCTGTCGACCTCGGATTACGCCGATGAGCCGCTCGGAACGGTCGTCGAGGAATTGGTAAAGGCGGCCTCGCCGAGGCCCGTTCGCGGATGCCCGTCTACTCGGTTCGAGGGTGCCAGGCGGTGCTGGGTGCTATGACTCGGGCTTGAGGCCGATGGCTCTGTGCACGTGCTCATAGCTGCCGATGATGAGGATCATATTTGCTTACGCGTGAGCTGAGTCTCACGCGCTCTTCCAGCCGATTTCTGTAGTTTGATCTCTCCTTTCCAGTTCTGGTGTTCATGAGAAGAAGCGCAGAATTAGGGTCGCTGTGTTCCCAGGCGGTAGAGGCTCACGATGCTTCCTTTGTGAGGAGATCGCGAGGCGTACGTCGGGCGCTGTTGTCGTCGTCATCGCTGCTGGAGCTGTGCTTGGTGGACGTGGGAGCGGAGAATGACTGACCGTTCATAGTGAGTTTGGAGACGGTGCCGCGGAGCCGCCTCTGGAGATCGTCAGAGGGGCTTCATCGTATTCTCTCGTTCACTGGAAGTATTTTGATGTTGTTCGGGCTGTAAGGGAGGTGTTGTTCCGGAAATATCGGATCCTTACCCCGGAGGGCTGTTACGTAGCTGCTCTTTGTTTCCGCCTGTGAGTGTCGCCTATACGGTGACATTCCATTTGCGATTGTCCTCTGATGAGGTTTCGTCTTTGCTGTAGAGCAAACCATCCGTCTTAATGTGAGACAGCGGCCGTGATCACTTGAGACTTCGCCCTTCTTTCCCCAGGTGTATCGTATCGCGCCGGTGCTGAGGTCGATCACGATGTTGCAGAAGGCAGTGTACCTCCTCACTCCCCCGCGTAAGGGATCTCCGTGTCTCGACACAGCGGATTTGCTCTGCAAACTCTCTCTCGCTTGCCAGTGGTTTTGCTCCACCGTTTTTACTCCCGGCGATTCCCAGGCGGGTACAGCGTCGTCGGAGTTGCGGCTGCGCTACGCCGCCGGCGATCACGGCGGAGTCCTCCTTGTCCCACAGAGAGCTCTCCTTTCCGGTTCGGGTCGATCATCTGATGGCGATAGATGGGTCTGCTGTTTCCAGTTTCTGAAACCGAGAGAGAAGAAGAGCGCAGGAGGACTGGTAGACGTCGTCGGCGAGCTCGACGCGCCATGACTCTTCCAATCGCTTGTCCAGCGGCGAGTATCCGGTGAGTGTGTTGCTCGACTTCTCATAGGTCAGGGAAATAGTCGCCAATAACGTACGGTTTCGGCGTCGGAGGCGACGTCGAGCGCTCCACGCTTCCTGTGCACCTGGGCCCAAAGAGAGTCTGCTAGGAGGTCACGAAGTGACTACCGACGTGCTCGACGATCCGAAGAAGTAACCAGGCGGCCACACCGCTCGGTCAGAAGCAGAACGATCGGCGGGAACGGTGCGAGTACCTTGGGGCGTCTTTTTCGGGCTGGAATCGTCGGCGCAGCCATCGAAAGTGCGCCGCACGCCGGAGCCGTGGATCTCGGCTCTGCCTCTTTGCGCATATCCGGCGGCGGTCCGGCGCGCGGCGGTACTCTGGCATCGCGAGCTGCTGCCCATGGGCTGCGCCATGCCGCGCATCGACGGAGCCGAGAAATGCTGGGACGGTGGCGGCAGAGCAACAGGTGTTGAGCGCCTGAGAGGAATCCTGCTGGCGGACTTGGCGCCCGCGCGCCCGTCCCGTATCCGTAACCCCTGAGGCGCGGCGCCCGAGCTGGCGTGGCGCCGTGGCGCCGTCGGCGGAGCGCCATCGTCGCCTGCGCCGCCCTGCATCCAGAGGCCTGCACTGCGGCTGGGCGCGCCACCTCGCCATTGCTGGCGCCACCAGCATCGATCTGCGGGAGTCTGTGGCCGCCCCCGGCCATGCAGGCGCTGTCGTTCCGGCGGATTGGCTCGCACCCTGCCCAGTCCGTCGCGCGAATCTCCTGGACCACGTCATCGTCGGGCGCGCGCAGCACCGAGGAGGACCTGCGATCGACGGGCTCAGCGCCAGTGATCGGGCACAGGTCGCGGGCCTGCGCAAGATTCGCTCACGCGTCTTGCGGCGGGGCGAACCTGCTGGCCGCCATCGTGGCATCCGTAATCTCCGGAAGATGCAGAGTGCCCCGTCGTCATGTCTCCCGAGGCCTCAACGAAATCCAGGGCCAATTCGATGTCGGACCACCGTCGCTCGGCTGCGCGCGCCCGGCTCGCGTCGGACTAGAACCGCGGCCCGATAGAGACCCGCCGGCTCCAGTCGACGATGCCGTAGAGAGCGGTCGGCATCGCCAGGCGGCACGATGTGGGCGTGCTCGTTGAGCCGCTCGTCGACGCCGGCGGCGGTCACGACTGCGTGACGTTCGCCTGCCCGCCGACCGCCTCCTCTAGCGTCCTGGCCCCTCGCGTCGGCGATGAGGGCATTACAGCGCGGTGACGTCCGCGCGCCCGCGCTCGAGCGGGTGGTCGATGGCCGCCACGAGGGTGTGCCCGGTGGCCAGCGTGGGGTCGATGACGAAGCCACTGGCGGGCCGAGGAGGTCGTCAGCGGGCAGACGGTTGGCTGTAGGTCTCCACCTCCAGGGTGTCCCTCGTCGCGCGCTTCATCGGAAGCCAACCTCCGCGGTGGGCAGCAGATCGCGTCATACCCTCCAGCATCCCCAGGCCCGCGCGCAGGATCGGCACGACGATCGGCCGCGGGTCGGCCAGACGGCGGCACTGCGCCAGCGCCACAGGGGTGCGGATCTCCACCTCCTCGGTGCGCACCTCGCGGGTGGCCTCGTAGGCGAGCAGGGTGACGAGCTCGTCCACCAGCTGGCGGAAGACCCGCCGAGCGGCGTCTTCTCTCGTCGCGCAGGACGGAGAGCTATGATCGATGAGGGGGTGGTCGGCAACGTGGAGGCGCATGGAGACAGCCTAATGCCGCAGCCGGGCCTACACCGCCCCAACGCCGCGCCGGCGGCGTCTGCGCCCACTGCGTGACCGCGTCGCCCCGGTGATCGGTGGCGCGGCCGGCGTCGGAATCCCCGTCGAAGTTTCGCAGTGCTGGTCACTTCGTGTCCAAATCGGTGACAAAGACCCAAAGCGAGTTCAAGGTGTCGGAGATAAGAACCCGCATGATTCCGCAACGGTTCTGTCCGGAGGTCTGAAGACCGCGTCGGCTTCTTTGTCGCGATTTGGACATCAGGCACGCCGTGGGCGCTGCTCGGCCTCGCGGGCCACTGCGCTGTGCGGCCGGAAGGCTCAGGCGCGGGCGTGCAGCCAGGCCAGAGCTGCCCGCACGCGCCGGCGGTTCTCTCGCCCGCCGTGCGTCCAGCCCCCGGAAGATGTTCGCCACGTGCTTGGCCACCGCTCCGGTCGGAGAGCGCGCAGTCGCCCAGCGATCGCGTTCGACAGCCCTGCGCCATGAGCTCGAGCTCCCGCTCGCGCCGCGTCAGCCGGTCCAGGCCCGCTCCGCCCCGGCGCTTTGCTCGCGATTCCGCCCGACGGCGTCGACGGGAGACCGCCTGATCGGCGCCGGCGTCTGGCTTTCGGACCGGTGCGGTAGGGGCAACCCGTGCTGGGCCTGCCGTGATGCCCCCGCGGCCCCACCGGCCCCTGGAACCGGCGGGCCCGCGCCGCTCTGCATGAGGTGGGAGACCACCTCCGGGTCGATGACCACCTGCCGCACACGACGACGTCGAGCAGTGCCAGGTAGTCCGCCACCCGCCCCACGCGCTCCTTGAGCAGGTAGCCCATGGCGCCTGCCGGAACCGCCGGACCCGCCGGGGATGCCGGGGACGCCGGGGACTCGTCCCTCAGGCGGGTCCTGCACGTAGGGCCTCGGGCACATGGCAGCAGCCACCACCACCGGCAGACGGTGGGCCCGGCGCAGGTAACGATGGCGGCGCGCAGCCCGTCATCCGTGCCCGTGTGCGGCATTCGCGTCGTCGGTGACGACGATGTCGGAGCAGTCTTCGGCGGCGGCCAGGCGCTCGACCTCCGGTGCTGCAGCGCGTCGGCATCGCGCCTGCGCCACGACCTTTGTGCCCGGCAGGCTGGTCGAAGCCCTGCCAGACCCTCGCCGCAGGAGACGGCGGCGTCGTCGGCGAGCAGGATCCTCATGGGCACATCCTGCTGCCTCAGTCGGATGGTCGGGTGTGGGTGATGGTTACGGGGCCTGTCCAGGCTGCTCACGCTCCCGGTCATTCTCCGGATCGTCCGTGCCCCACGGTGGGGTCAGCGGCGCCGTGATCGTCAGCCGCGTCCCGGCGCCCTCGGGGGAGCTGGACCTTCAGCCGCCCGCCGATGGACTCCACCCGCTACGCGCCATGCCGCGCAGACCGGCGCAGTCTCCGCTCGGGGTCCGCCCGCCGCGTCCTTTCGTCAGTTGGGCGACGGTGCTCAGCCCCGTGTCCGTGCAGCGCTGGCGTGATTGTCGCGCTCGGCCTCGGGCGTGCTTATGGCGATTCGTCAGCGCCTCGGCCACCTCGCGAAGTAGACGACCGTTGCCACAGGCTGCGAGATCTGGGCCAGGTCGGCCTCCTCGGCGTCGACGACGATGCTGGTCGGCAGCGGTGCCCGGCCTGTCAGGTCCTTCAGCGCCGGTGCCAGGCCGCGCTCGGACAGGACCGCCGGACGGATGCGCACGGTCTCGCGCCAGGTCCCGCAGGGGCATCGTCTCGCGCGCGGTCCTGCGCCGTGTCGATCACCCGCAGCAGCGCGGTCCGGGACGTGGCTGTGGCCTCGTCGTCTGGCAGGGACTCGGCGGCCCAGGCGCAGCGCCCAGACTCAAGGGTGGGGCGACGAGGTCCTGCTGGGCGCCGTCGTGCAGGTCCCGCTCGATGCGGGTGCGCTCGGCCTCGAAGGCGTCCATGAGGGTGGCTCGGCTGGCCGTGAGGTGGCCGACCTCGGCGGTCAGCTGCTCCAGGCGCTGCTTCTTGCGCTCACCCGACAGTGCTTCCACCAACGCAGCCGCTGTGTCCCGAAGCCCAGGAGCGCAAAGGCAGATGAGGCCGACCAGCCCGGCCGGCACCAGCGGCCAGGCGTTCTGCGGCTCGGTCACCGTCACCTCCTGGACGCCCAGATGAAGCGTGATGGGCGCCTCGGGAGAGGCCATGGAGGGCGCCAGAATGCTGGTGACGGCCAAGGCCCCGAAGAACCCGCTGATGAAGAACGATGCCGTGGTCGGCGCCAGGCCCTCCCAGAGCTGAGGGCTGAGGTCCCGCCGCCGAGAGCTCCCGGCGTGAGGCGACGCGCGCCATAGCAGCCACGGGGTCTTGCGCTCCCCTTCTTCCGACCGGAGGCCACCACCCTATGCGACGCGCAACGATGCGCTCCAGCGACGCTAGCGGTACCGTGAGATGGAACAGCAGAATGACGGGGATGAGGAGGGGAATCGACGGTATCCACAGCGCGGCGTGCAGGAGCTCCCATCCGATGATGCCGATCCACCGACGTCGTCGGCGATACCAGGCGGGACGGCGCTCGACGGATGAAACGCCGGGTGGCACAGAGATCATGCCGACGACGCTAACCGGCTCGGGGACGGGACGCACTCGTGCTGGCCTCCCCGATGCGGGCACCTGCAAGATTGGTGCTGGCACCCCTGAAGTGGTGGACGCTCCGGTGGAGTGAGGTGGGGTTAGCCGGATACGAAGACGGGGGCGAGCACCAGTGCGATGGCGGCCGGTCGCGAGTGAACTGGTGCACATGAGCCTCGACCCGTTCCTTCCATGCACCGCGCGACCGTCGCCTGCGACGCCTTCGGCCCCGCCTCTTCGGGGACGGCTCGCGCACATCCACCCGCTTCGGCCTCCGCCGGTACCGAAGTGTCCGGGGCGGGATTCGATGCAGGCGACGCTGCCAACGGACTCCGGATAAGCGTGCAGGTCCACGAACGGCATCGGGCCCACACGCGCTGGCACGCGGCGGTGGGCGCCGAGGCCTTGGTGCCTGGCGCCGCTGATCGTCATCGTCGGACGGCAGCCGACGCAGCTGCTGGGGGTGGCCACGCCGTGGTGGGGAGCGGCGGCTCTGGGGTGCACGACACTCCGTGGAGTCGCGTCAGCTGCTCGCCAGGATGAGCGGCGGCGCCGGCGTGCGGACCTGGCGCCCTCGATCCTGGCCGCGCTGCTGACCATCATGGGACCCTGGCTGAGGGAGGCTGGCCGCGCGATGGGGACTGATCCTGACGGGAAGCCGAGCAGTGCTCCGTCCTCACCTGGCTCGTCGTTGCGGTCGCAGTTTGGGGGCCCGTCGCGATCCGTCGCCAGGACCGTCCCGCCACGAGTCAGTGCCGACAAGCTGAGGGCTGCCGGTACCGCCGGAAAACTTCATCGAGGTAGCTGGACTCACCCGCGTCTTCCGCGTCCAAAGGGCGCCGCAACGCCAAAGACGTCACCGCGCAGCAACGGTGTCGACCTCGCCCTGCCCGCCGGTAGCTTCGCCGCCCTGGTCGCGCCTCCGGCCGGCGGTTCCACCCTCCTGCAGTGCATCGCCGGGCTCGGCATCCCCACTGCCCGGCACCGTCAGCTCCTCAGCACCGGACCGTCGCCCGCCCAGCCCGCTGCCCGCTTCCAGGCCCAGCATCGGCTTCATCTTCAGGACGACAACCTCGTCACCTGCCCTGTCACGCGCGCGGCAACGCCGCCCCTGCCGGTCGCCTGCGCCGCAGACCCTGAGCCACTGCCGTCGACGGCGCCCGCCAGGCGTGTGGGTCTGAGCGAGCAGGCCCGCCACTGCCTGCACCAGATGAGCGGCGAAGCGCCAGCGCGTGGCCATCGCCCGCGTCCTGGCGCCATCCCATTTGTTAACTTCTTCGCCGATGAGCCACATACCCTCGACGTCGCGCCGCCGCATGCGTCCTCCCGACTGGCTGCGCCAAGGCTCGCCGCGGAGGCCCCGGTGCTGCTGGCCCGTGCCCCTCAGCTAGGTCTCTTCCCCCGTGCAGCAACCGGCCACCACGTCCTCATGGTGACGCACGACGCCACCAGCTACCGCCCGGGCCCAACGTCCTCGTCATGGACGCCGGCCTCGTTGCCTCTCCCTGCCCGGGGCGGCCCCACACGCCATCTCCGCCGCCGTGTTCTGCCGCCCGCGGTGCTGGAGGCTCCCGATGATCCGTCTGCTCCTGTCCGACCTGCGCCACCACGCCGGCTCCTGGGCGCGGACACCGTTGTCGCCGTCGTGGCCGCCTCTGCAGCTGGCCGGTTCGGTCGCTCGGCGCCTTCGCGCTGCGGGGCTGCTGGAACCTGACCGATCGATGGGGCCGAATCCGTCTCCGGGCTCATCGGCATCGTTGCGGGTCGTCTTCGCCGCCGTGGCCGTCCTGTCCTCCGGCAACCTCGGTCTCCAGCGAGGCGCGACCACCCAGGCCGCAGGCCTGGGCGCGGGCCCTCGATGGATTTCGCCTGGTGTCTCAGGGCCAGCTCCTCGCCCTCGGGACGCTCACCTCTCTCGTCCTTGGGGCTGCAGCAGGCACTACCCATCAATACCGTTCATGATACCAGCTTATCTCCGACAAGGGCCGCCCTGCCCAGCGCGGTGCCTCAGTGGAAACCCATGACCACAATTTGGACCGCGATTATCAGCGCCAGCACCCTCGTCGCCGTTGGTCAGGGCGCACCCAAACGGGCCTCACGCTTTTGAAGCCCTGCTCCTGCGCGGGTCAGGCGGGCAGAGAGCACATCGGGTGTGGGCCTGGTCTCCAAGGGCCTTATGCGGCTGCTCTGGGCCGCTGCCGCCGCAGCTGGGTGGGCCGCCGGTTCCTCGTCATCCACCAGCAGGGAGAATCAGGACGTCTTCTGCCAGAGCCTTTTCCGGTGTCCTGTGCAGGTTGATGCTCGTGTGCATCCTGTGCGGCTGGCCAGCCAGTCCTGGGCCGCCTGCTCCGCCGCCCTTATCCCGGATCGGGGTGCTTCGCGCGTCGCCCGGGCCGCACCTGCGCCCCGCGATTCGCGCCGCTCGGCCACCGTCTCTGCTTCCTGATGACGATCAGGCTGGTCGCCATTTCCTTCGGCTTGTCGGCCTCCTCCATTTATCACCGTCTTGAAGCCACCTCGTGTTCGGGTGCCCTTCCTCGTGTCTGGACCGGGGGGGTGTGGCCGTCATCGCTTCGCATGAGCGCGGGCCGACGTCGCCGTGACGCCGCATACCTCCTGCGCGCCGCCGGATGACCAGCCAGGCCGCGACGTCCTGGCAATATCGGGTACTCGAGGAGTTCTCCACGCCACGCCGCGACCGTCCCTCGGCCTGCTCGTCACCCTGTCCACGGCCGTTCGGTGGCGCAGGCCATGCGCAGACCGCTGGCCAGCAGCATCTTGGTGGGGTTCCCCCTGGACGACGTTGGGTCTCGTGTGCGCGCGGCGACCCCTGGCGACCACCTGCCTGGCCGTCGTCGTCTCCCGCTCGCGCCGGGGCGCTCGCGGGCGAGCGGAGCCTGGGGCGGAGTGCTGCGCGCCCGACTGACTGGCTTCGCCGTCCTGAAAGCTGTGCGAAATGTGGGTCTCGGCGCGGAATGTCCCTGCGCCGACGCGCCGGTTGGAGGCCCGGCGCGAAAGGGAGACTGACGTCGATGCCTTCCAGCAGGACGGTTGCCGCACCGACCGCTTTGAAGGAGATTGAAGGAGAACTCGCGGCCGTGACTCCGCATCATCACTCTCAGCAACGGCGGCGTCATCCCGCAGATCGGCTGCGGCGTGTCCTGACCCACGCCGGAGGAGACCGGGCAGGCCGTGCTCGGGCAGCGTCGAGGTCGGCTGCCGCCACGTCGGCACCACGCTCAGGCCTACCGCAACGCGAGGGCGTGGGGCCGCCGTCGCCGCCTGTGGGCTGCCCGCGGGGGCGTCTTCGTGACCGCAAGGTTGTGGTTCTCCAACGCCGGGGACGAGCGCGCGCATCGCTCCATCGACGGCTCCTGCGCGCCGCCTGCCGCACCGACTACATCGACCTGCTCCTAGTCCACCAGCCCTTCGGCGTTACTACGGCACCTACCGCGCCATGGAGAAAGCCCTGGCCGCGGCAAAGTCACGCGTCGGCGTCTCCAACTTCTTCCCGACCGCTTCGTGGAGCTGGCGCAGCACGTCGGGGTGCCCCCGGCCCGTCAGCAGATGGAGACCCGCGTCTTCAACCAGCACGAGCGACACACCGCGCTACTGGTACGCCAGAGTACGGCTTTTACCGCCCTGGGTCCTGGGGGACGCGTTGGCCCAGAGACCCGCAACAACTATCTTCACTCCACCCGGGTGCTCACCGCCGGTCGGCGAGAGTACGGCAAGACCGCCGCGGGTGGCGCTGCGCTACCTCATCCAGCTGGGCTCATCGTCATCCCCAAGACGGTCCACCGCGAGCGCATGGTCACCAACCTCGACGTCACCGACTTCCAGCTCGACGACGCCGACCTGCAGGCCATCGCGGCCCTCGACGAGGGGCGGGGTGTTGTGGACCACTACGACCCTGCCTTCCAGGAGCGCCTCGCCTCCTTCACGGTCGAGGAGGACTAACCCTCCCGCCCTCTTCCTACTGCCTATTCACGCGAGCGGCGGAGCATTCGACGCCGCAGGAACGACTGCCGTTCCCCTGCGGCGATCATCAGGGCGAATTTGGAACCGGCGTGAGAACCGGGACTCCGGGTCTTCTCGGGAGTGCCCACGTACTCCAGCCAGCGCTCGTAGTGGTCGAGCACATCGTGGGCCACTTGGTCGGAGTTCCAGTCGACGACGTCGTAGCCCTGGCCGCCGCTGTGCGGGCGCACTTCGAGGCGCACCGTGAGGTCGTCGGCCTCGTGGACGGCGAAGCCGTAGGAGGGTACGGGTGTGACACCATGCGCACGACGTATCGGAAGGAATCGATGGAGCTGGACTGCTCCTCGCCGCTCTCCGTCGTGGCCGGGGCGGCGGAGACGACCAGGCTGGCCCGTCCCAGGAAGGTGCGCTCGTCGTCGGGGTCTTGCGCCTCGGGGCCCTCGACGAGACCTCGGCGGAGACGTTCTCCTTGCGCAGTTCGGTGGCCACCGCTTCCGCATGGCGGCACGATGCGCCGCTCGAGGGCGTGGCTGGCCTCGTCGGGGGAGACGGAGTTGAGGGTGTGGACCAGGCGCTCGCGCCAGGGCGTCTGCTCCAGGCCGGCGGCCGTCCCGTTGAACCGAGGGCACGATTACGGTTGGCGATGGACAGGGCCTGGTTGTAGGAGTCTTCGGTGCTCAGGGATCGCCACAGGGTGTACATGATGAGGATGAGCACTCCTGAGAGAGGGCAGTGCCATGACGATCGTAGCCTGCTGGAGGATGGGGATGCCGCCGGCCACGAGCATGGCGATGGTCGGGATCGGTCAGGGGCGGCCCAGAAGATCGCAGCCAGGCGGCGGCGTCCCTGGCGCGCCGAGCAGATGCGGCTGGAAGGTTGGCCATGACCAGGGGCGCCGGAGTCAGCGCTGGTGACGTAAGAAGAGGATGCCGATGAACGGGGCCAGGGCGATGAGGATCTTCTGGCCCGCATGGTGCTCCAGCATCCAGTACAGGCCCTGCTCAGGCTGGTCAGGGTGAGGTCCCAGGAATTCGCCGTTGCCGCGGATGAGCCAGGTCAAGGGCGTGATTGCCGAGATGGCCACCCACATGAGGGATGTAGCAGAAGGGCAGCAGGAGGCTGCCGAGCACGAACGGCGGATGGTGCGGCCGCGCGGATGCGGAGCCGGGAACATGCCCGAGGGCCGCCCGCAGGCGATCCACCAGGCCCAGAAGAACAGGGGTCCAGGCATTGAGCCACTCATCGGGCCGGTTGTAGGCGTAGGTCTCCAGCGTCAGCAGCGGGAAGCGGGTGAAGAAGTCTCCTATGGAGCCCACGAGCGCGTCGATGAGGAAAGCGGCATCGCCGGTGATGAGCACCCACAGGGCCAGGCCGATGGCCAGCAGCACGTTGATGGTGGACAGGACGCGCACGCCGCGGTCGACGCCCGAGACGGCCGAGACCGTCGCCATGATGACGGCCAGGGCGGTCAGCCCGATCTGGGTGGGGAAGCCCTGTGGCAGCCCGAACAGGATGTTGAGGGCCACGTTGAGCTGGACGACGCCGACGCCCAGCGAAGCGGCGATTCCGAAGACCCCGCCGACCAGTGCTGCGGCGTCGACGATGTCTCCGATGACGCCCTCGGTGTGCCGTCCCAGTAGTGGGCGCAGGGTGGATCGCAGTGTGAGGGTGTCGCGGCGTCGGTAGGCGAAGTAGGCCATGGACAGCCCTACTAGTGCGTACAGGCCCCAGCCGGAGATGCCGTAGTGGAACAGGGACAGGACGATCGCGTCGCGGGCGGCCTGGATGGTCTGCCCGTCCCCAGTGGGCGGGTGCATGTACTGGTCGACCGGCTCGGCGACGGCGAAGAACAGGATCTCGGTTCCGATACCGGCGGCGAAGAGCATGGCCGTCCAGGCGAAGGTGGAGAAGTCCGGCGTCGAGTTGTCCGGACCCAGGCGGATCCGCCCGAACCGGGAGAAGGCCAGCGCCAGGATGAAGATGAGTGCAGCCGTGATGAGGAGGATGTAGAAGGACCCGAACCAGCGGCTCGTCCGGGTCACGGCCGTGCTGAAGGCGTCGTTGACGATCTTGGGGGCGAAGATCGCGGCCAGGGCGACGATGGCGATGATGGTGGCCGACACGAAGAAGACCACGGGGTTGAGGGACTGCTTGTCGAGCTGGGCGGCGGATGGCGTCTCGGACGATGCCTCGGATGGTGCCTCGGACGGGGCGATGTGCTCAGAGGAATGGGATGAGCGGTCTGAGGGCTCGTCTGCTGCGGGCTCGCTCTGCTCGCTCGTTTCGGGGGACCGGCTCACCGACCTGCTCCGTTCTTCAGGGGGACTCACTTCGTACTGGAATTGAGGGGACATGGGGCGGTGCCAAGATACGGCAACTGGGAGATCAGCCCAGGGCCGTACGTCTCATGTGGAGCCTATAACGGAGGTGATGTATCCGTTATGTATTCCCGCTGACGTCGGAGTGATGCAGAAGACTGAGCGTGGTGTGGGCGGGGACCGGCGCTTCCCGGATTCCGGGTCTGTCATCCTTGGGGCTGTGACGTCTTCACCCTCTGCACAGTCGCTGGATGCCGCCATGGTGCGCGCCCTGGAGCTGGCCCGCTCGGCGGGCCGTGCGGGGGAGGTGCCGGTGGGCGCCGTCATCCCTCTCGCCGGAAGGGGCTGTTGTGGCCGAGGCCGCCAACGCCCGCCAGACCGAGCACGACCCGACGGCGCACGCCGAGATCCGCGCCCTGCGCGCCGCCGGCGCCGCCCTGGGCGACTCCCACCTGGACGGCTGCACCCTCGTGGTGACCCTGAGCCGTGCACCATGTGCGCCGCGCCATCGTCCTGCCTGCGTGACCCGGCTGGTGCTGGGGCCTGGGAGCCGAGGACCGGGGGCCTGCGGCTCGGTGCGCGACGTCGTACGCGACGCCCAGGCCCAACCATCAGGTCGAGGTGCGCGCCGGCCTGCGCGCCCAAGAGTCCCAGGCCCTCTGACGGCATTTTGTTTCGCCGACCGCCGCTGAGGAAGGGCGGATGTCGGTCGTGACTGATACCGCAGGACGCCGCGTTGGGGCCCGGGCCGCCGTCCGTGTAACCTCTTAGACGAGGTAGCGTGTCCGAGCGGCCGAAGAGTGCGGATCTCGAGTCTGTGTGGTTCATAGCCACCGGGTTCCGAATCCCAGCGCTACCGCCACCGCGGGAGCCCGCCGGAAACGCCACCACGGGTTGCCCGGCGGGCCCTCTCCGTCTCCCTGACGCTCTGACGCGCCGACGCTGCGCCCGGCGTACTGCTCGAGGCGCTGGGCGTCACTGGGTGAAGACAGGTGTGCCTGGCTCTCGGGGGTTCGTGCAGTGCAGACGGGTGTCGGTCGGTAGGAACCCCGGTTCGTGCAGTTCGGGGACAGCGGTTTCTCCTGTAGTTGAGACCCGATCGCTGATCGTCCGTGAGGAGGGCACGGTTTGTGTCGTAGCGATGCGCTACGGTGCGTATACGACCACGGAAGAGGCGGTCATGTGTCCCTGCCCTTATCCCGTCACGTGGAGTCGTCAGGCGCTTCTCGCAGGCCGAGCTTGAGGAGGGCACGAGAGGGCTGTCGTCAGCGCACTCGAGCGTCGGTTCGGCAGTGTTGATGCTGCACTCGCGAGTACACCGGTGAGTACCCGTGGACGACCTCAAGCTGTTCTCCGGTACCACGGCTTGATGTTCCTCCTTGGCAGAAGTGATCACCCAGGGCGGATGAGCTGAGACCTTCCGTTTTGCGGAGGGCTGACTCGTACAGTGCGTGCGGTTTGCCCGGCAGCGCCTGAGTTCCAGGTCGACGTCGCAGGAGAGGACCCTTGGAAGGCAGCTGTTCATCCGCAGGAGAAGGCTCCTGTCGTCCTGTCCATCGGTGGCAAGAAACTCCTCGATCTAGTCGTGTCTTACACCTGTTCGATATCGACACAGCATCCCTACGCATGATCATCGAGGGCTCGATGTTCGGCCTGAGACGGTGGTGCGGAGTGCAAAGGTGAGCGCTCGTCTTGACTACCGGCGTCGTCCTCTGGCAAATGTTCCTTGCTCGCACCTTCACATTCATGCGCATCGTGACGCCTGGACTTTCATGATGTCCCGCGATGGTCATGGCAGCGGACGAAAGACGGTCAAGAAGCGGGGAGGCGCTGAGAGACTCGGATCTCTGACATCCACTCTGTTGGCGGTCCGCGGCTGCGACCCCGCACTGGAGGACTTCCTGACAATGCTGATCGAGGAGCTTGGAGTCGACCATCCTCCTCAGGCGCGCCAGGAACTTGATCGGGCCCGGGCCCGTTGGAGAATGGAGCAGACAAAAGCCATCGTTCGGTCTTCCGGTGATCTTGCCGCAGAGGTCCTCCGAGAGATGGGGTGGACGGTCTCACCTCCCGCGAGCTATCAGCCGAAGAGACATCCTGCGGAGTGGTTGGAGCGGTACTGAGCCGAGTTCAAGCAGGCGTGACGTTCCGTGCAGAACCGCACGGTGCAACGCCGTGAAACTGGCTGCAACGTCAGATGCGGCGGGACCTGCACACCTGCCACGCGCGCTGAAAGCACTTGGTCCCCCATTTGTCCGACATCGGGCTCTACCCTTGACCCATCGAGCCGCCGCCCCCACCGTCCCCACGAGTCCCGAACCTCTCCGCACCCGTACTCAGGCCCGTCCTCACCCCCACGCCTCCGAGGCTGCGCCGCACGCGGCCGCCGACCTCTACTCGCTCCTGTGCGACGCCATGGTCGCCGGCGACACCAAGGCGATCGATGCCCTGCTCACCGACGACTGCGTCCTGACCCACATGACCGGCTATCCCCAGCCCAAGATCAGATGGCTCAGGGACATCGCCACCGGCTCCATGCGCTACCACGCCCACGAGGTGGTGTCCGTTCAAACAGACACGATCGCCGGCTTCCCGGTGGTGCGCGGCCGCACCCGCACCACGGCCACCCTGTGGGGCGGGCGCGGCACCTGGAACCTCCAGATCGTCGGATACGTCGTGCCCGACGCCGATCCCGACACCGAACACAACTCCACCGGCTTCCGCTTCAGCCGCCTGGACGCCTCCACGTGGTGAGTCGTCGCTAAGCCGGTTGTCCTGAGAACGTCTGAGCCGGCCAGGGTCAACCAGAGTCGGCCTCCTTAGACCTCTCGGCAGTGCCGGCCCGCTGCGGCACCCGTCGCCAGCCGTCCCCGCAGGGCCCTCAGATTATCTTCGCCCCCGCCTACCGACGCCGTCCGGTCCCCTCGTGGCGGGCGCGCGTTCCACGGAGTCCTCGGGCCAAGCGTGCTTGGGGTAGCGTCCGCGCATCTCGGAGCGCACCTGCGGGTAGCCCTGCTCCCCAGAAGGAGGCCAGGTCGTCGGTGACCGCCACCGGCCGGCGTGCCGGCGAGAGCAGGTGCAGCAGCACGGCCACCCGTCCCTCCACGATCCGCGGCGTGGCCGCCCAACCGAAGCACTCCTGGACCCGCACCGCCAGCACCGGCCGACCCGCCTGCCGGTGCCGGCGGAGTCCATGGCGCCTGTGGCGGCCGAGGGGCCCAGCGAGCCGGCGGCGGAGGCCGTAGTCACCCGCACCTGCGAACCGGAGGGGACCTCCAATGCGCTCGGGCGCCAGTTCCTCCAGGCGCGCCGCCTGCGGCCAGGGCGGCAGCGCCCGCAGCGCCTGGGCCACATCCAGCCGCCCAGGCTGAAGCGCCTGCCCGCGCTCGACGCCGCAGCCCCGGACGACCCGCGTGAGCCGGCCTGCCCGACCAGGCTCACGACCGCCGGTGCCAACCACTCCTCGGCCCGCTTTGCCAGAGCCGCATCGCTCATATCCGGCCAGGGCTCGCCCAGGTGCTCGTGCAGCAGGGCCAGTCGGGCGCGCAGGCTCCGGGCCTCCTCATCCCACGGCAGCGCGGCCAGACCCGCGCCGGCGCCTTCAGTTCGCACCCGCTCGACGACGGCGTCCGCCACCTCCTGCGGTCCCAGAGGCGACCCCGGCGTGGCGCGGTGAGCGTGATGGCCCCAGGCGGCGCACGCGCTCGGTGCGTAGCCGCCCGCCGTCCCAGACGGTGCGCTCCTCCCTCGGCCAGCCAGGCCCCGGCCAGCTCCAGCGCCACCTGCTCATCGAGGGGCGCTGCAGCCCGGACAAGCGCGTCCCCGCGCCCAGTGGTCAGATCGACGCCCGCCACCGCCAACCATTCGGACTCCGCCAGCGCCGAGCCCGCGGCCAGGCGCAGCCCGGTCCCGGCGACGCTCGCGTAATGCGCCTCGCCTGCCGCCCGGGGCGCCGGGCCCACGCCGCCGGGCGATCCACTGGGGGGCTGAGCCGTCCCGGCCACCAGCGCCACCGCCGACTCCAGGTCGTGCGTCCCGGCGGTCCCACCGGCCACGGTCGCAGGAGCAAGCGCCGCCCACGCCGCCGGGTCGAGTCATGGCCTCCTGGCCGCGGCTCGTGGCCGGTGCCCCCATCGCATCCGACGCCCCAGGGGCGGCGCTTGCGGCGTTGAGATCCTCGAGGTCCTCAGAGTGCTCGGAGACGGCGCGCCGGCAGGCCTGCTCCAGGCGGCGCGCCTCCCGCCTTCAGATCCCCCGACCCGGCCCCGCCGCCGCGCACCTGCCGGGCCAGGGCCGTCAGGTCCCCGCCGGGCGCGCGCAGATCGGCGGTCAGCAGCGCCGTCGCCCTGGCCGCCCGCCGCGCCCCCAAAAGCGGCGCCGTTGCCAGCAGGGCCCGGGCCTCGCGCACGCCCGCCGGCAGCCCGGCCACCGCCCGACCCAGGGGCGTCACGCCATCGGCGCCGGCCAGCCCTCAGACGTTCCAGCGCTTCCCCGGGCGGCCCCCATCGCCGCGACCGGCGGCTCATCCACCCAGGCCAGCCCCGCGCCGTCAGGCACACCCACACGGCCAGCTCCAGGGCCGCACCGGTGAGGTCCGCCGACAGGATCTCCGGGTCGGAGCCAGCGGCGAACGCGCCCAGTCCGTCGGCGAGCAGCAGCGGTAGACGACACCGGGCCCCTCGCGCCCCGCCCGCCCGGCCCGCTGCACCCCTGCCGCCCGCGAGACTCCCACCGTCACCAGACCGCTCATGGACCGGGCCACGTCCAGGCGCGGCTCGCGCGCCAGCGTGGAGTCCACCACCACCCGCACTCCGGGCACCGTCAGCGAGGACTCGGCCACATTCGTGGATACCACGACGCGCCGCCGCCCCGCCGGGCTCGGGGCCAGGGCCGCGTCCTGCGCGCTCGCGGACAGGCGCCCGTGCAGCGCAAGGACGTCCACGCCCGTCGGGGCCGTCACCGCGGGCGGGAGCACGACGTCGTCGACCTCGCGGGCGCCGGGCAGGGAAAGGTCAGGACGTCGCCGGTCTGCGCTCGGCCAGCGCCCGCTCCACGGTGGCGGCGACGCGTGGGTGAGGGAACTCGCGCGGCACCCCGCGCGGCCCCAGGCGTCCGGTCTGCCTCGGCGGCGCCCACACCTCCTCGATCGGGTGGAGCCGCCCGGGCACCTCCACCAGCGGGGCCGGGCGGGTGCCGTCGCTCAGGATGCGGCGCAGGCGGTCGGCGTCGAGCGTGGCGGACATGGCCACGAGCGTCGGGTCCTCGCGCAGGGCGGCGCGCGCGTCCATCAGGAGGGCCAGGAGCAGGTCGCCCTCAAGGGATCGCTCGTGGACCTCGTCGAGGATGATGGCGTCGACGCCGGCCAGTTCCGGGTCTCGCTGGAGACGGCGCAGGAGGAGTCCTGCGGTGACGACCTCGATCCGGGTGGCCGGGCCGGTGCGCCGCTCCCGCGCACCGCGTAGCCGACAGTACCGCCCGACCTCCTCGCCCAGCAGGTCCGCCAGGCGGCAGGCGGCCGCGCGAGGCGGCGATGCGCCGCGGCTGGGTGACGACGACGCGGCCAGGCTCTCCGCCCGGTCCGCGGCCTGCTCCCGTGCCCGACGTCGTACCGGCCCGGACGAGGACGTCGGCCAGGAGCGGTGGGACGAGCGTCGTCTTCCCGGTGCCGGGCGGTGCGGTGAGCACCAGGCAGGCGCCGACGCCATCCGAGCCTGAGGGGAGGCGCTCGCGCAGCTCGGTCAGCGCCTCGACCACCGGCAGGTGAGGGAGAAGCGAGCAGGGCCCTGATGGGGTCGGTCGGTCGAGACATACCGACATTTTCTTCACAGACGACGCGGCTCCGTGTCATCTCTGAAGTTTTCGTCGGTGAGTGAGGAAAAGGTTCCCGTGGAGGCGCAGGCTATTGCAGTCCCAGGAGGATGCCCTGGGACTGCAGGGCCTAGGTGAGCTTCTCGACGTACTCGGCGTGTGTCTTCATAGACTTGTGCACGTCGATCGCCCCACCGATGAGCGCCTTGCCCGTTGATGGGCGGTAGACCGCTATCGTCTCCCCCTGCGGGCCGGTTGTGAGGTCGACGTCTTGGGAGAGGTAGAAGCTGCCGAGCGCCAGCGCTCCGAGAGCGATGGTCAGCCCCTTATTGCCTCGATTGAGGTGAATGCCGCCGGTGGTGCTGGGGGTACAGGTCCAGCCCTCGCGGGTGAAGAAGTCCGTGATAATCGATTGAACCCGATTGATTGGTGCATTAATGATGAAAGTTCGCTCAGCCATGCCTGGATGTTAGTTGAGAGTCTTTTGTTCTTGCACATTGTGTGCAATAAGTTGTCGTGTGAAGGTGGCTTGACATGACGGATTCTGTCAAGCAGACTAGACATGTCAAGCAATATGACACCCCCTCTCGGGGTGAGTGGCTATTTAAAGGGATGATCGCCATGCTCTCCGCCGTCTTCGCTCCTACTGTCCTGACCGCCGCGTCGTCGGGCTCCTCCGGTGTCACCTTCGTCGCCGGCGTGGTCGGTGGCCTCGTCGCCGGGATCGTCCTCTCTCTGCTCGTCCACCGGTACTCGGCTCGCCATCTGCCCGAGGTTCGCGCCGAGGAGACGCCCGAGCTCGTCAAGAAGCTCGGCGGGCAGATAGCCGCTTTCATCTGCAGCGCCCCCACCGGAATCATGGTGGGTTTCGTGAATCCGGCGGCCACTCATCTCTCCGCCGGACCACTTCTGCTGGTTGTCCGCCTCATGGGTGCCGCCATGATCGGCGTCTCCATCGTCGGTGTCGCGTGGCTGTCCCCACGACTGCGTGCCGCCCGGAACGCGGCTGCGGCATGAGCCGGGGAAGCGGTTGCCCATGCATCTCGGTTGTCTCACCGTGCTCTGGGCGGTGAGTGCCATGGATAACGACGTGCGCAGCCTCGCGCGAGGCGCGGCCTCACCAGGCCCAGCTCGGAGCTGCCCTGGGCGTCTCCAGGCAGAGCGTCAACTCCATCGAGAAGGGCAAGTACGACCCCTCCCTTCCTCTCGCCATCGCCATCGCCCGCTACTTCGAGACCACTGTCGAGGAGATCTTCCATGTCTGAGTCAGATCCACGCCCACCCCTACCTCCACCCCGGCCGCCGGTTCGTCCTTCTCGGTTCGACGCCGAAGGTGCGGAAGGGCCTGAAGGCCACCATGCTGTGGCCGCCCGTCGTCGGGCGCATGGCATACGTTGTCGTCGTCGTGATCCTTCTGTGGGTGGCAGCGTTGACAATCCCGATGCCCAGCGGCTTTCTCTGCGGTGGTGCCAGTGGGGCGTCAGCCATGATGCTCGTGTACGTCGCCTTGTTCATTGCGAAGAGGCGTGGATACGACACCTTCGTCGTCCGGGAGCTCGAGAAGCGGGACGACGAACGGGACAGGGCCGCCTCGCAGCGGGCCTGGGCCCTTACCGGCGTCGTCGGGTTCTTCGGCGGCATTGTCGCTACCGCCGTGGGTGCCTTCGGGGGGCCGATGATGCCGGCCCTTGCCGTCGTGCTGTGGCTCCAGCTGATCAGTCTCATCGGAGGGAACATCTACTTCAACCGCACGATGTAGATCGCGGAGGCGTAGCCGCGCCTGCCCGCCCTGGCCGCGACTGCTCGGGGATGGTCGAGCCTCATCAACGGTGCAAACACCACCTGACCCCACCGTCATCTATGAAGAAAATGTCGATGAGTGGGGGGCGGCGCTTCAGCCGGCGGCGAGCGCCGGTGTCTTCGCGTAAACTTCGCCCCACCTTGACCGGTGCCCCCGTGCCGGTCATCGTCCCGCCCTTCCGCCGCCCCGGGCCCACGAGGAGAACCCGCTGGCCCACAGCCCGCCCCACCAGGAACCTGGGACGAGGACCCCGACGGCGCCTCCCATCCTCCTGGCCACGGGCCGCGCCCGCCGACCTCCTCGTCATCGCCGAACCAGCTTTCCTGCGCGACCTCGACCAGGTCTGGGGGCGCCCCGCCGCCCGCGTGCGCCTGTCCTTCCTGCCCGGAGTCCACGCTCCGAGCGCCCCCGGCCAGGAGGACGCCCTGATGTCCTACAGAGCGCGGCGGCCTCGGCGTCCCGTCGCCCGCGGCCGCACCAGCAGCCTGTTCGAGGGCGAGTCCGCCCGCAGTACGACGGCGCTGGCCCGGATCGCCAGCGGCGCCCGCCTGCGCGCCGCCCTGCTCATCACGCGCGCCACAGCGCTGGGCGAGTCCGGGGACGCATCCGGCGATACGGCTCCCGGCCAGGTGCGCGTTGTGACCGACCACCTCAACTTCTCAGGTGGTCCCCTCTTCCCGGCCACCGGCATGGTCTCGGCAGGGTGGGACGCGAACCTCGCCGAGCGGCTGGGGAGCCTGCGTGGGGTGAACGGAAGCGCCGTCGTCGCCCTCATCCCCGGCCCGCTGCGCCCAAGCCCCGCCGAGGTCCCGTGCCCTGGCCTCCATGAGGGGCCGACGCCGCCGTTACGGACTCCGTCGCCGAGGCCATGGCCCTGGCCTCCCGGGGCGTGTCCGTCGCGGCTCTGGCCTACCTCGACGCCCCCGCCGCAGGCGCGAACCTCGGGCAGGCGCAGCTCTCTCTGCGCCAGGCCTCCGGCATCGCCTTGGCCGCCGTCGAGGATGTTCTCAGAAGTCTGCGGGCGGGCGCCTGAACGTGATTCTGGGAACGGCGTGAGATAAGGATGCTGCCGTCCCCGTCGACCCCCGTTAAAGATCATCCTGTGAAACCCTTCCTCTTCCCTGGCCACCCGCAGCGACGACGAGCCGGCCGACGCCGAGTACGAGGCCTTCCTCAAAGCGCACCGGCCTGGATGAGTCCACGCTCGTTCGCCTGCGCCTGGAGTCCCGGCCCCTGCCCCAGATCAATCTGGACGACTGGTCCGGGATCCTCGTGGGCGGCTCTCCCTTCAACGCCTCCACCCCGCCGGAGAAGAAATCCGCCACCCAGAAGCGGGTTGAGACCGAGCTCTCCGGCCTGCTCGACCGCGTCGTCGAGGCCGACTTCCCCTTCTTCGGCGCCTGCTACGGCGTCGGCACGCTCGCCTGCCATCAGGGCGCCGTCGTCGACACGACCTACGGCGAGGCCGTCACCGCCCCCGACGTCACCCTCACCGAGGCCGGCCTGGCCGATCCGATCTGCGCGGGCGTTCCCAGAGTCTTCCAGGCCTTCGTCGCCCACAAGGAGGCCGTCACCGAGTTGCCGCCCCACGCCGTCGTCCTGGGGTCCGGCCAGGCCTGCCCCGTGCAGATGTTCCGCATCAAGAACAACCTCTACGCCACTCAGTTCCACCCCGAGCTCGACGGCGACTACCTCGCCCACCGTCTCGGCTTCTACTCCGGCCACGGCTACTTCGCCGACGATGAGCTCGCCGAGCTCAGGCGCGCGTGCGTCTCGACGACGTCTCCGACTCCTGGAAGCTCCTGGCCAACTTCGTGTCCGTCCACGCCCGCGACTGCTCTAGGTGAGCCGAATCGTCCCGAACTCTTGTCGCACACATACATGTGAGGCGCGAAGAAACTTGTAGAAATACTACAAGCCGAAGTGTCGACAGGGTTGTGCTGACTATAATCTACTGGCGTACCTATTTGTCGCTCGAGTACGGTGATCGTGTCATCAGGGAGTCGGAGGCGAATGGGGATGAGTGGCTTGGTGTCGCCTTAGTGGCTGCCAGGGTGGCTCCTCACGTTGATCGGGGCTTCCCTCCCCTCGTGCCGGAGATCGAATGAAATCGGGTGTTCTGCAGTGACGGACAATGAGGCAGGTGCGGTAAAGCCGTCGCTCAACGCTAAAAGAACACTTGGGCAGGCTGCAGCCGGTGGCGGTGCGTTGGCGGCTGCCGTGGCGATGGTGAGGGGTGGACGGGTATCTATGGCCGTTCGTGATTATTCACGCTGCACTCATTGTTGGAGCGGTTTGGCTCCTCGTATGCGCCTGGAAGGAAATCGCTCGTGCTGAGTCTCTTCGCTTCGCTGTGGCTACCTACATCCTGGCCGATGCTGTCGTCGTCGTTGGACTGTATGGAGTAGCGCTCAGTGGAAGTCGTGTGGCGGTGGTCCTTATCATTGCGATCTACTGCCTCTGGCTCGGTGTGCGAGTCGGGAAGCATGTTCGCCGATACGGTTGGCGCCGATGAGCGTGGTAGCCTCTCGTGAGTCGAAAGGTCAAAGTACTTCGACGCTTCGACGAAAAGGTTGCCGATGCCCGCAACGAGTTCCGTCTCGCTGAACTGCTCACCCTGCCCTGCGGGGTGACTGTGAAGAACCGTTTCTTCAAGGCGCCCATGCACGAGGCCCTAGGAACTCCCGGTCTGGGGCCCTCGCAGGACATCGTGGACCTCTACGGGCGCTGGGCAGCTGGCGGCTCCGGGATCCTGGTGACCGGAAATGTCGCGGTCGACTCCCGCCACCTGGGGGAGCCCGGCAACATCGTCGTCGAGGACGAGTCCCACCTGGAGATGCTGCGGCGTTGGGCGCAGGCCGGTACCGCCGGCGGTACCCAGTTGTGGATGCAGATCAATCACCCCGGCAGGCAGTCTCCCCGCTCGGTCAATCTCCACCCGGTCGCTCCCAGCGAGATTTCGAGCGCGGGCGGCTACGGGCGGTTCTTCGCGCCGCCCCGCGAGCTCAGCCGCGAGGAGATCGACGACGTCGTGCGCCGTTTCGTCACCACCGCCCGCGTCGCCAAGAAGGCGGGCTTCACCGGCGTTGAGATCCATGCCGCCCATGGTTACCTCATCAGCCAGTTCCTCTCCCCGGTGGACAATCATCGCACCGACGAATACGGAGGCTCCCTGGAGGACGCATGCGCTTCCTCATCGAGATCTATCAGGGGCATGCGCGAGACCCTGGGGCCTGACTTCCCCATCGCCGTCAAGCTCAACTCCTCCGATGGCGACCCCGGCGGCATGAGTCAGGAGGACTCGCTGCGCGTCGCAGTCCGCCCTGTCCGAGCTGGGGGTGGACGTCCTGGAGATCTCGGGCGGTACTTATCGCAAGCCGGTCTTCGAAGAGACCGACAGCAGCGTTGAGGACCACCGTCGCGGCGTCTACTTCGCCGACTACGCGCGCCGTCTCAAGGAGCTCGTCTCCATGCCGGTGGCGCTCACCGGCGGCTTCCGCTCCGCGTCGGACATGGAGGAGGCTGTCGCCGAGGGACTGACCGATTTTTGTTGGGATCGGGCGGCCCTGGCCCTCATTCCCGACCTGCCGAAGCGCATTCTCAACGGTGCGGGCCGACGCCGGATCGAATTGCCCCGTATCTCCACACGAGTCAAGGCGCTCGACGAGGCGCTCGGCGGTGTCCTGCTCATCGGCTGGTACGAGATGCAGATGCACCGGCTCGCTCGGGGCGGTTACGCCTCGGCCCATGGCAACGGGCTCGCCGCCCTGGCCTTCACGGTGTGCAGGCATGGGTTCGGTGCGCTGATGCCCCGCAGAGCGCAGCGGCACGGCTGACGGTGGTGCGGCGCGGCGCCGGACACTGTGATCGCAGGAACTAAGAGAGCGCAAGAGCCGTGACTCGTCATGCTGCTGATGAAGAGGAGAACGGCCGGGCCGAGCATCCGGCCGACCGGTGCAGCATCGCCATCCTCAATGACTGCATCCCCATGTTCGAGGCCCTCAAGGACCCCATGCGTCAGCAGATCGTCGTCCACCTTCTCCAGCATGGCCCGCAGACGGTTGGGGAGATCGCCCAGGTCTCACCGCTGTCTCGCACCGCCGTCTCCCACCACGTGAAGCTGCTGGAGCGGGCGGGGCTGCTGGAGATCACGAAGGTGTCGACCCGGCGCATTTGCCGGGTTCGCAGCGACGAGACCCTGGGGCTGCTCAGAGGACTCGTCGGTGCGCTGGAGTCCGACCTCGAGACGCTCGGGCGCGAGCAGGCTCAGAAGTCACCGGCCTGACGGAGCCTAGGTGGGCCCGAGCGTCACGGGGCGGCCTACTTGCCGTCGCTCATGGAGCCGGAGGTAGGGCTATCGGACATCTTGTCATCCGACATCTTCCCGTCGGACATCTTGCCGTCGCTCATGGAGCCGCTCGGGGCGGAGGTCTGCTTCATCCTGTCCATCGTGCCCTTGTCGGCATCCGTGGAGCCGCAGGCGGCGGTGCCCACGGCGAGTGCGGCGACGAGCAGGGCGGCGGATACGATCTTGCGAGTGCGCATAGGAACTCCTCGGTGAAGTGATGGGGTGAATGGCGGCGCACCGACCGTGCGCACCGTCATCAGGAGTTCGGAGCCGAGCGAGAGTTGGATGGGACCCGGTGAGTGACTTAGTTCACTCAGAGGCGGATGTGAACGGAGACACCTCTACCTCGTGTGGGGGCGATATCGCTGGTAACGGGGGGTCGCCGTCGGTCCGGTCGGCGACGTCCCCTGAAGTGCCTGCATGCGCCTGTCGGCGGAGGAACTGCGATGCAGCAGCACTGCCACCGCCGTGGCGATGAGGCCCAGAAGGATCGACGACACCCATGTCCGGAAGGTTGCGTAGGGGTGACCCCCCTGGCCAACGCTGGTGAATCCGAGTGCGGCGATGATGGATGTGCCGGTCATGCCGAATATGGAGAGAATACAAATATTGTGCAGAGCAACGAGCATCGGACCGATTCCGCAGAGTTTTGCGAATGTGGACCTGCGTGATGGACGGTATCCAAAACGTAGTGCGACGGCGGAGAAAATGGCGATGATGACCGTCAGGAGGACTCCTAGGGCGTACGGAGTTCCGGGGAACTCGTTCGAAGGTGATGGGATCATCCACAGCCCTACCGCGGTAGCTCGTATGGAGTTGTCGTTGAAGGCGTACAGGGGCGGATCTCAGTGAGACGATGAAGCATGCTCACGAAAGATGAACAGATTGATCGCCAGTCCCAGGGTGACCGGCCATGGCGATGGGGACGGCGTGCGATGATTCATGAATACTGTTGCGATCGCAGCACTACCGGTCGCCAGGAGGCATAGGATGGGTAGAGGATTGCCGATGATATCGTTGTTAAAAATGAGGACATCGATCAGCAGCAGTTGAAGAGCTGCCGCCACCATCACTGCGCCGGATTTATTCTTATGTATCGCTCTCAGTGAGGAAGAAGAGAAGGAGCGCCACCAGGCACCCAGGTGTAAGGATGTAGAACAGCAGCTCGATGATCAATTTCGGGGTGAATCCCCGATCGGTGTGGAAGGACGGATGTTCGGAGGCGTCGATGCAAGTCCATATGATCTGGAGTATGCAAGCTACCAGGGTCACGATCAGTGCGATGATCCGATCGCGTTGCCAGGATACGGGTAAGCCGGGGGCGGTCTGACGGGTAATGCTGGGCGACGGCTCCCTGGACGAGCCGAGGTTGTCGCGGAGGGGCTGCGGGGCGGCGGGAATAGGGTGGGAAGGGAGTGACTGGAACGGATCTGGGGAACGTTGCCGTGGGGATGACCGAAGGGGTTGTGCCCGCTGCGCCGGGAGACGATCCTACTGGCCGGCTGTCCGACGCTGGAGAGGTGTTGCGGCACTGGCCGCGTTGGAGTAGCGGTCTGTCCCTGGAGGTAGGGGTAATCGACTGGCGGGGCGGGGCGGGGTGATGAGCCGTGCGCATGAGGCGGTGTACGGCGATGTGGATGGGAGGGAATGCCGGAGGGCCGGCCGTACGACTGCGCAGGAGTCTCCTGGGATCTGCCTGATGCGGAAGAGGCTGGGGGAACCTGAGACGGCGGGAACGGCTGCGACATAACTGCATTGTGGCCGACCCGGTGGTCGGTGTCGATGAGCGAGACCAACCTGTGTACCAGCGTCACGGCTCCTGAACGATCTCAGTACCCGCCTCCCGTGGGCCACTGGGGCCGGCCATATTGACGGAAGCGACTCTGCATGCCCTGTGTGCTCGGTGCGCCTGAGGCGCGAGGGCCGTACTGGTTGCCGTTGACGGGTGGTGAGGCGAGGGAGCGATGCCCTGCGAGCAGGGTGACCCCAATGAGGATGGCGCCGACGATGATGATGGTCACCACTTCCAATCCCATGTCGGAGGGCTTGTGCGCGTGTCCGCCGCTGGTGGGCAACCCGTAGGCAAGGACAATGATGAGGTTGCAGAGGGTCAGAAGAGAGACGGCGGTGACGGATGCGATTCGGAAGCCTCTGCTGCGGGGCGAACGCATCCCCAGGACGACTCCGATGGCGGCCAGAGAAGTGATCGCGACCGAAATGATCAATCCCGGTGCTAGGGGAAGCCCGACTCCTCCTGAGTTCGACCACTTGAGCCATGTGCTGGCCGTGTACTCACTGAGGCTCTCGCCGTTCGATACCGTCGTGTAGGTGATGACGCCGAATTCTCCCAGGCGGAGAATGTTGTTGAGCAGAACGAACTGACAGGCCCCCAGAGCCAGGGTGACGGTCCACGGTTGCGGATCCTTCAGACGCTGATTGAGTTGTACCGTCAAGACGGCAGCGATAGAGGTGACGATGAAGGAGAGGACAGTGCAGACGGCATACAGGCCGGCCTGCGGATCGTTGTTGGATGTGCCGCTCAGCAGCCCGAGTACTCCGTAACCGAACCACAGTGCAAGCCCCACCATCTCGCAGACCGGTTGGTTGCGGAACAGGTGGCGTAATCCGAAGTAAAACGACCAGATCACCGGTGTGACGCCGACGAGCATCATAGTGATGAGTGAAGACCAGCCAGTCGGACCCTCCTGCGAGGCTGAAGCAGGAGGTGATGAATGAGACGGCCTCGATGGTGGCGGCAGGATCATCGCGATCAGCGCCGCCGTCTTTTTCACCGCGCCACGGCACGTGATGTCCTGTGCCGTTGGCCGAGATGTCGCCGTCTCCGCGCTCGGGTGGCCCGGTCGCGCAATCCGGCCTTCAGGGGAATAGCCCGGTGCGGTGGCCGCTCCGCTCAGGTAGGGGGAACCGGAAGTCGCATACGGCTGGTACTGCGATGTTCCTACAGGGTCGGCGAAATACTGCAGCGCCGGCACCTGGGGCGACGGCGAGGGCTGCCCCGGGAATGCGGGACCTCCCGGAGCGGGATACATCGAGTGGGGCGGGAACGCGAGCTGACCGGGATGCGCGTAGGGAGCGCGGCCGGCTGGCGGCGGCTGCCCGTACGGCGCCCCGGCGTACGGGGCGTTCACGGGATGCTGGCCGTAGGCGTCGTACGGCGAGTTCGACGAGCCGCCCCGGCCCTGAGATGCTCCCGAGTAAGGTGACGAATATGTCATGACATGATCCTGATGGTCATTGCTGAGATTCCAGAGCTTCGTCTTTGCCCGGGTCCCCAGGGTGTCAGGACTCCTGAGTCCCTGGCGTCTCAGCCGCGTGCGAAGTGCGAGGCGAAGTTGCGGATGATCTGTCCGGCGTCGTGCGCATCGGAGGACCTGGCCTGGGTGAGGATGTCCTCGCTCATGTCCGGGTCGCCGTAGCCGGCTTCGTCGTGAGATGCTCACGCGCTGCTCGAACCGGGCGGCGTCGAGCTCGGGTTGAACCGGCAGGCGTAGACCTTCTCGCCCACGCGCAGCATCTGAACGGGGCAGTCGGGCGAGCTCGCCAGCAGCGTCGCGTGCGCGGGCACCTCGCCCACGCCCTCGTAGTGACCGGCGAACACGGTGATCGCCTGCGGGAGCCCCGCCAGGATCGGGTCCTCACGGCCCTCCGCCGTCAGGAACAGGTCGACGGCGCCCAGCTCCTCGCCGAACTCCTCACGCAGGTCCCGGTGCCCAGGTAGGCGGCCAGGACTTGGAACGCGACGCCGGTGGCCAGGAGCGGGATCCCCTCCTTGAGTATGACCGTGAGCAGCTCGCGGATCTGCTCCTCGACGTGCTGCTGGCTGCGGGTCTTCTCCGCCGCCGGTGTGTCTGCGTTGTAGGGGCTGGCGCCGATGAGCACCCCGGAGACATCGGCAGCGGTGAAGGAGGCGAGGAAGTCGACCTCCTCCAGAGCGATGTGTTGCAGATCGCCGCGCGACAAACCGCTCTGGGTCAGGAAGGATTCGTACTCGTCCTGCGCTCGCCTCGTGTTCGCGCGCGCGTCGTCACCATGATGAAAGGCTTCACGGCACCACTGGCAGGGGACCGGCCGGAGGACGGGGCTCTAGAATACGAGCAGCATGAGCGCGATGAGGAGGCCAGAGGGAGGGTGAAGGCGACTCGAGATGAGTCCTCAGCCAGGCGATGCCCTCGCCAGAGTTGTAGCTGCGGCGGCGCAGCCTGCTAGCGCGCCGATGCCCAGCATGATCGCGGCGACGCGCCGACAAGGGGGACGAGACCGAGCAGCCCGCAAACCAGGGCGGCTGTGGCCCCTGAGTCCGTACGGGGCGGGGCGCCGTGTAGCCGGGGCCGGAGAGATCTCCGCAGGATTGAGGTTCTCAGTGCCAGGGGAAGATGAACCCCGGCGGGAGCCCGTCGACATGCTGCTCCGAGGCCCGGGGAAGGTCGGCGCGCTCTGTCCTGGAGGTGCGGTCGGGCGGTGCTCATGACCTCATCGTGCCCGCCGGCGCCCGAGGTCATCGTTCCCGCGGAGGGTCGAGCGAAGGGGCGGGAGAGTAGGCGGGGACCGGGCGCAGGGACGAGGCGCTGTTGCCGCCGGTGCCGGCCGGCGGCCCGCCTCGGAGCGCCGACCGGCACGGCTCCCGGCCACGGTCTATGCTGAAGCCCCGGCAGAGCCTGCCGGGTCCTGCCGAGCGTCCCGCGGGCCTGCCGTACGCGGATCTCCCACGGGCTGCCATCAATCCCCCTTTTTGCTCAGGCAGGAGATCATCTGTGTCCTCTTCCCCTTCTCGCGGCTGGCGCCTTCACGGCGATGGTCGTTCGATCGCCCCGGGTGAGGTCGTCGCCCCCGGTGAGCGCCTCACCTGGCCGCGCACGATCGGCATCGGCATCCAGCACGTCATCGCCATGTTCGGCGCAACCTTCCTGGTGCCGCTTCTGACGGGCTTCGACCCGGCGACGACGCTGTTCTTCACCGGCACGGGCACGCTTCTGTTCCTGGGGATCACCTCTGGGCGCCTGCCCAGCTACCTGGGCTCCTCCTTCGCCCTCATCGCCCCCATAGGAGCGGTGACCGGCTACATGGCCGACGGCGGAGGCTCCATCGATCCCACAGGCCTCCCTGGCCCAGAGGGCGGGATCATCGCGGCGGAGTAGTCACTGCTCGTGGGCGTCTGTCGTCCATCTGGCAGGGGCCGGTTGGATCGAACGCCTCATGCCGCCGATCGTCACCGGTGCGATCGTCTCCCTCATCGGCTTCAACCTGGCGCCCTCGGCATGGAACAACGTCAAGCAGGCTCCGGTGACGGCGGTCGTCACCATCGTGTCGATCCTGCTCATCACCGTGCTGTTCAAGGGGATCGTCGGGCGCCTGGCGATCCTCATCGGAGTGCTCATCGGCTACGCCACAGCCGTGGTGCGAGGCGAGGTGCAGTTTGACAAGGTGATCGACGCCCCCTCCTGGGGCCTGCCCCGCTTCCACCCCCGGCATTCGACCTCAGCTATCTGGGCCTGTTCATCCCCGTGGTGCTCGTCCTGGTCGCCGAGAACATCGGCCACGTCAAATCCGTCTCTGCGATGACCGGGGAGGACCTCGACGACGTCACCGGACGCGCCCTGTTCGCCGATGGGCTGTCCACCGTGCTCGCCGGCACCGGCGGCGGTTCTGGCACCACCACCTATGCGGAGAACATCGGCGTCATGGCCGCCACCCGCGTCTACTCCACCGCCGCCTACGTCGTGGCGGCGCGACCCCCTGGGCCTGTCCCTGCTGCCGAGTTCGGCGAGATCATCGCGACGATCCCGGCGGGCGTCCTGGGCGGCGCCGCAACGGTCCTCTACGGCATGATCGGCATGCTGGGGGTGCGCATCTGGGTGCAGAACCGAGTGGACTTCTCAGACCCCGTCAACCTCAACACGGCGGCCGTGTCCATGGTGGTGGCCATCGCCAACTACACCCTGGCCTGGGGCGGCATGACCTTCGAGGGCATTGCGCTCGGTTCGGTGGCCGCGATCGGCATCTACCACGCCATGCGCTGGATCTCGAAGGTGCGCGGAACCAACCTGGAACAGGCCTCCCCGGCTTCTGCCCCCGCCGGCACCGAGCTGGAGGGCCCGGCCTACTCCAGTCGAGTGCCGCCCACTGCATCTCGGCCGCCTCCCCGGCGGCGGGCTCGACGGCGTCGAGCCCCGGGGGCGATGGCGGTACGGATTGACGGGGTCGGTGACTGAAGGGCGCCGACCCGCCTCCCGATGGCGTCCCGGCTGAGCTCTCCTTCGTGGCCTTAGCCGCCGGAGGCCTTGTCCGCCGGGACGCAGTCGCTGGGGGCGGTGATGGGCTTTGTCGAGGCCCAGCAGCTTGATCTCGTCGGCGTTCAATGCGTTCTGCAGGTACTCCTTGCCCAGGCACCACCGAGACCGTCAGGTCGTCGTCGGACGAGGCTGTCGTCGATCTGCACGGTGGGTTGAGGGAAGACCTGGGCCAGGGGTAGGCATGGCCAGGCTGCCCTTGGAGGACATGATCTGCGCCTCGCCGCCGTAGATGCCCCCGGCCGGTCGCTCGCCGAGGCGACGGTCAGGCCGGCCTCCTGCAGCTCCTGCTGCACCGTGGTCGCCAGACCCACCGACTCGGAGCCGTTGTAGACGTTGACGGTGAGCGTGGTGACGTCCACGGTCTTGGCGCCGTCGGGTGGACATGGCTGCGGCACGTAGGTGGCGGTGCTCTTGGGGCGCGAGAATCCCGGGTTGGGGGCGGGCAGAATGCCCAGCGACACCAGGAGGCTCACGGCGACCGCGATGATCATGACGGCCAGGATGGAGCCGATGATGGTGGCCTGGCGGTGCTGCATGTGCCGGCGGTACTCGGTGCGCGGATCTGCGGGACTACTCACGCAAACCAGAGTAATGGACGACGGCGCTCGCCGGGCGGTGGCGGCCCCGATGTGACATGGGACCGAGCTGGATCCGTGGATCCGGAGGCTCGGGCGAGCGTCAGGAGGCCGGCGGCGCCGGGGCGAGCCTCGGTGTCCCGTCCTCCGTGACCTCGAGGATGCGGGCGTGGATCGCGGTACGTCCCTGCAGGGCGGCGCGCAGTGCCCGATGCAGCCCGGTCTCCAGGTAGAGGTCCCCCTTGAAGGAAACGACGTGGGCGAACAGGTCGCCGTAGAGGTGGAGTCGTCATCCAGGAGGCTGCGCAGGTCGAGAGTCGCACGGGTGGTGGTGAGATCGGCCAGGCGGATCTGTCGGGGCGCGATGACGGCCCACTCGCGTTGAGTGGTGACCCCGTGGTCGGGGTAGGGGGGCTTCTCGCGCACTGCCTTGAAGATCACGAGAACATCCTAGTGAATGAACCTGCTTGAGGCGCACGAAAGCGCCGTGGGCGGCCCAACATCGCGTTCGCCCGCGATGTGCGCGGGGAGTGCGGCCCCTTGCGGGACGGGTTTTCGAACCGTTATCTGTCTCACTTGCCGGAATGTGGTCTGCTGGACGATTGTCTCTTCATCTTGTTGTGATTGGCGTTATCTCGACGAAATCTAGTGGTTCGCTGGAAAGGTGGGACGTCTGATGCCGGAAGTGGGCGTGATGCCTGAATTTCCTGACTGTTCCCCTCCTCTTCGGGGCTCTAGTACGGTGTTAGCTGCACCGACGTCGACCGAAAGGATGCCGCAGCCATGACCATTGCGGTCCGCCGAAGCGGCTTCACTATCCCCCTGTCCCTTGTCGTCCTCACCTCGACCGCCATGCTCTTGGCCGGTTGTCAGTCAGGTGGTGCCTCCAACGCCAATCAGCAGGGCACCGCGGGCTCGTCCTCGTCGTCCCCTGCTAACTCTGCCCAGAGTCCCAGTCGGTGGCCGGCTCCAAGCCGACCTCCGGACAGAAGTCGGGACACGCCTCGCCGCGCATCCCGAGCCCCACCGGGAAGGGCGCCGGCGAGTCGTCCGGGCCGCAGCCCTCCTCGGGTTCCGCTGCCCGTCCCTCCAGCCCGCGCGCCAGTAGAGCCGCGCCCGGCCACCAGCGGGGCGCAGTCCTCCCAGCTAACAGGGCCGGCGCGAGCAGGACCCCGACTCCGGGCAGGACGAGACAGCGAGCACGCAGAACGAGGGTGCCTCCAAGAATCCGGAGGCGAGTGGCAATGCGAGCCGCTCCAGCGAGCCTCAGGCTGAGACGGCCCAGTCGGCGCAGTCCTCAGCGCCCGAGCCCCAGGCTTCGCCCGCGCCCGCCCGGCCGACTCAGGCGCCCGCCGACAACTCCGGCGGCAACACCGACACGGCATCCCCTGCGCCTAAGCCCACCGAGCCCGCACCGCCTGCCGACTCGCAGGCGGGCCAGGCCACGTCCTTCGTCCCGGACAACCTTGTCTCGAGAAGACGGCCATGGTCATCTCGCCGTCGGGCAATATCGGATGCGACCTGTCCGCCCACTACGCGGGTTGCGGTGTGCTGTCCTACCGCTCCGAGTCCACCTTCGGCCAGAACGCGATGGGCTCGCCCAACTGGTGGTTCGACCTCCAGCGGTGGTGCGACGCCTCAGATCAGTGGCCGCAGCGAGGGAGCGCGTTCTCCCTTGATGAGGCCTTCCGCGGCGCCGGCTCTTCGCCCCAGGTGGTCGAGTACGGCCAGTCCGTCACCTTCGGCTCCTGGGTGTGCAGCTCGAGGGAGACCGGCATGACCTGCCACAACACCGAGACCGGCCACGGAGTCTTCCTCAACTCCTCGCGGTACGAGGGTCTTCTGACCGGGTCTCGTCAGACCCGATCGCGCGCATGTTCGCCCCGAGCTCGCCCGCCGGGGCGAACGCATCGCGCCGATTCAGGGGACGAGCCCGCCGAGACCAAGGAGGGTGTATGCGTGGGCGAGCAGACGAAGAACCGGAAACGTCCAGGGCGAGCGCGCCTCGACGGCATCGCGAGCCGATGGGCCGCCTGGCTGCGTCGGGACCGACTCACTCGGGAGGTGGTCGTGGAGATCGAGGCGCTGGGTGAGCGTGTCGCCTGTGCCAACCGGGTGCTGCGTAGAACCGGCCTCCTACGTCGAGTCGAGTGGGTGGAGGGCGGCGTCCCCGATGAACTCGTTCGCGACGCCGTCGCCTTGCGGGTCTCAACAACCCGCGCCGACGGCGCCGCCTGGACCTGGGCCTTCCTGTCGATCAGTGCACGGGGTGAGGATCTCACCGCCGACTTCGACTACGAGCGCCGCCTCGACCTCGTCCGCCGTGCACCCGGTCCGACTGCGGGCGGAGCTGCGGCTCTTCCCCGCGACCCGGTCCGACTGCCCGCCCTGGATGATGCACCTCAGTCAGACGGCATCGAGGAGGTCTCTGAGGCGGACTCGCGCAGTGGTGAGGGCGCGGGTTCTCGGCGCCTGATGGGTCGCCTCGCCCTGCGGCCCCGTTAGACCGCGACCACCGCTCGCAGCTCCCGCGACCGAATGACGGTCTGCGCCACCATGCGCGTGGCAGGCGGCGTGGCGCGCTGACGTCGTCGTCTCTTCACGCGCTTCACGTGGCGGGGCGACTCACCTGGGGCGCAACGGGTCGGTGAGGTAGTGCTGGATCGTCGGCCCGACGACCTCCACCAGGTGCTCGACACTGGCGCTCGCAATTGGATCAAGGCGCAGAACGTAGCGGATCATGGCCAGCCCCACCAGCTGGGACCCGGCCAGGGTGGCCCGCTCTCGTGCCGAGACCTCCGGCAGCCCCGACTGCTTGAGGGCCTCGGCCATCGGGACGGCGATCTGCTCGGTCGCGTAGGTCTGGATCGCCTCCGGGGCGCTGACGTCTGTGGCCATCCACCGCAGCAGGGTGCGGAAGGTCGCCCCGTCCGCGGCGTCGTCCCAGGCGGTCAGCGACAGCCGCACCAAGCGGGGGCCGGCTGAGCGCAGGTCCCCGCGGACGGCGGCCGCCGTCACCTCGCTCGCTCTCACCCGCAGGTTGACGGCCGCCCCGAACAGGTCTCCCTTGGAGCCGAAGTAGTACGACACGAGCGCCGGGTCCACTCCGGCCGTGCGAGCCACCGCCCGGATCGTTGTTCCCTCGTATCCCTGCGCCAGGAACGACTCGCGCGCCGCGGTCAGAATCGCCTCCCGTGTGGAGGACGGCTGGATACTGCCGGGGTCCGGGCGACGCCGCGGCCCCCGATGACGCGTGCGACCAGAACGTGCGCTCTCGAGCGTCTCCTCCTCGGGCGAGGCGCTCGGCTGCGGCGCGTTGGCGGCTTTACTGGTCACTCCAGGAGATTACGGGCGCTCCCCATCGTCCGGGACTGCCGGCTCCGCAGAAACCGGAGAAGTGCCGGGAAAACACAGTGCTTGGTCGGGGGCGGCGTCCCCGGAGTGTGTGACGGTCGCCCCATTTTTAGGAAAGACTATCGGTGCGATATTCAACATCGTTCAGATTCTCGACGACGGCGACGGGTGTCCGGGGGAGTCTCTGGGCGGCATCCTGCCAAGAAGAGACATGAGCGGAGTCGGAGATCCGAAGCTATTTCAACAGCGTTGAGGCTGGTGGCTTGCCTCGATACCTTGGTTTCCGTCCGACATCGCCGTCTCTCAGGGAGTCGGCACAGGCACTCGCCGAGGTGAAGCATGTCCGTTCCTCCCCCCAGCTCACGGAGGCCCGCTCCCGACACGTCCGTTAAGACCGGTGCGCCCGCCGAGGGGCCTGCACCGGGCGGCGGCCCCGCCGAGGCATCGACGGTTCTGCGGATGGGGTTGGACATCGGCTCGACGACCATCAAGCTGGTCCTCCTGCCCGAGACGCCCGTGGCCGCGCTCGGGCGAGAGGCGCAGCATCTTGCGTCGTCGGCGGTGCCTCCCGTGTCCCCGGTGTTTGCTGAGTACCGTCGTCACAACGCGGACGTGCGCGGTGAGCTGACCCGCCTGCTGGGGGAGGTGGCCCGGGCCTACCCGGGCGCCGTTGTGCGCGGGGCCGTCACCGGCAGCGCCGGGCTGTCCTGGCCACCCTCATGGGCCTGCCCTTCGTCAGGAGGTCATCGCCGAGACCGAGACCGTGCGCGTGTGCGACCCGCAGGCCGACGTCATCATCGAGCTCGGTGGTGAGGACGCCAAGATCACCTACCCACCCCACCCCGAGCGGCGCATGAACGGCACCTGCGCGGGCGGTACCGGAGCCTTCATCGATCAGATGGCTCAGCTCCTCACGCACGACGCCGCTGGCCTGGATGACCTGGCCTCGCGCTACACCACGCTCTACCCCATCGCCTCGCGCTGCGGCGTTCTTCGCCAAGTCCGACCTCCAGCCGCTTATCAACCAGGGCGCCGCCGGCAGGACCTGCCGCCTCCGTCCTCAGGCCGTCGTCATGCCCAGACTCTCGCGGGCCCTGGCATGGGCGCCCCATCCGCGGTCGTCATGTGTCCTGGGTGGAGCCGCTGCACTCTGCCCCGTGCGCGCGCCGCCTTCGAGCGCACCTTGGCGGACCAGGTGGACTCTTCACCTGTCCCGACAACGCCCAGCTCTACGTCGCCATCGGTGCCGCCCTGCTCTCCTCGGGAGAGCCGACGCCGATCTCGGAGCTGTCCACCCGCCTGTCCACCCGCAAGGCCCTGTCCCTGGGGACCTCCCGGATGCGTCCGCTGTTCAAGGACGTCGCCGAGCTGGAGGCCTGCGCAGCGTCACGCCCGCGCGCACATCGAGCGGGCCCACTGGCCGGTTCCCGACGAGCCTGCTGAGAAAGAGCCGGGCGGCCCGGATGACGAGCTCGACGATGAGGCCCCCGGTGCGTCGTCGGCGCCGGGGACGAGCGGGGCCGCAGAGCATGGGGACGGTGATTGCTTCCTGGGGATCGATGCCGGCTCGACGACGATCAAGGCCGTCGTCCTGGACGGGCGCGGGCGGATCGTGACTGGGAGCACTACGCCGGCAATGAGGGTGACCCGGTGACGGCCGCCGTGGAGATCCTGCGGCGCATCCACCGCGAGATGCCCGATGGGGTGCGGATCGTGCGCTCCTGCGTCACCGGTTACGGGGAGTCCCTGGTCAAGGCGGCGCTGCGTATCGACGAGGGCGTGGTCGAGACGATGGCGCACTACCGGGCGGCGGCCTATCTCAACCCCGGGGTCACCTCGGTCATCGACATCGGCGGCCAGGACATGAGAGTACCTGCGCATCAAGGGCGACGCGATCGACTCCATCAGCGTCAATGAGGCCTGTTCGGCCGGCTGCGGCTCCTTTCCTGCAGACCTTTCGCCCAGTCGATGGGGCTGAAGATCGGGGAGTTCGCCGAGGCCGCGCTGCACGCCGAGCGGCCGGTGGACCTGGGCAGCCGCTGCACGGTGTTCATGAACTCCTCGGTCAAGCAGGCCCAGCGTGAGTCGGCCACCGTGGGGGGAGATCAGCGCGGGCCTGTGCCTATTCGGTGGTGCGCAACGCTCTGTACAAGGTCATCAAGCTCAAGGACGCCGACCAGCTCTGGCGAGCGGGTTTCAGTCAGGGCGGCACCTTCCTCAATGATGCGGTCCTGCGGGCCTTCGAGCTGCTCACGGGCAGGAAGTGGTGCGCCCCGACATCGCCGGGCTCATGGGCTGCTTCGGCGCGGCCCTGAGCGCCCGGGCCTCCTACGACGGCGTGCCCTCCGGTCTCATGAGCCTGGGCGAGCTCTCCCGCTTCAGCCTGACCACCGAGACCGCCACCTGCAAGCTGTGCCAGAACCATTGCCAGCTGACCATCACCACCTTCAACGACGGTCAGCGCCACATCTCCGGCAACCGCTGCGAGCAGGGCGCCACCCAGGAGCGGCGCGCCACCAAGTCCGACCTGCCCAACCTCTACGACTACAAGTACAAGCGGGCCTTCTCCTACCGGCGCCTGCGGGAGGGTGCGGCCACGCGCGGGGACATCGGCATTCCCAGGGTGCTGGGCATGTACGAGAACTACCCCCTGTGGTTCACGGTGCTCACCTCGCTGGGCTTCCGCGTCATGATCTCAGGGCGCTCCAACCATGAGGCTCTTCGAGGTCCGGCAGTGGACACGATCCCCTCGGAGAACGTCTGCTGCCCAGCCAAGCTCGCCCACGGGCACATCGAGGCCCTCATCGCCAAGGACATCAAGACAGTCTGGTTTCCCCTGCGTCTTCTACGAGCGCGAGGCTGGTCAGGGCGCCGCCGACCACTTCAACTGCCCGATCGTGGCCACCTGCGAGGTCATCCACAGCAACGTCGAGGCCGTGCGCGATGGGCGGCAGGGAAGGGCCCGACGGCGCCGAGGGGCACGGGTCGAGGGGCTCCGGGCGTGCAGATGCTCTCCCCCTTCCTCCAACCTGGCCGACCCGCGACGCTCGCCGAGCAGCTCGTCGAGTCTTCGCCGACTGGGACGTCACCCTGCCCGAGGCCCGCCGGGCTGTGGCCGCGGGCTTCGCCGAGACGCCGCCTTCAAGGCCGACGTGCGCGCCGAGGGCACCGCGCCCTGAAGTGGATGGAGGACAACGGCCGCAGGGGAATCGTCCTGGCCGGGCGGCCTTACCACTGACCCCGAGATCAACCACGGCATCCCCGACGTCATCAACACCCCTGGGCCTGGCCGTCCTGTCTGAGGACTCCCTCCTGCGAGCCCGACGCCGCAGCGCCGGGCGCCGACCCCGCCAGGCCGCTGGGCCGGACCGGGAAATCCGAGGAGACCGGGGACGCCGGCAAAGCCAGCAGGCCCGGGAGGCCGAGCCGGGAGGCGCCCCGCCAGACCGGCCAGGCCCAAAAGCCCAAGAAGACCGACTGGGCCGCCATCGCCCGCCAGGCCGGCTCGTCACCCGGCACGGACGAGGCCCCGACCCCGGGGACGGCGCCGAGCACGCCGTCGCCACCGGGGCGCTCCAGCCGGGCCGTGGCCGCACTGCGCCGCCGGGTGGACGAGCTCCGCCCCCGACCACAGGCGCCCGCCGACTGGTCCGACGTCACCGGTGTCGGCCTGCCCGCCAGTCCGTGGCCACCGAGGACGTCACTCGGGCGCCTGCGGGTGCGCGACCAGTGGGCCTACCACTCGCGCCTCTACCAGGCCGCCGAGCTCGTCACCGCCCGCGACGACCTCGAGCTCGTCCAGCTCAACTCGTTTCGGCTGTGGGGTCGACGCCTGACCACCGACTCAGGTCCAGGAGATCCTGGAATCCGCCGGTGGGGTCTACACGAGCCTCAAGATCGACGGGTCTCCAACCTCGGCGCCGCCACCATCCGCCTGCGCTCCTGGCCGCCGCCTCCGAGGCCCGTGCCGTGGAGAGCGGCTCCGCTCGGGAAGCCGCCGACGAGGCGACGGCTCTGCCGACGACGCCGTCGAGATCGATACGACAGTCCCCGCCGATGAGCCCTCCGCTATGGCCGCCGACCGGCCGGCGCGGAAGGCGCTGAGAAGACTGAGAGGCGGCCGGGCCGCCGCGCAGGACGGGCGTCGCCGTCGGAGGCGGGAGCTGCCGAGGCACCGGCCCGGTCTTCACCGAGGCCATGCGCGCCACCCACACCATCCTCATGCCCCAGATGAGCCCGTGCACTTCCGGCCCCTGGAGCCGCTTATGCGGCGCCTGGGCTACAAGAGTCGAGCTGCTTCAGTCCGCCACCCGCGATGACCTCGAGGTGGGGCTGCGCTACGTCAACAATGACGCCTGCTTCCCCGCCATCATGGTCATCGGCCAGCTCATCGGCGCCTTCACCGACGGCAGCCACGACCCCGACTCCTGCGTCGTGGCCATCTCCCAGACCGGCGGCATCTGCCGGGCCACCAACTACGCCGCCATGCTGCGCAAGGGCCTGCGCGAGGACCGGCTACCCGCAGGTGCCGGTCGTGGCCATCTCCCTGCAGGGCATCGAGTCCAACCCCGGATTCGAGCTGACCGCCACCATGGGCCTGAAGATGCTCCAGGGCATCATCATCGGAGACACCCTCAACACCTGCCTGCTGCGGGTGCGCCCCTACGAGGTGGTCGAAGGCGCCACCCAGGAGCTCGTCGAGCGCTGGGACCGCATCATCGCCGAGTACTTCGAGCACCGGGGCCGCTCGGCCACCTGGGGCGGGCGCATCGGCTACCGCCGCCTCCTGCGCGAGATGGTCCGCGAGGTTCAACGACCTGCCCCGCCGCGACGAGCCTGGCGCCCGCGCGTCAGCGTCGTCGGCGGATCCTGGTGAAGTTCCAGCCCGACGCCAACAACCACGTAGTCGACGTCATCGAGGCCGAGGGCTGCGAGGCCGTCGTCCCCGGCCTCCTGCCCTTCTTCCTGTCCGGGCTGGCAACCGCCCAGTGGGAGGCGGACACCTACGGCATCGGCAGGGAGTCCGTGGCCAAGAAGAAGGCGGCCGTGTGGTTCATCGAACGGCTCCAGGCACCGGCCCGCGCCGCTCTGCGCGCCGCCGGCGGCACCTTCGACGTCGAGGTCTCCACGGCCGAGCTGGCCCGCAAGGCCTCGAAGGTGCTCTCCCTGGGCAACCAGGCCGGTGAGGGCTGGCTGCTCACCGGCGAGATGATCGAGCTCATCGAGCACGGCGTGCCTAACATCGTGTGCTGCCAGCCCTTCGCCTGCCTGCCCAACCACGTCGTGGGCAAGGGCATGTTCCGCGAGGTCCGACGCCGCTACCCCCAGGCCAATATCGTCGCCATCGACTACGACCCCGGCGCCAGCGAAGTCAACCAGCTCAACCGCATTAAGCTCATGATCTCCACCGCCCTCATGGCACAGGCCGATTCCGAGCGCGGGGCGCCCGGATCGGAGGGTGGCCTCGGCGCCGCAGCGGCCGGAGACGAGCAGCAGGCCTGCGAGAGCGTGGAAGAGCTGCTGGCGGGACTCGGACCGGTGCCCGATGGTACGCCGTCGTCCCCGGACACCGCCGAGGCATGGCGCCGTCCTCAGCGCGCTCGGGCCCGCTGAGGACGACCGGTGTGAGGACTACTTCTTGGAGTCCTTGGCCGAGCCCTTGACCTCCGACTTGTCTCCCTGGGCGACCACACAGGTGACGTGCCGGTCTCCCTTGGCCCAGGTGTCTTCGCTGGGGGAGAGGTACTCGATCTGATAGCTGGACTTGCCGGCCTCGACCCCCACGTGCTTGGTGAAGTCCTCTCCTGGCAGAATCCCTCACCCAGGGACTCTCGACGGCGCCCTCGTTGGGGAGCTTGTCGACGTCGTCGGGGAAGGTGGTCTGGGCGACGACTTCGTAGGTGTGGGTCTTGGCGCAGTCGACCACGGTGACTTCGCCGACCGGGTTGTTCCCGCCGGCCTTGTCGCTCACGGTGTTGTAGCAATCCCCGACCTGAGGGGTCCTTGGTGGCGGTGGAGGTACCTGAGGGAGAACAGGCTGCAGGAGGACAGTCCCATGACGAGGACGGCGGACACGGGCAGAGCGAGGAGCGTGGTCAGGGTGCGCATATACCGAACCGTAACAGTAGGAAACTCGGGATTGTGACGGTTTTCTGCGGGAGCCTGACCACGCGCGGGGAATGGGCTGAAAAATACCTGGGATGAAGGACCGGGTGGCGACCTGAGACGGAGAGACGGAGAGTCGCCACCCGGCCGGAATGGGGCAGGACGGTCGATGTAAGGCGTGAGAAGGCGAAGTCGTTCTTCCCAGGCGACGGTCCACCTACGGGATGGTGGCCGGTGTCCTGCTCAACGGAGACAGAGTAGGAGTTTTTGGCGGATTTGTTCAGTAGGTTGTTAATCGCGTCCCAGGTGAAGCATGCCGATGAAGCGTCGCCCTGTTCCCGACCGGATCGACTGGGGTGAGCAGGGGCGCGGCGGCGAATGCGATGAGGACGAGTTCTGCGCGCATGGGTTAACCGTGGCAGGAGCGGCTCGGCCTCGTCGATGGGGAGAGATCCAGTGGGACTGCTCAAGGCCCCCGGGGACGACGACCGCCTCCTGTTCCAGATCGTAGCTCTCCATCGACTCGAGGTAGCCGTTGCGCCGCTCGGTGTTCGACGGGCGGTCCCGCCATCGACGTGCACAATCCACCGGTGCCCGAGGCTGCTCTCGACGAGTTCATCGTCGTCGAGCGTCTGGGGATTCTCCTCGTGCCACGACAAAACCCCGGAATCATACGAATCCCGGGGTGGTGGCGGAGGATGGGGATTCGAACCCCGAGGGCTTGCACCCAACACGCTTTTCCAAGCGTGCGCCATAGGCCACTAGGCGAATCCTCCAGGCGCTCCACGCGGCGACGCAACCGCGTGCAACGAGAAAGGAATATATCGGACCGCCCATCCCCGGGGCCAGCCCGGGGCGGTGGGATCTGTCACGCGGGGCTGGTCTCCCCGCATCGGCCCAACGTGGACGCACCGCAGGCCTCGGGGACGCACCTGCCGGGACAGTCCTCGAGCCCTACGGCGCGTCCTCCACCTCAAGTGGGGCGGCGGGGGTGGTTCAGCAACCGGGGGCCGGATCGGGTAGTCTCGCTCGGCCCTCGTGCGGCGTCATCCAGCGAATCCCCCAGGACCGGAAGGTAGCAAGGGTAAGCAGGCTCTGGCGGGTGCGCGAGGGGTCCTCACGTGCCCGGGTGGAGGAGAGGACGGCCTGCCGCACCCGGTGGCCGGAGGGGATCAGGCCTCGGCACCGTCGACCTCCAGCAGACCGCCCCTGGAGAGGACTCCGGCCGAGTAGGCGGCGTTGCGGGTGATGAGGGACCGGTGACAGACATGGTTCCTCCGTTTCTCCAGCTGACGATGCGCCAGCTCTCCCATCGTGCCAGATGGCACCCGACTCGCCCGGCGCCTCGCACGGGGTCGGCCCGGCCGATTAGGCTCGGCCCGTGACCACCGCTCTGTACCGCCGCTACCGTCCCGACGCTTTCCAGGAGGTCATCGGGCAGGACCACGTCATCGCTCCCGCTCATGGCGGCGCTGCGGGCCGACCCGCGTCACCCACGCCTACCTCTTCTCCGCCCGCGCGGCTGCGGCAAGACGACGTCGGCGCGCATCCTGGCCCGTTGCCTCAACTGCGCCCAGGCCCCACCGACACCCCTGCGGCACCTGCCCGTCCTGCCGGGACCTGGCACCGGCGGCGGAAGCCTCGACGTCGTCGAGATCGACGCCGCCAGCCCACAACGGCGTCGACGACGCCCGCGACCTGCGCGAGCGCGCTGCCCTTCGCCCCGGCCCGAGACCGCTACAAGATCTTCATCCTCGACGAGGGCCCACATGGTCACCGCCAGGGCTTCAATGCGCTGCTCAAACTCGTCGAGGAGCCCACCCGCGCACGTGAAGTTCATCTTCGCCACCACCGAGCCGGAGAAGGTCATCGGCACCATCCGGTCGCGCACCCACCACTACCCCTTCCGCCTCGTCCCGCCCGACGTCCTCGAGGGCTACCTGCCCAGCTGTGCCGGGCCGAGGGCGTCGAGATCGGCCCCGGCGTCTTCCCCTCGTGGTGCGCGCGCCGGCGGCGCTCCGTGCGCGACACCCTCTCCGTCATGGACCAGCTCATCGGCGGGGCGCACGACGACGGCGTCGACTACCAGCGGGCCGTCGCGCTGCTGGGCTACACCGACACCACCATGCTCGACCAGTGCGTCGACGCGATCGCCGCCGCTGACGGTGCCGGCGTCTTCCGGGTCGTCGACCGGGTCGTCTCCCTCCGGGCACGACCCACGCCGGTTCGTCGAGGACCTGCTGGCCAGCCTGCGCGACCTCCTCATCATCGCCCTAGCCGGCTCCGGAGGCCGGCGCGGCGCTCGGCTCCATGCCTGCTCGACGAACTCGAGAGCGCATGGACCTCCAGGCCCGCACCATGCGGGAGCCCGCCGCCCTCTCCCGCGCCGCCGACACCACCGCCCAGGCCCTGACCGCCATGGTCGGCGCCACCTCCCCCGCCTTCAGCTCGAGCTGCTCGTGGCCCGCCTGCTCATCCCGGCCGGCGGTGCTCAGGCCGGTGGCGCTGGGAGTGCGCAAGCCCCGGTCAGGCAGGCCGGGGGTGCCGGTCCGCGCCGTCGCCCGCCCCCGGTGGTGCGGGCGCCGGTGCCCCGGCAGTGCGTCTGGCGGCATCATGCCCTCTGGTTCCGGACGCGAGATGGCCGCCCAGATCGCCCGGCGGGCCTCCGCAGACGCCGCCGGGCGGCGCGGAGTCCCGCAACCCGGGAACGCCGGGGAGCCAGGGGGAGCCGGCGGCCCGGCGTCCGCCCCCGGACTCCGCAGCCAGACGCCGGATGGGGCGAGCCACGAGCGCAGGCGGATGGGACGAACCTGGCGGCGCTCCGGCGGATTCTCCGGCGCCGACGTCCACATCCGGCTCCGGCAGCGGGCTCGGCGTCGGTCGCACAGGCCGGCCCCGGCGTTGACCGGGACGTCCCGAACGATGACGGCTCGCCCGCGCGGACCGTCTCCACCACCTCCTCGACCTCCGCCTCACCGGGTCCTTCCGCGCCCTCGGCTGCGGCGACGCCACGCCAACGCCCGACTGAGCAGCGCCTCAGACACCAGGCCGGCCGGCGCCCAGGCTGCTCCGGAGCGCCTGCGGCGCGGGGCTTACGGGGCGCGAGTGCTCCGGTGCGACCGGCCAGGTGGGGCCGAGGCGGCCGATGCGGAGATGATCCGCACCCGCTGGGAGGAGGTCCTCGAGGCAGCCAAGCGCTCGCGGCGCGCGACCTGGGCACTGGTCGGCCCCAACCTCGGCCGGGCACCGTCTCCGGGGCGTCTTCACCCTGCTGTTCACCGCGCCCGGCCTCGTGGGAGCCTTCGAGAACGGCGGACACGGGCCCCATCTTCTCCGCGGCCCTCCACCAGGCCCTCGGCCTGCGCCTCGAAGTGCACGCCATCGTCGCGCAGCGACGACGGCAATGGCCCCAGTGGATCGGGCGGCTCCGGTGGATCGGGCGGACCTGGCGGATCCGGCGGCGACTCCCACCGTGCCGCCGGTCCTGGTGGTCCGGTTGGAGGTAGTGCCGTGGGCGGTACCGGCCGCAGTGGCGATGAGAGGGCCGCAGGGCTTCTACAGCGCCGGTCCATCCGCGAGCCCGTCCAGCGCCCCTCCCCAGACGAGCGCCGTCGACCCCGTCGCTCACGGTGACGAGGCGCCCGGCCTCAGCGCCCCCAGCGCTGGTCACGCCCACGACTCGATGGAACCCGGCCCTGCCCCAGCAGAGGGAACGATGCCGGTGCGCCCGACATCCGCGATCGAGCCGGTGATGACGCCACTCATGGCAGTGCTGCCGACGCCGATCGGCCCGCGGGCCCAGCGGCACGAGTCGCCCGCTGCCGCACCGCACGGCCGACCGACGTCGAGCCAGCTGACCGTCCCGAGGCGCACAAGCCCGTCTCCACCACCTGGGACGACGGCTCGCCGATCTTCGAGCCCCCGGCCGAGGACGAGTGGGTCGGCGATCCCTACGCCGGGGACCCCGGATGCGCCGACCCGTCGAGGCCCGCCGGACCGCTCTCCGCTCCAGCGCCCGGTGCGCGCGCGCCGAGCAGCCACGTCAGTCGTCTGAGGCGCAGCACGGTCCAGGTCGTCTGAGTTTTCAGGCCGTTTCCCCGGCTTCCTCCACCTCTTCTCCGCAGCGCCTCGGCGGCGCCCGCCGTCCATACGCTCCCGACGGCCTCGGTCCCTGCAGCAGCCTCGGACCCCCGATGACGGGTGGGGACCCGTCGCGATCCCAGGTGGCGGACGGCATCCGCTCCCGCCTCCGACGGCGCCGGCGCGGACGACGCGCTGGGGGCCGGTCGCCGTCCCCGCAGCGACACCGTTGCCGCAGGCCGCGCCGTCCTCCGGGTCGTCGTCCCCACCACCCGTTGGCTCTCCCCCTCGGGAGCGCCCGCGATGCCCGAACCCGAGTCGTCCTCTCCGCATGCTCCGGACGCCTCCGCCCCCGCCGGCCTTCAGGATGGCGCACGGTCCAACCCCTACGCGGTCCTCATCCGCGCCGGTCCCGACTCCGGCCTCACCAGTCACCCTCCTCGACGTCGCCGGCGCCAGTCCCCGTTCCCGCTCCTGCCGCGCAGGCGCTCCGACGAGGCGCCCCTGGCCACCGTCCACCGTCTGCGCGCCCTGCCGGAGATTCCGGCGGGGCCGCATCGTCCACAACCGCCTCCCCAGTCCTTCCAGCAGTCCCTCCCCCAGTCATCCCCGCAGTCGCCGCCGCCGGCAGTGCGCCCGGCGCACCGACGCCACCGCCGGTTCTCCCGGACTGGCGCCCGTTACCTGGGAGGGACGTGGTCGAACCCCCTTCAGCCCGGGTCCGCGCCCGAGGGCCCGCGCCTCGGGCGCCGCTCGCGAGGACGATGCCACCTGGGCGCCGTCGGGCCTTGCGGGCTCACGGCTGGCTGCCGCCATGGCCGCCGCCCGCGCCGCCGCGCAGGAGACCAGCGCCGACTCCCTGGCCGACGACACCCCCAGTGAGGACGATCGATGCCGAGGACGCCGGCGTCGTCGGCATCGAGGTCGTCAAACCGGATCCTCGGCGCACAAAGTCATCGAAGAGGTCACCGTGACTCAGGAAGGACGCTGCAGCATGCCCGCCGTCTACGAAGGCGCCGTCCAGGACCTCATCGACGGGTTCGGCGAGCTGCCCGGCATCGGCCCCAAGTCCGCCCAGCGCATGGCCTTCCACGTGCTCGCCGCGGACTCGGCCGCCGTCGAGCGCCTCATCGAGGCCCTGCGTGCCGTCAAGGCCCGGGTCCGCTTCTGCGAGACCTGCGGCAACATCGCAGAGGCCCCCCAGTGCGCCATCTGCCGCGACCCCCGCCGCGACCAGCGCGTCATCTGCGTCGATCGAGAGCCCAAGGACGTCGTCGCCATTGAGCGCACCCGCGAGTACCGGGGGCTCTACCACGTGCTCGGCGGCGCCATCGACCCCATCAGCGGTGTCGGCCCCGATGACCTGCGCGTGCGCGAGCTCTTCAGCCGCCTGGGGGCCGGCGAGGTCGAGGAGGTCATCCTGACTCTGACCCCCGACGTCGTCGGCGAGGCGACCGCCGCCACCTCACCCGCATGCTGCGCACCATGGCCGTGCCCGTCTCCCGCCTCGCCTCCGGCCTGCCCGTGGGCGCCGATCTGGAGTACGCCGATGAGGTCACCCTCGGGCGGGCCTTCGAGGGCCGGCGCCGGGTCGAGGACTGAAGACTCCTTCCGCCCCCTTTCGCCGAGCCAGGCATAGTTTCGCGCACGGGCGGCGGGGAGACTGAGAGGAAGAGGAAATCGATCAGCGCGACGGGTAAAACTTGTAGAACTAGTTGCACAGTGCGACCATGGTGGGTGCGAGGGTGCACGGAGCCCTCCCGCTGAGGTGATCCACCTCGACGGACACATCATCCAGGAGCCCTGATGAACGCCGTCACCTGCACTCACGTCATCCGCCGCTTCGGCGACCTCACCGCCGTCGACGACGTCAGCCTTCAGGTCGCCGACGGCGAGATCTTCATCATCGGCCCCAACGGCGCCGGCAAGACCACGCTGCTGTCAGCATCGAGGGCCTCGGCGAGCGCCTCCGGAGAGATCTCCGTCCTGGGGCTGCACCCCGTCAAGGACGCCGCCGGGCTCGCCCGTCGCACCGGAATCAGCAATGACGTAACTTCCA